>WNGO01005515.1_pt1 | contig 14074 bp, 7 predicted proteins | sample 5400511 | NCBI WGS metagenome assembly WNGO01 (sample SAMN13153380, study PRJNA577476) | soil metagenome | isolation source: 20 cm soil or saprolite under Garry oak tree replicate 2 | place: USA:California | collected 2016-06-15
GCAGTGCGGCGCTGCTCGGTATGGTTTTTGTTCTGGTCGCGCTTGGTTTCAAGATCGCGGCGGTGCCATTCCAAATCTGGGTGCCGGATGTTTATCAAGGCGCGCCCACCCCAGTGACTGCCTATCTTTCCGTTGCTTCGAAAGCAGCGGGGTTTGTTGTGCTGCTACGGGTTTTGGTGCCGTTCCTCACGCTGCCGCAAACGCAGCGACTCATCGCATTGATCGCGCTACTGACATTGATTTACGGAAATCTCGCAGCCCTGCCTCAGGCAAACCTGAAACGGCTGCTTGCTTATTCCAGCATCGCGCATGCGGGTTATCTGCTAATCGGGGTTGTCTGTTTCGATGTCCGCGCCGTAACTTTCTATCTCGCAGCTTACTTGCTGATGACTCTCCTCAGCTTCGCAGTCCTGATAATTGTCTCGCAGCAAACGGGCGACGAAATTTCCGACTTTGATGGTCTCGCTAAACGTTCGCCATTCCTCGCATTCGCGATGCTGATCGGGATGGTCTCACTCGCCGGTGTCCCCTTCACGGCGGGATTTTTAGGAAAGTTTTTCATCTTCTACGCGGCGATTTCGCAGCGTCAGATCATACTGGTCATCGTCGGGATACTCACCGTGGGCTGCGGCTTTTATTATTATCTCAAAGTCGTTCGCGCGATGTATTGGCAGTCTTCAGAAAAAACCGACAAGATTCCGGTCAACGCGTTATCCCGTGTCGCCATTAGCGCATTAATTGTCTCAACGATTTGGCTGGGCGTTTACCCTCAGCCCATTCTGGATGCGTTGAAACACTAATCTTGTGCCGGAACATTTTAGCCCACTAGACACACAAAATGACGCCAAAATTTAAACGGAACGAAAGCCTTCTGGTGCCTGAAGGATTTCGCCTTTTTCGTGTATTTCGTGGACGAGAGGAATAATTGCAATCAGTCCTGATGCGTTGAAGCGCTGATAAGGGACGACCCCGAAAGCGCTCGGGGTCGCCTCCTTCAGTCGCGGTTAACGCTAGGCTTTACGGCTTGTTCGCAACCAGTCGCGAAGCTGGTTTAGTCATCTCAATCTGCGCGCTGACTTTTTGAATCTGCGTCTCCTGCTCTTTGAGCTGCGCAGTGAGAACCCGCATGCCTTCCTTCAGCTCGGCGATCGTGGCCTCCTGCTTTGCAGCATTGGACTTAAGATGAGCGATCGTCGCCTGCTGTTTCTCGACTTTCTTGTGCTCTTTCAGGAACTCGTTAAGCAACAGTGGCGTTGATCAAGGCAAAGTTCCCGAAAAGTTTTCCAAACGACTGAAAGTTTGTCTGCATTACGGCGCCACAAAAAACGACACGGCGTCCGAAGTTGCCGGACACCGTGTCTCGAACTTTTAACGTCTCAACGCTTCAATTCTTTAATTACATCTTGTTACACAGATCAACTGGGAAGCGCAGTGTCAGTTTAGCCCAAAGATTGCGCTACCTACAACTTGACCGCTGATCAGTATGTCAACGCGATATGTGCCAGCTCCAAGTGCACGCGAGTTTAGGTTATAGGCATACTGGCAGCTACTGATTCTGAAGTTTGAGCCTGTGTCGGCGTTGCCGCTGTAAACCGACTCGTTGATCTCCCCAGTCGCAACACCGCCCTGGGTCAGATTAAATTTCACCGGCACAACACCGCGCTTGACGTTAAAGGTGCTTGTCCCGTCAGCGTTAATTGGCGGTTGAACCTGTCCGGCATAAGGGGGTGGAACTGGCTGCACTTCGCATGCGCCAATATCCATACGCCCGTTTGCGACACGATTATAACCTGAACCGCGCTGATCGTAGTCCGGTGGAGGAGTAAAGTTCGGATCGCCGGCATCAATAGCCGGGCTGCCGGCCAACAACTCGTGCGTGAAGGTTGGGCCGCCGTTATCCTGCAATGGACCAAGTAATGGATCGGTGTTGATTTGGTCGCCGGTGGCCGTGAGAAAGCCGCCTCCGTTGTCACTGCTGAGATTATAACCGAGCGAGCTCACCGAACCGGACAAATTGTCAAGATTTTCACCTAATCCGCTGCCATTCAAGATAGTGTCTCGGATTGCCGCTGTCGCGCTGCCCAAGTATCCGTTGTTGTAGATTGCGCCTCCCTGGTAGGATGAGTTGCCGCTAAACGTGCTATTGTTTACGGTGAGCGTTGCGCTGCCGACGTGGCCATCGTTGTAGATGGCGCCGCCGCCAGAGGGACCGGCGAGGTTGGCGAAGTTATTGCTAAAAGTGCTGTTGGTAACAGTTAGCATCACGCTACCATAGGAGCCATCATTGTAAATACCGCCGCCATTGCCAGCGCCATAGGGAGCAGCGGCGTGGTTACCGCTAACAGTGCTGTTGGTGATAGTCAGCGTGGCGCTGCCGTTGGAGCCATTGTTGTAAACGCCGCCACCTTGGAAAGAAACGGCATTTCCGCTGACCGTGCATTTATCGACGGTCAGTGTAGCGTGATCGTTGTAAATGCCGCCGCCACCAAAGCCGTCCCATTCGCCACTGCCATTCGTGATGGTCAGGCCGGCGATGGTCGCGATAACCCCAGGGCTCACATGAAAGACACGGCCGTAGCCGCTGGCAGCAACTGTGAGGTTATCCGAACCAGGGCCGCTGATGATGATACTCTTGTCCACCAGCAGTTCGCCGGTGGTGGTGAGAGTAACGGTGCCGGTGACTCCGAACCGGACAATATCGCCGTTATGGGCGTCAGCGATCGCCTGGCGTAGTGAGCCCCCGCCGCTGTCGTTGGTATTGGTGACGGTGATCGTCGCGGCCTGAGTGCGCAGCACGGTAAGGCACAATGCGCTGAAGCAGGTTGCAAACAGAATCCGGCACGTTTTTGATCTAAGTGTTTTCATTTGTGTGTTCATGGGTGTCATTTCTTTTTGGTTTAGTTTTTCGTTTGTAGTTTTTGATGTTCGCTATCCATTCCCGGGAATTCGGGACGAAGTTCCCGACAAATTTCGAAACGGCTGAATTTTTTGACCGGGGACCAGCGGCTGATATGGATCTGGCTCCCACTAAACACGCCAAGTAATGCCAAGATTGCTAGGAATTCTCACGATGCCAGGTTAACAACCGTGTCCAGCGATTCGCGGGATTACGTTTACAAAAACGACACGGCGTCCGAACCTGCCGGACGCCGTGTCTCGAACGTTTAAATTGTCCCTTTAGTTTTTCCGGTACAACCTCGCTGTCGAGTCGTGGATGACGTTTTGCGTATCTCGATACGTCACCGTAGTTGTTCCCAGTAAAGTGAATCCGGGCGGTGGTGTTGCGCTAGCGGCTAGTGTAAGAAACGCGCCAGAAACCAAACCATCTCCAGTCGGGCCCTGTGGTCCTTGTGGACCGACTGCACCCGTTGCGCCTGGTACACCAGCCGGGCCTTGTGGGCCAATAAGACCCTGCGGGCCTTGTGGACCTTCCGGGCCGATGGCTCCAGTTGCTCCAGTTGCTCCAATTGTTCCAGTTGCTCCGGTTGCGCCCGTCGGACCCGCTGGACCCCTGGCTCCAGTTGCCCCCGTTGCGCCTGCCGGACCCGCTGGACCCGCTGGACCCTGCAAACTCGCTAACGGTATAGTGCCGAGCTGACCGTTTGCATCAACAACAACCGGGTTACCGTTTGTTACGCTCACGCCAGCAATACCTGCGATGTAGGCGGCAGTCTGTGTTCCTGCTGTGCCGATACGGATGGTGTTGTTTTCGTCAGAAACACCGGGGTTGCCGATATCGATATTGTTATTGCCTGTGGTGAGGAGGGAACCGGCGCCAGAGCCTAACGCAATATTGTTGCTGCCGCTTGTGTTGATACTGAGCGCAAAAGAACCGATTGCTGTATTTTGACCGCCGGTTGTAGTGTCATGAAGCGCACTGGCGCCGGTGGCTGTGTTGGTGCTGCCGGTTGTGTTGCTCATAAGCGCCCCAGAACCGGTGGCTGTATTGAAGAAGGCGCTTGTGCTGCTCATAAGCGCGAAAGAACCGGTGGCTGTATTGAAGCGGCCCTCTGTGTCGCTATAGAGCGCATTAAAACCGATCGCCGTGTTGTTGAAGCCAGTGGCAAGGCTTAAAAGCGCATTAGAACCGATCGCCGTGTTCTGGAAGCCGGTTGCAAGGCTCAAAAGCGCATTATCGCCCTCAGCAGTGTTGTTACCAGGATAGCCTCCGCCTGGCGACGGATAAACCGCTCGAGCTGCTGGCGAAAACGCAAACCAGGCGAGTGCGAACGTGATAAGGATCAAGGCGGAGGTTGAACGTGGAAAGGGGCTCGTGAGCACGGTTGTTCGCGGCCCGTCAATTTGAATTTGGATTGGTTGTTTCATAAGTATTATTGCTTTCTATTTGGGTTGTCCCTTTCGGGTAGTTGTTTTGCCATTCGCTATCCACTCCCGGAAATTCGGGAGGAAGTTCCCGAAAAATTTCGAAACGACTGATCTTTTCGATCCGCCTTCGCCATGGGGCTTCTGCCTTTCCCGCAAGCTCCGACGAGTCAGGCAGCCAATGATACGGGGCCTGGTCCACTAAAAACCCAGCCTTCGCGCAAAGGCTACGGCGCGGCAGGCTCGAAATGATGCTAAGACCTGTACTATGGACTCTGACGACGCTGGGTTCGCACCAAACAAAAAGCCGCCACGCGGTGAGGCGTGACGGCTGATTCTGAAATACTGGCTGCGTCTACCTGAGCTGAAAGGTAGCGCTGCCCACGACTTGACCGTTGATTATGATGTCAACGCGATAGGTACCAACTCCGAGCACACTCGCACTCAGGTTGTAAGCGTATTGGCAACTATCGATCCTGAAGTTTGAGCCTGTATCCGCCGGACCGCTGTAAACGGACTCGTCGATTTGTTGATTACCTCCTGTGCCCGTCCGATACACAGCGATGGTCGCGGGCGGCAGGGCGCACGTCAGCACACCGCCCAGCGTGAGAGTGAACTTTACCGGAACAACCCCGCGTCTAACGTTGAACACGCTCGACCCATCGGCATTGATCGGTTGCTGAACCTGCGCCGCATAAGCTGGGGTTGGGGTGGGCGTGGGTGTAGATGTTGGCGTTGCTGTAGCTGTTGGGGTCGCCGTAGCTGTTGCTGTTGCTGTAGGTGTAGCCGTTGCCGTGGCAGTAGCAGTAGGCGTTGACGTCGCTGTTGCGGTAGCCGTAGCCGTTGGAGTCGACGTCGGTTCGGGCGTGGGTGTAAACGTTGCTGTTGCTGTCGCCGTAGCTGTTGGAGTAGCTGTGGCTGTAGGCGTCGGCGTAGGTGTTGGACTCGCGGCAGGACTCATTACGAGCACATATTTCGAATCGCTGGGGATTCCGTTGGTAAAGACGGTCACCAACGCTGGGCCGGGAGGAAAATCATTCACCGGGGTCGAAGCAAAAGAGCTATCGGACCAACCTACTATTGGATCCACCGTCAGGAATACGACGTGGATGTTGTCGAAGTCGCGCAGTTGCACTAAGGGGTAATTCGTTGATGAGTCCTGAAGGTTTCCGCCGGAGGCTTGCGAGATGCCTTGGAAACGCGAGCCGGTCAGCATAAGGCTGCCGCCAAGCACCAGGGGTGAAGTTGCCGTCGCGATTTGCGGCTGCCAATCCGGCCTCATAAACCCGAGCCCAATGTCGTACAGGTCCGCGCTCGGAACGACGTGGCCAAGGCCATTAATTACTCCTCCTGCCACCAGCACATTGCCGTTGGGCACCAACGTCGCCGTGTGAACTTCGCGTGCGGTGGTGAGGCTGCCCGTGGCACCCCAAGTCCCGCTGGCGGGGTCGTACAGTTCCGCGCTGATTAGAGTGCCGCTAATACCATGTCCCGCTGCCACCAGCACTTTGCCGTTGGGCAACAACGTCGCAGTGTGTTGACCGCGTTCGGTGTTGAGGCTGCCCTAACCACCCGCGCCCCCTGCCACCAGCACATTGCCGTTAGGCAGCAACGTCGCAGTGTGATAGTAGCGTGCGATGTTGAGGCTGCCAGTGGCACTCCAAGTCCCGTTGGCCGGATCGTACAGTTCCGCGCTGCTAAGATAGACGAAGCTGGCGCCAAATCCCCCTGCCACCAGCACCTTGCCGTTGGGCAGCAACGTCGCCGTGTGTGCAGCGCGTTCGGTGTTGAGGCTGCCAGCGGCACTCCAAGTCCCGTTGGCCGGGTCGTACAGTTCCGCGCTGCTAAGAGCGCCGCTGATGCCACGTCCCCCCGCCACCAGCACCCTGCCGTTGGGCAGCAACGTCGCCGTGTGATAGTAGCGTGCGATGTTGAGGCTGCCAGTAACAGTCCATGTCCCGCTGGCCGGGTCGTACAGTTCCGCGCTGCTAAGAGAGTTAACGCCATCATATCCCCCCGCCACCAGCATCTTGCCGTTAGGCAGCAACGTCGCTGTGTGTTGACCGCGTGCAGTGTTGAGGCTGCCAGTAACACTCCAAGTCCCGCTGGCGGGGTCGTACAGTTCCGCGCTGCTAAGAGAAGAGCCGCTGGTACCAAATCCCCCTGCCACCAGCACCTTGCCGTTGGGCAGCAACGCCGCCGTGTGCGATCGGCGTGCGATGTTGAGATTGCCGGTTGCACTCCAACTCGCGTTGGCCGGGTCGTACAGTTCCGCGCTGCTAAGAGAGACCCGTCCGGTAGCTTCCCCCGCGGCCACCAGCACGTTGCCGTTGGGCAACAAGGTCGCCGTGTGTGCACCACGTTCGGTGCTGAGGCTGCCGGTGGCACTCCATGTCCCGCTGGCAGGGTCGTACAGTTCCGCGCTGTTAAGAACGCTGCTGAAATTCTCTCCTCCTGGCACCAGCACCTTGCCGTTGGGCAGCAACGTCGCAGTGTGTCGACCGCGTTCGGTGTTGAGGCTGCCGGTGGCACTCCATGTCCCGTGGGCCGGGTCGTACAGTTCTGCGCTGCTAAAAGCGCCGTAGTTATTAATTCCCCCTGTCACCAACACCTTGCCGTTGGGCAGCAACGTCGCCGTGTGAAGGTAACGTGCTGTGGTGAGGCTGCCAGTAACACTCCAAGTCCCGCTCGCCACGTCGTACAATTCCGCGCTGCTAAGAGGGCCGTGGGTACCAACCCCCCCCGCCACCAACACCTTGCCGTTGGGCAGCAACGTCGCCGTGGGATTAGAGCGTGCAATGTTGAGAGTGCCTGTCGCACTCCACGTCCCGGTGGCCGGGTCGTACAGTTCCTCGCTGATAAAAGCGCCACCATATCCCCCTGCCACCAGCACCTTGCCGTTGGGCAGCACCGTCGCCGTGTGTTCAGCGTGTGGGGTGGTGAGGCTGCCGGTGGCGCTCCAAGTCCCGCTGACTGGATCGTACAGTTCCGCGCTCCTAAGATAACTGCCGTTAACTTCCCTTCCCCCCGCCACCAGCACCTTGCCGTTGGGCAGCAACGTCGTCGTGTATTGAGTGCGTGCGGTGGTGAGGCTGCCCGTGGCACTCCAAGTCCCGCCAGCCGGGTCGTACAGTTCCGCGCTGGTAAGATAGTTGACGCCATCATATCCCCCTGTCACCAGCACCTTGCCGTTGGGCAGCAACGTCGCCGTGTGAAAATAGCGTCCGATGTTGAGGCTGCCGGTGTTGCCAAATGTGAACGGGGCAGCCTCGGAACTGGAGGCTAGTAAGACTGCCAAAATAGACAGCAGCGCAATCGAGAGGGCAATTTGGAGCGCCCAACCGCGGGTAAAATTATTTTGTTGTTTTTTCATGGATGTTTTCCTTTTGGTTTTGGTTGTCAGGATAATGTTTGTCATTCGCCATCTGTTCCCGGAAATTCGGGACGAAGTTCCCGAAAAATTTCGAATGGCTGAATGTTTTACCGCTTTCGCCATTTGGTTTTCGGCTTCCCCCACAAAAGACGGCGCGGCGTCCGAAGTTACCGGACGCCGCGTCTCGAACGTTTAACCCTTTAAGTATTGAAAAAGCGCAGTTTCAGTTCAGTCCAAGGCTTGCGCTGCCTACAACCTGACCATTGATCAGTATGTCAACGCGATATGTGCCAACTCCAAGTGCGCGCGCGTTTAAGTTATAGACATACTGGCAGCTACCGATTCGGAAGTTTGAGCCGTTGTCAGCGTTGCCGCTGTAATCGGACTCGTTGACCTGGCCGATCACTCCCCCAGCCGTTCGCGTCACAGCGATTGTGGCCGGCGGCAGGTCACAAGTTGCCACACCGCCCCGGGTCAGATTGAATCTTACCGGGACGACCCCGCGCCTGACGTTAAAGGTACTCGACCCGTCAGCGTTAATCGGCGGCTGGACCTGTCCGGCATAACTCGGTGTAACTATCTGCACTTCGAATGCGCCGATATCGATGCGACCATGCGCGACACGGTCATGACCTGAACCGCGCTGATCGTAGAGCATCGGCGGATTGAAAGCATTTGGATCAAAGTTTGGGTTGCCCGCATCAATGGCCGGGCTGCCCGTTAAGAGTGCATGGCTGAATGTGGGTCCGCCGTTATCCTGCAATGGCCCAAGCATCGGAGTGGCATTGATCTGTTCGCCAGTCGCAGTGAGGAAACCGCCGCCGTCGTCACTGCTGAGGTTGTACCCGAGCGAGTTGATTATGCCGGAGTCGTTCGAGATCCCGCTGGCGTCGAAGATCGTGCTGCCGAGCTGCGCTGTCGCGAAGACGTTGATGATACCGTTGACGCTGAGTGTGCTATTGAGGACATCCAACGTCGTGCTGGAGTGACCGTAGCTGTAAATGCCGGCGCCCAGAGGGGCCGAGTTTGCGCTGAGTGTGCTATTGCTAACACTTAGCGTTGCGCTGCCGTTGATGCCGACGTGGAAGATGCCGCCGCCACCGTAAGAAGCCGAGTTGCCGCTAAGGGTGCAATTGCTTACGGTCGACGCCGAGTGGCTATTGTAGATGCCGCCGCCGACGTGGGCCGAATTGCCGCTGACGGTGCTATTAACAATTTCCATCGCTGCGTTGCCGTGTAAACCCTCGCTATAGATACCGCCGCCGGTGCTGTTGGCCGAGTTGCCGCTGAGGGTGCTGTTGGTAACTCTCAGTGTCGCGCTACTCACGAAGCTGTCGTTGAAGATGCCTCCCCCCCAGCCGGGCGCGAAGTTGCCGACGATCCTGCAATTGTTCACCGTTAACACCGATTGGTCGTTGTAGATGCCGCCACCCCAATCGGAGGCGGAACCGTTGGTGATAGCCAGGCCGGCAATGGTGGCCGTAACACCGCCGGACACGTGGAAGACGCGGCTGGCATGGTTACCATCAACGATCAGGTGATCCGAACCGGGACCGTTGAGGGTGACATTCTTGTTCACGAGCAGTTCGCCAGTCGTCAGAGTAATGGTGCCGGTGACTCCGAAGTCTATCGTGTCACCGTCATGGGCGTCCGCGATCGCCTGTCGCAGTGAACCGGCGCCGCTGTCGTTAGTGTTGGTGACGGTGATCGTCGCTGCCTGAGCGTTCAGTGCGATAAGGCACAATGCGCTTAAGCAGGTTGCAAACAGAATCCGGCACGTATTTGAGTTAAATGTTTTCATTTGTGTGTTCATGGGTGTCATTCCTTTTTGTTTGGTTCTTAGTTTGTAGATTTTGCTATTCGTCACCTAGTCCCGGAACTTCGAGACGAAGTTCCCGAAATTTTTTCGAAGCGACTGCGTTTTCGATTACGAATTACCCGCCTTCGAGCGAGCCACATGTGCTAAAGGTCCGACCAGTCACGGCGTGCAGGCAGCGAATGATGCGGAGCCTGCCACGTTCGCAAGGGTGTCCCGTGAGCGCGGGATTGCGCCACAAAAAACGACGCGGCGTCCGAACTTGCCGGACGCCGCGTCTCGAATTTTAGCGCTTAATACTTCAACACTTTAACGTAACTGCCGTTATAAGGATTAGCGTAAACCGAAGGTAGCGCTGCCTACCACCTGGCCGCTAATGATGATGTCCACTCGATAGGTGCCAACTCCCAACGCTCCGGTACCCAGATTGTACGCGTACTGACAGTTACCAATCCTGAAGTTTGAGCCGTTGTCCGCCGATCCGTTGTAATCGGATTCGTCGATGGGTCCAATCACTCCGCCGGCCGTTCGCGTGACAGCGATAGTGGCTGGCGGCAGGTTGCAAGTCGCCACACCACCCAAGGTGAGAGTGAACTTCACCGGAACAACTCCGCGTCTACCGTTGAAGACACTGGTACCATCTGCATTGATCGGTTGCTGAATCGACGCAGCATATTGCGAGGGCGGGCGCTGCACCTCAAATGCGCCGATGTCCGTGGCGTCGCCGCCGTTCGCGTTAACTGTTGAAGCGTCATCGAACGTGCGGACAAACCCGGGCCCGCGCTGGTCCGTAGTCTCGGCCATGAAGTTTTTCCCTGCATCAATGGCCGGGCTGCCCGTTAAGGGAGCATGGGTGAAGGTAGGACCTCCGTTGTCCTGCAACGGGCCAAGCATCGGATCGGTATTGATCTGGTCAGCGGTAGCTGTCAAAAAACCGCTACCATAATCGTTGCTAAGATTGTAGCCGAGCGAGGTGACCGTGCCGTATAAGTTATCGATGTTTGCCCCCAAAGTGCCGGCATTCAAGATCGTGCTTCCGATCGTCATCGACCCGCGGTTAAAGATGCCGCTGCCGCCGGATTCGGCCGAGTTGCCGCTGAAAGTGCTGTTGCTTACCGTCAGCGTTGCGCTCCCAAACACATCTTCGTTGCAGATCCCGCCCCCGTCGAGGCGGGCGTAATTGCCGCTAAAAGTGCTGTTGGTAACAGTCAGCGTCGCGTTGCCGTCGTACCCTTCGTTGAAGATACCGCCGCCGCTGCCGACGCCGAAGAGGTAGTTGGCTGAGTTACCGCTAAAAGTACTGTTGGTGACAGTCAGCGTCCCGCTGCTGTTGTGGACGCCGCCACCGCCATAGCCGGCGTAATTGCCGCTCACCGTGCAGTTATCGACCGCAAGTGTAGCGTGATCGTTGTAAATGCCGCCACCGGTGTTCGGGCCGTCGTTCTGGGCGTTGCCATTCGTGATGGTTAGGCCGACGATAATGGCTGTAACCCCACTGCTCACGTGGAAGACGCGGTCGGCAAGGTTGCCATCAACTGTCAGACTCGCTGCACCAGGGCCACTAATGGTGACACTTTTGGCCACGAGCAGTTCGCCTGTGGTCAAAGTAATGGTGCCTGTAATTCCGAAGCGGATCGTATCGCCGTCATTAGCGTTCGCGAGCGCCTGGCGTAGTGAGCCGGCGCCGCTGTCGTTAGTGTTGGTGACAGTGATCGTCGCCGCCTGAGTGCTGAGTGCGATAAGGCACAATGCGCTCAAGCAGGTTGCAAACAGAATCTGGCAAATATTGGACTTAAAGATGCGCTGAGATGTGAATGTTTTCATTTGTGTGGTGTCTTTCTTTTTTTTGCTGTTCGCTATCCACTCCCGGAAATCCGACGCGAAGTTCCCAGAAATTTTGAAATGGCTGAATTTTCAATCCGCCTTCGCCAAGGCTACGGCGAGACAGGCAGTGGGTACCGCGGATGACGAAAAATTGCAGGTCGCAGCAGCGCCAACTACAGGGCGGGTTCAGGGGGAGTTGAGAATTTTCTGATTTTCAGGAAAAGACTTGCCAAGGGAATTTGAAAAATAGAGGATGGACAGACGTGAACACTGGGACGGCAGGAACGGCCGAGCATAGCCCGGGGCAGTTCAACACAACGCGATGGAGCGTGGTGCTTTCCTGCGCCGATTCGGGAATAGAAAGTGTCGCGGCGCGCGATGCCTTAAGCGAGTTATGCAAGACGTATTGGCGGCCAATCTTCGCCTATATCTGCCGCCGCGGTTACTCGACCCAGGATGCAGAGGATCTCACGCAGGATTTTTTCACAAGCCTGCTGCAGGGACCTCTTCTTGAGCGCGCCGACCGCGACCGAGGTCATTTCCGTTCGCTGCTGCTGAAAGCGCTGCGAGATTTCCTGGGACACGCCACTGAGAAACTGCACGCACACAAACGTGGCGGCGGCGTAAAACTCGTTTCGTGGGATGATTGGATGGCCGAAGCGCCGTCGCAATTATCGATCTCGGCGCAGGCGCTCGATTCGTGGTCACCCGAGCAACTATTCGACCTGCGCTGGGCTGCGACAGTGGTCGAACAAGCGCTTCGGCGTCTACGCGAAGAATGCCAAAGCAGAAGCCGGCTCAGATTATTTGAGACGTTGAGCCTTTATCTTACTACGGATCGCGCAGATGTTTCGTATCAGAATCTGGCTACTACCTTGGCGATAACAGAGTCGGCGGTTAAAAAACAACTTCACAATTTGCGGCGTCGTTATCGCTGGCTCATCCGCGAGGAAGTCGCGCAGACCGTCGAAAATCCGAGCGATGTAGAAGACGAAATTCGGCATCTGTGCGCGACGCTGGCCGCGGGCGCTGAGGCAGCAGCCTAACCATGAATGAACACTAATGGACACGAAGAGGAGAAGATTTGCCCGCGAATGACGCGAGTGGACGCGAATAGAGGGATAACAATGAGCAACCAGAATTTTTTCGCGTGAATTCGCGTGATTAGCGGGCAGTCTCTTTTTGCATTCGTGTCGATTCGTGTCCATTCGTGGTTAAAACATGAATCTCCGCGGCCTGTCTGATTCGGTCGGGGGCGTGAGCGAAAGCCCTGCCAAGTGCCGGCAGTGTGGCGCGACTACGCGGTTAGGCAATGGGCTTTGCTTGAGCTGCACGCTGCGGGAGGGACTCGAGGATGATCGCGAGGCATCCCGCGAATCATTCGACGCGATCCTGGCCGAAGACGAAGTGAGGGACACGCATTGGCGGGTCGGCAATTACGAGATTCTGGAGGAGATCGGACGCGGCGGAATGGGGGTGATTTATCGCGCGCGCCAGCGGCATTCGCGCCGGATCGTCGCCCTCAAGCGAATGGTGTCCTATCACGCCGATTCACGCGAAACGCTGGAACGTTTTAGGCGTGAAGCTGAAGCGGCGGCCAGTCTCGATCATCCGAATATTCTTCCCATCTATGAAGTCGGCCAGGGTGAAGACGGCCTGCCGTTCTTCAGCATGAAATACGCGGCTGGGGGAAGCTTGCAAAAAGCCGAGCCTGTCCTGCGCAACGAACTGCGCGAATGCGTCCGGCTTATGGCCAAAGTGGCGCATGCTGTCCAATACGCGCATGAGCACGCGGTTTTGCATCGCGATCTCAAGCCGGGAAACATCCTGCTCGACGGTCGCGGTGAACCATTCGTGACCGATTTCGGATTGGCCAAATGGCTCGACACCAGTACCGATCTCACGCGCACGCTCGCAATCTTCGGCACGCCTGGTTACATCGCACCCGAGCAGGCCAAAGGACCGGCAGCCAAGCTTACTCGGGCGGCAGACGTTTACAGTCTCGGAGCAATTTTGTTCGATCTGTTCACCGGGCGTCCGCCTTTTCTGGGCGAACACGCTTTGGCCGTGATTCAACAGGCCAGCGAAAAACCGGCGCCGAAACTGCGCTCGCTCGTACCGGCGCTCGATCGCAACTTGGAGACAATCTGCGCGCGCTGTCTGGAGCGGGAACCGCAGGCGCGCTATCGCTCCGCAGGCGCTTTGGCTGTCGATCTCGAACGCTGGCTGGAAGGCCGCCCGATCATTGCGCGTCGCGTTTCGCCGCCGGTGCGGGCCTGGCGCTGGTCGAAGCGTAACCCCAAGCTTGCTGCTGCGACCGCTGCAGCGGTTGGCTCTGCCATGGCCGCCGCGTTCTTGTTCTTTTCTCATAATGGCCTCGCTCCTCAGTCACGCCTTGATCCAGGGCTATCGACAACAAACCTAATTCCCGAGAAGAGCGTCGCTGTGCTGCCGTTTGAAAACCTCAGCCGCGATCCGGATAACGCCTACTTTGCTGAGGGCATCCAGGACGAGATCCTGACCCGGTTATCCAAGATCGCTGATCTGAAGATAATCTCGCGCACATCCACGCAGCATTACAAGAGTGCGCCTACGAATCTGCCCGACATCGCAAGGCAACTTGGCGTAGCCCACATTCTGGAAGGAAGTGTGCAAAAGAGCGGCGATGCCGTGCGCGTAAACGTGCAGTTGATCAAAGCAGCCAGTGATTCCCATCTTTGGGCTGATACCTTTGATCG
>WNGO01001802.1_pt1 | contig 14068 bp, 17 predicted proteins | sample 5400511 | NCBI WGS metagenome assembly WNGO01 (sample SAMN13153380, study PRJNA577476) | soil metagenome | isolation source: 20 cm soil or saprolite under Garry oak tree replicate 2 | place: USA:California | collected 2016-06-15
CCGGTCGCCCCCGACACGTGCGTCACCCAGGTGCCGGCGGCCACCGCCTCCGCGGCGGCGAGCTCGGCAACGAGCGACTCCAACACGTTGTCGGGGACCCCCAGCAACAGGAGGTCGCCGAGCGCGGCAGCCTCGGTAGGTGGAAGGACGGGAACCCCGGGGAGCCACGCGGCTGCTCGCTCCGCCGTCGCTCCGCCACCGGCGACGGCGGCGATCTCGTTTCCGGCGCGCGCGAGCAACACGGCGAAGGCCGTTCCCACGCGCCCGGCTCCGATCACCGCGATCCTCACGACGCCGACCCCGTGGCACCGGACGACGAGGCCGTCGACAGCAGCGGGCCGGCGAGACGAGGCGCCCCCGGCGGCAACGTGAGGGGAGAGACCACGGCGGCCGCTTCGGTCCGGTCGACGAGATCGGGAACCCGCAGACCGATCCCCAGGGCCATCGTGAGGCGGTAGACACCGCGGATGCCGCGATAGCGGCCCAGCACGTACGCATCTCCCGCACAGATCCGTCCCACACGCCGGGCACTTCTTCGATCGTGTCTCTCCGGACCAGTCGCAGCGGAGGCAGATCCTGCCGCTCATGGGAGGACCAACGGCGGGGCGTACGGCCGCGCGCCGTCGCCATCGACGGCGAGGTCGAGGATCCGGGTCCCATCCGCGAGCACGGGATCGGGATCGAGCTCCAACAGGGGCAGCACCACGAACGAGCGCGCGGTCATCCGCGGATGCGGGATCGTGAGGTTCGGCTCGTCGACGACGAGGTCGTCGAACAGCAGGATGTCGATGTCGATCGTCCGTGGGCCCCAACGGACATCGCGCGTGCGACCGAGCTCGGCCTCAACGTGGTTGCAGATCGCGAGCACGTCGTTCGGATCGGCTTCGGTCTCCGTCCGGATCACGGCGTTCAGGTACGGGGGCTGGTCGGGTGGGCCACCGATCGGCTCGGTCTCCCAGACCCTGGACGAGGCCACCGTGCGAACGCCTCCGTCCGCGAGCAGATCGACGGCCGCTTGGAGGGATCGCAGACGGTCGCCGAGGTTCGCGCCGAGGCCCAGCGTCGCCGCGTGCATCGCGATCAGCGTTCCGGAAGCGTCACCGCCGCCGCGACGCCCTGGATCCCGAGGCGCGACGCCGCGTTCGGCTTGTGGACGATCACCGATGCGCGGAGGACGCGTTCGAACGTCAGGCACTCACGCGCGATGGCTTCGGCCATCGACTCGATCAGATCGAACGAGCCCTCCTGGACCACGCTCCGGACGACGTCGGTGACGGCGCGATAGTCGGCGGTCGCGTCGATCCGATCGTCGCCGACGTTGATCTCCAGATCGAGGTCTACGACGAAGGGCTGGGCTGTGTCCTTCTCGCCCGGCCGCGCGCCGTGACGACCTTCCGCCTCGATGCCGGAGAGGAACACCCGGGAGCTCATGCGTTCGGTCCCACCTCCTGTGCCGAGGGGTCGGGCGCGGCCGGCCCGTCGGCATCGTCCGCCTCCGCCGCCGTGAGGTCCACCCATCCCGGACGTCGTTCCAGCTGGAGCGTCGTGATCCCACCGTGGTCGTGCGGCGCGCGCAGGTATCGCGCGCGCAGGTACTCGAGGATCATCACGCCGATCGTGTCGAACGCGTCGTCGAGGAGCAGATGGCCCGACTCGGGGACGAACCCGAGGGTCGAGGCGGGGATCGCCGCGCTGAGGCGCTCGGCGATCCCCGGATCGACGATCCGATCGTCGTCGCCATGCAGCATGAACACCGGTTGCTCCCACGCGGCCATCGTTCCCTCGAGGCCGGTGACTTCGTCACCGGCCTCGAGGACGGCGCGACCCCGCGCGTACGCACCGGGGTCGCGCCGCCACCGCTCCAGGTACGCATCGGCGTCCGCATCGGCGAGGGGCTCGACGTGCGCGCGAGCGAGGGCGTCCTCCGCCGTCTCCGGGAGGACCGGGCCTTCGGTGGGACCGACGGATCCGAGCAGGACGATCGCGTCCACGTCCGTGCCCTCCTCGAACGCCAGGGCCTGCGCGATGCGTCCGCCGGTCCCGTGCGCGACCAACGCGGCTCGCTCGATCCCCAGGTCGCGCAGTCGGCCGCGGATCGCGGCCGCCTGCGCCCTCGATCCCTCCTCCTCAAAGCTGCTCAGGTCCGCCACCAGGACGCGGAACCGGGTCGCGAGGAGCGGGACGAGCTGCCGGAAGGCGTACACACCGAACGGGAACCCCGGCACGACGACGACGGGCTCCCCCTCGCCCGTGACCTCGAACGGCGGCTCGATCACGACACCGACTCCCGGACGATCGCGTCGGCGACCTTGAGGGCCCGGACGGTCGCCCCGACGTCGTGCACGCGGACGAGGTCCGCGCCGTGCGCGGCCGCGAGGACCGCCACCGCGAGCGAGCCCTCGAGCCGTGCCGCCGGGTCCTCGACGCCGGTGAGCGTGCCGATGAAACCCTTCCGGGACGCGCCGACCATGACCGCCGCGCCCAGCATCCGGAGCGCGGGGACCGCGCGCAGCAGTGCCAGGTTGTGGTCCACGGTCTTGCCGAACCCGATCCCCGGGTCGATGCAGATGCGCTCCTCCGGGATGCCTGCGAACACGGCCGCCTCGATGCGTTCGCGCAGGAACTCGTGCACCTCCGCCACGACGTCGTCGTAGCGCGGGTCGTCCTGCATCGTCTTCGGCTCGCCGAGCATGTGCATCAGGACGACCCCGGCCCCGCTGCGCGAGACGGTCTCGAGGAGCGCGCTGTTCCGACCCCCCGCGATGTCGTTGACGACGCTCGCGCCGGCGTGGAGCGCCGCACTCGCCACCTCCGGTTTCCGCGTGTCGACGCTCAGGGGCGTATCGGGGCGGGCTTTCACGAGCCCCTCGATCACCGGGACGACCCGAAGGAGCTCCTCGTCGACCTCGATGGGGTCCGAGCCGGGCCGGGTCGACTCCCCGCCCACGTCCACGAGGTCCGCGCCCTCGTCGACCAGCCGCGCGCCGTGGGCCACCGCATCCTCGGTGCTCGCGAACATGGCGCCGTCGCTGAACGAGTCCGGCGTGACGTTCACGATGCCCATGACGAGCGTGCGTTCGCCGAGCGCGAACGCCCGGTCGCGGCACCGCCACACGCGGTCGGTCATCCGACCATCGTAGAAGCGGCGGACGAGGTGCGTCTTGGGTTTAGGTCCCCGACCACGCGATGGCGCCCGAGACGGCGACGCGGTCGGGAAGCTGTAATGGCTCAACATGCGACCCGTCGTCCGTTGTCAGAAAGGCGCTGCCGTCGTTGGCGACCAGCGCCAGCTCGGACCCGTCGGGTGACCACGTCAACGCGACCCAGCTCCGGTCCGCCACCGGCGTGAAGTGACGCCCGTTCGCCCCATCCGAATCGAACACCCAGATCGAATCCGTTGATGCCTCCATCACGGCCAGCATCGAGCCATCCGGCGACGGGGCGACCCATCCGGCAGCCGACAGGATGCCGATGATTTCGCGAGCGCGCGAGCCATCCACATCGGCGACCCATACGCCCCCGCTAACGAAGTAGACCTGCGAGCTGTCGGGCGACCAAGATGGGGCGTCCTGGTTGGGACCGCCCGTGCGCGGCCACAGCGTTCGTTCGTTGGTCCCGTCGGCGTTAACCAGGTGGATCCCGCCATCCTTCTCGGAGTAGAAGGCGATGCTTCGACCGTCGGGCGACCACGCGATCTCGCCCATCTGCGCATCACGCTTGACGACCCGGAAGTTCGAGCCGTCGACATCGATCATGCAGAGCGAGTCGATCCCTTCTGCATAGGCCCGAACGAACGCGATCGTTCGGCCATCCGGAGAGAACGAGGGGCTGTCGTCACTCGCGAAGCTGTACTGAGCGATCAGGGGATCCACCTGACGATCCGCCGGCAGGCCGGTCAGCTGTCGGAACCCGGTGCCGTCCGGCCGCATCACCGCGATCACCAACCCGGTGGTCGACCCACGCAACTGGGCGGCGAAGGCGACGAGGCCTCGAGGGCCGGGCGCCGCCGTCGTGCTCGTTGTCACGCCCGGAGTTCCCTCCTCCGAGCCCCGCGCTCGGAGCAGCAGGCCGAATCCCGCGATCGCGACGAGGGAAGCCAGCAGGATCACGCCCACTCGGCGAGCAGCTGGGGGGCGCGGTTCTTGCGGTTCCTTCGGTCCCATCGCGCGTGCTCGCGCGTACACGTCGGGAACAGCCAGTCCGTCGAGGTCATGGAAGCGGTCCCGGATCTCAGTCATCGCTTACCTCCAACAGCGGGCGCAGCCGTTTCCGCGCTTGCGCGAGATGCACCCGCACCGTGGCTTGGCTGCAGCCCAGGATGCGGGCGGCGTCCTTGGTCGAAAGATCGGCGTAATCATGCAGGGCGAGCGCGGCGCGCTGGTTCGGGCTCAGGATCGCGAGGGCCCTGATGAGGTCCGTGGCCGGTTCCGGCATCTCGTAGCTGCGCTCCGGCAGAGCATCCGAGCGACGGCTCCGCGCCTTCAGCTCCCCCGCTGCGATCCGGAACGACGCCCGCCAGATCCATCGATCGTGAGCGCGCACGGCCGCGCCGCGGCCGAGCGCCTGGGCGAACGCTTCGGCCATCGCGTCGCGACATCCGGGTCGGTGGTGAAGGCGACCAGGGACCGCCACAGCTTGCCGCCCTGTTCCCTCCAAACGCGCTCGACCGCGTCGCGCGGCTCGATGCTCACGGCTGCATCCTGCACCACACCCCTACAGGGTCCCGGAGCGGGTGAACCGTGTAGGCGACACGCTCGGCCGTCTACGGGAGGAGGATGCCGGCTCAGCGCATCCGGATGTGATCCATCGCCTCCTGGCGGGTCCGTGCGTCGGTGCGGAACAGTCCGCGGACCGCGGAGGTCACCGTGAGCGACCCCGGCTTCTTGACGCCCCGCATCGTCATGCAGAGGTGCTCCGCCTCGATCACGACGAAGACCCCCCGCGGCGAGAGCGCCCGTTCGATGGCCTCCGCGATCTCTGTCGTCAGCCGTTCCTGTACCTGCGGCTTCTTCGCCAGGACGTCGACGACGCGTGCGACCTTCGACAACCCCGTGATCTGCTGGGACTTGTTCGGGATGTACGCGACGTGCGCCTTGCCGACGAAGGGAAGCAGGTGGTGCTCGCAGATCGAGTACAGCGGGATGTCCCGGACCATGATCATCTCGTCGAAGTCGGCTCCTTCGACGACGGTCACCACCTGCGCGGCATCGACGTCGATCCCGGCGAAGATCTCCTCGTACATCCGGGCGACCCGCGACGGCGTCTCGCGGAGCCCCGCGCGCTCAGGGTCCTCCCCCATGCCCTCGAGGAGCAGCCGGACGCCCTGCTCGATCTTCGCGCGATCGAAGCGCTCGCTGGTCATGTTCGGATGCTACATGCCCTCCACCCCACGGCATCAAGGCGGGGTCGCCGTCGGTGTGCACGGAGCGTTGACGGGCGTGTCCGCTCGGCACGGCGGAGGCGGACGGAACGCAAGGAGCAACGCGGCGAGGACGATCACGATCACGACCCCGATGACGACCTTCGCGAGGAAGACGAGGAGACCGAACTCGTCGTGCGTGTCCTCGTGTCGAGGCTCGGGTGCGATCGGGGGCGTGTTCCTGCGTACCGGTGGCCGGGCCGCGGGCCCGCGGACGGCGGTGTTCCCGGTCGGGCCGGGGGCGACGCGCGCGGCTCGGGGCCCGGCGACCGCCGCACGCCGGAGGTCGTACGAGCGGCGGCGGTCGACGTCGACCAGGATGTCGTAGGCCGCCGTGATCTCGGCGAACCGGGCCGCCGCGCGAGGGTCGGTCCGGTCGGCGTCGGGGTGGAACCGACGAGCGAGCATCCGGTACGCGTGATGGATCTCGTCCGGCGTCGCCGAAGGGCTCACGCCCAAGACGGCGTACGCATCGAACGGCAGGCCCCTTGCGCCGGCGCTCACCCGGCGAGTGTAGGTCGACTCAACGGATGCCGGTGTCCACCGTCAGATCCACGCGGATCGGATGACCGGCCTGCACGTCGATCGTGACCGGTTGGCTCGTCGGCGGCCCGCCGTCCGTCACGGCGACGACCTCATAGCTGCCCGGCTGGAGCGTCAGCGTGTAGTTGCCGTTGTCGTCGGTCCGCGCGTCGTTCGGATGGCCGGCGTCGTCGGTCGCCCGAACGGTCCCGACCCACGGAGCCGGCGGACACGGGGAGCCCGCTCGCTCGACCGGACACGTCGGGCCCGCGGTGACGGTCCCGAAGATCCCGGACGGGTTCGCGGGGCTCGACGATCGACCACACGCGATGAGCGCGAGCAGGAGAGCCGTCGCGAGGATGCTGCGCATGTCCCTGGGACGCGCCCGAGCCTCCGCAGGTTCCCGGTCAGCCGCCGTACGCCGAGGGCTTGAGCGTCCCGATGTAGGGAAGGTTCCGGTACTTCTCGGAGAAGTCGAGCCCGTAGCCGACGACGAACTCGTTCGGGATGTCGAAGCCGCAGTAGCGGATATCCAACGGCACCTGCTGGATCCCCTCCTTCCGCAGGAGGGCCGCGACCTCCAGCGTCGCGGGTTTGCGTCCGGCCAGGTTCTTGAGCAGGTACTTGAGCGTGAGACCGGAGTCGACGATGTCCTCGACGACCAACACGTCTCGATCCTTCAGATCGTGATCGAGGTCTTTGAGGATCCGAACGACGCCCGAGGTCTTGGTCGCCGCGCCGTAGGACGACACGGCCATGAAATCGAACTCGAGCGGGAGCCGGATGTGCCGAGAGAGATCGGCCATCACCACGAACGCCCCCTTGAGGACGCCGACGAGCAGGAGACGTCGACCCTCGTAGTCCCGCGTGATCTGCTCGCCCATCTCGACGAGCTTGGCCTCGATCTCGTCCGCCTTGATCAGGACGTTCTCGATGTCGTCGGCGTAGGTCTCCACGGGAGCCGCGAGTCTACCCCTCGACCTCGACGTGCGTGCGGGTACGACGGGCCGTGATCCCGAGCAAGAGGTCGCGCGCCCGACCGGGGGACCCGGCCGCAAGGTCGAGGACCGCGTCGATCGCCTCATGGTCCCAGCCGAGGTCCGCCCGCTGGAAGCCGCGGCGCACGACCCGGGACGAGAGCGCCGGCGGCAGGTCGAGCAGCGGCCGGGCACGGAGCGCGAATCCGCGGTCGCGCAGCTCGACGAGCGTCTGCGCGTGCACGTCCGCGTGCGCGAACAGCGCCGTCGCGTCTCGTCGCAGGTGATCCGCGGTACGAGCGAACGTCCGCTTCACGTCGCGCCCCGTGGACCGTTCGATCGCGGGGATCGCCTCCAGCCGGAGGGCGTTGCGCAACAGGTTCGTGTCCCTGTTCGTCGGATCGCTCCGAGGGCGCAGTCGCAGCGCTCGACAGAACCCGTCGACCTCCTCCCGCGTGACGTCGATCAGCGGTCGAACGAGTGTGCCGTTCACCGGAGCGATCCCGCCCATCCCATCCAACCCCCAGCCGAGGACGAGGCCCATCAGGATCGTCTCCGCTTGGTCGTCGAGCGTGTGGCCGTCGGCCATCCGCGTTGCGCCGATCGCTCGCGCCAGGCGTCCCGCCTCTCGTGCTCGTTCGAACCGGCCCCACATCTCCACCGAATCCGACCGGCCCGGCTCATCGACGGCGGTCGCCAGGTGGAAGGGCAGCCCGTGCCGGCCGGCGAGACGGCGAACGTACGTGGCGTCGGCCGCCGAGTCGGGGCGCAGCCGATGATCCATGTGGAAGACCTCCAGCCGGAGCCGGAAGAGTCGGCGCAACCGGATCAACGACTCGAGGAGACACACTGAATCGGGGCCGCCGCTCACCCAGACGAGCACATGGTCACCGGACGCGAACATGTCGTAGCCGCGTGCGGTCTTCGTGACCCGTTCGAGAACCCTCGCGACGGCGGGCGGTCTCCGCGCCGCCATCGGCTTACCGCGTGACGCGAGCGATCCAGCGTTCCGGATCGGCCACCTCGCCCGGCTGCGGGAGGTGCTCGCGCGACTCCCACACCAGGTTGAAGCCGCTCATGCCCACCCGTTCGATCACGTCGCGGACGAATCGCTCGCCGGTGTCGTACTGCGCGACCTTCTGATCGAACCCGATCGCACGTTGGAAGCGCTGCTCGACGCCGCGGACGTGCCGTCTCGCCTGGAGGGCGTTCCTGAGCCGGGGCAAGGTCGCGATGTGTTCCTTCCCCACCTCGTTCATCACGAAGGAGGCGTGCCCTTCAAGGAGCGACATCATCGCTTGGGTCCGTTCGAAGATCGCGCGCTGCTCCGGCGTCAGCAGTCGAAGGATCCCGCCCGGTCCGCTCCCCGTTCGCGCCTCCTCGGCCGCGCGACGAAGTTGATCCATCAGCTGGTGGGGGTCCAACGAAACCGTCTCGAGGTACTCGTCCACCATCCCGCCGAGGAACGCCCGGAGCCACGGCGCCGCCGAGAACTGCACCCGGTGCGTGACCTCGTGGATCGCGACCCAGAGGCGGAAGTCGCTCGGGACCAAGCCGTACCTGCGCTCTACCTCGATCAGGTTGGGACCGACGAAGTAGATCAACCCTTCGTCGTCCGGCGGCAAGAACACGTCGAACTGCCCAAGGACCCGGCGCGAGACGTAGCCGAGGATCGCACCCGCCTGCGCGCCGACCGCCTTGCGCGCGATCGACGGCCTCGTGGGACGTTTCTCCAATAACCGCTGGGCGAGCGGCTCCATCAAACGCTGGAGACCGGCGACGTTCTGCCGGATCCAGTCGCCTCTTCCCATGACCCACGCACGCGAACGGAACCCGGTGACGCTCAGGCCGGTGAACCCCGCCACGAGTTCCTCCGCTCGCAGGACGTGCGCGGCGAGATCCTCGCGCATGCGGGCGCGATCTTCCGGCGGGACGATCGGACCGGGTCCCGCGACACGTTTGCCGATCTGCAGCGCGACGTCCCAGTCCGCGAGACGGGCCGCGTGGGAACCCATCGACCAGTCGACGTCTGCCGCAGGATCCACGGAGGGGGCGCCTAGCCCTCGCCCGCGGCCTTCTTGCGGGCGGCGATCATGGCGGCACGCCGAGCCTTGCCTTCGGCGATGCGCCGGTCGGTCCCCTGGGCCAGGAGCTCCTCGAGCGTCTTGTCGAAGGTCTCCTGGTCGAGCGACACCTCCGGACGATGCTCGTCGGAAGCCGGCGCGGCAGGAGCTGCAGGCGCAGCGGCGGGTTCGGTTGCTGCGGCGGCAGGTTCGGTTGCTGCGGCGGCGGGTTCGGCTGCGGCGGCGGCGGGTTCCTCCGTCGCTGGAGCCGAAGGGGCATCCGGGGCGGCAGCCGGGGCAGACGCCGGACCCGCAACTGCCGCGGGGGCGGCTCCCGGAGCCGCGGCGGGAGCCGGGACGGGGGAGGGTGCGGCCATCGCGGGGGCGGCCACCGCGGCGGGGATCGGAGGCGGCTGCACCACGATCGGCGCCGCCTGCGTCAGATCCACGATCCGACGGCGCGGCTCCTTGCCCGGAAGCACGCGATCGGCGTGAACGACGCGAGCGCTCTCTTCATCCTTCGCGAACCTCGGCGCGTACCGCATATAGGCGGCCACCACGAAGATGAGCAGCAGCAGCGCGAGGATCCCGCTCAGCCAGCCGAGCCAGAAGATCCAACCTCCCGTGTTCCGAACCGGCGTGATGGTCGGATCGATCGAGGTCTGCGCGATCGCTGCGCCGCCGGTGACGAGGACGGCGACGACCGCACCCGCGAGCACGCCGACGATCCTCCGCGCCGTCACCATCGGGCGGGATTCTCGCAACCCGGACCCCACCCGGCAACCGTCCGCCCAGGTTCCGAAGGAGAGCCGGAGGGGGGATTCGAACCCCCGACCTACCACTTACGAGGCGGTTGCTCTACCCCTGAGCTACTCCGGCGGGTGCGAGCGAGTTTATCCGACGGGGTGCAGGCACCACGGAGGAAACGCGCGCCGGCCACCCTGGTCAGTAGGTCGTGAGATTCGGCATCATGCGCCCATGGAGATCGAGCTCGGGAACGGCGCCGTCAGCCGCGTCATGGTCGGGACGGACCGATCGCAGACGGCGTCGAAGGCGGTTGGATGGGCTGCGGCGTTCGCGGAGGCGTACGGAGCAGAGCTGCACCTCGTCCAGGTCGTGATCCCCACGAGCCCGACCGACACCGAGTTCGGGGCGGCCGAGCGGACCCGGGCGGCCGCGGCCGCCGAGGACCTGCAGCAGGAGGCTGAGCGGATCGCCGGCGGCCGGGGCCGCGCCCACGTGGTGATCGACGACGACCCCGCGATGGCGATCGTCCACGCGTCGGAGGCAGCCGACATCGATGTGCTCGTCGTCGGGAACGCAGGCATGGCGGGCCGCAAGGAGTTCCTCCTGGGGAACGTCCCCAACCGGATCAGCCACAACGCGCGGTGCACCGTGATCATCGTGAACACGACCGATGGCGTGGCGAGCGCCGTGCGCGACCCACGGAGCCTCACGACGATCCGTTCGAGCGCCGTCGAGACCCAGACGCAACCGCACCTCATGGCGCGGGGAGCCACGATCACGACGGTCTTCGCCAAGCACGGGCTGAAGGAGCTCTTCGGTCGGCCGGACGGGGAAGGCGCCGTGGGCAGGGAACGACAGGCGAAGCGGATGCGCCAGGCGCTCGAGGAGCTCGGCCCGACGTTCTGCAAGCTGGGACAGATCCTGTCGACCCGTCCCGACCTGATCCCGCCGGAGTTCATCGACGAGCTCGCGCAGCTCCAGGACAACGTCCCACCGCTCAGCGAGGAGCAGGTCGTCAAGGTGATGGAGCAGGAGCTGGGCGTGCCGTGGGAGGACGTCTTCGAGCACATCGACCCGGCCCCGCTCGCGGCCGGGACGATCGCGCAGGTCCACCGTGCGCGGCTCGCGAACGACGCCCCCGTCGTGGTCAAGGTGCAGCGCCCCGACGCGAAGGAGCAGATCGAACAGGACCTTGCGCTCCTCGAGGTGTTCGCCGAGAAGGTCGGGAGCCGCCAGCACCTCCGGCAGGTGATCGACATGCCCGCCGTGTTCGAACACCTGTCGACATCCCTGCACCGGGAACTGGACTTCCGGCAGGAAGCACGGAACATGGAGCGGCTCCGCGGGGTGATCGAACCGTTCTCGCGGCTCGCCGTCCCCGTTCTGTTCACCGACTACTCCACGTCACGGCTGCTCGTGATGCGCGACGTGCAGGGCGGACCGCTGTCGCTCGCGCCCGAGGGCCCGATCCGCCACGAGGTCGCGGTCCAGCTCCTCGAGTCGTTCTACAAGCAGGTGATGGTCGACGGGTTCTTCCACGCCGACCCGCACCCCGGCAACCTGATGTGGCAGCCCGAGGAGGACCGGCTCTACTTCCTGGACCTCGGGATGGCGGGCGAGGTCGGGCCCGACATGCGGGAATCGATGATGCTCCTGCTGATGGCGTTCTGGCAGGAGGACGTCGGGTTCCTGACCGATGTCTCGCTGATGCTGTCGGGAGCGATCGATCGCAGCGACCTCGATGTGGAGGCCTTCCAGGCGGAGATCGGCGTCCTCATGGGCAAGTACCGGGGCGCGTCGCTCAAGGACATCCAACTCGGACCGGTGCTGCAAGAGATGACCGAGATCTCGCTCCGGCACGGGGTTCCGCTCCCGGCTTCGTTGACGCTGACCGCGAAGGCGTTGGCGCAGATGCAGCTGGCCGCGGCACAGCTGGATCCCGAGGTGGATCCCTTCGACGTGGCGGGCCGCTTCCTGATGCGGAGCGTCCTCAAGGGGATGGGGGCCAAGACCGACCCCAAGGCGCTCTTCTACCAGACCCAACGACTCAGGGTTCGGTTCATGCGAGTCGTGGAGGCGATCGAGCGGTTGATCGGCGCCCGGCCGGGACAGAAGCTCGAGGTCAACTTCCGCGCGACCACGCTGGAACAGACGATCCGCCGAGCCGGGCGCCGTTTGGCCCTCGCGCTCACCGCCGGCGCGGCGATCCTGGGGACCGCGCTGACTGCCGTGTCCGAGAAGGTCGCCGGGTGGGTGCCCGTCGCGTTCGGCATCAGCGCCTTCCTGCTGACGCTCGGACTGGTCGTCGACCTCCTGCGCAAACCGAAGAGCTGAGCCGGCTCACTCCAGATCGACCTCGCCCCCTTTCGAGGTGACCGTGGTCGGCGGGGGCCGGCCTTTCGCGTCGCCACTCCTCTTCACCGAACGCATCACGAGCCGCTCCAGGATGAATGCCACGACGGCCATCGCGAGTCCCACGAGCCATCGCTCCACGCGACGGACGCCTCTCGGCTTCGGTGTCGACCTAGCCGCCATCACGTTGCCCTCGCTCGACGTTCCGCGAGCGCGATGAACACGATCCCCCACACGATGGCAAGCGTCCCCCAGAACGCACCCTCGGAACCCGGATACGGGATGGTGCTGCCTGGATACGTCGCGAACACGACCGATGCGACGCCGTAGACGATCGAACCGACGCCGGTGAGCCAGGCAACGATCCGCCAACCTTCCGTGCGCTTGGACGCTAGCGCACCCATGAGGACGATCCCGATCCCCATGATCGCCATCCCGGTCCAGTGATGCAGCTCCACGTGCGGGTCATTGGCGGGACCCGCCCGCTGGAGCCGGGACATCGTCCACGCGAAGGCCCCCCAGAAGGGCGCACTCGCAGCCGCCCCGATCAAGAGCTCGGGTGCGATGCCGAGGCCGCGGGCCGCGAGATGGGCCCATCCCTTCGAGATCGTGAGCAGGACCACGACCGGGATCGCGAGGATCACGGCGTAGACCAGGAAACCCCAGTCGAGGGCGAGGAGGCTGCCGATCACGGTCGCGATCGCGGCGGCAACGACCATCTGCAGGAGCGCGATGTCCTCACGTCGCCACGACAGGATCAGAAGAGGGAGGGCAACGAAGATCCCCGTCGCGACACCGGAGCTGCCGATGTCATGAACCCGGTGGATCTGGTCCTCACCACCCGATGTCCAACCCAGGAACAGACCGATCCACCCGAAGAGCGCGATCCCGAAGATCAGAGCGAAGACCACCGCCGCCACGCTGAACCACGTCCGGCGCGACTTCGAGAGTTCCTCCGGCCGTGTCACGTCCACCGTGAGCCCCCTTCCCTCCGGGCGTCAACGCCCGTCAGACCGGCACCTGCTGACTTTCGATCATGGCGTCATCGGCTTCTGCGGGGCCGGGCGATCGGAGCGGAACCCGCCCCGCGACCGTCGTGCCTGCCCCCGGGGCGCTCGCAACCTCGAACGTTCCCCCGATCGCAGCGAGACGGTCGGTCACGCCCTGCAGCCCGCTCCCGGACACGGAGCTCGTATCGAAACCACAGCCGTCGTCCGACACAGTGAACCGCAGCGTCGACGCTTCGAGCCGGAGCTCGATCGTCGCGTTCGATGCCTGCGCGTACTTCGCAACGTTCTGGAGGGCTTCGAGACACGAGAAGTACACGGCGGCCTCGACGTCCTGGGGCAACCGGCCGACGCCGTCGGCGTCCACCCGAACGGGGAACGGCGCCTTCCGCGCTTGCGCATCGAGCGCGGATCCCAGCCCCTTGTCGGCGAGCAACGGCGGGTAGATCCCGCGCGCCAGGTCGCGGAGATCGTCCAGCGCCGTCTGCGTCTCGGCCTCGATCTGACCGAGCATCTCCTCCGTCTTGGCGGGATCGCGCGCCACGAACTGTCGGGCGAGGCGCGCCTTGACGGCGAGCGCGACGAGCTGCTGCTGTGCGCCGTCGTGGATGTTCCGTTCGAGCTTCCGACGCTCATGGTCCTGCGCCGCGACGAGCCGGCGGCGCGATTCGCGGAGCTCCTCGACCAACGCGACGTTTCGCAGCACGAGTCCAGCTTGCGAGGCGAGATCGGCCACCAGCCGCTCCTTGTCCGGCGTCATCGGATCGCTCGCCGGCATCTCGACGGACAGCGCGCCGAGCAGTTCGCCTCGGTCGCGGACCGCGGCGGCGTAAGCGCCGTGGATCGTCGGCACCGCATCGCCGTCGATCGAGACGTTCGGCCGCGCCGTCGCGTCGGATGGCCAGGATGCGCTCGGCCGGAGCTCCCGACCGACGCGCAGCCACACCCGCGCCACCTTCGCTCCGGCGCCTTCGCCGAGGA
>WNGO01001730.1_pt1 | contig 14067 bp, 14 predicted proteins | sample 5400511 | NCBI WGS metagenome assembly WNGO01 (sample SAMN13153380, study PRJNA577476) | soil metagenome | isolation source: 20 cm soil or saprolite under Garry oak tree replicate 2 | place: USA:California | collected 2016-06-15
CGCCCTTCTTCCATCGTGGGCGACAGCGCCTCCATGTGGACTTTGGTGGCCATGACCGCTTACTCGAGGTAGAGCACGCGCCGCGCCGCCGCGACGACTTTCTCGGGCGACGCTTTCGCGGCACGCTCGAGATGCTTGTTGTACGGCATCGGCACGTCCGCCTGGGTCACGCGCTGCACCGGTGCATCGAGGTCATCGAACGCATCGCGCTGAATCAGATCCACGATCTGCGCGCCGATCCCGGCGTGCGGCCAACCCTCTTCGACGACGACCGCGCGGTTCGTCTTCCTGACAGAATCGAGAATCGCGGCCTCGTCGAGCGGGCGGATCGAACGCAGGTCGAGCACCTCCGCCGACACATCCTGCTCGGCCAGCTGCTCGGCGGCCTTTTGCGCCACTGTGAGCGTCTTGGAGTGGCAGATGAGCGTGACGTCCTTGCCCTCCCGCTTCACCTCCGCGAGTCCGATCGGGACGATGTGCTCCCCGTCCGGCACTTCGCCCTTGAGGTTGTAGAGCATCTCGCCTTCGAGCACGATGACCGGATTGTTGTCGCGAATCGCCGACTTGAGGAGGCCCTTCGCATCGGCCGGCGTCGCCGGGGCGACGACCTTGAGTCCCGGGATATGAGCCACCCAGCTCTCCCACGCCTGCGAATGCTGCGACGACAACTGCAGCGCCGCCCCGTTTGGGCCACGGAACACGATCGGCATCGGAATCTGGCCGCCCGACATGTACAGCATCTTGGCCGCCGAGTTCACGATCTGGTCCAGCGCGAGGATGGCAAAATTCCAGGTCATGAACTCGATCACGGGCCGGAGGCCCCCCATCGCCGCTCCCACGCCAATCCCGGCAAATCCCAGCTCGGCAATGGGCGTATCGACCACACGTTTGGGGCCGAATTCCTCGAGCAATCCGCGGCTCACCTTGTAGGCGCCCTGATAGACGCCCACTTCCTCGCCCATGAGAAAGACGTTGGGGTCGCGCTGCATTTCTTCGCGCAGCGCCTGGTTGAGCGCGTCGCGGTAGGTGAGGGTCGCCATCAGTCGACCATGACGTCGGTGAACAGCTCGTTGGGATCAGGATCGGGGCTTTCGTCTGCGAACTTCACCGCGTCGTCGACCTCCGCGCGAATCTCGGCATCGAGCGCGTCCAGCCCGGCCTGATCGATCACGCGATCCTCCTTGAGCTTGCCGGCGAGATGCGTGATGGGATCGCGGGCTTTCTGCTCTTCGACTTCGTCCTTGGTGCGGTAGACGCCGTGTAACGGGTCCGACATCGAGTGACCCATGTAGCGATACGTCCGCACCTCCAGCAGGGTGGGGTGGCTCTGCTTGCGCGCCCGTTCCACGGCCCGCCGCGTGGCGTCATACACCGTCAGGACGTTCATCCCATCGACAAGCTCGGCGGCCATGTCGTAGCTGCACGCGTGCTCGACGATGTCGGTCACCGCCGCGACCCGCTCGAACGCGGTGCCCATGCCGTAGCGGTTGTTCTCGCAGAGGAAGATGACCGGAAGCTTCCAGACGGACGCCATGTTCAACGTTTCGTGGAACGCTCCGATGTTGACCGCCGCTTCGCCGAAAAAGCAGACGCACACCTTGTCGCTGCCCAGGTACTTGCTGGCGAACGCGAGGCCGGCGCCCAGCGGAATGTGGCCGCCCACGATGCCGTGGCCACCCATGAACCCCTTCGCGGCATCGAACAGGTGCATCGAGCCGCCCTTGCCCTTTGAGCAGCCGGTCGCCTTGCCGAACAGCTCCGCCATCACCGCGCGCGACGGGATGCCTTTGATCAAGGCCTGGCCATGCTCGCGGTAGGAGCAGATCACGTAGTCGTCGTCCTTGAGCGCGGCCAGCGCGCCGACGGCAACTGCTTCCTGCCCGATGTAGAGATGGCAGAAGCCGCCGATCTTGCCCAGGGCATACGCTTCGGCCGCCTTTTCTTCAAAGCGGCGGATGAGCAGCATCTGACGCAGCATCTTGAGATGCAGCTCGGGGCTGGCGGGGGCGGGGAGGGGGGCGTTTGGCGACGCCGCCGATTTCGCGGATCTGGCGGTAGCGGTCATCGAGTGGCGGCCTCCACTTGCTCCCAGGCGTGGTAACTCGAGCGTACGAGGGGACCCGATTCGACGTGACGGAAACCGAGCGACATGCCATATCGCCGGAGCTCGGCGAACTCGTCGGGCGTGTACCAGCGTGCAATCGGCAGATGCTCGTCGGACGGCCGCAGGTACTGGCCGATGGTGACGATATCGACGCGGGCGGCGCGCAGGTCGCGCAGCGCGGCCAGCAGCTCGTCCCAGTCCTCGCCCAGCCCGACGATGATGCCCGACTTGGTGAGGAGCTCAGGATTCAGGTCCTTGGCGCGATCGAGCAGCTCGAGCGCGCGCGTGTAACGGCCGCCCGGCCGCGCAATGCGATACAGCCGCGCGATCGTTTCGAGATTGTGATTGAGAATGTCGGGTTGGGCATCAACGATGAGCTGCAGCGCGGCGGGGTTGCCTTTGAAATCGGGGATCAGGACTTCGACTGACGTCTCCGGCAGTCGCATCCGAATCTCCGTAATACAGGCCGCAAAGATCTCCGCGCCCCCGTTCGGCAAGTCGTCGCGATCCACGCTCGTAATGACGACGTGCTTGAGCCCCATTTGCGCGACAGCATCGGCCAGGCGCTGAGGCTCGCCGGCGTCGAGCGGTGCCGGGGTGCCGTGCGCCACGGCGCAGTACGCGCAGTTCCGCGTGCACACATCACCCAGGATCATGAACGTCGCCGCTTTGTGCTCCCAGCACTCACCGATGTTAGGGCAGCGCGCTTCCTCACACACCGTATGGAGCTTGAGGTCGCGCATCATGTGCTTCAGGGCGACGTAGTTGGGTCCCCCGGGGGCTTTCACCTTCAGCCACGAGGGCTTACGAGGCTCGGCGACCGGTGTTGAGGGCAGGATCTGTACGAGGGGGGCCGCCATGGACGTCGAAGATAGTGTGTGCTGGGGGGGCCGGGTAGGCCATTTTTCAACCAGACGGTTGATCTCCTCCCCGATTTTTAAGTCGTCTCAATTCGTTTTCGATTTCAGTGGACGTGCCGAGCGTCCCGTCCGCAATGTCGGCGATCTCCTCCGCCTCCTTCCACTGCCGCTCGAGCTCCTCGATCTCCGCGCGTTCGTCCATCGCCATTTCCAGGGCCAGCCCACGCTCGGGACGCAGCGACCGCAACGTCAGCTCGCGGTGCGCGATGTCGCGCACGAGATGATCGGCGCCGCCAACCTGATCGACTTCGCGGGCTGCGTCTTCGGCGCGGCGGCGTCCGCCGCGGGAAAGATTCAGAAAGGTGAGACCCTGACGCAGCACCTGAATGGCGTCCGGTCCTGTGAGCTGAGCGGCCTCCTGCCGGCATTTTGGACAGCTCAGCAAGACCGCCATGTCGGCGTGCCGGTCCGGGACCACGCGCGCGTACTGCACGTGGCGCGCGCGCAACTGCAGCACGCTTCCGCAATGCGCGCAGATCGGCGGCTCCATCAGCTTCACGCGGCGGCGCCCGACCATGGAGACGTACAGGCCGTCGACAAGTCGATGGACATTCCACACGATGACACCGAAGCCTCCGCCCGCCGCGACGTTCGCGGCGATGCCGAGCCCGATCGCCGCGATGGTGAGGGGCACCACGACCTTCATGCGCTCGCGCTGGCGATTCCGCAGCCGCTCGCCGTAGCGCCAGGTCGCCAGCTCGACGCGCGGCGGTTTCCCGACGCGGACGAAATCGTAGCGTTCCCAGCGGATCAGCGCGACTTGCTCGGTCGATGCCGCGATGCGCCCCTGGCTCGCGGTCCGCGCCACGACTTCGATGCGTTCGAGTCGATCGTCAAACGGAGTGAGATTCCACCGACTGCAGCGCGGGCAGACGACCCAGAGCCGTCCCTTCCATTCATCGAACGCGATGCGCCGGCCGACGCCGAGACCGGAGGGACCGCCATCTCCGTCAAATGCGGCGTTACAAAAGGCACAACTGCTGAACATCCTATGAAGTAAAACGCTCCGGTGCGAGCGAGGCAATCTCCACCTCTGATTCACCCGTCGCCACGAGGCTGGCGATGATCTCGCCGGTGAGACCGGCGAGCAGCACGCCGTTGCGTCCGTGACCGGTGGCATACCAAAGCCCCCGCACGTCGGGGTCCGGTCCAACGATGGGACGACCGTCCGGCGTGAGAGGCCGCAGACCAGCCCAGGTACGTGTTGGTTCGGCCGGGAGGTTGGGGAGGATGCGCCGTGCCGACGCCGTGATCTCTGCGATTCCCGTCGCCGTGACGCTGCCGTCGAAGCCGGCTCGCTCCATAGTGCTGCCGAAGATTGCTTCGCCGCTGCGCGCCAATACATAGGCGTGGTCGTAGTACAGCACCGTCCGCGGCATGTTATCGGGCCAGGGCGCGGCGGCCATCTGGCCGCGGACCGGCTCGACTGGGAGATGCCGCGGCAGATGATTGATTTGCGTTGACCAGGCCCCGGCGGCGATGACGACGTGTTCCGCCCTGATCTTGCCGGCGGGAATCTCGACGCCGGTCACACGACCAAGAATCGTGTTGATACGGTTCACGCGTGAGGCGAACGTCCGCGTGCCCAGGCGCTTGGCGTCGGCTCGCAGCGCGCGGGTCAGGGCAGGGGCGTCGACCGCGCCGTCTTCCGGTGCGAACATCGCGCCGAGACAGGGCGCGGCCGCGGGAAAACGCTCCGCCACGTCTGCGGCCTCGAGCCAGTCGCATCGCAGGCCGGCCTGCCGCTGGTGCGCCACGGCGTCGCGCAGCCGCTCCGCTTCCGCCTCGTCGAAGGCGATTGAGGCAATGCCTTCGCGCCAGAGGCCGATGTCGATGCCCGTGGTGTCGGCAAGTGCAACGGCTAGTGTGTCGTAAAGATCGCGCGCTCGCAGGCCCAGGGCACGCAGCGACTCGTCCGTGGTCTCGATTTGCGGCCCCAGAATCCCGGCCGACGCCGCCGACGCCGCCGCGGGGTCGGGCCCGGGCTCGCAGATCGCGACCGTGAGGCCGCGCAGCGCGAGCGCGCGGGCGCAAGCGGCGCCGATGATGCCGCCGCCCGCGACCAGCACTTCACAGGACGAAACTTTGTGCGACATTTAGGCGTACGCTGCAGACGCACCGGACACCACGGAGGAAAACATGTTCCGGAGCATTTTGGGGTTCGCAGTTCTCGCCGTACTCGCCTGGCTCGGTCTCAAGCTCGTCTTCGGCATTCTGGGAAGCCTCGCCGGTCTCGCGATGACGATTCTCTGGCTCGCATTTCTCGGGTTTGTGGTCTATATGGCGTTGCGGCTCATCAGCCCGCGCACCGCTGACCGCATCCGTGACATGATCAAGGGTCGCCCCGCGGACGCATAAACGGGCGCAGCATGCTGCGCCCCTACTGCTCCCACGGCAACGGCTGGCTGGAGTGCGCGTGCACGATCTTCCAGCTTCCGTTGTTTCGCCGTTCCAGAATAATCGTCGCCCGGCCGGCTTCCGCACGCCGCTCGGCCGGGTTCGCCCAGGTGTAATCCACTAGCACCCACGCCACCCGCCCCTCGACCGTCGCGTTCGCAGCACTCACCGTCACCCGGCCTGTCCCGGTGACGATGCCTGCAAACCGCGGCGCGGCGAGCCGGACTTTCGCGTTACCGATCACGAGCGCATCAGGCGCGTAAAGCGTGTCCGCCCGGGCGTCGCCGGCGGCATCGAGCGTCAGGGCCAGTTGCACCAGCGCTTGTACATCCTCCGTGCCGACGCTCGACGCGGTGCGTGGGCTCACGGCTGTCAGGTTTCCAGGTGTGACTGTCCGTGTCACACAGGCGATAGTTACCGCAAGGGTCGCGATATGTAAGTAGGGGCGCAGCATGCGGCGCCGCTACCTGCTTTCCAGTCTGGCGAGCACCGCCCAGGCGATCATCGGAAACAGGATTTCGTGGTGCCCCGTCAACTGAATGCCGCGTCCCCCCGCCAGGGTTGGTCGTTCGACGACGTTCACACGCGGGCGGTAGTGACGCTGCATATCACAATCGCAGGCCGTGAAGTCTTTCGGCCGGCCCGCATTCAGGTTACGCGCGATGGTGAGCGCCTTGAGGAAAACCTCGGGCATGACCACGGCGCTGCCCAGGTTCAACACCACGCCGCCGCCGTCGAGATCGGGTAGCAGGCCGGCGAGCCGCTTGAAATCGCGGTGGCTGGTCGCTCCGATCGCGGCGCCGTCGGCGGTGGGATGCTGATGAATGATCTCCGCGCCGATTGCGGCGTGCACCGTCACGGGCACACCGGCCTCGCGGCTGGCCAGCAGCACCGAGACGTCGCGGCCCGGCAGGTCGCTCCTCGCGCTCAGATAGTCGGCGAGCGCCTCGCCGGCGCCCTGCTGGGTCTTGGCGCCGCGCGCCAGCGCGGCGTTCATCTCCCGGCCCGTTTCTTCCGCCATTCCAAACGTTCCATCGCCCAGTCCGGCGGCGACGTCTTCACTCGTCCCGCCGTAGGCGGCGAGCTCGAAGTCGTGGATCGCTGCGCTTCCGTTCATGGCGATCGCGGTGATCGCGCGCCGTTCCATCATGGCGATCAGCAGCGGGCCGAGCCCCACCTTGATGACGTGCCCGCCGAGCATCGCGACAATCGCGCGTCTGCCTGCCGCGGCAACGATCTGGTCCACCACATAGCGAAGATCCTGCGCGGCCAGAATCGACGGCAGGGCGTCGAAGAACGCCGTGAAGGAACGATCGGAGGACTGCGGCGGATGGGCGAGGAGTGAGGCTTCGACTTTGTTGGGGCGTTTCGCGACGGGGACTGTTTTCAGGCGCGAGAGGTCGGCTTCGCGGTACTCGGTCATTGCTGAGTCACTCCTGGGACTGCGTAGTCCTTGAGCTTCAGCGTCACCTGGCCGAACGAGAAGTTCGACTGAATCGCGAGCACGAGGCGTTGGGCATCATCGGATAACCAGATGCGCGTCTCCGACTTCTCCGCAAAGATCCCGCGCGCCTGGGGAATCCTGGGGCGGACCACAAGCGCCCGCCATTTTTTCCCCGCCACGCTCACGCGCTCACGACCCAGCACCTCGACGATGACCGGATTCCGGTCGGGCCGGAAATACCGCGCGAACTCGTACTTCTTGCCGACCTCGAGCGGGACCGTGCGAATGAAGTATAGGAACGCGGCGTCATCGAGCGGATCGGGGACCGTCGCAAACGTCGTATCGCGCCCTGCCTCTCTATAGAAGCCCGAGTCGGGATAGATGTCGTAGCGACGCTCGCGATGCTTGCCGCGCTCGTCCTGGACGGTTGAAAATCGCCGCGACCGAAAATCGTAGCGACCCACCCACGATTCGATCGTCTGATCGAGATGGTACCACAGCGCGCCGCCGGAAATCCGAAATCGGATGTGCACGGTCTCCACGCCGCGCACCGTATCGATTCCCATGACTTCCATCGCCGCGCTGCCGACGCTGAAGACGCCGTACTTCGCGCCGTACGACAAGCGTTCGCCCACGAGGAACGGCACCATAGGCGCGGTCGCCGCGCCGGCCGGAACGCCGGTGCAGATCGTGTCCTGCGCGGCAGCCCCGCGGGGCGCGCCGAGCAGGGCTACGAGGAGCGCGACCGTGGCGGCTCCCGCCCCTCCTTTGCGCGCTGCGTTGATCAGGCCGCGCGAGCGCCACGCGGCGAGCAGCTGTTGCCAGGGACTCGAGCGTGACGGACGCTGCTTGAGGTCGTAGCGGGCGGCGCTCGCCACGACCTCGATGCGTCGCGCATGCGCGCCCAGCCGGGCGAGCAGCTCCGCGTTTGCCGCCCAGCCATCGGTCGTGAGTAGCCGCGTGTCCGCCGAGCCTCCGCGCGTGGCCTGCCGGAGCACGATCAGCCGCAGGGCCGCGAACCCCGAGATCGAATCCTTGATGCCGCCCCCGACCGCGAGGAGCCGCGGCGCCCAGCGCCGGGCCCAGCGCTCAGTCCACGTGCGCGTCCCTTGCTCGCGATACTGCTCCGCGACCACGAGGTCGGCCCCGGACTCGAGCCGCTTGACCATCTCCTCCATTGTCTCGGGCGGGTGCACGAAGTCGGCGTGCAGCGTGATTGCACAGTCGCGCTTGGGACGGTCGGTGCGTTGCAGCGCCAGGCGCAGCAGCTCTTCCAGGCTGCGGGCATAGCCCTGACGCTCGCGGTGCTTGATCACGGTGAGGGGCAGCACGCGGGCATATGAGCTCAGCACGTCCGCGGTCCCGTCGGTCGAGGCGTCGTCGCACGCGATGATCTGGTACTCCCGCTCGAAGGCCGTGAAGACCTGACGGACCTTCCAGAGGACGAGCCCCGCGGTGCTGGCCTCATTGTGGACCGGAACGCAGACGTAGATCATGGCCCTGCAATCTAGAGAAGCGCCCTATAGACGGCCAAGACACCCTGTGCCATGGCGTGCGCCATGAAGCGCGGCGGTAGGGGGATAGTGGCGGGATGTTCGATCATCTTCACGACTTTTTGCGCCAACGCCTCGGCGGCCTCGACCGGTACTAATGACTCCGGTGGCAGAATCTCCGGAACGCCTCCCGCCGCTGTCGCCACGACCGGCCGGTTGAGCGCCAGCGCGTTCAAGATGACGCTGCCGAGCCCTTCGCGCCGGGAACACAGCACGAAGACGCTCGCGGCGGCGATCAGCGCGTCAATGCGATCGACGTGGCCGATCAGGTGCACGCGATCGGCCAGCCCGCGGCGCGCGATTTCATCGGCGAGCGACTCGCGCAGCTTGCCCTCGCCCGCGACCACCCATTGCAGATCGGGTCGCGCGCCGCGAGCGTGGGCCGCGGCGCGGATCAGGGTGCCGTGGTCCTTCTCGCCCGTCAGCGCCGCGGCATTCACCGCGACCGGCGCGGACGCGGGGATCCGGAGCGCGCTGCGGATATCGAGTCGCGGAGTGGCGGCCCGCCGCACTTCTTCGACGTCGATGCCATCGGGGACCACGATCACGGCATCGTTGGCAATGCCGTCGGCGACCAGGACGCGCTTGACCGCGTCCGAAATCGCGATGATGCGGCCGGCGCGGCGCCACGAGCCGAAGCGGCCGATGCGAAACTCGACGCGACGGGTTGCGACCATCGTGCGGCCGCTCGCCACGCTGGCGGCGAGGGCGAGAGAATGGCTGTCGTGGACGTGGATGATGTCCGGCTGGAAGGCCCTGATCGTGCGGCGCAGGTGCCACCAGGCCCGCGGGTCGAGCCCGATGTCCCACGCCGTCCCGAGCACGGTGATGCCCGCGGCCGCCGCGCGCTGGGCGAGCTCGCTTCCGTGTTTGGTGACGAGCGCCTGCTCGACGTCCGCCTGCCGCAGCAGCTCGCGGCACAGCAGCCGGACCTGGTTCTGACCGCCGCGCCACGCCCGGCCCGAATCCACCTGCAGGACGCGCATCTCGTCCCGACTCGCGGCCGCCTAGGCCGGGACCTTCACGACTCCAGCGAGTACGCGGCGCAGGGCATCGAGCTTGAAGGGCTTTTGGAGAAAGGGACGGCCCAGGTTTTCGAGAAACTGCAGCGTGTCGCCGCGGACCGTGTCGCCCGTGGCAAAGATGATGCGGTCGGCCACCGTGGGATGCATCCGGGCGAGTGTCTGAAACATCTCGCGTCCGCCGAGCCGCGGCATCCGCAGATCGCAGATGATCAGGTCGAAGGGCTGCATCAGCGCGCGCTTCAAGGCCTGGCTGCCGTCGTTCGCCACGACGACCTCATGGCCCCAGCTCTCGAGGGTGGCTTGCATGTAGTGAAGAATGTGCGGCTCGTCGTCCACGACGAGTACCCGCAGATGCTCGTGCCGTTCTGGCTCCGCTCGCGAGCCGCTCGTCCGGCTACTCCCTGCATCCGCATCCGTTTCGCCCGGTGGTGGGCGTAAGTCCGCGCGGACTCCGGTCGGCAGCTCCACCGTGAACAAGGCGCCGCGGCCGCTGCCGGCTCCTCCTGGTTCGACGGTGATGTCGCCCCCGTGCTCTTTGACGATGCCGAGGCAGATCGACAGGCCGAGCCCCGTGCCTTCGCCTTCCGACTTGGTGCTGAAGAATGGCTCGAACACGTGTTGGGAAACGGCTTCGGGAATCCCGGGCCCGTTGTCCGAAATGTTCACCGACAATCCGTCCGGCTCACATTTGGTGACGATGTCGATGCGCCCGCCGCCGTCCTTGAGGCGCGTGGTGGCGATGGCCTGCGCCGCATTGTTGATGATGTTGACGAAGACCTGCTTGATCTGGTTCGCGTGGACTGCGACTTCCGGCAGTCCCGGCTCGAACGTGAGGGTCAGCTCGATCCGCGCCGCGAGGAGCTGGTTCTTCAGAAGCTGATGCGTCGATTCGAGAATGGGGCGGATGGACTGCAGCTGCCGCTCTCCCTCCTGGCGGCGCGCGAACGACAGCAGGTTCCGCACGATGGCGGAGGCGCGCTCGGCTTCCTGGCGGATCACAGCCAGCGGCTCGGCCAGGCGCGGCGGCACGTCGGGCGCCTCGGCGAGCAGATCGCTAAAGCCCACGACCGAGGCGAGGGGGTTGTTGAGGTCGTGCGCGACGCCCGCAATCAGCTGCCCAATCGCCGACATCTTTTCAGACTGCAGCAGCTGGTCCTGCAGGCGGCGTTTCTCGCTCTGGTCCTCGAACAGGAGGACCGTGGCGCCCGGCTCTCCAGCCGGAATCGCGGTCACGAGCAGGATGCGGTCGCCCGAGCGAACTTCGATGGATCCGTTGCCGCCCCCTCCCCCGGGGGTCAGCAGGCGCGCGACGGGCTCGCCCCACGACGGTGGCACCAACGTCAGCCACGGCCGGCCGGGCAGCGCCGTGACGGGCAACTTGATGAGCTCGGCGAACATCCGATTGGCACGCCGGATCGCGCCCTGCGGATCGACGTAACAGATGGCCTGGTTGAACGCATCGACGGTCTGCTCCCATTCCCGCTTCCCGCTCGAGAGCAGCTCGACGAGCCGCGCGTTCTCGAGCGCGATGCCCGCCTGCGCCAGGACGGCGCGCGTGAACATCAGCGCTCCCTCGTCCATGGCGTTCGCGCGGTCGCCTTCCATCGCGACGGCGCCGATGGTACGCGAGACCGCGACGATGGGCACGCCGAGCCAGCTCGCCGATACGGGCTTCTCGACCGTCACGTCCAGCTCGGCGGCGCGGGCTGCGACGCGGTCGGGGAACACGAGTGGGCCGCGGCGCAGCGCGAGCTGCAGCAGCGGTTCGTCGGTGGTGGCCGGGCGCGGGCCGTTGTGGTACGTCACGACCAGGCGGTTGGTATCGATGTCCAGCAGCATGACCGACAGCCGGGCAGGCGCCAGCTGCTCGGTCAGCGCGCGCGCGACAATCTCGACGATCGTAGCCGGGCGAAATGCCCCCGCGAGCTCCTGGGACAAAGCGGTCAGCCGCATCAGAATGTCGGCAACTGACCCCTTCATTTTGGCTCGTCCAGAAACCGCGTCGGGACGCGCGTCGCCGCATCGACGAGCGCCTCGGCAGATTTGATGAAGCGCACCACGATCGGCAGGGATCCCTGCAATGCGACCTTGCGCTGCATGATCCCGGCGATGGGGCCGAGCTCTTTTTTGATGATCTGTTTCCAGTAGCGGTATTCGGCCGTCAGGATGAACGGCGCCTGCTGCGCGTCCTGTCGCGGCAGGAGGCGCGCGCCGCGGCACACCCCGCGCTCCAGATCGAGCCAGATCGCCACGTCGTCCGGCATTCCAATCGCAGGGGCCGCGGGCATGACGAGCGCGACCGCGCCGTGTGTCCAGTCCGTGGATGCCGAGCGGTACTCATCGCTGCCATTGATCGCCGCCTCGTATGCCGATACCCACTCGGGGGAGGGAAACGCGTGGAGCACAGGGACGGCCGTCATGCGACCGCCTGCGCGAAGCCCTCGAACAGGGCCCGTTCCGTCAGGTCCTCCGGATGCCATTGCACGGCGACCATCCAGGGCGCGGTTGTGTCGGCCGGCTCCGCTGCTTCGATGACGCCGTCGTCGGCCCAGGCGACGGCCTTGAGACCCGGCGCGAGGTCGCGGATCGCCTGGTGGTGGCGGCTGTTCACGCTCGCGGAGCGCGTGCCCAGCGTGCGCTCGAGCAGCGAGCCCGCCTCGACGCGCACCGCATGCCGGGCTGTTTCGTCGCTGTGCGGCACGGGTCCGGGCCGCTCACTGTCCAGGTCCTGATAGAGCGTGCCGCCGAGGGCCACGTTCAGGATCTGGATGCCGCGGCAGATCGCGAGAATCGGGACGCGCCGGGCCCGTGCGGCCGCAATGAGTGCCAGCTCCGCCGCATCGCGCCCGGGATCGACGTCGCCGAGGCGCGGGTGCGGCGTCGCGCCGTAGCGATCGGGCGCCACGTCCTCGCCACCGGTGAGCACGAGCCCCCGGACCGCGGTGAGCGCGGCTCCGGCGCGCTCGGGGGCAAGCATCGTCGGGACGGCGAGCGGCACGAGGCCGGCGCTCTCGAGCGCCCGAACGTAGGCGGTATTCAGCGTGACGCGCTCGCGGCCATCGACCAGTCGGCGGGGCGCCGTCACGGCAACTGTAGGAGCTGTTTTCACGACGTGAGGGTGGTCGGACCGCCGAAGAGCGGACAGCGAGGATTGTTGACGCTGGCCCAGTCGACCCGAACACCATACAACGGCAGCGCGATACTGTTGCCGATCACCGTACCGATGGCGGGATGGCCAGCCGGCAACTCCTGGTCGAGCACGAGGACCCCCATCGCGCGCTGCGACGTGTCGTCGACGACCAGCAGCCCGTAGCCGCGCTGCGGGAATGCCGGCCCGCGGAACTGCATCGAGACCTTGCCTTCGGCGTCGCGCCCCACGATGACCGCCCCACGATCATTCTTCTGTTGGATCACGAGGACGGGCAGCGAATCGGGAAGGCCACGCGGCGGATCGGTGACGACGGCGCGCGCATTGGACAGCTGCGACGTGATCATCGATGGGCCGGCGAGAAGCGCGATCCCGCACGTCGGAGAACCGCTCGTTCCCCCCCCGCGGGTACAGGCTGCCGCCGCCAGCAGCATCAGCAAGGGAATCGTCGCTCGTTTCATAGCGCCAATCTAACGCTAATGGGACCACACGGCGGTCACTGTAACGGTCCGCACAGGCGCGAGGGTTTCGGGCACGAGATCGTAGATGTAATTCAGCACGTTGGTTGCCAGCAGGCGTAACTCGACGGGTCCGCGTGTCCAGGAGGCACGGAGATCCAGCACGTTCACCGGGACGCGCCGCGGATCGACGAAACCCTCGAGCTCGATCTTTTCAGGCTTGCTGGCAAACCGGTAATCCGCTCCGACGGCTCCGGGGCCGAAGCTGTAATCCGCTCCCAGGGTGAGCTGGTGTGGCGGGCGGAACGCGAGCGGTCCCGTGGTGCTGTCGCCGGCCAATTGCCGCCGGGTGGACAGATACGTGTAGCCGAGCGTCGTGGTGAGATGCCCGGCGATCGGCGCGGCGATCACGCTGGCGTCGATCCCCGCGATGCGCGCGCGCACGACGTTCTGCAGCTGAATCTTCACGGTGTCGGGCGGGCCCGGTACCAGAATCACAGTTGGTTCGATCAAGTCGCGTGCCTCGGTCCAGAACAGCGCCGCGTCCACGCGGAAGATGCGCAGCAGCGGCGCGCTCGTGTGCCCGAGCTCGAACGACCAGCCGGTTTCGGGGCGCAGCGTGGGATTCGGCACCACTTCGAATCCCAGTGCCACCGTACGCACGAATCGCTCCGCCATCGTCGGCGCGCGGAAGCCGCGGCCGACCGACGCGCGCAGCAGCCCGCCGCCCCGCTCGCGGTGATCGGTGGGGAGCGTCAGCCCGATTCGCGGGCTGACCACGGCCGTCAGCGATCCGCCGTCGACGGCCAGAAAATCGGCCCGCGCGCCGCCGCTCAGGCGCAGCAGGCCGGCGCGCTGCTCACTCTGTCCATAGGCAGCGAATTCCGACTGCGAGTGGTTGCCGAAGATGTCACTCGACACGCTGGAGAACGTCCCCTCGACGCCAACGACCACCGTACGCGTAGTGTCTGGACGTGCCTCGATCTGTCCGGCAAGCCCGAACCGGTCACCGATGCTG
>WNGO01001732.1_pt1 | contig 14064 bp, 16 predicted proteins | sample 5400511 | NCBI WGS metagenome assembly WNGO01 (sample SAMN13153380, study PRJNA577476) | soil metagenome | isolation source: 20 cm soil or saprolite under Garry oak tree replicate 2 | place: USA:California | collected 2016-06-15
TTCCGCGATCCAGCACTCTGGCGCGAAGGGGACAACTGGATGTTGATCCTCGGGTCGGGTGTGCGTGGCAAAGGCGGAATGATCCTCCTCTACACATCGAGAGATTTGCGCCGCTGGACCTATCTGCATCCGCTGATCGAAGGTTCACCGAGCCAGGGCACAAGCGTGAATCCAGTCGACGCGGGGGAGATGTGGGAGTGTCCGGACTTTTTCCCACTGGCCAACAAGCACGTGCTGCTGATCTCCACCATGGGCAAAGTTCGGTGGAAGGTGGGGACTTACGCCCACCAGCGCTTCACCCCGGAGAAAGAAGGAGTGGTTGACTGGGGTTCATACTACGCGGCAAAAACCATGCTCGACGCCGGCGGCAGACGCATTCTCTGGGGATGGATTCCAGAAGCGCGCCCTGACGCTGATCTGATTGCGGCGGGGTGGGCAGGTACAATGTCCCTTCCGCGGGTGCTTTCCTTGAGTTCGCAAAATGAATTGCAAACGGAAGTGGCGCCTGACGTCGCCAAGCTCCGCGCAGATCAAAGCGGGAATATTGACGCAGTTCGCATCAAGGATATTGCCGCAGAAATAGACGTGCATCTTCACCCGAAGGCCGATGAGTTTAAGTTGCGCCTTTACTCGGAAGCTGGAGACTTCGTTACAATCTCGTACTCCCGCCAATCAGGCGGTCGCGAACTTCGCGTAAACACGAGTGCCGCGCCGCTTCCAGTTGCTCCGGGATCCCCCTTTCGGCTGCACATGTTCCTCGACGGCTCAGTTCTGGAAGTTTTCGCGAACGAAACAGTCGCTCTAACCGCGCGCGTTTACCAAATCCCCTCCGGTCCGCTTCGCCTGAAGTTTGATGGCAACGTCAAAATCTCGTCGCTGCATACGTGGCAAATGAAACCAATCTCCAAGGACCGCCTGACCGGTCCCTTATGCTCGTGAAAGTATCTGGAGGAACTTCGTGAAAGTGAAAGCATCAGAAGCGCAGATGATCTTGATTGCTGGCCCGTACCGCTCCGGCACCAACGACGATCCGGCTCTGATCAAGAAAAATGTACAGCAGATGGAGGCTTACGCGCTCCCGATCTTCCGTGCCGGACACATTCCAATCCTCGGCGAATGGCTCGCGCTGCCGCTGGCAGAACTGGGGGGATCGAAAAAGATAGGCGATGAGGTGTTCAATGAGGTTTTCCATCCGATCGCGGCCCGACTCCTCGAAAAGTGCGACGCTGTACTTCGAGTCGGAGGCGCATCAGCCGGAGCCGATGAGATGGTGCGCGTCGGCAGAAGTCTTGGGCTGGTGATTTATGAGAGCGTGGAAGATATTCCAGCAGTGAAATGACCCGGGGTCACGCGACCCTTGTGGTCATAACAAAATTAGTAGACGGCTTGCTTCCGTTGCGTACTCTCGATCTTCCCCGCCCGCACCGACAGTGAATACCACGTGCCGCCATCACCCTTCCACTCGCTCAAATCAAAATGCCCGCCGGTTGTGACGCGATAGACCGTGATCCCGAGAAACGTAAGCGGCATGCCCTTCTCGCAAACATCCGGGGCGGGTGTGGACTTCAGAAAGTAAGCGCCCTTGCCAGTACCCACAACGTTAGCCTTCCCGTCTGATTCGACCAGCACCGCTGACTTTTCATCAATCGCCACCTCCCTTGGAGAGCGACTCCATCCATCTTTCACAATGCGCGCCAGAAATCCCAGGGAGCGTCCCATACGATCGCGTTTGGCGAAGTGTGAATCTGTGATGAGATTCTCCAGAAGTGGAATTCTCAGGAAGTTTCGTTCCAGCGTTACACGCTCGAAATAGGGGTTCATCAGAACGTCAGGCGAGGCCAGGTCCTTATCATCCGGCTTGTCACCGAGAGCTCCGTAGACGAACTCGCCTTCCACCGCCAATCCGGCGCTGGTCCCGCCAATCGGCTTCCCCGCCGCAATGCCGTCGTTAATGGTCTTCTCGACGGGAGTATCCTTCCAGCCGCGAATGTAGTTCGCCTGATCGCCTCCTGAGATAAACACGACTTCGGCCTTGCGAATGATTTCCGCTACGGTTGGATCTTCGGCTGCCGCGCGATTGGGAAGAATCAGCGTCGCCACGGAGTTTGCTTTGCATAAGCCGTTGACGTACGAGTTGTAGTCGTCGTCTCCCGAGGCTCGCAGAACGAGAAAATCTCCACCATTCCCTTTGTCACAGAGCCAGCGGAACGCCTCGTCCAGATCGCTGCCGCCGCCCATCATGGCGATGCCAAACTTAGCCTTGGTCTGGACGTCGCTTGGATTTCCGAGTCGGAAATATTTGTAGGTTTGTGCTTGCGCGACAGTGAAAGCGCAGACGAGGACTACCAGGGCGAACCGAATACTTGCTATGAACACCGACAAACTATACCGCAGAGAGGAAACGCGGAGGCGGAGAGATGCAGGACCTTGCTTATGGTGAGCGCGGCAGGATTCGACCCTGCGACCCATGCCTTAAAAGCGTGAGCTTAAACGTCATTTCAGCGACTTACAAACTCCGGGAGCCGCCAAAGTCGCTGTAAGGAAGCTCAAGAAACGATGGTTGCGGGTTGAGTTGTGGGTTGACTAAAAAGCACCAAATTTGTGGCAGACTTCGTGCCATTAGCGGCATTGGTCTTAATACTCCTTCGAACAACGTCAGGAATACGTCCGAAGTCACACGCTTGAATGGATGCGCAGAACGCCGGCTTGCGCGGTTTCGCGAAAGGGGCCCGTCGAGCGGGCCCACGTTGTTCACACAGCCGTTCGCGCCCAGATCTCGCCAAGACCAAAAGCGGTTTTAGTAGGGTTCAGAAGTGACTCATGGATCACAAACGGATCAAGAAAACCATCACCTCATGGTGTAATCACTTCACAGCACCGACAACGCCCAGGAACAAAAGAGAGGCTTTTAAAGAGCATTGGCCCATAGTCGAACCACGTTTTCTGCCTATGCATGCTCAACGCCGGCAGATTTCGTACGCTTGCTGTCGCGGATTTGCTCAGTGGTGAACTCGCCTCCACAAACGCTGCAGCGCCAGCTAGGAGGTGCGGCTTGTGCGACTAGTTGCATCGGTTGCTGATCGGCGCGCCTGGCTCTCACCAGTTCGCTGTTGCAGTGTGGACACTGTCGTTGAATCATAAACTCCTGCACCAGAAGCGTTGCCTCACGCACTGGAGACCTAGTTGCCAGTGTGAATCGTGCGAGCCTCCTCAACCGTGAGCCGGGAAGGATCGCAATAACCGTACCCTTTCAGACAAGCCGCGTAATTCCGCTTGTGCTCGGCGTCAGACAGAGTCTTGGCTTCAGTGGCAGTCAGTTTGGCATAGTCACAATTCTCGTGCCCGTCCTTGCAAGCGGAGAAGTTGCGCTGGTGTTCTGAGTAGGCCGTCTGTTTCGCCTGCTGCTGAGTTAATTTGGAGTGGTCGCACTGATCCCACCCATTCGCACAATTTTGCGCGTTGCGCTGGAGTTCGGCGGCGGTTGTATCCCTGATTTGCGAAGGAGTCAACTGAGCATGGTCACATAATCCAGCGCCATTCTCACAGTCGGATGCATTGAGTTGGCGCCTGGCGATGTTCACGTCTTCGGTTTCCGACGGGCTCAGTTTAGCGCGATCGCAGGCACCCCATCCTTCCTTACAAGCAGTGAGATTGCGCTGTCGCTCCGCCGCGGCCATCGCATTGGCTTCAGATAAGGTCAGTTTCGAGGGGTTGCACGACTGCATCCCGTCGGTGCAGTCGGAGACATTTCGCTGGTGATCGGCCACGGCCAACGCAATCGTTTCCGGTTCCGTGAGTTTTGAACGGTCACAGGGGTCGTAGCCGTTCCGGCAGTTGACAACGTTTCGCGAATGCGCAGCGAGAGCGATATCCGTCGCTTCCGAAGGGGTCAATCTAGAGCGATCACAGGTATCGCGACCAGCCTTGCACGCGTCCAGGTTTTCAGCAACATCGGAGGACTGGGCAAATGCCAAGATCGACAACAGGCTCAGACAACCTGCTAGCACGCCAAAACATTTCTTTAAGTTGAATTTCACGTTCTTGCCGCCTTTCCAGCGATAGAAAGATCACGCCACCATTGAAGCGTATTGCACCAACTCTTCAACCCCAGGAAATATACGATCCAAGCTATACAGCCTTCGACGTTCACTTCGGTTAGATCCATTTTCACGGCAATATCACCGTCATTGAAGCCCTCACCCAGCAATCGATAGATCGGGCTCAGGACGTTCATTTGTTCCCGAAAGCCTGAGCATTTCATGCCTCCTCGTGACGCCGATCCACGCCGGCAACAACAGTCTTCTCATCAAAAACCAAGCGGCCGGAACCGAGAGGCGGTTCCGGCCAGCCCGGAAACTACTTTTTATCTTCTCTGGCCTCGGCAATCTTGGCCTGTTGGCCCGCCTCGGACACGGCTTTCAGGAACGCATCTGCACTTCGTGGAGTGCTCGCTTTTCCCGAAAGAATGTTGCGGAACATCATCTGCTTGCCATAGATGGCGCGAGTGGAGTCATTGTCCTGCTCCACAATTGCCCCTTCCAACGTCAGGCCGGCGAAGACACCCTTCGAGCGCGAATAAGTCAGCACTTCAGTGTTCATCTTCCAGTCTGTCCCGGCGGAAGCATGACGGCCAACGGGACCTGCTGCGACTGATCCTTCCCCGGTGAGTTCAAATTTGCTGGAGAGCAGGTGCTGGAAACCCTGGTCGTTCATGACCAGCATGACCAGGTCAACTCCTTCGAGGCCGATCTGCAATCCGGCGCTCCCACCGCCAACTGAGACAAACGCCGGTGCGCTCCAACCGTCAACTGTACGACACGTCGCCACACCCCGGCCGTGCTTGCCCCCAAAGATAAAGCCGCCTTTGATCAAGTTCGGCACCACCAGGATGCACTTTGCATTGCTCAAAACCTCTTCCGGGATCCCTTTGTCTGGAGTCGCCATTATCGCGTGCAGAACTTCGACGGCTGAGTCCAGCCGTGCGACGGAGTCTTGCCGCGCCGAACCCGCCCACGCGTACGTTCCAACCATCCCTACGACGCTTATCAACAGCATTGACATTGTTTTTTTCATGAACTTTTCCTTTAGGTCCTGCGGAACTAAGACGAGACAACTTCAGATAGCTGACTTAGCTCAGAGGACCTGAAAGAGAGAGAGGAAGAGCTCGTCTCAAGAATCATGATGGGCGTAACCTGAACGAATAGCTGATCTGAATTGCTCAGTTCTTGAATATCGGAGATAGACCCTCGGCAATGGCTGACTAAAGAAAGAGTGGCGATGTGAGCAATCCTGTACAGAATCGCCGGCCTTGCCATGGCATCGTTACATTGTCGGAGATTGACCAATCAGCGGAACCCGGCAAAGGTGAAATTGATGGAACAGTATCGTCCTTCTCTCCGTCGGCGGCTGGCGTCGGTACGGGAATCCCTTCGAAAGTTGCTGTCGAGACTTAGACCGCAGATCCACGAAGTTCGATTACAAAGGATGTGCCCATTTTGCGGGCTGATCACGCCACGAGCCAAGCGAGTTTGTCTGGAGTGCGGAAAGTCGATCAGCACCGTTTCTCTTGAGAGGAAAGAAGCACAGCAAGGATAGACTGCGGAAGTCGATATGCTCCGGGACGAGTCCCAGTCGAGAATCAGAAAGAGCTCCGCAGTTCCTGAGACCTCTCCAAAGTCGCGGTGGGAGACGAACACCCTAATCAGACGGTTGATGGGAGGAGTCGACTTTCTGCTCTTTTCCCTCTTCCCTGGACCTACCCATACGAGCTGCCCTTTGCGCCTTCAGCGTTCCGTCCCTGCGTTGTGTCGGCTTCACATTCAAGACAAAGTGGACGGTAGCCCATAGAAAATGAACCCCGTCGGCCTTGATTACGAGAGCATCAACGGACTTAAGCGCTCCGTCCGGCAAATCCAGATGATCGGCAAGCATTACGATTGGGAGTTGTGGCTTGACCTTTTTGATGTCTGCTGCAACGACTGCACCATCCATCAGACCCAGATGGTACTCAAGCACAATTGCATCGATGGGCCGCGACGTCAAAAGCTGTAGGCCCTCCGAGCCACTGGTCGCTGTAATTAGCTCGTATCCGTTTTCTCGCAGCAGGGCCAATTGACCCGGGTCTCGGTGAATGCAGAGGAGAGTGCTGTTGGCAGCCATTCCTTTCAGGTATAGATGCGGCGGTGCCAAAAGTCTGCCCAGAATTGCTCACATCCCAGTTCACTGAGAACAGAGCAATTGTGACCAGACATCTGGGGAATGGCGAGCTTAGCATCGTGTCGTATCTTTTCTTCTGAAGGACTCCCTATGAGAAGACAGTATCTTCATCTCTCCACTTACCATTGCGACGCGTGCGACGGCCCCGTCGTCGCTGGGTCGCTGGCGGTTCGCGAGAACGAGATATCGAAAGAAACCGATATCAGACAGGTGGGAGCAATCTGCCTATCGTGCGGCCATCGGCAGTATGCAGCGACCGCGCCGGCGCGCGCCCATCATTTGCTGCCTATGGAGTGGGCTGCTACCGATACGATCAAGGTTTCTTCCCTGACCACCGCTTTCGTGGAAGCACTCAATCGTGCCGACCTGCATTAAACAGCTTGTGCAGCATAGTGAGAAGCCGCAGTAACGAAACCGTTTCAGGTTTTGAGTTTATTCTGGGCACCCTCAGATTTTAGAGGGTGCCATTTTTGCTATGAGAGCAGTTCTAGTCGTGCAGAACGACGTTGAGCAGCGAACTATGGACCTGCAGAGCGCCTTCCGAGCCGCCGGCATAGTGAATGAAGCCCAGCTTCCGGAATCGGTTCATGAAGAAGCTGACACGCGATCGAGTGGTCCCAACCATTTCGGCCAGAGTCTCCTGACTAATCTTCGGGACAACGGTTTCTGGAATACCGTCCTTGCCAAAGTGTGCGAGCAACAGCAGGACGCGCGCCAACCGCTTCTCACTGGAGTTGAACAGTTGGTCGACAAGATCCTCTTCGTAACGGATATTCCGCGCCAGCAAATAGGCCACGAACATTTCAGAAAGCGCGGGTTCACGATGAAGAGCGTCCATCATCGTCTTCTTCTCCACTCGGAGAATCTCGCAATCTGTCATGGCCGCCGCGGAGCCCATTCGTAGCAGTTGGCCTGCCAGCGAACCCTCTCCGAAGAAGTTTCCCTGGTTGACGATCGCAATCGTTGCCTCTTTGCCGATCTTGGATACAACTGTGAGCCTCACTTTGCCTCTTTGCACATAGAAAACAGCATCCGCGTCATCCCCCTGTGCAAATATCGATTGCTTGTTCGGAACTGTCAGGATCTTCCTCCCCTCGCCGATAGTGGCGAGAAAAGTATCAGGGTTGAATCCGCCGTTCTTCTTTGAAACCACTGAAGATCTCATCTCCGACAATTGTAGTCGGATATAACAGCAATCCCGCAAAATAAAGCGCGCCAACATTTATGCGCAGTGAGCGATTCTGAACAGTATTTCAGGAGGGCCTGGGTGACAGTGATCATTTACTTTGGTGTCTCAGTGATTTTCAGTTGCTCGCAGGTGTCCAGTAATTCTTCGCATAACGTCGCGGCAGATCCCAGCAATAGTGGTCACAATTGCACAGCCATCTTCAGGCGACCAGTCCAGTATGGGTACTGCAAACGGACAGAGACCTACGAACTGATTCGTTGCGTGTCACGAAACCGATCTCCCAGTTCTCGTGATTCCTCAGGAGAATCTACGAATGATGAAGAAAGTTTTGTTGCTCACTGCTCTCGTGCTGGTTCTTCCGTTCGCAGCCTTTGCCGGAAGCAGCGTCGACTTTACCAACGGCGGCGGTACTCTCTCAGGCACCAATAGCGGCCTGACCCTGACAGGATCGACGCTGATCGCCGCGAATGGTCTAGGCGGAGGGCTCATCACTGGAAGTAATCTCGGAACGGTCAGTTTTAGCACAGGCGTGCTAAGCGGTGGCACGTTGCAGATGGGCGGCACGTTTGCCTCGGGTGGTGCGTTTACCATCTCGGGAAATGGTACCGGCGGTATTCCTAACGGCGTCATCTTCAACGGCTCGTTCACGGGACCGGTAACCTGGACTCTGATAACTCTGGGGAACGGGACCCACAACTACACGCTGACTGGTTCTCTGACCGGAACCTGGTACGCCGGAGGCACTATCAATGGCGCAACCGTCCAGTTGACCATCAACACAGGTCGTGGTTTTTTCAACGGGAAAACCACCGTTTCGAGCGGTGATACCAACTTCACGACTGTCCCAGAGCCTGGCACTCTTAGCCTTCTGGGCACAGGCTTAATTGCTATTGGCGGGATCGTGCGACGCAAATTGCAGACGTTGCGCAGTTAGCCTCCTGCAATTTTCGAGCTTTGATCAAGTCCGCGGGGCGAACACGGCCGCGGGACCTTTAGGGAGAACACGAATGCCATCCACCGTTGAAGTCGGCACGATCCTGATGAGAGAGTGGCCCGGAATGCCGACGCTCATTGGAGTTGAAAGCGAGCCCCTTTTTGAGGGGTGGAGCACGGTTAAAGTGCAGGATACATCCCCTCTTGATCGCAAGATGCGGGCTGTCGGATGGAACTTCTTTTTTATGGCTACAGAAGTCAAGGCGATGTTCTTCGGATCTCTCAGTGCAACGAAGATCCAGAGCGCGTTGAGGCGGATTTTGGCCAAAGTGAAGCTGCAGCACTTCAACGGTCTTGAGGTCACTGAACTGGTCGCCCGGCATTTCCTCGGTGTGCCTTATGTAACCATGTCCGCGCATTCTCGCCATTTGCAACAGAGCTGCAATCTGGACAGCGCGGAAGCACGCCAGACGTCCCAACACAACGCCGACTGGGCGAGAGGTTGAGTTGCTCTTCAATCACTCGCCAGACCGGTGCGCAGGAGCCTTCGTTTGACTGAACAGATGGATCTGTACATTGGCGTGACCGTGACCTTGATCTTCCTGGTCGGATGTTTCCTCGTTGCCTTAAGCTTACGTCAACGATTCGAGCAGCGCAGACGCCAGCGAGGGTGGAGCGCGGCCCGGACCCAGTCACCAGTAGAAAGCAAGGCACAATGAACCCTGATGGAAATCTCGAGCGACTTCTTGAGTCAGCAGTCGTCAACCACTGGGCTGATTTGACGCGCGGCACTCCCGCTGGCTTGATTCACATTGAATACGGCTTTGCTGATGGGGGAACTCTGGATTATCTCAAGGTCTGGTCATCCCTCAGTCGAGGTCATTGGCTTCTGGCGTGTGAGTATTGGATGTCGGCGAACGCGTTTCACGCCGCCGGTATTGGCTTTGAGAATGGATATCAATCCGAAGGTATGGCAGACGTTCTGGAAGTCGCGATGCAACATCAGAGCTCTTTCGTGCTGCCCCCGAACCTCGGACGGCAGGGACTGCTCCAGATCTCAACGCCGACTGCAGAAGAAAGCGCAGCGGCCGCGACACTGATAAGCGAAGTCTTCGACCGCCTCGCATCACCTCTTACGCAGCCCGCAGTCGCCTGAAGGCTTCTCGCATCCACTCACTTTTCCGCGGCCGCTAGACGGCGGTCTCGATGCGGTTCTGTTCGGGGCAGACCCGTGCTGAGTTCGCACTTTTCGCCCCGCTTCGCGCCACAGGTGGGACAACGAACCGCCAGCGCTTCCTTCTCCGTGACTCTCATGCCTACACAATGCGCGGTAATTTGCCAATAAGATGGTCAATTCTGACCATCGCGCGGTCCTATTCGAGGCGCATCATTGATGCGAATACAGCCGCGTCGTAGCTCCATATTTTTAGGAGGGATCCCATGTTCAATCGGTTGACTACGCAAGCAAACAAAGTCCCTGAATCATCGCCGCCTCATGCACGAGCGCCGTCCGATTCGGGTAGCACCGAACAGCCACCGGACCCTGGGACCCCATATAAGCCTTACTCCGAAAAGCCAGCGGTGTCCGAGCCTCCATATGAGCCTTACGGTGAAAAGCCTGCTCTGGATGAACTTCCGTACGAGCCTTACAAACGCATCTAGTTGTGTGGCTGATTATCCGTCGAGGAGGGGGCGCACCGTCTGAACAATTGGGTGAAAAGGAGAAAACATGAACAACATCAAATTCGTTGTAAAAGTGAACCGAAGTGGTACTCGTGCCCCTGAATATGTGCAGCGTGTTGATCCGACGCCAATCCAGATGACGACCAACCGTAAGCTGGCACTCGTTATGGGGAAATTCACGGCCGAGGATGCGGTTAAATCCCTCCAAACTTCCCAGCGCATCCCGGAGTTAGTGCCCGTGGAGGTCACTGCCGAGCACTCTGGCCTGGCGGTTCAAGATTAGAGCTTCGCGAGCGCTGTGGAAAATAGCACGGCACTTCGATACGCGACTGATCACTTTTGAACAGTCCGCAAGTCCACTCGCAGTGAATACTGATAAAAGGTAATCCACCTGTGGATGCGAATCCCAAGCAAAAGGCGAGAATGTCTAAACAGCCAGGTTGCTTTCAAAGCCCCAGCATTCGCACGAGAGATCGGGAGAACGGGCCCTTCTGGGCACCGGTTCTCACAAGGTTTAGGAACTGATGTCGCTGCTAAATGCCGCGTTCTCCGAAAAGACTCTGGAATTGGTCGTCCCCCGCCCTGCATTGCGTGACGGGCCGGCAGTCGTACGCGCACGATTGCAAGCGAAGCCATTCCTGCCCAGTCGAATCGCCATAATCGGCAATTATCTTCCGCGACATTGTGGGATCGCTACCTTCACCACGGATCTGTGCGCGGCTATATCGACGGAATGCGGACTAGCTCGATTGTTAGCGCTCCCGGTCAACGACACCGATGAAGGATACGACTATCCCGATCGAGTGAGATGGCCGCTCACGCAAGACGATGTGAAGTCGTATCAGGAAGCCGCCGAATTCCTGAACTTCAACAACATCGACATGGTATGCCTGCAGCACGAGTATGGAATTTTCGGTGGCCCAGCCGGAAGCCATATCTTGCATCTGCTACGCAATCTGAAGATGCCGGTGGTTACCACGCTGCACACCGTTTTGCGTGAGCCAAATCCTGACCAAATGTTGGTCATGCAGGAGCTCGCAGAACTCTCTGACCGACTCATTGTCATGAGCCAGCTGTCGTCCCAGTTCCTGCAGGAAATCTTCAAGGTGCCTGGCAGCAAGATCGACATGGTGCCGCATGGAGTTCCAGACCTGCCTTTCCTGGATCCGAATTTCTACAAGGACCGGTTTGGCGTAGAAGGCAAGGCGGTACTGCTCACGTTCGGCCTGCTCTCACCGAATAAAGGAATCGAAAACGTTATCAAGGCCTTGCCGCAGATTCTGTCCAAACACAAGAACGTTTCCTACATCGTCGCAGGCGCCACTCATCCTCACATCCTCCGTCGCGAGGGGGACAAGTACCGAGCCGGCTTGCATGCCTTGGCGAAGGAAATAGGAGTAGAAGCGCAAGTCATCTTCCACAACCGTTTTGTCAGTCCGGAAGAGATGGTCGAATTCATCGGCGCCGCGGACATTTACATTACCCCTTACCAGCACGAAGCGCAGGTGGTATCGGGAACGCTTGCCTATGCGTTAGGTGCGGGGAAAGCGATCATTTCCACACCGTATTGGCATGCGATCGAGTTGTTGGATGACCGCAGGGGCGCGCTGGTCCCATTTCAGAATCCCGATGCGATCGCGCAGAAGACGATTGAACTCCTGGACACTCCTGCGATTCGTCACGCTATGCGCAAACGTGCTTACCTGTTCGCGAGGGAGATGGTATGGAAGCGAGTGGCGCAAGGTTACATGGAGAGTTTTGCGCGGGTTCGCAGCGATCGCACGGAATTTCCAAAGGTCCAGTTCGCCTCCCGAATGATTCCTAAGTGTTTAGATCAGTTGCCGGAGTTGAAGCTGAATCACTTGAATCGGATGACCGACGACACCGGGATGCTACAGCATGCGATCTTTACAATTCCGAACCGTAGTGAGGGATACACCACCGACGACAATGCCCGAGCTCTCATACTCGCCGTACTGCTCGAAGGACTGGACGTGAGGCAACCAGAAAAGAATCAGCAGTCGCAGGTTGATCCACCCACCGTAGATGTCGCTTCCCTTTATTTGTCTTTTTTAGAGCATGCCTTTAATTCTTCGAAGGGCAGATTCAAGAACTTTCTGCGATATGATCGCCGGTGGAACGAGGCTGTCGGATCCGAAGATTGTCATGGGCGGGCATTATGGGGATTGGGAACAGTTCTTGGCCGAGCCCACGATCATGGAGTGCGGGGTGCTGCCGGCCGTTTGTTCGAGTTCTCCCTCCCTGTGGCGGTCGAATTCAGCAGTCCGCGAGCATGGGCGTACACGCTGCTGGGAATTCAGGAATACCTCAATTCGTATCCCGGCGATCGCGATGCGCAGAAAGTAAGATCTGCCCTCAGTCGGCGACTCCTTGAAATGTATGAGTCGATACGACGGCCGGATTGGAAGTGGTTCGAGAACGTTCTAGCCTACGGAAACGCGAGATTGCCCCAAGCCCTGCTTCTAGTAGGTTCAGCATGCTCGGATGACCGAATGGTTTCCGCTGGCCTCGAATCGCTGGATTGGCTGTCGCAAACTCAGCACTGCGAAACCAACGGCCACTTTGTGCCGATTGGTTCGCAAGGTTTCTATCGCCAGGATGGTGAAAAGGCTCGCTTCGATCAGCAACCGCTTGAAGCCGCGGGCGCGGTCTCTGCTTGTTTGCAAGCGTACCGCGTAACTGGTGACAGCCGCTGGCGCCACGAAGCCTGGTCGGCTTTCAACTGGTTCCTCGGCGACAACGATCTGCAACTTCCTCTTTATGATTCCGCCACCGGCGGCTGCCGGGACGGCCTGCATCCCGACCGCGCGAATGAAAACCAGGGAGCAGAATCAACGCTATCGTTCATGATGGCACTCCTCGAAATGCGATCTCTGCAAGAGCCTAAACAAGAGGAAATCTTTTCATGACCGTACCCGTAGAAAAGCAAGTAAGCCTTCCGGGCACTCGCTTCGAGCCGCTGCTTCATCGCCATCCCACAAACCCGATCCTGACGAGCAAGGATTGGCCATATCCGATCAATAGCGTGTTCAATGCTGGCGCGACCATGCTCGCGGATGGCGTGACTCTACTGCTTTGTCGTGTGGAAGACCGCCGCGGCCTGTCGCATCTTTGCGCTGCGCGCTCTCGCAACGGCGTCGATGGATGGCAGATCGATCCCGAGCCCACATTGATGTCCGACCCGAAGAACCATCCGGAAGAAATCTGGGGAATCGAAGATCCTCGCATCACCTTCGTCCCCGAATTGCAGCAATACGTGATCACGTACACGTCCTATTCGCGCGGCGGTCCCGGCGTATCGCTGGCACTCACCAAAGACTTCCGCACCTTCGAGCGGTACGGGGTAATAATGCCGCCGGACGACAAAGACTCAGCGCTTCTGCCTCGGAGAATCGACGGATGCTGGGCGCTAATTCATCGTCCCATGACGACGCTCGGATCTCACATGTGGATCTCCTACTCGCCCGACTTGCGCTATTGGGGCAGGCACAGGCTCATGCTGGAAGCTCGCCGCGGCGCCTGGTGGGATGCGAACAAAATCGGATTGTCTCCGCCGCCCATCGAGACTTCCAGAGGATGGCTAGTGTTTTACCACGGCGTACGGCACACGCCCTCCGGTTGCTTGTACCGATTGGGCTTAGCGCTCTTCGATCTGGAGAACCCGGCGAAGTGCTTGCTCCGAGGAGATTCGTGGATCTTTGGACCAGAAGCGTCGTACGAGCGCCACGGAGACGTTGATGATGTCGTGTTTCCGTGCGGGTACACGATGGACACCGATGGCGACACGCTCAACATTTATTACGGAGCCGCGGATTGTGCGATCGCCCTGGCTCGGGCGAGCGTTAGCTCTCTACTCGACTGGCTGGACGCCAATGGAAGTTGCGAACGCCGCCAGCGCGCGCAGGATTTATGAAATTCTTGCTGAACGTTTTCCAGTTTATGTTTGGATGCCGTCACCGACACCTCAGCCGTGTGTTCACGATCAAACACCGGACGTACAAGGTTTGCTTCGACTGTGGACG
>WNGO01008289.1_pt1 | contig 14063 bp, 10 predicted proteins | sample 5400511 | NCBI WGS metagenome assembly WNGO01 (sample SAMN13153380, study PRJNA577476) | soil metagenome | isolation source: 20 cm soil or saprolite under Garry oak tree replicate 2 | place: USA:California | collected 2016-06-15
ATTTGTCGCGCGTGCCGATTTATCCGAAAACGCATTACGTGATGCCGCAGGAACAGCGGGACCGCGCCATCGTGAGCATTCAGGAAGAGTTGTGGTGGTGGAAGAAAGAAATGGAGAAGCAGGGAAAATTCGTCGAGGCCCAGCGTGTCGCACAGCGCACCATGTTTGACATCGAGATGATGCGCACCATCGGCTACTGCCACGGCATCGAGAATTATTCGCGGCACTTGAGCGGCCGTTTGCCGGGGGAAGCCCCGCCGACGCTGCTGGATTACGTGCCGCAGGACTACCTGTTGTTCATTGATGAATCGCACCAGACGGTTGGGCAAGTGCGCGGAATGTTCAATGGTGACCGCGCGCGCAAGCAGACGCTCGTGGACTACGGCTTTCGAATGCCTTCGGCGCTGGATAACCGGCCACTGACGTTTGAGGAGTTCGAACACCGCATCAATCAGGTGGTGTACGTGTCTGCGACGCCCGGCGCATATGAGCTGACCAAGGCGGGCGGAGTGATCGTGGAGCAGGTGATTCGGCCAACGGGCCTGGTGGACCCGCAGGTGGAAATTCGCCCCGTGAAGGGCCAGGTGGATGATCTTCTGGAAGAGATTCGCGTGCGCGCGGAGAAGAACGAGCGCGTGCTGGTGACCACGCTGACGAAGCGCATGGCGGAGGATTTGTCCGAGTATTTTGCGGAGATTGGCGTCAGGTGCCGCTATCTGCACTCGGAAGTGGAGACGCTGGACCGCATCAAAATCTTGCGCGATTTGCGCCGCGGGGAATTTGACGTGCTCATCGGAATCAATTTGCTGCGCGAGGGTTTGGATTTGCCGGAAGTGTCGCTGGTGGCCATTTTGGATGCGGATAAAGAGGGATTCTTACGGAGCACGACGTCGCTCATCCAGACGATTGGACGCTGCGCCAGGCACATCGAGGGCCGGGCAATTTTATACGCGGACCGGCGGACGGATTCGATGAATCAAGCCATTGATGAAACGAACCGCCGCCGCGCGAAGCAGGTGGCTTACAACAAAGAGAACAATATCACCCCGATGTCCATCATTAAGTCCGTGGATATGGAACTGGCGAGAATCGTCGAGGCGGATTACGTGACCGTGCCGGTAGACGATGCCAGCCTCGATGCGGCAACGGCGAATATCAAGAGCGAAGCGCAGCTCGCGGAGATGCTGCAGCAGCTTGAGGCGCAGATGCGCGAGGCCGCAAAAAAGTTTGAATTTGAAAAAGCGGCGCAGTTGCGCGATCGCATCCGTTCATTGAAGCAAAGGGATGTGGCAGGGCTGTTTTCACCGGCAGCCACTCCCGCGCCGGCGGATTCGGCGAATTAAACAACGCCGCGTTTCAGGTCTTCCAGCGGGTAGAAAGTGTCACGCCAAATGATGCCTCCCTGCTTGAGCGTAACGACGGTCGAGCGAAGAAGCATATAGCTGAAGAGAAGCGCGCCAAGAGGGTGCGTGAACGCATAAAACGGCGAGACGCGCATGCCGATGTCCACGCCGGTGTGGAAGCAGAGGGCGATGACCAACGCGATTGCGGCGAAAATGCGAATCCACCCGTGGCTGAACAAAATGCCGAAAACCGGCGCGACATTCATGAGCAGAAGGCCGATGACGGCAATCGCCACGAGCGCCACGCGGTAGCCCACGCCGGCGAAGAAATTTTTCGTGACGCCACGAATCAGATTGCCAAGGCCGGCGTGCCAGCGCACGACGACGAAATCCTGCGCAATGCCCGCTCCCGAACGAAAACCCGATTGCTTGACGATTTTTCCCAACTTCATGTCATCCACAACTTCCATCGCCAGGCGGCGGTGCATGCCGCTGGCTTCATAGGCGGCGCGCCGGAGAAGTTGGAACGCGCCAACCCCCATATAGGCGCGCGAATGGGGATTGGCCACGCGATAAGGATCGATGGCAATGTTAAACGCCATGCCAAAAAAAGTGATAAGCACGGTCTCCCAGAAGCCAACCATTTCGACGTCGCCCATGAGCGTGAGGTGTTCGAGGTTGCGCGCTTTCGCGAGAGCAATGGCGCGCCGCAGGACATCGGGTTTGAAACGCACATCGGCATCCGTGAACAGCAGCCATTCGCCGGTGGAGGCTTCGTAGGCTTTCTGGAGGGCGTGAGGTTTGCCGAGCCAGCCGGAAGGTAGTTGCGTGATGTGGACAACACGAAGCCGCGGATGCGCGGCAGCGAAACCGTCGAGGATGCTGCCGGTCGAGTCCTGCGAACGGTCATCCACGGCGATGACCTCCAGATCCGGGTAATCGATTTCCATCAGCGTGGCGAGTGCGGCGGGCAATTTTTCTTCTTCGTCCCGCGCCGCGAAGAGCATCGAGATACGCGGACAACCGGCGTCGGCTACCGGCGCGAAATCCTTGATCCAGGGGAGGCGGATGGCGCCAAAGGCAACGCGAAGGCCGTGGGTGAGCCAGAAGAACGCAGTGAAACCAAAGAGAACCAGTCCGAAAAGATGCATGGAAATTGGTGTCAGCGTCGCCCTCGGGTTATCCTAACACGGGATGCCGAATAGCCTGGCCATCATCGGGGCAGGACGCGTGGGACGAGCGCTGGGACGCCGGCCGCGCGAACTGGGCTGCAGGATTGGCGCGGTCGTTACCCGCAGCGAGCCAAGCGCGCGGCGGGCTGTTCAGTTCATTGGAGATAGGAAAGCTTGCCCCGGAATGACGCGACGGATCCTGGCGTCGCGGGTGATCCTGATCGCAACACCGGATGACGAAATCGCAGTTGTTGCGCAAGAACTGGCGCGGATTGGCGAAGATGAGCTGCGCGGGAGAGTTGTAGTGCACACCAGCGGAACGATGGACTCTGCTGTGCTCGATGCCGTCCACGAGCGCAGCGCGATGGGCGGATCGATGCATCCGCTGCAATCGTCCAGCGGAGCCTCGGTGCCATCGCTGGAAGGCAAGGTTTTTACGATGGAAGGGGAAACGCATGCGGTCCGGGTGGCGCGGCAGATCGCGCGAGCGCTCGGCGGATCGCCCGTGCGCATCGCGGGAAGCAAGAAAATCTTGTATCACGCGGCGGCAGCGATGGCCGCCGGTCATGTGCTCGCCCTGGAGGAAGCCGCCATGCAGTTGCTCCTCTCGCTTGGGATGAGGCGGAACGAAGCCGTGCGCGCGTTGTTGCCGCTGACGCGCCAGGTTCTGGAGAATTGCGAAACGTTAGGGCCACGCGTGGCGTGGACCGGTCCGATTACAAAGTGGCGCGGGCGCATTTGGAAGCACTGCAGGAATCACCGGAGGAATTTGCCCAAGCTTACGAGGCGCTAAGTCATCTGGCGGCGCGCGTGCTCGCAAAAGATCCTGCCAGAGTGCTGGCTGAATTGGAAAAGATTTCCGTGGAAAGAAACCAAAAGCAAAGGCGATAGGGGGCAACGGGTGAAACGACTCCAGATTGCGATGGAAAGTGCGAAACTGGCAAACGGATTAAATGTTGTGGTCGCGCCGGATACCACGGCGCCGGTGGTCACCGTGGGCGTGTACTACAAAATTGGATTCCGTCTTGAGCCGCAGGGTCGCAGCGGGTTTGCGCACTTGTTCGAACACATGATGTTTCAGGGTTCCGCGAATGCGCCGAAGATGCAACACATCAAGCTGGTCAATTCCAGTGGCGGCATGCTGAATGGCTCGACGAGCTACGACGTGACGAACTACTACGAAGCTGTCCCTTCGAATGCGCTGGAGCGCGTGCTGTGGCTCGAAGCGGACCGCATGCGCGCGTTGAAAGTGGATGACGAAAATCTGAAAAACCAGCGCGACGTTGTGAAGGAAGAAGTTCGCGTCAACGTGATGAACCAGCCTTATGGCGGTTTCCCGTGGCTGGACATGCCGCCGGTTGCTTTTCGCAATTGGGCGAACGCGCATAATTTTTACGGTGATTTTGCTGATCTCGATGCCGCGGACTTGGCTGACGTGCAGGCATTTTTCAAGACGTACTACGTGCCCAATAATGCCGTGTTGCTGATGCTGGGCGATGTAAAGGCGGAGGAAGGCATCGCGTTGGCTAAGAAACATTTTGGCGAGATTTCGGCGGGAGCGCCGCCGCCTTTCGCCGATCCCAGCGAGCCCGAACAAGGAGAGGAGCGGCGCGGAAACGTCGAGGAGAAATTCGGGACGCTGCCCGCGATGGCCATCGGATACGTCATTCCGAAGAGGCGCACCGCCGATTGGTGCGCGATGGCGCTGCTGGATCAAGCGCTGCACGGCGGACGCGCGGGACGAATGCACCGCGAATTGGTGATCGAGAAGCAGATTGCCGTCGAGGCCGGCGGTGGAATCGACGACATCTTTGGTTACAACGGGCCGACGCAAATGACCACGCGAGTTCTGCACAAGCCGGAGTATTCGAGCCAAGCGACGCTGGAAGCGTTTGATGCCGTAGTCCGTGAAGTACAGGAAAACGGCATCAGCGCGGACGAAATGGAACAATTGAAGGTGAAGTGGCGCTCGGATTATTACGCCACGCTCGAAGGTGGCCGCGGCGGATACATGCCGAGGTATGGCCTGATGCATCTCCTCGCGTGCTTCACGCTGTTCGATAACGAGCCGCAACTGGCGAACACCATTCTGGATGGATTTCTTGCCGTCTCGCGCGAAGAGATTCAGGCTGTTGCAAAAAAATATCTGCGAAACGAAAAGCGCGCGATTGTTTTTCGCACGCCGGTCAAGGCCGCGCTGCCCGCGGGCGCGAAGGAGGCGGCGTAATGGCGGCGCGGGTTGTGGAAGTTGCCAACGGAGTGCCTGGACTAGCGGCGGAACGCGCGGTGAGATGGCCGAAACGGACCAAGGCGCAGCTTTCGAACGGTCTCGAAGTTATTCTCGCGGAAGCGCACTCGATTCCGAAGTTTCATGGCGAACTGTTTTTCCGCTCAGGAAACGCTGCTGCGGCTCATCGTGGTCCGGGGCTCGCGGAAATGACCGCAACGGTAGTGCGCACGGGAACAAGGAAGCGCGCGAGCCGTCAGATCGAAGAAGATTTGCGGCGCATCGGTGCGGACCTCTCTTCCGGCGCGGGCGCGGATACTAGCGCGATTTCGTTTGCGGGTCTTTCGGAATTTGCGGAGCCGCTGCTGGGACTGGTGAATGAACTGGCGCGGGAAGCGGCATTTCCGGATGCCGAATTCGAACGCGAGCGGCGGCAGAAGCTGGAAGAAGTAAAGCTCGAGCGCACGCAGCCGGGATTTGTGGCGAGCGCGCGATTGCGTAAAGTTTTGTTCGGCGCGCACCCCTACGGCGAAGTGTCGCCGAGCGAAGAACAAGTGGCCGCGTACAAGCGCGAAGATTTGCAGGTGATCTACCGCGAATTTTATACGCCGGAGAATGGGTTGTTGCTGCTCGTCGGAGATTTCGACGCGGCGGGGATGTTAAAGACAATCGAAAAAGTGTTTGGCGCATGGACCGGAAAAAAACCGGAGCCGACTGCGGCAGCGGCTCCGGCAAATCCGCGCGGGCGGCGCGTGTATCTGGTGCACCTACCGGGAGCGGTACAGACGCAGATCGTGGCGGGCTGCCACGCTATTACGCGCAAGCATCCGGACTGGGTGAAGCTGGGCCTCACGAACAGTTTGTACGGCGGAGCATTTAATTCCCGTTTGGTAATGAATATCCGCGAGGACAAAGGCTACACTTACAGTCCCCGCAGCGGCGTGCATGCGCTGCGGCAGCATGGCTACTTTTCGGTTTCGGCCGCGGTGCGAAATGATGTTGTGGCCGCATCGCTGACGGAGATGTTTTATGAAATGGACAAACTGCGGTCCGTCCCAGTGCCGGTGCCGGAGCTCGCCGACGCGCAGAATTATCTGAGCGGCGTCTTTTCCATGGGGCTGGCGACGCAGGATGGGCTGCTATCGCAACTCTCCACCGTGGCGCTGAACGAATTGCCGGACGATTATCTCGAAACTTATCGCCCGAAAGTTCGCGCGTTGAAGCCGGAAGATCTGCTCGCAACGGCGCGCAAATATCTGGACTCCGCAAACATGCAAGTCGTCGTTGTGGGCGACCGCGCGCAAATTGAGGAGCAAGCGTCGCTTTTCGGCGAAGTTGAAGTTTACGACGCACAGGGGAAGCACATGGACTAAGTGCACCTTTTGTTATTGATTTGTGTATGTAGTCAGAACAATATATTGCCGTCATGGCGCGGCGATTTCCAATCCGGATCCTTTCCTCCTTTCTTTTTGCTGCCTTGGTCTTTGCCGCGTCCCTGGACGCGGGGAAGAAAAAACCGCCGGCCAAGCCGGTAAATCCCCATACGGCGACGTCGGAAGAACTGCAACAGGGCCGGGGATTGGGCCGGCGACGGCGGACAAGATCTTGCAAATGCGCAAATCCTACGGCGCCTTCAAGAGCGTGGACGATTTGCTGGCGATTCGCGGGCTCGGGCCGAAGCGGCTCGAAAAGATGCGCAAGTATTTGACTGTTGGGAAGCCGGCGCCGAAGAGCAATGCTTTCCCGAACCAAATGCCGGGTAAGCAGCCTCAAGCGAATCCAGAACAGGGCCTTTCCGCAGAGTAGTGTTCACCTCACACTCTCCGATAGCGCGACAGTTTGAGATCCATCGGCCCCCGACAGGGGTCGGGACCTCGGTCTGACAATCGAAACTGGGACTGCGCAACATGATCATAGGGTTTGGTGCGTCGGCTTAGGTTGGTCGATGCGGAGGGGGACCTGGTCGGCGATGCGGATGCCGTAGCCTTCGAGGGCGACGACTTTTTTCGGGTGATTGGTGAGGACGCGAATGTCCTTGAGGCCGAGGTCGATCAGGATTTGCGCGCCGATGCCCGGGCTCTTCGGCGGTTTCAACACTGAAGCCGCGTCCCGTGTGGTGCAGATAGAGAAAGACGCCGCGGTCTTCCTTGGCAATGGCGGCCAGCGAGCGCGAGACGAGTTCGCTGCAATCGCAAGCCGTAGAACCGAAAACGTCGCCGGTGAGGCAGTGCGAATGGACGCGCACGAGCGCCGGCTCCGCGCCTTCCAGATCGCCGCGCACTAGCGCAACGTGCTGATCGTGATCCACATCGCTGGCGTACGCGATCATGCGGAAGTTGCCGAAGCGCGTGGGCAGGACCGCTTCCCCGACGCGCCGTACGTAGCGTTCGTGCTGCATGCGGTAGCGAATGAGGTCCGCCACCGTGAGCATCTTCAGGTTGTGTTCCTTGCAGAATTCGACGAGCTGCGGCACGCGGGACATGGTGCCGTCGTCACCCATGATTTCGCAGATGACGCTCGCGGGAGTGAGGCCGGCGATTCGCGCGAGGTCCACCGACGCTTCCGTCTGGCCCGCCCGGACGAGTACGCCGCCGTTGCGCGCGCGCAGCGGAAAAATGTGCCCCGGGCGCGCGAGATCCTGCGGCTTCGTCTTTGGATCAATGGCCGTGAGGATGGTCATGGCGCGGTCCGAAGCGCTGATGCCGGTAGTGACGCCAACGCGCGCGTCAATGGCTTCCGTGAACGCGGTGCCGTGCACGGAGGTGTTAATCGGCGACATGAGCGGGAGGTGGAGTTCGTCGCAGCGCTCTTCGGTGAGCGGCAGACAGATCAGGCCGCGGCCGTACTTGGCCATGAAGTTGATGGCGTCGGGTGTGATTTTTTCGGCGGCCATGGCGAGGTCGCCTTCGTTTTCACGGTCCTCGTCGTCGACGAGGACGACCATGCGGCCCTGACGGATCTCTTCGACGGCCTCTTCGACGGTGGCGAACATTTTAGAAGCGTCTCTCATGGGAAGAGAATAGAAGTAATGAGGTAAGGATGTAAAGAAGCAAGGAGATGCGGGGAGGTTGACAGTCCCGACAAGGTCGGGATCTTCGATCGACAGTTGAAAGTTGAAGGGGAAGACAAGCACATCTCGTGGTTCGTGACTGTTGTTCCGCGATCCGTGGCCAGTGCCACGTGACCTGTGGAACCGAAAGAGCGTTTCTCCCACCCTTCGTGTTTTTTGACGCAGCGTGCGGAAGCGCTTGTAGTTAAAGGCGGTTGTCTTGAGCCATTCTTGCAAGTGTTGATTCTAAAGGGTTTTAATGGCGATTATGTATTTGACACAGAGCAATGGTGCGGTATGGAAATCGTGGCCGGATTTCTGGTCTTAGAATGGTGAAGAACTTGTCGACACACGTTGCGGACTGGGAATCCTTGCGGACCCGCCAACCCTGTTATCATGCGCGTAAGAGGAAAGTGGCATAGCGAAAATTCGACCAAGCCCTGACAAAGATGCTGAGGGCCAAGCCGGCAGGGCTTTTTCGTTCAGGATGCTCTTGAGCGTCGCATCGAACATCTGCAATTGCTCCCCGCGGCGATTGCATCGATAGGCAAACTCATGGCAATAGCGACCCAGGTGTTTTATCGAAACCCCGTGGAATGTGCCGTAGACGCCGCGCTTGAGCAAGCTGAAAGCGTTCTCAACCGTATTCGTGTGCGTGTCACCCATGCCGTGGGTCCGGCTGTGGTTGATGGTCTTGTGTTCGGCATCGAAGTGCCGCTGGAGATAGATCGCATAGCTAGCGGACTCATCGGTGTAAATCGTGTGCCCTTGGGGGCTAATGTGCTCTTCGAGCGCGGAGCCGATTATCTCCATTCTGGCATCTTTCACGGGAACCAGGCGTAGTTTGCCGCCACGCTCGATCATGCCCAAAACCACGTCTTTCTTATCTTTCTTGACGTAAGGACAGCCCTTGCTGGGCTTGCGTGCTCCGAAGTAACTTTCATCGGCCTCTACTTCGCCCGTGAGCAACCGGCCGTCTTGCATGGCCGGTCTGATTCTGTGGCACAAATGCCAAGCAGTAGGTAATTCACCCCTAGTGCCTCGCGCAACGTAACCAATTCTTCGGGGAAGAGGAATGCTCCCTACCGCTGCAAAACGATTCCTATCGCTGAGAAGGGTTGGGCTTTTTCAAAACGGGCTTCTCGCCGGAGGCGGGAGCGGGAATTGCTACCGTGGGCTTCGCGGTCTGGCCGGCCGCAGGGGTGGCGACGGATGTTCCGCCTTCGGAGTAGGCCTTTTTCAGGAATCCTTCCGCGACCTGCTGCGCGCCGCCGGTGTCGTCGTTGGTTTGTTTTGCTTTGCTGTATTCGTTGACGGCGCGCTCGCGCTGCCCCAGCATGTCAAAAATCTTTCCGAGGTAGATGTGACTCCAGACTTCCGACCACTTTTCCGAGGGTTCGGGAACGGTTTGCAGCGCTTCGCGGAAGGCGTTCGCTGCCGCCTGATAGTTTTTCTGGTAGAAGAACGCTTCCCTTGAGAATGACATTGTTGGGATCGACCTTGATTCCGCCGGGCTTCGGCCGGCCAAACGTCTCGACCGTGAACCCCGATTCCGTGCCGATGACGTCGATGGTTTTCTGCTCCGGATTTCCTTCCGTGTCGATGCGCAGATCCACTGGCATACGAAACGTGTCCAGGGGCTGCTTGATCTTGCCAACGACGCGAAATCCCTTCGGTGTGCGGTACACGACGTATTCCAGCGAGAACTCCGGCACACCGGTTGAATTCAGCCACTGGGCGAAAAATGCCCGCAGGTTCGGCGGGTCTTGCCCCGGCTTTGCCGCGGCTTGCGCGCGGCGCTCCGCGAGGTTTTCAAAATCCTCGATCCGCGCGCTCTTCTCCGCAAATTGAAAGTAGAAATCGCGCAGAGCGGATTTGAAGGCCACGTCGCCCATTTGCGCCCGCAACATGTGAAAAAGCATCGCACCTTTGTTCATCACCACCGAACGGTAGTCGGGGGAGTAAGGAGCCAGCCGTGCGGCTTGCGCGATAGGCGCGGCATCCTCATACATCAAAGCGCCGACCGCGAATTCGTCCACGGCCCGGAGCCCCGCTTCTTTGCCCGCGTTTTGCTCCGCGTAAAGCGCTTCGGAATAGCGCGCCAGGCCATCGCTGATCCACACATCGCCCGGCGTGGCCGGGAGAACCTGAATGCCCCACCATTGCGAGGCCACCAGGCGCGCGACGGTCCGGTCGCTGCTCTTGGGTTCCCAGATGCGCTGGCTGAGGAGCAAAACTCCGGGCGCCGCGTAATCGCGCAGGGTTCCGTCGGGTAGCTGGATCAGCGTGAAAGTTGGATCCGGGATGGGTCCAAACATGTCTGAAAAAATAATCGCCGAGCGCGCCACGCTGGCCGCAAATTCCTCGGCATTCGCGGAGGACGCCCGCGGAGCGTAGACCGCGACGTTGATTCCTTCCGCCTGCTTTGGATTGAGCTGGAGATTGCCGGCTACAAACGTGCCATGAGGCGCGGGATTCTTGCACTCGAAGGTGTAGAGCAGCCGCCCGCCTTCCACGGCGTTCTTGCCGGGCATGGGCGACGGAGCGGAAGCTTTGCCGGTCCCCGCGACGGCAAAGATGTCTGGAACGTTCAGCCGGAATGTCGCCGTATAACGGTTCGACGGAAAGTTTGTGAGGGGAAACCACCGTGCCGGCAGCAGCAAGTAAGCGCCATCTTTGTTGATCAGCGCGGCACGCACACCCGGCACAGGGCTGTTCTCTTCATTTACGAGCAACCCCGCATAAGTGTAGGTGAGAGTGACGTGGCCATCGGTGGCCACGGGCGTGGGCAGTTGGACGACAACCATGAGTGGGTTCTGATTGTCGCGCTCGAAGGTCAGCGCTTTGCCGTCGGCTCCTTTTACCTCTTTCACAATCAGATTCGGGTGCAGCTCGACGCGCACGCTGCTGGAGGCTTCCACGGCTTTGAAATCGATTTTTGCGGTGGCTGAAATCGATTGTCCAATGGCGTCCAGCGAGGCGGAGACGTCGTAGTGTTCGGCGAGGAAATTCGCGGGCCGGGGAGCCTGGGCTTGGAGCGAGGCGGCAGCGCAAGACAGCAAGATCAGCGTACAGAAGACAAATGTACCAGGAACTCTTTGGCGAAGGGCCATCGGACCCCTTTCAAATATCTTCAATTCTGCACCAATGTACACCTATAGGATAGCAAACCCATCAGTCCGCGTTGCTTTTGGGCGTGGTCAACAGCTTTACAATTTCATCCGCGGCCCTTTCGACCGCTCCCGGCGGGCCCAGGAGCTGCCGCACTTCTTCCAACCCGCTGCGCATTTCTTCCACTCGCTGCTTACCTTCTTCCGAGGGAGAAATCAGTTTTTCCGCTTCTGCGGCGACTCGTTGCGGTGTGAAGTCGTCCTGGATCAATTCAGGGACGACTACGCGTCCGGCGATCAAATTTACCATGCTGAAAAACCTGGTTCTCACCAGCGGTTTTGCGAGCCGTGCCGTCAGCGGAGAGAGCCGGTAAACAACAATCATCGGTGTGCCCAGCAGAGCCGTTTCCACCGTGGCAGTACCGCTGGAGACGATCGCCAGGTCCCCGGCTGCCAGGGCGTTGTAAGTGTCTTCCTCAATGAATTTGACTTGCCACTGTCCTGGAAACCGTCCCTTCCATTTCTGCGAGTCCAGCCCGGGCGCTACGGCAACCACGACGCCAAAACTGCCCGGCAAGCTCCGTCCCAACTCCGCAAGGGCTTGCACCAGTACAGGAATATGGTGGGCGATCTCTCCCCACCGGCTTCCCGGCAGGATGGTGATGATGGGATTCCCTTGTTCCAGACCGTATTTCCTGCAAAATAATTCCCGAGTCAGTGTGGCCTTCACATTTCCCACGAGCGGATGCCCGATGAATTTCACCGGCACGCCGGCATCGGCGTAGAACTTTTCCTCGAAATGGAAGATACACAGGGCCTGGGCGAACCGCCGCCGCACCAAATTTACGCGCCATGGCCGCCACGCCCAGAATTGCGGACAGATGTAATAGACGTTTCGAATGCCGCGGGGGCGCAGCTTGCGCGCCAGCCGCAGATGAAAACCGGGGAAGTCCGTCAGAATCGCAAGCGGCGGCCTCCGGCGCTCCGCTTCGTTCACAAGCCGCCTCATGGCGCCGAACAACGACGGCAACCGCTTCAGCACTTCGGTGATTCCCACCACGGAAATCTCCGCATAATCCGTGATGATCTCGACGCCCGCCGCGCGCATCAGCGGCCCGCCCATCCCGAAAATCGCCACGTCCAGGCGCTGCTTCAGCGCCGTCGCGAGCCGCGCGGCATACATGTCTCCGGAAGCTTCGCCGGCGGAAAGAAGGAGCGGTATTCGCGGCATGTTTGTATTGCGCAAGAATCAGTCGCTGGCCGGTAACACGGAGGGTTCAGCCGAGTCGTTGGCTTCGATCGGAAGGTGCAGCTCCTGCTCCTTGTATTGCAGCTGGTAAAGCCGATAGTAGATTCCGCGTTGTGCGAGAAGCTCCTGATGCGCGCCCTGCTCGCGCAAGCGCCCTTTGTGAAACACGAGAATGCAGTCCGCGTGCTGGATCGTGCTCAGCCGATGCGCGATGACTAGTGCTGTTCGCCCGGACAGCAAGCGGTTCAAGGCTTCGCGAATGAGCATTTCCGTCTTCGTATCCACGCTCGAAGTGGCTTCGTCCAGAATCAGGAAGCGCGGATTGTGCGCCAGCGCGCGCGCAAAATTGATGAGCTGCCGCTGCCCGACTGAAAGCGTTGAACCGCGCTCGTTTACGCTGGCGCCCACTCCTTCCGGCAGCGAGCGCATGAATTCTCCAAGCCCAATCTCTTCGACCGCCCGCTCCACCGTAGGGCGGTCGATGCCCGGCGTGCCGAGCCGGATATTCGTTTCAATCGTACCGGTGAAGAGAAAAGGATCCTGCAGCACGATGCCGAATTGCCGCCGCAAATCCTGCAATTCGATCAGCCGAATGTCCTTGCCGTCCAGGAGGATTTGTCCGCGCTGAATGTCGTAGAAACGGAGCAGCAGCGAAATTAGCGTCGTCTTCCCCGCGCCCGTGTGTCCCACGATGGCAATGGTCTGCCCGGGCTCTACGCGGAAGGAGACGTCGCGCAAGACCCAATCTTCCTCGGCTGGCTCCGCGACGTTGCGATAGCTGAACCACACGTTGCGGAACTCAATCTCGCCGCGCGGATGGTCGAGCGGAATGGCGTTGGGATCCGATCCTGCCGGCACCGGCTCATCCAGTAATTTGAAGATGCGCTCGGATGCTGCCATCGCGGATTGAAGGATGTTGAATTTCTCGCTGAGGTCCTGAATCGGCCGGAAAAATCGCTGCGCAAACATGGTGAAAGCGGTGAGGACACCAAGGGTGAGAGTGCCGGAGAGAATACGGTTTCCACCGGACCAATAAATCAGGGCAATGGTGGCGAAGCTGAGGAATTCGACCGCCGGATAGAAGAGAGCGTAGGCGAGAATGGCATCGCGCCAAGCGAGCATATTGTCGCGATTGCGCTTCTCAAATTCTTCGACGGCCTTGCGTTCGCGGTTGAAGAGCTGCACAACGCTCATCCCGGAAATATATTCCTGAAGGAAAGCGTTGATGCGGGCAATGGCAGTGCGGATGCGGCGATTCGCGTCGCGGACGAATTTGCGGAAAATCATGGTGACGATCAGGATGCCGGGCAGGACGGCAAGCGTATCGAGCGCCAGGCGGCGGTCGATCTTGAAGAGCAGGCCGGCCATGACCCCGAGGAGAAAGAAGTCGTTGATCATGGTAACTACCCCGGCGGCGAAGAGATCGTTGAGGGCGTCGACGTCCGTGGTCACACGCGTCACCAGCCGGCCCATGGGATTGCGGTCGAAGTAGCTCATCGGCAAACGCTGCATGTGGCTGAATATCTCGCTGCGCATGTCGTACATGGTTTGTTGGCCGACACGCTGCATGATGCGAATCTGGATGTACTGGGCGAGGAAGTCGAAAGCCAGCACGGCCAGAAAGAGCAGGCTAAGCCAGCCGATGCCCGACCATGCCGATGCTTCCGAGATTACCTGATTGAGTGCGGGAACAAAGTAGCCATCGATGGCCTTTCGAAAGATCAGCGGCGGGGCAAGTTCGAGCGGCGTGACGACGGCTACCATGACCAGCGCCAGCGCCACGTGCCATTTGTACGGCTTCATGTATTGCAGAAGCCGCCGCATCAAGCGCGAATCGTACGCTTTGCCGAGGGCTTCTTCTTCGTGCAGGTTGCTCATGCGCGTTCGAGCTCTTCTTCCAGCAACTGTTTCTG
>WNGO01004312.1_pt1 | contig 14049 bp, 12 predicted proteins | sample 5400511 | NCBI WGS metagenome assembly WNGO01 (sample SAMN13153380, study PRJNA577476) | soil metagenome | isolation source: 20 cm soil or saprolite under Garry oak tree replicate 2 | place: USA:California | collected 2016-06-15
GTACGACGACGTCGTGCGGGAGGTGAACGCCTTGCGCGCGACGCTCCCTGACCTGGTGCGACTCCAGATCTACAAGGCGAGCACGTTGGACGTGAACATCGTGCAGGTCGCGCTGGTGTCCGACGTCGTGCCGTACCGCTTCCTGGACTCCTTGGCCGAGCAGTTGGAGGATCGGCTCAGTGCGCAGCCCGGCGTGCGCACCGCCGAGCGCTGGGGTGCGCCAGAGCGGCAAGTGGGCGTCGCGCTCGACCTCGGCCGGTTGGCGCAACTGGGGTTGCCACTGGGGCAGGTGCTGGGTGCGATCGGAGGGGAGAGCGTGGACGTCCCCGGCGGCGACGCGGAGGCCGGCCTCAAGAGCTTCAGCGTTCGCTCTTCCGGCGGCTACGAAACGCTGGACCAGGTTCGCCAGACCGTGCTGCGAGGAGGGAGCGGCCGGCTGGTGCGCCTGGGTGACGTGGCGCAGGTCGATTGGAGCTATGGCGATTCCACCTACCGGGCGCGCTTCAACGGCCACCGGGCGGTGCTCGTGACCGCGACCCAGCGGTCCGGCACGACCGTCCAGGCGGTCCGGAACGGCGTCTACGCCGAGCTCGAGCGGTTCGAGCGCGAGCTGCCGGGCGGGGTGACCCTAGCCCGGGGGTTCGATCAGGCGGCCAACGTGTCGCACCGGCTGGCCCGCCTGGGGGAGGACTTCCTCATCGCCGTGGGGCTGGTGCTGTTGACCCTGCTGCCTCTGGGCCCGAGGGCTGCCGCCGTCGTCATGATTTCCATCCCCCTGTCGCTGGCGATGGCCGTCACCGGCCTCGCCTGGACCGGCTTCACGCTCAACCAGCTCACGATCGTGGGGATGGTGATCGCCCTCGGCCTGCTGGTGGACGACTCGATCGTGGTGGTCGAGAACATCACGCGGTTCCGGCGGGAGGGATACTCCCGGATCGATGCGGCGATCCGCGCCACGGGGCAGATCTGGGTCGCCGTGCTCGGAGCCACGGCGACGCTCGTGTTCGCGTTCATACCGTTGGTGTTCCTGCCGGGCGGACCCGGGCGCTACATCCGGTCCCTGCCCGTGGCCGTGATCAGCACCGTGGTGGCATCGCTGATCGTGTCCCTCACGATCATCCCATGGCTTTCGAGCCTGCTGCTCGGCAAGGATGAAGAGGCAGGAGGGAACCGCTTCCTGCGGGCGTTCGAGCGCGCGATCCACGGTACCTATGCGCCGTTGCTCGACCTGGCCCTGCGGCGCCCGGCCCGCACCTTGGCGCTCGGTGCGGCGTTCGTGGCGGCGTCGCTCGCGCTCGTCCCCGTGGTGGGCTTCTCGCTGTTTCCGAAGGCCGAGACGCCGCAGTTCCGCGTGGACATCACGGCGCCCGAAGGCGCGAGCATCGCCGTGACGGACTTGGCCGCCCGGTTTGCCGAGCGGGTGCTGGGCCGCACGGCGGGGGTGAAGGCGATCTACACGTCGGTCGGCCATGACAACCCGCGGGTCTATTACAACGTCGCGTCGCGGACCGACGACGCCCGGATCGGGCAGTTGTTCGTGCTGCTGGAGCGCTACGAGCCGGGCAGGACGCCACGGCTGCTGGACTCGCTCCGCGCCGAGCTGGCAGGCTACCCGGGCGCCGAAATCGCGTTGCGCGAGTTCGAGAACGGCCCGCCAATCGACGCGCCGATCGCGCTGCGGATCGAGGGCGCTTCGCTCGACACGCTCCACGCCATCGCCGCGCGGGTGGAGCGCCTGCTCAAGACGACGCCCGGCACCCAGTACGTGACCAACCCCGTGCGCGTGGCACGCACCGACCTGCGCGTGGCGATCGACCGTGCCAAGGCGGGACTGCTCGGCATCCCGATGCTCGAGATCGACCGCACCGTGCGACTCGGCCTCGCGGGGCTCGAGGCCGGCAGCCTGCGGGAGGGCGATGGCGACGCACGGCCGGTGGTCGTCCGCCTGGCGCGCAGCGGTCGCGCGAGTCCAGCGGACCTGGAGCGCGTGTACGTCAGCTCGACGAACGGGCGATTGGCGCCCCTCGCGCAGGTGGCCGAGGTCCGGTTCGAGCGCGCGGTGGCGGAGATCCAGCGCCACAACCGCACGCGCAGCGTGACCGTCACGGCCAATGTGCGGACCGGCTACAACACCGACCGCGTAACGCACCAGGCGCTGGACCGGCTCGGCGGCGTCGCGGTGCCGCTCGGATACCGGATCGTGCCGGCGGGCGAAATCGAGAGCCGGCAGGAGAGCTTCGGTGGCATCGGCGGGGCGATCATCGTGGCGACGTTCGCGATCCTGGCGATCCTGGTGCTCGAGTTCCGCACCTTCCGCTCGACGCTGATCGTTGCGTCGGTCATTCCGCTCGGCGTCGCCGGCGGGGTCCTCGCGCTGCTATTCGTGGGGCAGACCCTCTCGTTCGCGGCGACGATCGGGTTCGTGGCGCTGATCGGGATCGAGATCAAGACGTCCATCCTGCTCGTGGACCTCACGAATCGGCTGCGCGCGGAGGGGATGGCTCTCGAGACGGCGATCCGTAAGGCGGGTGAGGTGCGGTTCCTCCCGATCGTGCTCACCAGCCTGACGGCGATCGGCGGCCTGCTCCCGATCGCTCTTCAGGGGAGCGGGCTGTACTCGCCGCTCGCTTGGGTGATCATCGGCGGTCTCGTGTCGAGCACGCTGCTCGCGCGGATCGTGACGCCGGTGATGTACAAACTGCTCGCGCCGCGAGTCGAGGCGGTGGCATGACCCCCAAACGCCAAACCCGGCGCTGACTGCTCGCCGGGCTGGCTGATCGGGTAAAAGTGGCCGTCAACACTTCGACCTCGATCACCTGCACACCTTCACGGCTGGGGCCGGTCGTTCCCGCCGTCGATCACATAGCGCCACTGGCCCGCATCCGCGCGTCTCCAGATGGTGAGATACTTGCTGTAGCTGGTGCGCGATGTGCCGTCCGGGCCCATGGTGTGAATCTCCGCCTCGCCGACGGTGAAGCCGAGGTCGCCGCCGGCCGCGACATCCCCTGCCACCGGCCGCCAGAGAATTCGTCCCTTCGCGGGGAAGTTGGCGCGGAAGTGGCTCCGGATCGCGTCCGGTCCATAGACGATCCCGGGTTGTCCCGAGAGGATCGCGCCGTCGGTCGCCGCGTAGGCCGCGAAGGCCGTCGGGACGTCGTCACTCACCGCGCGCGCCGCGAATGCCCGGTCGGCGTCCATCACCGCTCGCCGCGCACGTGCCGGATCCTGGTTCGGGAACTGGCGGTGCCGCCGCGCACCGGGCGATTCGAAGCCCACCGGGGGCTCGGCCGGCGTCGTGAGCCGCTGAAACACGCGCACATATGCCGCCACCCGCCACGCACCGGTCGGACTCTTCCGCCAGTAGGCGACGTACTTCGCGGGCAGCGTGCGGGCCGCACCCCCCGGGCCGAACGGTCCCGTCATGCTGCCGAACCCATAGGTGTATCCGGCGCCGCCGTCGGCCGAGACGTCGACGCGCACGGCCCGCCATTCCTGGGTCGCGGCCGCCGAGACGCCGTCGGAGGCGAGCATGGCGAGGGCGCCCGCTTTGTCGAAGAGGGTTCGCTCCCCGGGGTCCAGGAAGATCACGTCCTCGTCGAGCATGTCCCGGAACGCCGGCAGCAGGGCCTGCGAGGCCCGCACGCCGAACGCGCTGTCCGCCGTGAGCAAGCCGGCACGCTCCTCGCGGAGATCGACCTGCGCAAGGAGAAAGGCGTTGCACGCGAGAAGCAGGACCGGCCCGAGCATGGCGTTGGTCAGACACTATCGCAAGTGAGGCCTGCCGGAAACGGCTGTGCGACGAATGGCGCCGAGGGTGCGACGAACCGGCTAGAAACTCCGGCCAAGCGCTGCTTCGAGATGCTCTTTGTAGCCGCGAGAGAGCTTCAGGCTGGTCCCATCGTGCAGGATGACCACGTACTCGCCGCGGAAATAGGGCTGCAGCTCCTTGATCCGCTCGACGTTTACGATGGTAGACCGGTGGATGCGCACGAACCGCGCGGGGTCGAACTGCGCTTCGAGATGCTTCATGGTTTCGCGCAGCAGGTGCCAGGCGCGGCCCGCATGGATCTTGACGTAGTCGCCCTCCGCTTCGATCCAGTCGACGTCCTTGACGCCGAGGATGGTCACGCGACCGCCCGCCTTGATCGCGAGGCGCTTCAGGTATTGACCGTTGCGGGTGACCGCCGGCGGCCGCGCGACTCCGTCCAGCAGGGCGGCGAGCCGGTCGCTCAGCGCTCCGATCTTGCCCTGGCGCACTTGCTGCTTGGCGTGCGCCACCGCCCGGCGGAATCGCTCGTCGTCGAAGGGCTTGAGCAGATAGTCCAGCGCGTGGACCTCGAACGCCCGGAGGGCGTACTGGTCGTAGGCGGTGACGAAGACCACCACCGGGAGCTCGCCTGGGTCGAGCCGACCGAGCAGCGTGAAGCCGTCCATCTCGGGCATCTGGACGTCGAGGAACAGCAGGTCGGGCGCCGCGCCCCGGATGGCGTCGAGTGCCGTGCGGCCGTCGGCGCATTCTCCCACGACGTGAATCTCGGGGTCGTCGGCGAGCAGCGCGCGGATGGCGGCGCGCGCGGCCGGCTCGTCGTCCACCACGAGGGCCCGGATCCGCTCGGTCACGTCTCGCCCTGCCACTCGGCGTGCGCGAGGCGGAACGGGAGCACGATCCGGGCCTCGAGACCGCCGTCGGGGGCGTTGCCGACCTCGAGCTCGCAGTCGGCGCCGTACAGCCGCGTCAGCCGGGCTCGCGTGTTCGACAACCCGATCCCCGGTCGCGCCGTGGTGACTCCCCCTTCACTATCGCCATTGCCGATACCCGGCCCGTCGTCCCGAACCACCAGCTGCAGCTGGTCGTCCACGCGTCGGGCGCCGACCATCAGGTATCCGGCCGAGAGGTGCGGCGCGATCCCATGGCGGATCGCGTTTTCCACCAGTGGCTGGAGGATCAAGTGCGGCACCTTGGCGTCGAGCACGTCGGGGTCGGCGTTGATGGCGACCTTGAGGCGATCGCGGAAGCGAACCTGCTCGATGTCCAGGTACGCGTCGCAGCAGGTCCCCGAGCCCCGCCACCACGCGGACGGCGGTGTCACGATCCCCCGTGCGCACCAGCGAGCCGATGGTGTGCAACGCATTGAACAGGAAATGGGGATGCAGTTGCATCTTCAGCGCCTGGAGGTCGGCCTGCACGAGCTGGGTCTCGAGCTGCGAAGCCGTCAGCTCGCGCTCGCGGAAGCGGCGATGGTGCTCCACCGCGTAGCTCACGCTCAGGATCGTCCAGTAGAGCAGGCCGTCCGACAGCACCCACACCACGAAGAATTGCACGGCCCGCGTGAACACCGGCTTGGGGTTCGGCGGCTGGGGAAGGACGTTGGAGATGTGGAAGGCGTAGGCAAGATCGAGCAGGAACACGAACGTCAGGCAGATCGCCAGGTGGATCGCGATGCTCGAGGGCCAGCGGCCCCGCTCGAATGGGAACCGCCGCCCCAGCCACAGAATCACCGGCGTGGCGAGCGCCCACGTGTAGGCGAGGGGCATCTGCATCAGCAGCGCCGTCCCCCACGGCAGCGGCGTGCCTCGGGACATGGCGTAGCTCAAATGCTCCTGAGCAGCGCCGAGCAGCCCGTAGCCGGTCCATACGGCGAAGATCAGCCCCCAGCGGATCGGATGCGGGGACGCCCGAGTCATGGAGTCGAAAGATGCCCGCCTATTTGCGGCGCCGATAGGTAATGGACCAGATCTGCTCCCGTGCGCAGTAGCGTGCGACGTTACGCTTTGGACCACGGCGTGGGCAGGGAGTTGCGACCAAGCGCGACGCCGGCGCGGCGAGCCGCCACCTGGGCGCGACGGATGCGTTATGGCGCCTTGCCTCGAGCACGATCGAGCCGCACCTTCCGGGCATGTCGACGCGAAGTCACAGCTCTCTCCGCGAGGGTGTCATCCTCGGCGCCGTTGTGGGCACCGGGATCTGGGTGTGGATCGCCCTGGTTGACGCCATCGTGGGCGAGCCGTTTCGCACGTTTTTTGTGCTCGGGGGCGTGGCGCGCTTCACCACGCTGCACTACGTTTTGTGCCTGACGTACGGGGTGGTCGCCGTGAGCGTCGTACATGCGGCCGCCCGCGAGGCCAGCCTGATGGTCGGCGCGGCGTTCGCGTTTTTCCTGCTCGAGCTCGGGTTCGTGATGGCGTCGGCGATCCTCTCACAGGTCGGCCTCGGCGGGCTCGCCTGGGCCCGGATCCTTGGCGGGAACGTCGTAGGGGTCGCCCTCACGCTCCTGATGCTCTGGCGACGGCATCCGCTGGCCCACGGGCTCCGGGATGGGACGGCCGAAGGGGAAGAGTGACCTCGCGACGCTCGACGCCGTGACACGCTGGCGCCTCTGGCTGACCACCGCCGCGCTCGCCGTTTCCGGGTGCGGCGGTCCGTTCCCTCAGTCGACGCTCCAACCCCGCTCCGACTTCGCGCGGGCCACCGACGTCCTCTTCACCGACATCTTCTGGTGGGCGGCCGGCGTGTTCTTCGTCGTCGAGACCCTGCTCGTCGTCGCGCTGATCCGCTTCCGCCACCGTGAGGGGCGCGCCGCGCCCAAGCCGACCCACGGCCACACGCTGATGGAAATCGCCTGGACCCTCGCCCCGGCGGCGATCCTCGTGTTCGTGGCGGTGCCGACGGTGCGGACGATCTTTGCGACCGCCGGGGAGGCGCCCGCCGACGCCCTCAAAGTGGACGTGATCGGCCATCAATGGTGGTGGGAGTTCCGCTACCCGGAGCTCGGGCTCGTCACCGCGAACGAGCTGCACGTCCCGCTGGGCAGGGTGGTGCAGCTGTCCATCACCTCGGCCGACGTGATACACGCGTTCTGGGCGCCGCCGCTGGGCGGCAAGCGGGACGCCATCCCCGGCCAGGTGAACCGGATCGCCTTTCGTGCCACCGACGTGGGCGACTACTTCGGTCAGTGCGCCGAGTTCTGCGGTGCCTCCCACGCCAACATGCGACTCCGCGTCGTCGTCGACTCGGATTCCGGATTCGGGCGCTGGGCGACGGTGCAGCTGACGGGGCCGGCCGCACCGGCTCCGGGGACGATCGCCGAGCGGGGCAAGGCCGTCTTCGCGCGCAGCGCCTGCGTCGGCTGCCACACGATCCGAGGTGTCTCGCCCGGCGTGATCGGGCCGAACCTCACGCACGTCGGCGGCCGGACGACGATCGGCAGTGGGCTGTTCCCCAATGACTCGGCGCACCTGGCACGCTGGATCGCGGACGCACCCGCGCTGAAGCCCGGCTCGCTCATGATGCGCATGCAGCCGCCGCTCACCGACGCCGACATCGCGGCGCTCGTCGCCTATCTCGAGAGCCTGAAATGAGCGACGCCAAGGGGCTCAAGGGCTGGCTCACCACCACCGATCACAAACGGATCGGGCTGCTCTATTTCTGGACTGCCTTCGCGTTCTTCCTGATCGGCGGGCTCGAAGCCCTGGTGATTCGAGCGCAGCTCGCCCGGCCGAACGGCCACGTCGTGAGCGCCGAGACGTTCAACCAGCTGTTCACGATGCACGGCACGACGATGGTCTTCCTCGCGCTGATGCCCTTGTCGGCGGCGTTTTTCAACTACATCATCCCGCTGCAGATCGGCGCGCGGGACGTGGCGTTTCCGCGCCTCAATGCCTTCAGTTACTGGGTGTTCCTCCTCGGCGGGCTGCTCCTCAACGCGAGCTGGCTGGTGGGCCCGCTGTTCCGCGCCGGGATGCTGAACGTCGCCCCCGACGGGGGGTGGTTCGGCTACGCGAACCTGACGGAGCGTCAGTTCTCCCCCGGGCCGAATATCGACTTCTGGCAGCTCGGCTTGCAGACGCTGGGCATCTCGTCGCTCGCGGCGGGGTTTAATTTCATCGTCACCATTCTGAACCTGCGGGCGCCCGGGATGACGATGATGCGGCTGCCCGTGTTCACGTGGATGACGCTCGTCACCCAGTTCCTCATCATCACCGCGTTCCCCGTCGTCACCGTCGCGCTCGTCTTCTTGATGTTCGACCGTCTGTTCGGCACGCACTTTTATCTGACCAGTGCCGGCGGAACGCCCATCCTGTGGCAGCATCTGTTCTGGCTGTTCGGCCACCCCGAGGTGTACATCCTCATCCTGCCGGCAATGGGAATCGTGTCCGAAGTGCTGCCGACATTCGCGCGCAAGCCCCTGTTCGGCTACCCCGTCGTCGTCTATTCGGGGATCCTGATCGGACTGATGGGCTGGGGCGTGTGGAGCCACCACATGTTCTCCGTCGGCCTCGGACCCATCGCCGACTCGGTGTTCGCCGCGACCACGATGCTCATCGCGATCCCCACCGGGGTGAAGATCTTCAACTGGATCGGGACCCTGTGGGGCGGCGACATCCGTGGCACGACCGCGCTGCGGTTCGCCGTCGGCTTCATCGCGATGTTCGTCATTGGCGGGCTCTCGGGGGTCTCGCACGCGTCGCCGCCGGCCGATCTCCAGCAAACCGACACCTATTACGTGGTGGCGCACATCCACTACGTGCTGTTCGGCGGCACCGTCCTGGGCCTGTTCGCCGGCATCTACTACTGGTGGCCGAAGATGACCGGGCGCCTGTTGAGCGAGCCCCTGGGCAAGTGGCACTTCTGGCTGCAGTTCGTCGGGATGAACCTCGCGTTCTTTCCCATGCACTTTATTGGACTGCTGGGGATGCCGCGCCGCGTCTACACGTACTCGCCCGAGCTCGGCGTGGGCGGTCTGAATCTCGCCTCCACGGTCGGGGCGTTCCTCATCGCCGTCTCGATTCTGGTGTTCCTCTTCAACGTGTGGCGCAGCGCGCGACGCGGGCAGGCCGCGCCGAACGATCCCTGGGGCGGCGCGACGCTCGAGTGGAGCATCCCATCGCCGCCGCCGGCGTACAACTTCTCCGTCATTCCGAGGGTCACGAGCCGGCTGCCGCGGTGGAAGACGGAGCGCCATGAAGCGATGCGGGATCCCCCGGCCACACCGCCCGCGCCGATCCACATGCCCGGAGGGTCGTGGTGGCCGCTCGTCGCGGCGTGTGGGCTGCCGGTGATGGCGCTCTCCGTGTTGACGCACACGCTGTGGCTCGTGTTCGTCGGAGCCGCGATCCTGCTGTTCGCCATTTACCGTTGGGCGTTCGAGCCCTTCGAGGTCTGAGCGATGACGCACGCTGCTGTTACGCACCACACCAGCATGGGGCTCGACAACCGCAAGATGGCGTTCTGGGCGTTCATCGGCTCGGAGTGCCTGCTGTTCACGTCGCTCATCTCGACCTATCTGGTTTACAAGGGGAAAAGCGTCGTCGGACCGTACCCGCACGAAATCCTCAACATCCCATTCACGTCGGTGAGCACGTTCGACCTGCTGATGTCGAGCCTCATGATGGTGCTGGCGCTGGCGGCGGTGCAGCGTGGCGACATGAAGTGGGGGAAGATCTGGTTGTTCTCGACGGCGTTGCTCGGGCTCGTGTTCCTGGGCGGGCAGGTGATCGAGTTCAGCGAGTTCGTGCACAAGGGGCTCACGCTTTCGACCAACCTGTTCGGTTGCACCTTCTTCGTGCTGACCGGGACGCACGGCGCGCACGTCGCGGTGGGGGTGCTGTGGCTCCTCACCCTGTGGGTCCGTGCGCTACAGGGGAAGCTCGGGCCCACCAACGCGATGACGGTCGAGATCACGGGGCTCTACTGGCACTTCGTGGACGTCGTCTGGATCGTCATCTTCACGGTGGTCTATCTCATTCAGTAGACGCACAGGCAACAGACGCACAGACGCATAGGGGAGGACAGACGCACAGATGACCGAACGGAGCGGAGGGACGGCGATGCAGGAGGGAGGGTCCTTGGAGCGACCCGTACACCCAACGGCCGACGTCTATCTACGGGTCGGGGCGGCGCTCGTGATCCTCACCGTGCTCGAGGTGGGCGTGTTCTACGTGCCGGCGTTCCGCCCCGTGCTCGTCCCGGTGCTGCTCGTGCTGTCGGCTGCGAAGTTCACGTTGGTGGTCATGTTCTACATGCACTTGAAGGCCGACAGCAAGTTCTTCACCTTCCTGTTCGGCGTCCCCTTGTTGCTTGCGGTCGGCGTGATGGTCGCCCTGCTGTTCCTCTTTTTGGGGGCGCTCACGCTCAGGGGTGCTGCGGGCGCCGGATGACGCTGCCCCCGCCCCCCCCGGCGCCGCCGCCGTGGCAGCAGTGGGACCTGCATCCCAGCGTGATCATCGGGCTCGCCCTGCTGGGCGGGCTCTATGTGTATTGGGGGGGGCTCGAAGCGCCGCGCCGCCGGGTCGCGTCGTTCGCCGCCGCGCTCGCGGTGCTTGGCCTCGCGCTCAACGGCCCAGTACACAACCTCTCGGATTCCTATCTGTTCAGCGCCCACATGGCGCAGCACCTCGTGCTCACCCTCGTGTTTCCCCCGCTCGTGTTGTACGGGACTCCCGCGTGGGTGGTCCGGCCGCTGCTCCGGCCTCGCTGGGTCTCGTGGCTTGCCCGCTGGGCGACACGCCCGCTCATGGCGGGCTTGCTCTTTTCCGCGCCGATCACCCTGTGGCACTTCCCACAATTCTACCAGGCGGCGCTCGAGCACCATGCGCTGCACATCGTGCAGCACCTGGTATTCATCGCCACCGCGGTGATCATGTGGTGGCCCATCTTGTCGCCGGTGCCGGAGCTGCCCCGGGCGAGCTACTTGATGCAGTTGCTCTACCTCTTCGTGCTCGGACTTCCGATGTCGCTCGCCGGCGCGCTCATCACCCTGGCGGACGGCGTGCTGTACCCGTTCTACGCGGCGGCGCCGCGGGTGTGGGGTCTCACGCCGCTGGCCGATCAGCAGCTCGGCGGCCTATTGATGTGGGTGGTGGGGACGATCTATCTGTGGATCACGGCAACCGTGGTGTGGTTCCGGTGGAGCGCGCGGGAAGAATCCGGCGATGCGGAGCGGGCCGTGCCGCCGGAGGCATACGGAAGTGCGGAGTGTGGAATGCGGAGTGCGGAGCCTACCGGCCGGGCTCTTGGTACAGGCCGACCACGTTACCCGCGGGATCCCGGAATCGCGCGGTGATCTCGGGCGCGTCGGCGCCGATCGGCTGGACCAGCGTGCCTCCCTGGGCGGTGACGGCCTCGATGGTCGCGGCCACGCTGTCGACCATGATGTAGACGAGCAGGCCTGGTTGCGACGCCGTCGGCCGCCCCAACACCCACGTGCCGCTCACCTGGCCGGTCGCGTCGTCGAACGCGGTGGCGCCGTCACCGCGCTTGCGGATCTTCCAGCCGAACACCTTGGCGTAGAAGTCCGCCGAGCGCTTGATGTCGAGCGCCGGAATCTCGATGTAGCAGATCTTGCCGTTCGTCGGGGTCGGGGGCATCAGGATTCCTTTCGATTGTTCGGGAGTCGACCGTTCCCGCGGGCCGCTGCGGGAGCGGCGGTTAGATCCCCAAGTTATCTGTCCGCGGCAGCTCCGCACACTCGACCGTCCCGTGATCGGCTGCCTCGACCCACCCACTTCCTATTTGACAGCTAACGGCTCCCGCCGATAGGATTGCCCGCATGTCGATTCCCACCGAGCCGATTGGAAGCATTCCGAGACCCCCCGAACTCGTCGAAGCAATGCGGCAGGTCGCATCTGGCCGAGTCTCGACAGACACGGTGAGACCCCTGTATGAGCAAGCCACTCGCGACACGATTCAACGCTTCGAGGCAACCGGGTCTCCCGTGATTACTGACGGAGAACAGTCCAAGCCGAGCTTTGTCAGCTATCCAATCCACGGGCTTGAGACGCTCGCGCCCGACGGCGTCACGATCGCCTTCGCTGACGGTCATGTCCGCCAGCTCCCGCGACTGACGGCAGGTCCTTTTCGATACCGGACCTACGCCGATACCTTCCTGGCGGAGGCGCAGCGGCACGCCCGGGTTCCGACTAAACAGGCGGTCATTTCGGCCTCGGCGCTGAGCTTGCTCTATCCTCAGGACGGCGTCCCAGGCTACCCGAGAGAGGTGTTCCTGGACGACCTCGTGCGCGAGGCGGAGTGTGACATCCGTCGTTGCCTGGTGCAGGGTGCCCACGCCGTGCAGATCGACTTCACGGAAGGCAGACTCGCGGTAAAACTCGACCCGACGAAGCAGTTACTCACCGCCTTCGTCCGCCTCAACAACCGCGTGTTGGAACGGTTCACTCGCGCCGAGAGGAAGCGGATTGGTGTCCACACGTGCCCCGGCGGCGACAAGGACTCAACGCATAGCGCGGACGTGGACTATGGGCAGCTCTTGCCCAGCCTGTTCGAACTCAACGTCGGGAGCTTCTACATCCAGCTCGCGAGCGAGAAGGACCGCGGCCGGGTGCTCGCTACCATCAAGGAGCACGCGAAGCCCGATCAGAAAATCTTCGTCGGCGTGATCGACCCGATCAATCCGAGAGTCGAAACGCCCGAAGAAGTACGCGATCAGGTCCTGGAAGCCGCCGAATTCATCCCTCTCCCTCAGCTAGGTACAACGGACGACTGCGGATTCGCGCCGTTCGGCGACGACACGTCCACTAGTCGCGACACGGCGTTTGCCAAGATCAAGGCGCGGGTCGCCGGCACGAAGCTCGCTGCCCAGGTGCTCAGAGTCTGACGGTAGGTGACACCTTCAAGGCCAACGACTACGTCTGACCATGGAGCCATCGATGAAGACGATCCGGGGGCCGGCGATCTTTCTCGCCCAGTTCGCCGGCGACGCCCCGCCGTTCAACTCGCTCGCCGGCATGGCGGGCTGGGCCGCCTCGCACGGCTATACGGGCATCCAGATCCCGACCTGGGACGCACGTCTCTTCGACCTCGATAAAGCGGCTTCGAGCAAGGCCTATTGTGACGAGGTCAAGGGCATCCTGGGGAAGCACGGCCTCGTCGTCACCGAGCTGGCGACCCATCTCCAGGGCCACCTCGTCGCCGTCCACCCGGTCTACGATTCCCTCGTCGACGGCTTCGCCGCCCCGGCGGTCCGTGGCAAGCCCGAGGCCCGCGCCCGCTGGGCCGTGGAGCAGGTCAAAGCCGCGGCGAAGGCGTGCCGCAACCTGGGCCTCGATACGATGGTGAGCTTCACCGGGGCCCTCGCCTGGCCGTTCCTGTACCCGTTCCCGCAGCGGCCGGCGGGGCTCGTCGAGACCGCCTTCGACGAGCTCGCCAGGCGCTGGAAGCCGATCCTCGACTTCTGCGACTCGCAGGGGGTCAACGTCGGCTTCGAGCTGCATCCGGGCGAGGACCTGTTCGACGGCGCGACGTTCGAGATGTTCCTCGATCGCGTGGACCGGCATCCGCGCTGCGGCATCAACTACGATCCCTCGCATTTCGTGTTGCAGTGCCTCGACTATCTCGAGTTCATCGATCTGTATCACGAGCGCATCTTCGCGTTCCACGTGAAAGACGCCGAGTTCAACCCCACCGGCCGGCAGGGCGTGTACGGTGGCTTTCAGTCGTGGGTAAACCGGGCCGGGAGATTCCGCTCGCTGGGCGACGGCCAGGTCGATTTCCGCGGCATCTTCTCGAGGCTCACCCAGTACGGGTACGCCGGCTGGGCCGTGCTGGAATGGGAGTGCTGCTTGAAGCATCCGGAGGATGGCGCGCGCGAGGGCTCGGCCTTCATCCGCGATCACATCATCCGGGTGACCGAGCGGGCCTTCGACGATTTCGCGGGCAGCGGCGTCGACCAGGCCGCGAACCGCCGCGTGCTCGGGCTCGACGGGAAGGCGCCGTGATCGAAGGGCGCATCCGCCTGGGCATGGTGGGGGGCGGGCAGGGCGCCTTCATCGGCGCGGTGCACCGCATCGCCGCACGGCTCGACGACCAGTACGTGCTGGTGGCCGGCGCCTTGTCGTCCGACCCGACCCGGGCGAGGCAATCGGCGCTCGAGCTTGGCCTCACCCCGGACCGCGCCTACGGCGATTTCAAGGCGATGGCGGCCGCCGAGGCCGCCCGCGAGGACGGCATCGAGGCGGCGGCGATCGTGACGCCCAACCATCTACATGCGCCCGTCGCCACCGCCTTTCTCCAAGCCGGCATTCATGTCATCT
>WNGO01003342.1_pt1 | contig 14043 bp, 12 predicted proteins | sample 5400511 | NCBI WGS metagenome assembly WNGO01 (sample SAMN13153380, study PRJNA577476) | soil metagenome | isolation source: 20 cm soil or saprolite under Garry oak tree replicate 2 | place: USA:California | collected 2016-06-15
GTTGAATGCGCTCAGCTGGCTGCAACGCGATCGCCAGACCTGTGTTGGGCATGCCTAGAGCATACCAAGCGCAGAGACTCTGTCAAGCTATTTATGGGACACCACACGGGTTGATGGGGATTGCTTTGTTGGAGAAGAGCTTGCTCCGTGCGAAGTAGGAATGAGGCAACATCCTTAGGACATCCCCCAGACGGAGTGCGTACTCCTGGACCGGTACTGTCGTTCTATGGGGACGCGGGAAAATCTCAGATAACCTTAGCTTCGCCAGAGGGTGAGACCCTAGGCGAGGTAGAATTCCTATGCCCATCGAAGAGGTGAAGACGGCCAGCGCGACATCGGACCGCGCTGAGAACCGCAGACGGAATCGCAGGGTTCCCGTCTCCCTTGAGGTGCGTGTACGCCCCGCTGATTTCGGTGCCGGCGATTTCGAAGAATTCCAAACCACACAGAACGTCTCCCGCGGGGCCCTCTATTTCCTCACCCCACTCCACCGTTACCACAAAGGGATGCGCCTGTGGGTGGCATCTGCCCACGGGCCCACTACAGGCTCAGACAACTGGAAAGACCTTGGCCAGGTCGTTCGTGTTGATTGTCGACCCGATGGTCGCTATGGCGTGGCGGTCGTTCTCTCAGGGCCGAGGCACTTGGCGGCCTGCGGCGATCTTGCCCAGCCTCCCGGGAAGAAGAATACGGAAGTTCGGGAACGGCGTGACGCACGCCGCCATGCGTTCGTGGCGCCGGCAGTGGTGGTTGACGCGCAGACTGGGGCTCGGATTTCGGCGCGGACTACGGACCTGAGCCTGCGGGGGTGCTACGTCGACACGTTGAATCCGTTTCCTGTTGGCACAACTGTTCAGGTGAGAATCCATAAGAACAATGAGACCCTCGACGCGCAAGCGAGCACTGCCTCATCGCATAAAGGGTCGGGGATGGGCTTGCTCTTTGGGGAAATGACACCCCAACAACGCTCCATGCTAGCAGGCTGGTTGGACGAATGCGTTGCTCCATCCAGGTCTTCACCTTCGGCATCGCTTCCAACCGAGAAAACTGACCAGCGGGGCCATCTTTTGGCCGTTAGGCTGATCTACACTCTAGTTCGCAAAGGCGTTCTGAGTCAGTCCGAGGCTGACGCACTGCTGGAAAATTCAGAAGCTTGATCCTCTGGTTACACCTCCGGGAACGGGGGCCCTCTTCCACACGAAGCGCCTTAGGAAATTTTCCGGCTTGAATTTCTGCGCGGCAAAAAACACCGCTCTCACCCGATGTTGATGCCGAGTTTCGGCAGCTTACCGTGGATGCGGGGTGCACCCCACAGGGATTGCGAAGAGGAAAACCCTTGGGATGCACCCCAGAAGGATGGGGTCGTTCACGATTCCCTCTCAAGGTTGGCGCACGACTGAATTGCCAGGGTGCCCACGTTGAGAAGCATCCACGGGGCACAGTCAGACCCCAACGAGGGTTGAATTAGTTCGTTCCGCCCGCAGCGGCGGCCTGTTCGAGAAGCTTTAGCGTTTTGCTGGCGTCCGCTACTCCGAGAATCAGGAAAGACGCATTAGCCCCGGGTTCGGCTCCGGAGTAGCCATAGTTGATGTTGATTCCCTTATCTCCGAGCCGCGACGCGACGCGAGCGAGTTCCCCAGGACGATTTTCTAGCATCACCCTCGCGACCTCGGTCTCAGTGTAAACGTTGCGTTGCCGATCCAGAGTCGCCCTGGTCTTGTCTGGATTGTCCACCACGAGACGGACGGAACCCTGGCCCTTCTCGTGAGGGAACTGTTGATACGCGAGAATATTGATGTCCTCTTCGGCGAGGGCCTGGCAGAGCTTGCCAAGCGTTCCGGGCCGGTCTTCCAGTCGGATGGTGAACTCCTTGGTGATAGGCATGGTGGGACCCTCCTTCTATTTTGCACCTCGGGTACGGGCTGGGAAGTTCCTGCGAGGAGAAAAGATAGCGCAATCCTACGCCGACTTGAGTCTGACCGCAACGGTTGCAGGAGTGAGGATCACAAGCGAGTAGGCCGTGCTTCTCCCTCCTCCCTTTTCCTGTTTGAGAATACCTTTGCCGATTAAGTCTTGAATGTCCCGCAGGGCTCGATCGTCGGAACTCTCTCCTGAGTTTCGCCCACTTCTCGGTTGTCAGTTTCCCCTCAAAATCGTACGTCTTGGAGGACACAGGTAAAGAGCAAACCAAATCCGGTGTTGGCCTCAATGCGCCATGGGGAATTCTTGTGCCGCCACGCGAGGAAAAACCCGATTGCACGCAACTTACCGCCAGCCTAATGTATCGGCGTTAAAGCAGACAGTCTGGTTGGACATCCGACGCGTCCAGTAGATTAGTGACACTTGGCCTTTTTGGATTTGCGGTTCCATTGGAGCAAGAACTCCTGTGGAGCAGTGTGTTAAGACTGCGCCTACACGTTGCAGCCCCACTTTTTCCGTCTTAGTCAGGGAGTGACATCATGAAGGTAAATCGTCGCGAGTTGTTGAAAAGCGCTACATTCGTTTCCGGAGCTGCGTTGGTTGGCGCATCGTGGCCCGCGAGCAAGAAATTGTTTGCGCAAGATGTTCTCCTGAATTTGCCTGATCTACCGAGCCCCGCGAACTCTGGTATCGAACATATCGTCGTGGTGACGATGGAGAATCGAAGTTTCGACCATTTTCTCGGATGGCTGCCCAATGCGGATGGCCAGCAAGCGGGCTTGACGTTCGTGGACAGGGCAGGCGTGAGCCACGCGACGCACGCGCTCTCAGGTGACTACACGGGTTGTCCCCATGCGGGTCCAGATCACTCCTACCAAGGCGCTCGCGTCGAGTATGACCAGGGATTGATGGACGGCTTTCTCCGCGCAGGTAGCAACGACGTCTATTCCATCGGCTACTACGGCGAACGGGATATTCCGTTTTATGCCGCATTGGCCCGCAACTATACCGCTTGCGACCGTTATTTCGCCGCCATCCTTGGGCCGACATTTCCGAACCGGCTATTTTTGCATGCCGCTCAAACGGACCGCCTCGACGATAGCACCAGCTTCACTTCACTGCCGACGATTTGGGACCGGCTCGCCAGCGCTGGAGTGAGTGCACGCTATTACTTCTCGAACGTGCCGTTCCTGGCGCTATGGGGCTTGAAATATCTCGGCATCTCGCGTCTGTACGAGGAATTTCTCGTGGCGGCGAGCACTGGCACATTGCCGGCGGTGTCTTTTATTGACCCGAGATACACCATCCTGGATGACGGTACGGGCAACGACGACCATCCTCACGCCGATATCCGCAAAGGAGATCTCTTCCTGTACAAAACTTTCCAGGCCGTGGCAAGAGGACCGAAATGGGCGAGCACCGTGTTCATCGTAAATTTTGACGAATGGGGCGGCTTCTTTGAGCACGTCGCCCCGCCGCGCGCCACGGCTGCCAACAATGTAGATCCCGACCTTGTGAACGGCAAAGCGCTGCTCGGATGTCGCGTGCCTACGGTCGTTGCCTCACCATTCAGCCGGGGGAATCCGGCGGCTTCGCGGGTCAGCGCGCTGGTGTTCGATCACACTTCCGTTTTGAAGTTGATTGAGTGGCGTTGGGGGCTCGCGCCTCTGACTCCACGCGACGCCAGCACTGATGTGAATAACCTTGCCTACGCTCTGAATTTCAGCCAGCCGGACGCCACTGTGCCGAGCCTGCCGGAGCCTCAGGCGCCTCTCATTGCGGCGCCATGCCTTCAGACCTTGGGCGGTGGAATACTGAGCAGCGGCGGCGGGGCTGCCACACGGACCGCCCATTGGCAAGAACTTGGCAAGCAAGCGGCTTCCCTGGGATTCCCCGTACCGAGTGCGCTCTGAGGGGTGGGTGAGGGTGGGACACTTTTGATGGCCCCCGGCGCGGACCATAGGCAAGAGCACAGCGACTTTTAGCGGGGCTCTAGATTTGCTTTCCCGAGAAATCAGTCAAGAGAGAGAGCCCCTGTTGAAATCAGGATTTATCACACTGCTTCTATTTCTCTGCGCCTCGGCCACCGGTTCGGCACCACGTTAGTTTCACGGCGTTGAACAGAGGTTGGCTTGGCTCTTCCGCTCCTGAGCCGCCGTAACCCTTCACGAGGTAGGCTGCCGCCATCTCCAGGTGCAGGGCTCTGGCGACCTCATTCACCTGGCGATACTCGGCGGCCACCTTCCGTAGTAGGGCGGCAAACCATCGTTAATGAGAATTCAGTGTCCGGTAACCGGAGTCACGATGACGTGAACCGCTATGTTCTTGCCTTCGGTCGAGCGGTACTCGACCTTAGCCTGGGCGCCTACCGCGAGTTTGCCTTCCACGGTCGTTTTGTCATCGACCAGGAACTGAACGGTACTGGCATCCTTGTTTTTCGCCACCTGTACGGAAAATTCCGCATCTCCTATGGATGTGATTTGTCCGGACAACGATTGGTTATCAGGTGTGGGGTCGAGGCGACCTGCCGCAGGTTGGGCGGCGGGTGGTGTGGACCAGGCCGCGATTGTGAAACAAACGAAAAACAGTGTGGCTAGGCAAAGGGAAGCCCGGAATCGCATGGTGTCTCCTCCAATTTGACTTGGACCGGTATGCAGGCAGGCTGCACGAATAAAACCAAAGCTGAAGAAAGTTCCATTTTTCGCGCAACTGCTTGTGAAATCAAATAGCTACGTGGAGGCACGCGAAAATGCTTCGCGCATCACCAAGTACTAGCCCCGTGAAATTGTTACTCTGGAAGGACGAATGCCGAGCGATGGAAGCAAAATTTGTTGTAATCGGCCCACCGATTAGGCGCTGTAGTTCAAATGTTTAGCCAAGGACTAACCGTTCACAAAGGTCGTCACGGATTACCCATCTACGCAACCACGCCCGCGTGGAGATCATCTGTCTTGTTACGGTGCGTTCGCGATGCAGTATATGGCTCTGGCGATTCAAACAGTTTTCCTCGTTTGTTCGACTCTTCTGACTCAGGGACAGACTGGGTCTCGGCGCCTGGTCACCTCCAGTGGCAACCCTCGAATGCCGCCGGTCATGGTCATTGGATTCGTCGGTGGGTTCGTCAGGCACGATAACATTGTCCACAGCGGAGTGCAGCTCGCTCAGCATCTACGCCGCGATTACCCGTCGGACGTTTACGTCGAGGTCTTTGAGAATCGGCGCAGGGAGAAGGCCCATCAGGAGATCTTGAGACTCCTGGACACCAGCCACGATGGGAGACTATCGGTCGAAGAGCAGCACAGCGCCCGCATCATCATTTACGGAATGAGCTGGGGCGGCGCGGAAACCGTCACGCTGGCCGAAGAACTGGAAAAAGACGGTATCCCCGTGCTCCTTACCATCCAAGTGGATAGCATTTCGAAGATTCGCCAGAACGACGCGGTCATTCCATCCAACGTGGCCGAGGCCATCAATTTCTATCAGCCGCATGGACTCTTACACGGCCAGCCAAACATTCGGGCCGGCGATCGGGCCCGCACGCGAATTATTGGAAATCTTAGATTCGACTATGAAGACCATCCCATTAAGTGTGATCAGTATCCTTGGTATGACCGCGTCTTCGCGAAGTCCCACACCGAAATCGAATGCGATCCGAGCGTTTGGAAGCAGGTGGAATTGCTGATTCGTTCGAAATTGCCCCCGGCAACACCGGGTACCTCCACCGAGTCACGCAATCCGTAAAGAGATGCACAGGGATGGCCTTGACACGGCGAGTTGCCAGCAATCAAGTCCGACTCAATCATCGCCGGCGTCGGACAAGAACATGGTGCGCCCGGTCTTGCCAGGAATGGCATTACGCGCAAGGGAGAGGGCATTTTTCTCCGAGGCCCGCTGCAGCACGGCCCAATCCAGCCGGAATTCCAACATCGACTCGCGGCTGTGCTTGGGGCTTTTCAGAATCCGGTCGGTGCGCACGAGGAGCAGTTCGTAGGCCCCCAGCGAGTCCGAACCGGGTGCGAGAATGTTGTTGGCACTCAAGCCCACCTTGAACGCTCGACCACTTTCCTGTATTTCCATCCATAAAGCTCCATGCTCGTCGACGAGCGGCGTGCCTGCCTCATCGAGGCTCTTAAAATAGCGAGGGAGGCGCTGGCTGTCAGGAATTAACTCCTTGCGGATGGCTTCTTCGGTGATCCGACCGAAGTCCTCGCGATATGCTTTCCATTCCTCCGCCGTCCCGACGACCCGTCGGCGCTCCAGGTTTTCATCCATCTCCAGCTTCTTGGCGCGTGTTTTGTCCTCGTCGGTCTTCGCGAGTTGCAGCTCACGCCCGATCTCGGCGGCCTCCCGGGTCGGATGCTGTTCCAATTGGCGCTGCGGATTGAATCGCCCGGTAAGCACGTAGGAAGCAACCACCATGGGTAATTCGTGGCCCGCGAAAACGATCATGGGGATAAGGAATTTCTTGGAGTGGTACAACTGCTCGGTCCCGGCTCGACACTCCCTGCTTCGTTTGATGGTGCCTGGCACTTGAGCAAAATGCTGCACGCGGAAATTCGCTTCCGGATGTCGAAGCGCATAGCGTGTAAACGTGCGTGCGACGGCCTTGGGGCTGGTCATCCCAAAGTCGTTGAGGTAATCGGGGTTGACGGCATGCGGAAAATAGCTATTGATCACTCGCCTTGTGAAATCCGCGCAATTGCGGGTGAGGCCATTAAAATGATTCTTGTTGGGTGAGGAGTTGAATTCAGCGATTAGCTCTCTATCCTGCTCGACGGTGGTATCGATGGAGAAAATGTACACGCTGCGAATCAGCGTGGCCGCCACCATTTCTCGCCATTCCGCCTTGAAACTCGTGGTGCACGGCGGGCCTTCACAATACGCGGTCAGGTATTTTGCCAGGTATCTTTCCTCCAGCAGGTGCTTGACTTTATAGGAGCCAAAGACTGGACGATACCGAGGATCCTCGACACCGTAGAGGTACATATTGAGAGACACGACGTTCCATTCAAACGGCTGGTCTTCGCCGATGTTAATGTAATTGCTCATCACCGAACCTTGCTCGTCAGAACGACACAGCCTGAGTTTTACGGGCGAGTCCGGGCAGATACGCGAAAAATACACCGCGCTGTGCCCCGTTCCCGTGATTTTGTCGACGCTGCTGTCGAGCGACTCGTTGAGAACCACGCCCACGTCGGCATGCGCTCTAGGTCCGGCCAGGCACACCAGGAACACCACAGAAAATAAGAACCGAACCACCATGACTGCTTGCCTAGGCGGGAATCCCAAGTCACTAGGGATGAAGACAGATCTGTGCGCCACAAATTCTCTCCTATACTTTTGCGTGTCCGGAATTGTGAGCCTAGGCTGTGGGGCGAGAATTGGAGAATTTCAGGGGCTTTACTACTGGCGCATCAGGAGAAGGTCGCCGCTCAAGTGTACGTTTCGTTGCCGGATAAAAGGTGCGAACTGTTCTGAGCATCACGTCCTTCGATTCTTGATGCCCGTTGACAGAGTGAGCAGTTGCGTTCGTGGTTCTCGAACACGCTATAAGCTCGAGCAAAGTTGGCTTCGAATCGCAGGAGTTCGTCGCCTGCTTCTCTTTGCACGAAACGAAACTGACAAAACTCGGCGCGCTGCTGGTTCCAGATTTCCAAGGTCCTTTGACACTCTCCGAGTTGATGTTCTCTACAGCCCGCGGCCTCGACGGAGAATTGATTGTTCATCTCTTTTCTCCCTTCATTGGTGCCGGTGCACTTTGTTCGCCAAAACGGTAAGTCGCGAGTTTTGGAGATTTTGTGACTTTGGGCCGCTTTGCTGAGCATGGGTTCCAGTACCCAGAAAGCGGCTAGTTCCTCTTTCTTGTTTGTACTTTCTACATACCGCGGATTTCCATTCTCGTTCCCTGTCTACCTCTATGTGATTGAAATTTAAGCCTGTTGCCAAATGGAGTGCGAGTCTGGAAGGGAGGTTGCCCTTCGAGCCGTAGGACCACAAGCTCTAACGGCATCAGCCCGCTCGAAAGAGAAAACAAAAACCGGCGCCCGAAGGAGGCGCTTAACAATGAACTTCACAAAGTATGGCATCGTCTTAGTCGCGGGCCTGCTGACTTGGGGACCAGGGTCGCGTGCGAAAAATCCCAGCGAAGCAAAAACCGAGCACGAGCGTCTCGAAAACGCGGGAATGGTCATGCGCGAGATCCTCAAGGTTCCTGACGACATTCCACAAGACCTGCTCGACAAGGCCCGTTGTGTTGTGGTGATGCCGTCGGTGTTGAAAGCCGCGTTTGTCGTGGGCGGCAGCTACGGTCGCGGCACCATGGTATGCCGCACCGGTAAGGACTTCGGCGGTCCTTGGGGCGCACCGGCCATGTATGCTCTCGAAGGCGGCAGCGTTGGTTTGCAGATTGGTGGAGAAGCCACCGATTTCGTTTTTCTGGTGATGAACGATCGGGGCGCAGAGAGCCTGTTGCATTCCAAGGTGAAGCTGGGGGCGGATATATCTGCCGCTGCTGGACCGAAGGGACGTTCCGCTTCCGCCGATACGGACGCCTACATGCGTGCGGAGATGCTGAGCTACTCCCGCGCGAGAGGTGCCTTTGCCGGTATCTCGCTAGAGGGCTCCACGCTCCGTCCCGATGAGGACGCCAATCGCAAACTCTACGGCAAATCCACAAGCGCCGCCAAAATCATTCTGGAATCCGGTGTCCCTCGTCCGGACGCCGCGCATGAGCTGATTGCGGCTCTCGAAAACTCCTCGCCTAAGCTCAAGCGTTGATACATTCCGACCGGCACAAAAATTCATACCAGGTGCGGCGGTCGATTTGGCAATCGACCGCACGCCCCCAATCCTAAGGAGCGCCCAGCGAACCAGAGAAAGGCGAGCATCATGCGTATCGTCCGTTTGATTTGCGGGTTGTTCATCGCAGTTGGACTATTCACGATCCCGGTCCACTCCCGAACACAGGTTGTGGTGGGCGTCTCCGTTCGAATTGGTCCTCCGCCGGTGCCAGTGTATGTCCAGCCCATCTGTCCTGAACCCGGCTACATCTGGGCTCCGGGCTATTGGGCTTACGGTCCGGACGGCTACTTCTGGGTTCCGGGCACCTGGGTGGAGCCACCGGAAGTCGGCCTGCTCTGGACTCCGGGGTATTGGGGATGGGATGACGGCTTCTATCTCTGGCACGCCGGCTACTGGGGACCTGAGGTCGGCTACTATGGCGGAATCAACTACGGCTTCGGCTACCCCGGCGTTGGCTTCTTCGGTGGATACTGGAGAGGCGGCGCGTACTTCTACAACCGCGCCGTGACCAACGTGAACGTCACGGTTGTGCGCAACACTTACCACACGACCGTGGTCAACCAGTCGAGAAACCGAGTCAGCTTCAACGGTGGCCCGGGAGGCGTAGCTGCCCGGCCGACAGATCGAGAAATCGCCGCGGCGCATCAGCGGCGCAGCACCATGACTGCGGTGCAAACACAACATCAGCAAGCCGCCAGCACAAATCGGACTCTGCATGCTTTCGTGAACCACGGCCGGCCAGACGTGGCCGCCAGTGTTCGGCCCGGTCAATTGGGCGGCCGTGGCGCAGGGGAATCGGGCCGCCCTTCTAGTCCGAACCGTCCCTCCGAGAGTCCAAACCGGCCAGCGAATGGCGAACGCAGCAACCGAGACCGTCCACCTTCGCTCGGACCGCCAAACGCCAATCCCGCGATGGACGAGAAGCACCAGCAAGAGCTCGATCGGCTCCGCCAGCGGCAAACCGAGGAGCGGCAGCGCATCGAGCAGAAACATCGGCAGGAGCAGCAGCAACTGCAGCAGCGCGCCGCTTCCAACCGAAAGCAGCAGGACACGCAGCGCAAACAACAGGAGCAACTTCAGCAGTTGGACCGCAAGCACGAACAGCAACAACAGAAGCTCGAGCAACAGCAAGAACGACAGAAGCAGCAAAAGCCAGGATCGCCCTCCAGGCCATCCGCGAACGACAAGCCGTCTTCTCCTGATTGAGTAACTGCTGCGATTCTTGTTGTTAGTATTGACTGTGTGTGAGGGCAGTCTGAATCCATGGCTGGATGGCAAAGAAAGAAGGACGGGAGATTTATCGCCTTCAATTCGCGCAAAAAGAGAACCATGGGAATTCTCGCTTGTCGTTTCTCCTGGAAGGTTGGACATGGACGGCTCACCCGGCTGATACAAGACTGATTTTGCAGCCGGAAGATAGGCACCCAACTACATCACAATTCAGTCTTTGCAAGCAGTTCTGAAACAGCTAACCAGATTCGGTTCCGATTCTTTTTCTTTGTGAGTCAGGTCTTTCCCGCACTCCCCGTGATGTAAGGACCGGATTGCGTAATCCTCCCGTCGCCACTATAGGCAAGGTGCAAATCAATCGCCAGGGAACAGCCGTCGCCACTATAGGCAAGGTGCAAATCAATCGCCAGGGAACAGACAGCGGCATGTTCTGTGCCCTGTTCCTGGGTTAGGGATAGAACAAAGCGAAGAAAAAAGAAAGCAGCCTTATATCCCCGGCCTGAACGCCGGGGCTTTACCGCCAGGACGGGCAAGCATTCTGCCAGGCAGTCGCAAGTACAGGAATCGAATCAAGGAGATTGTTTATGAAGTCTCGCAGGTTGAGCAGTTCAAGCTTGGCAGAACACGCCAAGTCTTTTTTTACCTGGAGTCTGGCAGGGGCGGCAATAGCGGTTTTGTCGTTTGCCGCGGCACTTCCGCTTCTTGCCCAGGATGAGCGAAGCATCTCGATCGACCTCACTCGACCGGGGAGCGGAACAGTCTCGACCGTTTCTGCGTCCGCTTTTCACATTAAGTACGCCGCCACGGACGCTGCGCGGTCCTCTCATATTGACCGCCTCCAGGGCGCTTCAAGAGCCCCGCTCGAGGCGGCCAGGCCGCAAGCTGCGATGGCGGCCACGGTACCTTCCGTGCCCTCGCCCGGCTTTTATCCGAGCGACCTCGACTACTTCGGCGGGCATACACTGACCCAAATGGAGTCCAACAACGTATATGTAAACACGAGGAGTTGCGGCTCGGTACAAACCTGTTGGGGCAATCCTCGGCAGTTCCTGCGGGACCTGAATGCAAGCAATTTCATTCGCCTCACTGACCAGTACACGGGTGCGAGGGGAAACTACGGGGTAGGTGATTCAGTATCCGCAAGGGTGCGCCCCGTTGAGACCCCCATCGGAACCGAGATCACGGAAGATCAGATCTTAGCTCTCGTCCATGAGGCCGCCTCGGAAATAGGTACCGGCTACAGCCACGAATATCACGTATTCCTGCCGGCGGGCATCGACACCTGCTTTGCGGGAGACCAGGTCTGCTATTCGCCGAACCATCCCTCGACATGGCTCTTCTGCGCCTACCACGGCTTTGTCGATTTCACGGATATCGGTCACGTTATACTCAGTGTGGAACCTTACCAGAACGTACGGGGATGCTCCGCTGCTCCGCCCAATCCCAATGGTGCACTGGCCGATTCAACGAACTCCGTGCTCTCCCACGAGTTAATTGAGTCCATCACGGATCCGGATCTGGATGCCTGGATTGCGAATAACTCCTTGCTGGTGGCGGGTGAAGAGATTGGAGATCTCTGCCAGCCGATTGGCAACAAGGGTCAGGCCCTCGATTCCTACGTTATGCTGAATGGGCATCCCTACGAGCTCCAGCTGGAGTACTCCAACACGTACCACGCCTGCGCTGGCGCTCCGTAGAAGCGCTACGTCCGTATGCTGCCGAGATCGCCCTGTAAGAGACCCCAGCTTTCGTTGATGGCCTAGATCAGCGGAACGCCATGGGGATAAGAGGAGCGGCCGCCCGCTCTCCTCGGGTTCGCTGGAGTAAGCTGTGGGCCGGAGGTTCGGCTCGTCGTCGACGACAATGGGCTTCCGTTTTCAGCTTCACGAACCTAGTAAAGTCAGCGGGAGCTGGCTGGCTAGCGCGGTGCCACGGCCGAGTTCGACTCACGCTCACTGAAGACAAGCTCGACTGAGGCCCGATGCTCACGCTTCAGATCCGGTTCTTGCACATTTGGCTCGCGTTTTTTGCTCCACGACATGTCGATACTCGCGAGGTTGTGAAATGATTGGATGTGGGAGGCTCCGTCGAACGGGAGGGCTAAGGGTTATATGCTTGGTCTAGGCTGCGTGGCTGGTTCTTGGTACCGTCTTTCGCTTTACGTTGCTGGCGAGGGGCTGCTAAAGCCAAGCTTTTGCGCAAGAACGGGCGACCGTGGCGCTACGATACAGAGCACGGCAAGAGAACAAGTTGAGTCACTGGTTCTAAACAAGTTGCTTATTGCCAGCTCTTTGGGGGGTATTCGTCGTTCCGCGCGGTGAAGCCGGACGAAAGGGGGGAGTTATCTGGAACGCGGCAAGAAAACGGCAGTTCTACTTGACGCCGCGCGGTTTTTGGGTAAACTGCATTTTTCTCTATGGCCACGATGCCACAATTCGTTCCCTCCGAAGTCGTGCACGATCTCGACTTCCCGCAGCGCGAGGCCGCTTTTTTCTATGGCCTGTTCCTGCGCGGGCATTCCCCTGACAAGTTGCGGCAAGATATCGAAGTGCCCGCAGTGGTCCTTGCCAAGTGGCACCGCGAGGCGGAACGCGACCCGCAGCTTCGTGATATTTTTACGCGCATGCTGGATTACCGCCGTCACGTCCTAGCCATCTTCGATACTCTGGTAGGCTCGGACACTCAGCCACAGCGCGTTCAGTAGCCGCGCTACCTTCCCAGCGAGAATTCCCGATCCCGGAGTCCTGTCCTTATCCGCCAGATTTCTCCTGTACCTTGGGGCAGGTCAAAAACCGTCAGGCAACCAAACCGACGTTCCCACGATCTAACCGCCTTCGGGGGGCAAGTGTCAGAAAATGAAGGGATTCCTTTGATTGACCGGGAACTAGTCTGGGGTTAGAATCAAACTGTCCTAAAGTTTGAGGTGTTTTCATGTCAAGGGTATTACGGACCCTGTTTATTTCTATTTTTTTGATTGCTATGGGCATGCCAGCGATTTCCGCTCGGCAGGCGCAGGATCCGGGAACCCCTCCAGCACCCCAAAAACTGGACAAAGAAGTAAAGCGGAAGATGAAGAGGACGATGAAGGAGCTGGACAGCGCCTACCGGCAATGGCTCACCGAGGACGTCACCTACATCATCTCTCCAGACGAGCGCAACGCTTTCCTTCAACTGGATACCAACGAAGAGCGCGAACAATTCATTGAGCAGTTCTGGCTGCGGCGCAGCAGCAATCCGGACCTCCCGGAAAACGATTTTAAGGAAGAGCATTACCGCCGCATCGCTTACGCCAACGAACATTTTGCTTCCGGCATCCCGGGATGGAAGACCGATCGCGGGCGCATGTACATCATGTGGGGCCCGGCGGATGAAGTGGAATCGCACCCCACGGGCGGCACCTACGACCGGCCGATGGAAGAAGGCGGCGGCTCGACGAGCACTTATCCGTGGGAAACCTGGCGGTGGCGGTACCTGGAAGGCATCGGCGAAAACATTATTTTGGAGTTCGTCGATCCCAGCGGCTCTGGTGAGTTTCACCTGACCATGGATCCGTCGGAAAAGGACGCGCTCCTGCATGTGCCTGGTGCAGGTTTGAGTCTGATGGAATCGATGGGCATGGCGTCGAAGGCTGACCGCTTCACGCGTTCCGACGGCACCAACTTGCCGACGACCATGGGTGGTCAATCCGCCAGCATGAACGAGTTCAACCGCCTGGAACTTTACGCCAAGGTGAATCGACCGCCGGAGGTGAAATTCAAAGATCTCGAGGCGGTGGTAACCTCTCGCATCGTGCGGGATCAGTTGCATTTCACCTGGCGCACCGATTACTTGAAAGTGACCAATGACACGGTGCTGGTGCCCGTCACCATCCAAGTCCCGAATGGCCAGCTTTCCTTTCAGTCCAAGGATGGAATACATTCTGCGACCATGAATATTTTCGGGCGTGTAAGCACGCTCACCGGCCGCGTGGTGCAAACGTTTGAAGACCCCGTTTCCAAAGATTTTCCCGATTCGCTTTTCCAGCAGTCGCTCAAGCTGCAGTCCATCTATCAGAAAGCCATTCCTCTTCGCCCGGGCCTGTACCGCCTGGAT
>WNGO01012529.1_pt1 | contig 14034 bp, 15 predicted proteins | sample 5400511 | NCBI WGS metagenome assembly WNGO01 (sample SAMN13153380, study PRJNA577476) | soil metagenome | isolation source: 20 cm soil or saprolite under Garry oak tree replicate 2 | place: USA:California | collected 2016-06-15
GTATTTCTTTTTAGGAAGCCTGAAATTGCAAGTGTTGGCGCTTCCCCAGAAGCCCGCCTGCAAGTTGCCCGGAAAAGGCTCATTCGGGCTAGTCCTGGCGGCGACTACAGGCGAGTTTGGCGAAATGAGGACGCGGTGGCGGAACTGGTAGTACGGTTCATTGTGGGAGGCAGCGTTGTCTCCCTATTTGCACTCATCGGTAGTTGTTTGAAACCGCGAAGTTTCGCCGGGCTGTTCGGGGCCGCGCCTTCCGTTGCCCTGGCGACCATCGCCCTGACCGTCACAACGCACGGAAGGGCCTACGCCGCAACCGAAGCGCGATCGATGATCATCGGCGCCCTCGCATTCCTGGTTTATGCCTGCTGTGTCAGTCGATTGCTGGTTCACCATCGACTACCCACGCTGCCAGTCGCATCTCTATCCATTGTTGTATGGTTGAGCGTGGCTGCAAGCGTCTGGTATATGTGGCTGGGATAGGAGCATCGTTTTGAAGGTCAGTGTGGATTTCGAAGCCATTCGGCAGAGCGAATGGCACGAGTATGCCACGCGTTTCCTTTTCGGCGGAGCAATCACGGCTCTGGCCGCAATCATTGCGAAGGAGTACGGTCCCGCGATAGCGGGACTCTTTCTGGCGTTTCCGGCGATCTTTCCTTCCAGCGCTACTCTCATCGAGAAGCACGAGAAGGAAAAGCAAAACGACGCAGGTTTCGCGGCTACGGCTCGCGCTCGTAAAGCTGCGGGCATAGACGCCGCTGGGGCCGCTGTGGGAAGCGTGGCCCTCATCGTCTTCGCAGTTCTGGTGTGGCGTTTGTTGCCGGCTTTCAGTGCGGGATTGGTTCTGGTCGCGGCGACCGCCGCGTGGATGGGTGTATCGATTGCAATCTGGAAAATTCAGCGTTCCGTATGTGGAGAAAAAGCCGATGAAATCTAAAGGGAACAAAGCCGTACGGTATGCCGTTGTCGGACTCGGGCACATCGCTCAAGTTGCGGTATTGCCTGCCTTCAAGAACGCCAAGAACTCGGAATTGGTTGCACTGGTGTCAGCAGACCCGGAAAAACAACAGAAGCTCGCCCAGCAATACAACGTAGAAAGAGTGTACTCGTACGAGCAATACGATGAATGCCTATCGCAGGGAGTTGATGCTGTCTATATTACGTTGCCCAACCACTTGCATCGAGACTACTCCATTCGCGCTCTGAACGCGGGCGTGCATGTTCTTTGCGAAAAGCCCATGGCGGTGACGGAAGAAGATTGCGAGGCCATCCTCGAGGCAGCTGAAAAAAATAACCGCAAGTTGATGGTGGCTTATCGTCTGCATCTCGAGAAAGGGAACCTTCAGGCAATTCAATGGGTGAGTGAAGGCCACCTGGGCGGACGAACCCACTCACGTTTTCGCATCGGTATCCAACAATGGTGAATCCCGATTCCAAAAAACCGAGGAGATGATCACAGTAGTTCTTCGGTTCCCACAAGAGCGGGTGGCGACCTTCACTGCCAGTTTTGGAGCCGCCGATATCAGCCGTTACACTGTTGTCGGAACCAAAGGGGTGCTAACCGCAGACCCGGCTTACGAATACGCCGGGGCGATCAAGATGGAACTCACCCTTGACGGGAAAAAGACGAAGCGAACTTTCGCCAAGCGGGACCAATTTGCCGCCGAACTGGTTTATTTCTCCAATTGCATCCTTCGCAATCAGGATCCCGAAGCATCGGGGGTTGAGGGTCTGGCCGATGTACGAGTGGTTCAGGGAGCGTACGAGTCGGTCCGCACGGGAAAGATGATCGAATTGCCGCCTTTTCCAGCCAAATACCAGAGACCGAGCCTACGTCAGGAAATTCATCGCCCCGCCCATGGCAAGCCCCAGACTACGAACACGGAGTCCCCGTCTGGAGAGGCGGCGTAACCCCTACGCGAGAAGTAGATCGGCGGCGAAACGAATATGCTCTGAAACGAAAAGGGGCCAGTAACATACCGGCCCCTTTTTCTGGTCTGTCTAACGATTTACTGTGGCGGTTGAGTGCTGTCCTTCGGTGCCGAAGTTTTCGCACCCTTGAGCATCTTCACGCCTGTGACTTGAATCTGGCCGGTGCTGGCGTCCGCGCTGCCCTTCAGTTCGACGTGATGGCCTTCGTGACCCTTGACCGCGTCCGGATTTGCAACAGTCCAACTCTTGCCGTCCGAATCGCTCGTTAGCGTCTTGCCATCCTCACTGAGCGTGCCCTTCACGCTGGTTTTGCCTGACGGGCTCTGTTTCATCGTGTCATGACCTTGCTTCATCGTATCGTTGCCTTGCGCCGGATCCTGCGCGAGGGCAATCACGGGCAAAGCCAGGAAAACGGAAATTGCGAGTATCCACAACTTTTTCATGCTCTGTTCCTCCAGCTTATTGGTTTAATGTGCTTCAGGTCCGAAGAGACCTTCTTTATCCCGCCTTGCGCCGATATTCCTGATCGGTTTCGGGCACGGAAGGATTCCATGAGGCAATCTGGTTCTCCGCCTCCTCTTTCGAAATTCCGTAACGCTGCTGTATCACCCCAACCAGACGCTCACGCTCACCCGCGATGACGTCGAGATCATCGTCGGTGAGTTTGCCCCACTGTTTGCGTGCGGATCCTTTGAATTGTTTCCACTGCCCTTTTACTTGGTCCCAGTTCATTGCGTGTTGCCTCCCTTACAACTTTTCGAATACCCGCTGTGACCTTTCGCAGATCACTAGAGTCGCCCAGCCACTGCGAGCACCAGTAGGATGACCACGATCAATCCTAGCCCGCCGCTCGGGTAGTATCCCCAACTCCTGCTGTAAGGCCAGGTCGGCAGTGCCCCGACCAGCAACAGAATCAAGAGGACTAGCAAGATTGTTGACATGACGTCTCCTTCGTTGTTGGCGATGTCACAAGAATGTCCTTCTGCAAGCTACGTCTGCTCGTTCCAGATGTGGCTCGGGTAGATTCTGTAGATTCCTCGATAAGAAGCCTGTTGGAGTAGATATCGCCCACCTTGAAGGTCGGAGTCCTAACAAATGGCTTCGGGTTGCTCCTGAGATTTTTCGTCGATTGCATCCCTTAGCGACGTGCAACGCGTCCCAAGGAAATGGCTCACCAGTCGGCGAAGAAGGTGATCGTCGTCGCGATCATCGCCAATCTTGCGATTGCAGTCTGCAAATATGTGGCAGCAGCCGTCACCGGAAGCTCCGCGATGTTTGCTGAAGCGTTTCACTCTACGGCGGACACGGGGAACGAATTTCTGCTGCTGCTTGGAATGAAGCGCAGTAGGCGGCCGCCCGACACCCTGCACCCTTTTGGACATGGCAAGGTTTTGTATTTTTACTCTCTGCTAGTCGCTATCTACATTTTCAGCTTCGGAGGCGGTCTGGCGCTGCACCACGGTATTTCGCATCTGCGACATGCTGAGCCACCGACGCACGTGGGCTGGAATTACACTGTGCTTGTCCTGGCGGCGGCTTTCGAGTTCTACTCGTGGCGAATCTCTTACGACGAACTTCTTGCGCGCAAGGATCCCGACGAGAGCACTTGGGATGAAATCATCGGCAGCAAGGATCCGACAATTTTCACGGTGTTTTTGGAAGACACCGCTGGACTGATTGGAACTGCCCTGGCGTTTCTCGGCATTTTTCTGGGACGCCTGTTGCACAATCCGTATTTAGATCCGATCGCGTCCATTCTGATTGGGTTGCTGCTTGTCGGTGTCGCCCTGGTGCTGGGACGTGAGAGTGGAGCGCTACTCGTGGGAGAACGCACGAATCGAGCGAGAATCAGGAGAGTTCGGCAGATTATCGACGCGGATCCTTCGACCGACGGGGTCGGTGATTTACTAACGATGCAGCTTGGCCCCAACCAGGTATTGCTCACGGTGGATATTCGCTTCCGTCGCGGACTGGATGTACCGCAACTTGAAGCGGCCATTGACCGAATGGAGAACCGCATCCGCAGGGAGGAACCAACGATTCAGCGCATCTTCATCGAGGCTGATTCCCTTAAGCCAACCGTTCGTCGTCCTCTGCACGCTGCGTAGTCGTTCAGTCCTTCCTCAGACTCGATAGTCCTTTCAAGCGCCGCGTCACAACCGTTGTTTGCCACAGTCACATCCCAACTGGGGAGTGACATTCAAACAAGAAGTGGAGGGACGCAATGGTCCGAAAGTTAAAATCTGGCGAATATCGTCTGTACTCTCGCAAGAAAAATCCCAAGACCGGCCGCCGACGGAACCTCGGCACATTCGGCACCAGAAAGGCGGCCCAGGCTCACGAGCGTGCCGTTCAATATTTCAAAGGCCGCTAAGGAGTTTCGTATGACGCCGAGAAAAGACCGCTGGGTAGCAAAAGTAAAAACCGATTCCACTCATCCGCAGGGGGGATTGTTTACCCAGAGCGCCGCTACTATTGCCAAGTCACTGGCCTCCAAGAAAGTCTCCCCGAAAGGCCCCGGCTCGGGAATGCGCATGCTCACCTACTTTATTAACCGAGCGGGAAAAGGGCTGAGCGCAACCCGACGGAGAGAACTCGAAAAGGCAAAAGCCTTACTCTCAAAAAGAATTAAGGAACAAAAGTCAGGACACAAGAGAGCCGCTTAGGATAACGACGAGGCGCGAACGCGCGCCTCGTGCAACTTGCCTATACGGCGCCCTCGTAGCCGGCACGGTCGTCCCATACATCGTCTGGGTTACAAAATCCCCTCCGGTAGACAGATTGATAACCCTGACCCTTTCGTTACAGCAACCAACCTGCCTGCCTAGGGCAACCACCCGATCATCCGGCCTTCACTCTTTTCAATCCAAGCTCCGCATGTTCGCCACCGAGAGAAGGAGCCTCCCTTGCTGCGGCACAAACTACCATCAACCCTACACATTCCGCTTCCGTGCGGCGTTATTCTCGGTCTGCTGATCTTCAGTTTCGGTGTACGGGTCTTGGAAGCGCAAAGTTCTCTCAATGAGATCCATGTCATGCCCCGCGGTTCGATCTCGCAATTCTCAACACCGGTTCTTACGCTTCCGAATTACGCGTCGGTCAAGCCCATCAAGGTGAATGTGAATCTCGTCCTGGTTCCGGTCACGGTGACAGACCCCATGGACCGGATCGTGACTGGCCTGGATCGCGAAGACTTTGAAATTCTCGAGGGCAAGAGCCCGCAGGAAATTAAACATTTCTCGAGACAGGACGCTCCGGTATCGGTAGGCGTGATCCTCGACAGCAGCGGAAGTATGAAGACCAAGATCGAGCGCGCGCGCGAAGCCGTAACGACGTTTCTGCGAACCGGAAACCCGGAGGACGAATTCTTCCTGATTACATTTGCCGACCGACCCGAGGAAATCTCAGGCTTTGGCGACTCTATTGAGAATATGCAGTCCCACCTGGTAATGAGTGTCCCGAAAGGCCGCACTGCTTTGCTGGATGCGGTCTACCTGGGCCTAAGCAAGATGCACCAGGCAAAGTTTCAAAAACGAGCTCTTCTGATCATCTCGGACGGCGGAGACAATCACAGTCGCTATACCGAAGGGCAATTGAAATCCGTGGTGCGCGAAGCCGACGTTATCATCTACGCCATCGGCATTTACGACCACTCTTTCAACACCATGGAAGAAGCCCTGGGCCCGTCCTTATTGGGCGAGATCACTACCTTGACCGGAGGCCGTACCTTCGCAGTCGATAATCCCAACGACCTTCCCATTCTCGCCAAAAAAATAGGCCTCGAATTGCGCGACCAGTATTTACTGGGCTATCGGCCCTCGCTGGATCGACAGGACGGCAAATTTCACAAGATTAAGGTGAAAATGCACTTGCGCAAGAACTTTCCGCGGCTGCGAGTCTACGCGAAGAGCGGATACTACGCGCCATCCCAGTAAACAATAAGCGGGACGCCTCTTCCTGAAGGCATCCCTTCCACCTTGAGCTATGCCGCCGCTTTCATCTCTTGCACGTGAATCAACCGGGTCGCTTCGTCCAGAGTGCCGACAATCTGGACTTTCTTCCCCTCATACTTCTGAGCGCGGTCCTGATCGTCCAAATCATAGGGAGGCTTGTCTTCGGTCTTCAGCACATACTTCTTGCCGGACTTCAGGATTGTCCCGGCAAACGTTTGCGTGGCGCTTCCTTTCTGACCCTCGTCGGGCGGTCCAGACGGCGGTTGCTGGGGTGCAGGAGGCTGCTCCGGTTGCTGATCTGGCAATGGAACCGGCTTGGGGGACGGCACCGGATCTGGCTTCTGGGATTGGCCCCATGCCAAAAGTTGTGTAGGCCATTGACCTCGATTCTCCTGCTTATTTTGGCCAGCGCTCTGCGCCAAACCTGCCGGTATCAGGCTGGCAGAAAGCGCTAGCACCCCAAGCTTCCCTCTTATTCGTAGTTTCATTTCCGACCTCCTTCAGTTGCGGCGATCGCATGAGCGAACTCTTGCCTCTCGTGCAAATCCAGTGCCAGGAACAAGCTCTTCGTTCCTACTCGCATCCGCTGGCAGTTGCGGATCATCCCAGCAAATTTTGACGTAGTACGGGAAGAACTCTCATACAGAAGAGACTGTATAGACGCCGCAATCGACCACGAAGAGAATGCAATTAAGCGATGCCCGTTGTCATCAAGTGCTGGCGAACAGGACTAAGCATCGGCTAACGGACGCACCACCGGTCTTTCTACACTGCTCAAGCAAAAAGTCTCGGTTGTGATTTGCCCACATTTTGTTGCCGCATTGAAGGAGGGTAAGCCGATGATCCTCAGCACAACCGCCGCCTACGGCATTTATCCAACGGAAGCGCGCATTCACGAAATCATCGCCAACCTCAATGCGGCAGGCTGTTCGGCGGAAGACGTGTGCATGCTGATGGCGCTGCACCTTGCCCGGCGACGATAGGCTCTGCCTCTGCTGAGAGGCTCATAGGGTTGGGATTCTCTCCCCACGAGGCCGACCGGTATGCCGATCGCCTGAATCATGATGGGATCATGATCTTCGTATGTTGCAATGACGAAACTCAGTCGCAATGGATTCGAGAAGTTCTTCGACAAACCGGAGCGGACGAGGCTTGTTGCCTGCAAGAAACGGTGCCCCCCGCTTACGTCGAGAGCCACGAAAGGGCTTTCCACATGACGGCGTAAGCTCGACGCACGCGATTTCGCGACGTTACTTTCCCAGCGGAATGTGAGCTCCCGCAGTCGGACCAGCACCCTTGTCCCAGATCCACGCCCAAAAACAAAAATTGGCTGCGAGCAGACCCAGCGGCATCAGCCAACCGGTCACTTCCAGAAAAATCTGATACATGCAAGCAGTCTTCGCTCGCTGGATCACAAATTCAGTGATCTGCACCTCCTTCCATGTAACGTTAGTAATTCAGGGAAACCTGCAGGCCGGGATTCCTAGCGCGGGAGACTGTGACTCTCCTTCTCAATCGGAGCTGCGCTGTATTCCGGATTGGGGCTATAGCTGTGCTTTCCACGAGGTTCCTTCAGCGAGAACTTGATCAGACACCAGATCGCACGAACGCCGTCTTTCCAGCCGATCTTCTTGCCCTCTTCGTAAGTGCGTCCCGAATAACTGATTCCGACTTCGTAGACTCGTAAACGCCGCTTGGCAATTTTGACCGTTACCTCTGGCTCGAATCCAAAACGATTCTCTTCAAGCCGGATGGACTGAATAACCTCACGCCGGAAAACCTTATAGCAAGTCTCCATGTCAGTGAGATTCAGATCGGTCAGAGCATTGGAAAACAAGGTCAGTAACCAGTTCCCCACGGAGTGCCAGAAATACAGAACACGATGTGGCCGGCCTCCCATGAAACGCGAACCGTACACTACATCCGCCTTGCCTTCGAGGAGCGGCTCCAGAAGGATGGGGTATTCGGCGGGATTGTATTCGAGGTCAGCGTCCTGGATTACGACGAATTCCCCCGTGGCCTCCTGAATTCCGCGCCGCAAGGCGGCTCCCTTCCCCAGGTTGTAGGGTTGGAATAAGACCCGCATGGCGGGATGCTCTTTTTGCAATCCGATAAGGATCTCGCGGGAACTATCGGTAGAGCCGTCGTCGATGCACACCAGTTCGATCTCGAACGGAAACGATTGCGACATCACGCTGTTCACCATGGAGCGTAAGGTGGCTCGTTCGTTATATACCGGCATCACCACGGAAAGCTTCATGAAAGTCCAACCAGTAGAGCGATCTTACACTGAATTTTCTTGGGGTTAAGCTCGATTTGAGGCTTACGATCAGCGCGTTCCCAGATGGTAAGCGGAATTCAGGAAAACTCTCCCCCTTGACAAACCACTCTCTTCGTAGCAATATTTTTAGGCGAATAAAAAGCGAAAGTACACAGGGTTTTCCTCCGGCGTTCCCTGCATATCTCGAGGATTCTATGTCTTCCCTAGCACGCGTTGAGATCACGGACCGTTCTTTTCCTTTTGAACCAGAACAGGGGGCTGTGACCCTCACGAAGCGACTTTCGGAATCGCCGAAACTGGCAGGCGTAATCCCAGCTTCGCGCCTGGAAATGCGGCCGACCCCCGAGACAGCGTCCAGCGGAATTCCTCAAGTGGATGCCATGACTGGAGGCTTGCCGCGAGGATGCCTCACCGAATTCTGCGGTCCGGATTCTTCGGGACGCACCAGCCTTTTGCTCTCCGCATTGGGAGCGGCCACACGGCGCGAGGAAATTTGCACCCTGATTGATGTCAGCGATGCATTCGATCCGCACTCTGCTGCAGCCGCCGGAGTCAACCTGGAACGGCTTCTTTGGGTCCGCTGCGGGGCAAATCCGCAGTCTTCTGCTTATTCCCTCCAGCGTCGAAAAGCGCAAAGCCGGGAAGAGTGGGAACGGCGGCGAAGGGAAGACCCCGTCGATCGAACAAGCTCTGCGCGCCACCGACTTGCTTTTGCAAAGCAGTGGTTTCGGGCTGGTCGTGATTGATCTGGCGGGCGTGCCTCTGAAGACGGCCCGGCGTATCCCACTCACCACCTGGTTTCGCTTTCAACGCGCCGTGGAAAATACCGCAACGATATTGCTGGTGATTGGCGAGCAAGCCTGCGCGCAATCGTGTGCAGCCATGCAGTTGGTTCTAAATTCAGTTCTCAGTCCGCGGTTCTCAGTTCTCAATCGGCGGGAAACGGCGAGTTGTGGCAAGGATCATTGCGATGCAGAACGACCATCTCACACTGAACTTTTGAGTGAGATGGAAATTCATGCGGAAGTGCTGCGCTCTCGCTCCGAACGCAAGCCGGTGAAATCAGTCAGAGCGGTTTTCGAAACAAGAACAGTGTGGGATGCGAGTGGCTGAGTACCGAGTTAACCGCACAGAACGCGGAGAAACTACTGCAGAGGCCGCAGACTAGTTTTGAGTCTTTCTTCACGATCTCTGCGGAGTATTCTCCGGGACCTTTGCGGTTAACGATTTTCGCCTCCGCATGGACCGCGCTGAGAACTGGGAACCGAGAACTGACAACTGTTTTCCCCCATGCCTTTCGCCTGCATCTTCGTTCCCGATTTTCCAGTGGAAGCGGTGCTGCGCGCGGAGCCTGAGCTGCGATTGCGAGCGGTGGCTGTTCTCGAAGGGAAACCTCCACTGCAGAAGGTAGCCGGGGTGAACGAAAAAGCGCGGCGCGCCGGCGTCGAGCCCGGCATGACCAAAATTCAAATTGAGGCCTGCACAGAACTTGTGCTGCGAGTTCGCTCCTCCCTGCAGGAAACGTCGGCACATGCGGCCCTGCTCGATTGCGCACAGTCGTTTTCTCCGCGCGTTGAAGACACTGCCCCCGATACAGTTCTTCTGGATCTTTCCGGACTCGAATCTCTCTTCGGTTCTCTGCCCAAGATTGCGCGTGATATCGCACGTCGAACTTCCGACCTGGGCCTGGAAGCGAATGTAGCAACGGCTTCCAATCCAGATACCGCCCGGTTTGCGGCGCGCGGTTTCTCCGGGGTGACTGTAGTTCCCGAAGGCAAAGAATCGGAGCGCCTGGAAAATTTGCCACTGGAAGTTTTGTTTCCGGAACTTTCAACATCTGAACAAACTGCGAACTTTTTAGAGACCTTTGACCTGTGGGGAGTGCGCAATTTGCGAGCTTTATGCGCTTTGCCGGAAGTTGCTCTCAGCGAACGCATGGGACAACAAGGGATTCGCCTGCAGCAGCAAGCACGGGGTGCGATTTCGCGAACTCTGGTTCCGATCGAGCCTCCCTTCATTTTCGAAGAGGCCATGGAACTGGAGTATCCGCTGGTATTGCTGGAGCCGCTCGCCTTTCTGCTGGCACGCTTGCTCGATCAGATTTGCGCTCGTCTGGCGGCGCGGGCTTTGGCTGCGCAGGAATTGCGCCTGCAAATGGAACTTGAGAGTGGATACCAGCTTGCGGAAGAATTTACGGAAAATATTTCTATAAACGGAGAGGAAGAACGCCCGGTTCGTTCCGTACGAAATCCGACGCGGCCAGTCATAGACGAAGATTCGCCGCGAACGTCATTATTTACTCGAACACTCCGCTTGCCGGTCCCCATGCTCGACGCGAAAGTCTTCCTCAAACTGCTGCAACTCGACCTGAAAGCGCATCCCCCGGGTGCACCCATCCGAAAAGTTCGTCTATCTGCTGAGCCTGCTCAACCCCGTACGCTGCAGGGTGGTCTGTTTTTGCCGCCCACGCCCGAGCCGGAGAAACTCGAACTTACGCTGGCGCGCATTGCAAGCATGGTGGGAGAAGACAAAGTCGGCTCTCTGCAATTGCTGGATTCCCACCATCCAGAAGCTTTTCGCATGCAGCGTTTCGTTCCCGCAGCACCCAAAGGACAGAAAGAACAATTAGAGACAACTTCTTCCCCGGCTCCCGTTACTGCCTTGCGCATGTTTCGTCCGCCGCTGCATGCCACGGTTACATTGCGCGAGGGCAAGCCTGTCCATGTCGTCTGCTCAAAAAGAAAAGAATTGCAGGGAGAAATTCTTTGGATCGCCGGGCCATGGCGCTCCTCCGGAGACTGGTGGGAACAAGATGGATGGGCGCGCGACGAATGGGATATCGCAATTCAGTCGTCAGTCGCCAGCCAAAACCTGTCAGAAAGATCCAGCATTACCCTCTACCGGCTGGTGCATGACCTGCTCGAGGGAGGATGGTTTGTGGAAGGGATGTATGACTGAAAACAAGTTCTCAGTTCTCAGTTCTCAGTTCTCAGTTCTCAGTTCTCAGTTCTCAGTTCTCAGTTCTCAGAATTGGACGGACTTGAGCAAGAATCCATAACTTATTTTTGTTTTCTTCTGATGCTCGCAAATCGCCACTGCTCCAACTGAGAACTGCTTTCCCATGTACATCGAATTTCACTCCCGCTCCGCTTTCAGTTTCCTGGAAGGCTCTACCTTGCCCGAGGATCTGATCGCTGTCGGTCATCGCTTGCACCTGCCTGCCATGGCTCTGCTCGATCGGGACGGAGTTTACGGTTCACCGCGTTTTTACCTGGCTGCTCAGAAAGCGGGACTGAAGGCACACATTGGAGCAGAAGTAACCTGTGAACCATTTCCGATTTCCAATTGTCAATTACCCGCCGAAAAACGTCCTCGTTCCACCACAAAAATCGGCAACCGGCAATCGGCAAGCGAAAATTCCTTCCGCCTTCCTCTGCTCGTTGCTTCCCAACTGGGCTACCAGAATCTCTGCCAACTGATCACGCGAATGAAGCTGCGCGCCAAGAAAGAAGAAGGCGCCGTGCTGGAGCACGAACTCCAACACCATGCTGCCGGCCTGATCTGCCTGACCGGTGGCAACGAAGGCCCGCTGGCCGCAGCTTTAAAACGAGGAGGAACAGCGGAGGCCTATCGATGCACCGATCAGCTTACCGGGATCTTTGGCCGCAACAACGTCTATGTCGAACTGCAGCGCCATTTGCAGCGCGAGGAAGAAGTTCGCAATCGCATTGCGATTGGGATTGCCCGCTCTCTCCAGCTTCCGCTTTTAGCGACCAACGGAGTCTGCTACGCCACGGCGCAAGACCGCGAACTTTGCGATGTCTTCACTGCCATCCGTCACCACCAGACCTTACTGACTGCGGGACGCCTGCTGGCGCGCAATTCCGAGCGCCACCTGAAATCTGCGGAAGAGATGTCGCAACTCTTCGCTGATCTGCCAGAGGCGATTGCCAATACCTGCGAACTTTCCTCCCGCCTCGAATTCAAGCTCAGCGACCTGGGATACGAATTCCCCAAATATCCTGTCCCGGCAGGCGAGACCATGATGTCGTTCCTGCGCCAGCGCACCGAAGAAGGCGCTCGCTGGCGCTATGGCATCTCGCTGTCAGGATCTGCAGTCCCGCTCAACGGCTTCCATAATAAAGATCTGCAACAGCGTGCCCGCCGCCAGATCGAGCGCGAACTCAACCTGATCGAGAAACTCGATCTGCCTGGCTACTTTCTCATCGTCTGGGATATCGTTCGCTTTTGCCGCGAACAAAACATCCTCGCCCAGGGACGCGGATCGGCCGCCAATAGCGCAGTCTGCTATTCGCTCGGGATCACCGCGGTCGACCCCATCGGCATGGAACTACTCTTCGAACGTTTTCTCTCCGAAGAGCGTGGCGAGTGGCCCGACATCGACATCGACCTGCCCAGCGGCGATCAGCGCGAGCGTGTAATCCAGCACATCTATCAGCGCTACGGCGAACGAGGGGCCGCGATGACCGCCAACGTTATCACCTATCGCAATCGCATGGCCGCCCGCGAAATGGGCAAGGCGATGGGCTTTGATCTGGATACTTTAAATAAAGTCTCTGCTGCGGTTGCGACCTGGGAATATCGTGATGCCAATGACGCGCTCGACCGGCGCTTCCACGATGCCGGTCTCGACCTCAATCATCCGCGTCTGCGGAAATATTTCGAGCTGTGTACTGCGGTGCAGGATCTGCCGCGCCATCTCGGCCAGCACTCCGGGGGTATGGTCATCTGCCAGGGACAGCTTGATTCCGTCGTCCCGCTCGAACCTGCCTCCATGCCGGGCCGGGTTGTCGTTCAGTGGGATAAAGAAGATTGCGCCGATATGCGCATTATTAAGGTCGACTTGCTTGGCCTGGGCATGATGGCCGTGCTCGAAGACTCGATCAACCTGATCCGCAAGGATTATCACCAGGAAGTCGATCTCGCTCACTTGCCGCCGGATGATCCAGAAGTCTATTCGACCCTGCAGAAGGCCGACACGGTGGGGATGTTCCAGATCGAAAGCCGCGCGCAGATGTCGTGCCTGCCACGCCTGCGTCCCGAGCGCTTTTACGACATCGTGGTGCAAGTCGCGATCATTCGCCCGGGACCGATCGTCGGCCAGATGGTGAACCCTTTTCTACAGCGCCGCCAGGGACGCGAAGTTGTGACCTATCCCCATCCCTCGCTGGAACCGGTGCTGGCGCGCACACTGGGCGTTCCGCTGTTTCAGGAACAATTGCTGCGCATTGCCATGATCAGCGCCAACTTCACAGGCGGCGAAGCGGAAGAACTGCGCCGCGCCATGGGATTCAAGCGTTCGCAAGCGCGTATGAAAGAGATTGAAACAAAACTGCGCAGTGGCATGACACGCAACGGCCTTTCACAGGAAGCCCAGGAACAGATCATCCTGTCCATCTCGTCATTCGCGCTCTATGGATTTCCCGAGTCGCATGCGGCCAGTTTCGCCTTAATTGCATACGCTAGCGCGTGGCTGAAATGTCACTATCTGGGCGCCTTCACTGCCGCCCTGCTGAATAACCAGCCCATGGGCTTTTACCATCCCGCCACTCTCGTGAAAGACGCTCAGCGGCACGGGCTAAAAGTTCTTCCAGTGGATGTGACGAAGTCGGACTGGCTGTGCACCTTAGAACCAGTCGTCAGTGAAGGCTCTGTCGTCGGTCAGCGGCCGTTGGCCGTTGGCAAAAGGCCAGCTATCAGCTATGAGCCATCAGCCATCAGCCAAGAAGGCTCGCCTTGTTTTGAAGGGGCGCGCCTTCAGGCGCGCCGTGAGGTGGGAGACATTCGTGCGGCTTTAGCCGCTGAGGTTGACGATTCCTTCGAGGCAAATGCCAACAAGGGGATGCAGGTTTC
>WNGO01001823.1_pt1 | contig 14031 bp, 13 predicted proteins | sample 5400511 | NCBI WGS metagenome assembly WNGO01 (sample SAMN13153380, study PRJNA577476) | soil metagenome | isolation source: 20 cm soil or saprolite under Garry oak tree replicate 2 | place: USA:California | collected 2016-06-15
TCTTCGGCGGTGTAGCCGGTGCGGCCCATCAAAATGTTAGGCAAACCACAGAGCTTGCCTCGCGTGACCCAATAGAACTTCACTTTGCTCAGGTCGGTGTCGGTCAGCTTCTGAAGAAGGTTGACACCTTTCGGGCCCTGGATCGCGATCTGGGTGAAATCGTCTGACAAGTTTTCGACTGCACAGTCGAATTGGCGAGTATTGTCGCGGACCCAGTTGAAATCTTTCTCGCGGGTACCGGCGTTGATGACCAGAAGGTATTCGTCTTCAGCGAGGCGATGAACGATAACGTCATCGACGAAGGTGCCTTGCGGGTAGAGCAGCGCGGAATACTGCGCCTGCCCGATGGCAAGTTTCGACGCGTCGTTCATCGAGATGTGCTGGACGGCAGCTAGCGCCTGTGGGCCTGCCAGGCGGATGTCGCCCATGTGGCTGACGTCGAAGATGCCGACGCCGGTGCGGACGGCCATGTGCTCGGAGATGATGCCGCCGCCGATCGAGGCGGGATATTCGACCGGCATGTCCCAGCCATTAAACTCCACCATCTTCGCGCCCATCTGGCGATGGACGGCGTTCAGCGCAGTTTTGCGGATGGCGGGCGCCTGGACCGACGACAAAATCGACCTCAATCAACGAGCAGTGGCTGGCTGCCGGGATGGTGTGACTGATTACCGTAACACGTGGTTTTTCGGTGGGTCAAACCGAAGAAGGACTCACCATAGAGGGCACAGAGGAACACAGAGATTCGCTTACCTGGTTTCGCGGTCTAGCCATTTTTCTACATGCACCGGGCGCCAGTCCTCGAGAGCTTGTAGCAATTCTGCCGGCTTATCGCGCGCTAGCACCAGTGCTCGATTCTGCGGCTTCAGAAAACGTTCTTGAACGGCATGGTCTAGCATGGCAAGCAACGGAGTGTAGTATCCCAGGACGTTCACGATCCCGCAGGGCTTCGCGTGCAAACCGAGTTGGCTCCAGGTCAAGACCTCGCAGAATTCCTCAAGAGTTCCGAAACCGCCGGGCAGCGCGATGAAGGCGTCCGACAGGTCGGACATCAGAGCCTTGCGCTCGTGCATCGAACGCACGATGTGAAGTTTGGAAAGATGCTTGTGTCCAATCTCGCGGGTCATCAGGTGCTCGGGGATCACGCCGATCGCCTCGCCACCTTCTTCGAGGACTGAGTCCGCAATCGCACCCATGAGGCCCACGTTGCCACCTCCGTAGACAAGGCCGATCTTTCGGCGGGTCAGTTCAGCGCCCAATTGTTGGGCGCAAACGCGATACTCCGGTTGGCTCCCTACGCTGGAACCGCAGAAGACGCAGATTCGCTTCATTGCGTCATTCTAAGTCGGGGGTAGTGGAAAACTGGCCGCGGGAACAAAAGCAGTCCCCCCTCATCGTCCGAATTGGACCGTTACCCGCGAGCCTGCAGGAACGTGGCTGCCGGCCAGGGGGGATTGCTGGCGGGCTACACCGCTGCCTACCGACTCTAACTCGAGGCCGGCGTCTTGGGCGGCTTCTACCGCGCCCCGAAATGTCTTTCCTACAAAAGATGGGACTTCGATTCCGCCTTGCTCGACGTCTAGAACGACTGTACCGCTAGTGGGAAGTTCTGGTTGCGTGGCTTGCGCCGAAGTGTTGGTCTTGCTTGGAATCGGCTGGGTTACAGATTCACGCATTGCTGCCTGGACTACTGGTTGGACGCTGCCGGCAGTCGCGGGCGTGAGCGCCCGCGCCACACTGGGCTTTGCAGGTTCGCCGGCACTCCCGTTCACTTCTGCTGTTTCTAACGGTTGTCCTGGATGATCCGGCGTACCTTCATCCAGGTCTTTGTCTTTCACTTTCGCTTGCGCCAGCAGGAGCTGATGTTGTGGCGCTAGCGGCAGATCGTGGGGGACGTGGAGATATTCGAGGACCTGTTGCGTGATGCGGCGAAATACCGGGGCGGATACTTGTCCGCCCTGGTGGAGACCGACGGCCGAATCGAGAATGACCGCGACTACGATCTGCGGATTGTTGACCGGGGCGAATCCCGCGAAGGAGCCGATGTATTTCGTCTTCGAATAGGCGCCGGTTGCCGGATCAACTTTCTGCGCTGTGCCGGTCTTACCCGCCGCGCTATAGCCTTCGAGGATGGCTTTGCGGCCGGTGCCCTCGATGACCACTTTCTCCATCATCGAGCGCATCTCGGCGGCTGTATACGGGGAGATCACGCGGTGCGCGGCGCCCGGATGGAACGCCACCGTCTGAGGCGTGCCTTGGGGCTGGACTGTGCCTGCAACAATTCTGGGTGCGACCCATACGCCGTCATTCGCAAAGGTCGAAACGAGGCCCGCCAGCTGGATCGGCGAGATGCCGATTTCTTGTCCCATCGAGATCGCGGCGATCGAGACCCTCGACCATCGACTCGGAGGTTTGGTGAGCCCTCGTGTCTCGCCGGGCAGTTCGATACCGGTTTGCTGGCCGAATCCGTAAGAGCGGATGTATTTGTAGAATCGGTCTTCGCCGAGGCGTAGCGCGATCTTGATCGAGCCCACGTCACTCGATTCGGCGAGCACACCCCACACCGGGAGAATCCCATGCGGCTTCGCGTCGCGGATGCGCATGCCGTTGTACACGATCGACCCCATCTGGCAGTCGAAGAGTTCGTTGGGGTTGGTGACCTTTTCTTCCAGAGCGGCGGAGATCGTGACCAGCTTGAAAGTCGAACCGGGTTCGTAGACATAGCTCACGGCACGGTTGGTGAGCGTATCCGGCTTGATCTGCTTGCGAAGATTTGGATTGAATGTCGGCCGATTCGCGAGCGCGAGGATTTCCCCAGTGTGCGGGTTCTCGACAATCACCGTGCCCGAAATCGCCTGCGTGTCGTGGATCGCCTGCTCCAGCTCCTTTTCGGCGATGTACTGGATGTTCTTATCGATCGTCAGAACTACGTTGTCGCCCGGGTCCGGCTGGGTTGCGACGTCCGAGAACCACTGCTTGCGGGCATCCACGGAGATGAACATCTTGCCGGCCTTGCCGCGGAGTTCATCATCGAATGCATGCTCAATGCCGCTTTGGCCGGTGTCCTCCATACCGACCGAGCCGAGTACCTGCGCAGCAAGATCTCGCGCTGGATAAAAGCGTTTCGGTTCTTTCTGGAAGTGGATGCCCTGCAACTTGAGCGAGTTGATGCGCTCGATAGTTTCATCGTTAGCTTTGCGGGCGACCCAACAGAAGGTCTTGTGCGCACGGCAATCGGCGAGGACGACGTTGGGATCTTCACCCGTAATGCGGGTGATCAGGGCAACGGCTGTCGGCAGGTCTTTGACTTCTGTAGGCACGGCGAACGCAGAGTCGACCATGACTGACATCGCGAGTTCGCGCCCGGCCCGATCGTAGATCACGCCGCGCTTGGCGGCTAGCGGGATGGCCCGTTGCTGCTGGTGTCCAGCCTGCTTGACGAATTTTCCGTAGCTGAAGACCTGGAGGTAGATCAGACGGCCGCAGATGGCGACGCACCATAGGGCGAGGATGGCGCCGAGAAGGTAGAGGCGAGGATTCTTAGCGGGAGTGGAAGTGGTCGACGCCATTACTCTTCTGTCTTGTCATTTCGATGATGCGCGAAGCGTAAAGGAGGAATCTGCTCTTCGTCTCCGCGACAGCAACAGCAGGTTCCTTGTCGCTTCGCTCTTCGAATGACAAAGATCGATTACAAGTCAGGTTCAGATAATTTTGGCGGCCCACTACAGACAAGGCCGCCGGCGAAAAGCAGCTGAGCGTTGCTCGGCGGACAGCCGAGGGCGGCTGTCCCCGCAACTGACCCTTCTGGTGGTCGAATGCGTCCGCCTTATACAAACACCTATTGCGCCACCACCATCACCGGAGCATTGCTTGCCATAACCGGGCCTTGGGTGGCTGCGCCGCTTCCTTCCATGCGGATCACTTGTCCAGGCTCAGGGGGGACGAGGCCTATGCGGCGGGCCAGCAGATCGATTCTTTCCGGATCACGCAGTGACGCGTCTTCGAGCCGCAGAGCGTGATTCATCTCGGTGATCCCGGAAAGCTCACGCTTGGCAGATTCAATCTGATACCCATACTCGATCGCCTTAAAGTGTTGCCAGGCATAGGTAAACACGAGCAGAAACAGTAATGCCATGGCGGTACCGAACTGCTTCATCTCGCGATGGCGCCGTGGGTCTTCGACCTTCACCAGTCGAGAGTTGTCGATGGCCTTGGAGAAGTAGATTTCAGGCGTGCCTGTCCAGAACGAACGCCGTTCTGCGGCCGGAACCGCACCACGAATTGTCGCCGCTGCTGCCGCCATTTATGCCGCTCCCTGGTAAACCTTGTCGTTTCCCGTCACCGGGATCTGCATCGTGAAGATCTCGTGCAGTTCCTCTTTCATCTGCCACTCTGCCACATTGCCAATCCGCTCAGCTGTGTCGATCAAATCGTTGATGAGTGTGCCCGTGTACATTGCTAGAACCTCAAATTGGATTCCTACCACGGAACCCGTAACCCCGACCTTGGACCTCAGACTTCAGGCCTCAGCTGCTTCTTGCCGAGGTCCGACGTCTGAGGTCCGACGCCGTCTTTCTTTCCCCGCCCCAGCGGATCTTCGTCCGCGTTGGTCGAACCTGATCTCTAGACCCGGCACTGCCATCACAGCTCGTGCCGGGACTCCGGCAGGTTTTCCGGAGCTAAACTCTTTCCGCCGCCCGCAATTTCGCGCTGCGGGCCCGCGGGTTGCGATCGCTTTCCTCTTCCGATGCCGTTACCGGCTTCTTTGTCAGAATGCGGTAGTACATGTCCTTCATCGCGCCGCCGTCGCGGAAGGCATCCTTTACGATGCGGTCCTCCAGCGAGTGAAAGCTAATCACTATGATTCTTCCCCCTGGTTTCAGGATCTGCGGCGTTGCGGCCAGCATTCCTTTCAGATCATCCAGTTCGCGGTTTACGAAGATTCGAAGAGCTTGAAAAGTTCTAGTCGCGGGATGAATTCTGCGTTCCGCCTGATTCATTGGCCGGGCCGCGGCTGATATGACATCCGCAAGATGTGCGGTAGATCGTATCGGCCGCGACCGGCAAATGGCTCTGGCGATTCTCCGCGACCTCCTTTCCTCTCCGAATTCGTAAATCACATCGGCAAGCTGTCGCTCGTCGAGGTGGTTTACCACTTGTTCGGCGGTACGCTCGGAATGCGGGTCCATCCGCATATCGAGCGGTCCTTCCGCCTGAAAACTGAATCCGCGCGCGGCATTGTCGAGTTGCAGGCTGCTAACACCGATGTCGGCCAGGATGCCGTCGACCGTTGCTGCTTGCTGACCCTTCGCAATCTCTGCGAAAGATCTATGCAGCAACGTGATCTTCGGCCAATCCGGGCTTTGCGGTGCCAGCTTCTTGCGTGCCATCTCCAACGCTGCCGGATCTTTATCGAGCCCAATCAAATGTCCCGGTGCGCCGAGGCGTTTTGCGATTTCGTAACTGTGCCCGCCAAGGCCCACCGTGGCGTCGATATAGGTCCCGCCACGCCGCACGGCTAAAAAGTCGATCGCTTCTTTTAAAAGAACCGGAACATGGCTCGCTCTTCCACCACCATGCCCAACCCCCTGAGGGGTGTCTGTAGATCCCTCGCCCACTAGATGCCCAGTTCGTCGAGCGTCTTCTCATCCTCAGGCGTAAACTTTTCTTCTTCGATCTCCCGTTTGAACAGCTCCAGGTTCCTGACAACGAGAAACGTCAAATTCCCCAGAACCGCTACTTCGCCCTTGATTTGCCCTGATTCCCGCAACAACTGGGGCAGCAACAAGCGCCCTTGCCCATCCATTTCGACCTGCTGCCCGTAGTAATTCGTCCGATCCAAAAACTTCTTCTTCGTGGGATTGAAATTGGAGAGCGCGGCCAGCTTCTGCTCGATCCTTTCCCACTCCTCGAAGGGATACACTTGAGCAACCCTCCCATCGAGACTTGTGATGTAGAATTGCTGCCCGTATTTCTCGTCGATCACCCGCTTGAACTCGGCCGGAATCTTGAGACGGCCCTTCTCGTCGACCCGGGTTGGATGATTGCCGCGAAACATGGCGCTGCTTGTGCGTTCTCACATCAACGAAGGAGGTAAAAGCGGCGCAAAACATGGTTAGAGTCGGGCGATTCGGGCTGTTTGTCGTGCTGCTGGGTCGGATTTCCACCGGCTCCTCGATTTCAGCTCCCAACTCTCGCGGACTCTACCGCCATTGCCACTTTCTACCACTTTGTACCACATCTTATCTCTAAGTCATTGATTGTCAAGCAAGAACTTGAAGGTCGTTGTTCCACTCCAGCACTGAATTCAGAAAATACGAAGCCTTGTGGTTAACCAATTGAACGACCACAAGAGGTTGCGTTTACGCTCCTGGTTCTTTCGCTATTCTTTCGCTGAGATTTTTCTTGCTTCCCGCGACTGGCGCGGATTTTCTTGTGGAAATTTGCAGGTTCGGCCCTAGTGACGGTTCCGGGCATCGCTGCTGCAATCGTCCTTGAGTGAAGGCACGACAATTTTCGTGAAATCCGAGGGCCGAGTCATGAAATGGTTGAAATACACATACTTCATTATCGTTTTCGCTCCCGCCTTTGTTCTGAGCCAGGACAATTCCGCACCGCCAATCTATCCTGCACCAGGCAATACCGCCGAATCTCAATCCCGGGAGAATGTCGAAGCGCAGAGGGACTCCCAAACACCAGTGTTTCGCGTCAATGTATACGCGCGCTCAGCCCGAGCCGTGAACTATCGCAATCGCGGCGGGTCTACAACGCTGGACATGAAAGGGACGGAGCTTGAGCCCCAAATTACCGGCCGAGCCAAGGTCGATGGCAAGGCTGGCCGGCTCGCGATCGATGTCGATCTGGACCATTTGGAGCGTCCGAATACCAAATTCGGAGGTCAGTACCTAACTTATGTGCTGTGGGCGATCACTCCCGAGGGACGAGCGGTCAACCTGGGCGAGGTGCTTCCCAGCGGAAATGGCAAGGACAAGCTTGCCGTCACCACGGATCTGCAGGCCTTTGGATTGATCGTGACCGCAGAGCCCTATTTCGCTGTCACGCACCCGAGCGACGTAATCGTGGCGCAGAATGTCGTGCTGCCGGAGACCAAGGGCTTCGAGGAGCCCATTGACGCCAAGTTCGATGTGCTCGAGGGCAAGGAATACACCATCGACGTTCCCGTGGAACAGCTTCCTTCGACCCAAGCCCAACCGAATGTTCCATTGGACCTGCTGGAGGCGCGAAACGCCGTTGCGATTGCGAAAGCTGCGGGAGCGGAGCAGTACTCGAACAGCAGCATCATGAAAGCGGAAGACATGTTGCAGCGTGCCGAGGACTACTACCAGCGGAAACAGGGACGAACGCCAATCGGCACCGCAGCCCGTGGAGCCACACAGATGGCGGAAGACGCTCGCGTGTTGACGCTTCGCAAGAAAGAGCAGGAGCGGGAAGAGGCCGCGCGTAGGGCGGCGGCCGAGGCTCAGGCGAAAGCGCAAGCGGATGCTGAGGCGGCTAAGCGAGACGCGGAAGAAGCTCAGAGCCAAGCCGATGAGGATGCTCGCAGACGTGCCGAGGCGGAAGCCGCTCGCGCTCAGGCTGAACAGCAACAAGCTACGCTTCGGGCTCAACAAGAGCAATCAATGGCTCAGGCTGAGGCAGCCCGCGAAGCCGCCGAGGATTCTCAACGCAAGATGCAGGAGGCTCAGAACCAGCTGGATGAGGCTGAGCGTCAGCGGGAGGAGGCTCAGAATCAGACTCAGCAGGCGGAGCAGGCAAAGAACGAGGCCATTCGACAGAAAGAGGAGATGCGAGCCCGACTGTTGGCGCAACTCAATCAAGTCCTCCAGACTCGCGATACTGCCCGCGGGCTGATCGTAAGCATGCCCGATGTCCTGTTTGATTTCAACAAGTACACCCTGAAGCCGGACGCCCGCGAGCGCCTCGCGAAAGTCTCCGGAATCGTACTGGCGTATCCCGGCCTGAAGCTCGATATCGAGGGCCACACGGACAGCATCGGCAGCGAGGAATACAACCAGAAACTCTCCGAAGAGCGAGCCGGCAGCGTGCGCGGATATCTGGTCTCTTCGGGCGTCCAGCCGGACAAGGTCTCGGCCGTCGGATTAGGAAAGTCGAATCCGGTCGCCGACAACAGTACAACCGCTGGACGCAAATTGAATCGCCGGGTTGAAATGGTCGTTTCCGGCGATGTGATCGGCACGCAGATTAACACGCCCGTAATCAGCTTGGAGCCGAGCGCGCAAAATCGCTAGCTCATCTTAATTGTCAAAATGACGCGGTCGGCCATGTGCCGACCGTGTCGAAAACCTCAGTTCTTGTGCGCAATGATTTAAGCTCGTTGTGCCGACATGAGTCATCATTGAGAATTCGAAAAGTGGGTTCCCTTCCCACTGGAACGCGTGTTCGCATTTTCTCCAATCCGGAAAATCTGCCGCGCATCATGCCCGCGGCCAGTTCGACCCGTTTGATTTGCTTTGAACCGCGTGCCTGCGACCGAGGTGCCAGCCGGACTATCAAGCGAAAGGGCCGCCGGCGTTAGTTCGACTATCGCCACTTCTTTCCGTGTGTTCCCGCTCCTGCCGCTTGGACGTCGGTGGGTGGCGCGTATCACAGAATTTGAATGGAACCGCTACTTCGCCGACGTGCAGGACGAGGGTCCATTCAAGAGCTGGAATCACCGGCACGAGTTTGCGACCGCGCGGAGGAAAGGAGCCGAGGGAACGACGATCCGCGATGTGATCGATTACGAGGTTGGCTTCGGATTTCTCGGCTCGATCGCCAACGCACTCTTCATTCGCTCGCAAATGCAAAGCACATTCGCCGAACGGCAGGAAAGTCTATCGGATCTGCTGCGATGACTTCAGTGTGCGATTCCCGCCTGCTGGCGCACTTCGTCAGTGATGTTCGCACCGGTGACAAGAAGGGCGACACGGCCTGAGATCGGAAGGGCCAAGTACGCAGCTGTGGCGGCGGCACCGGCGGGCTCAGCGAGCACGTTCTCCCGCACATAGAGATGACGGATCGCGTCGATCATCTGAGCTTCGCTGACTAAGGCAACCTCGTCGACCACCTTACGGATGGCGGCCACGTTTGCTGCCTCGGGAGTCCGCGTAGCCAGCCCATCCGCACAGGTGTTGCATGTATCCGTCGGAAGGGGTTTACCGGCCCGCCACGATAAAACGTACGACGGTGCCTGCTCGGCTTGCACCCCAATCACCTTCGTTTGCGGCGCAAGCTGCTTGATCGCAGCGGCGATTCCCCGGATCAAAGCGGTGTCGCCCATGGGAACGAAAACGGCCGAGAGGTCTGGCAATTGCTCCAGTATCTCCAAGCCAATCGTGGCCGGTCCGGCTGGTAAATCGGGGTCGGTGGCGTCGTTCAGGAAGTACACTCCAGGCCGATGAGAATATTCGCTTGCCATCTGAAACGCTCCTGCGAGATCGATGCTGCCGTGACAAACGATGCGGGCGCCGAGATCCTCAATCTTCTTGCGCTTAACGGGATTCGTTTGCTCTGGCAGAAAAATGGTGGCCGATACTCCAAGTGTTCGAGCGGCGAAGGCCGTGGCGGCGCCGTGATTTCCCGTGCTGGAAGCGATCACCTCGTCGATCTGGCGGCGTTGCAGATTCTTGGCGAGGGCATACATTGCTCCGCGCGGCTTGAAAGAACTGGTTGGCAGCACGGTTTCGATTTTGAGATAAACTTCCGAGCCCGCACCGCTCAGGCTAGGTGCTTTTACCAGCGGAGTCGGAGGAAAATGTTTCGCGAGCAGTTGCTGCGCTTCACGAATGGCCGACAGTTCAGGCAGATTGGACATGACAATACTGCAGTGCTCGAACAAGGGTTGCGCTTGTGAATACTTTACTTGGTGGGCTCGACGAAGACCGCTGTGCCGTATGCCAGCACCTCAGTCACGCCCTGCATGATCTCAGTCGCATCATAGCGCGCGCCCACAACCGCGTTGGCACCTAGCTCGGCGGCGTGCTGCAGCATCAGTTCGAAGGCTTCCTGGCGGGTCTTCTCGCAGAGATTTGTCAGTAATGTGATGTTGCCTCCAACCAGCGTTTGAAGCCCAGCGCCGATGGTCCCGAAGATCGAACGCGACCGAACAACAATGCCGCGAACTACGCCGAGCGTTCGGGTTACGTGAAATCCATCGATTTCGAATTGCGTGGTCACCATGTTGTGACTGACCGATCTGCTTGCACTGTAGCCTGTCACCATAAGGAAGAGTCCTCTCTATTGATGAATTGCGCCACGTTGCTTCGAACAGCAGACTATAGCGCGGTCTGCGTTGGAGGACGAGTATTTTGAGGGTTGCGGCTCGCCCCCTGCGGGTCATTCTAGTTCAGCGACAATAAAGAACTCCTGCGACGCATTGTCATACTCAATGCGGAGGACGTTCGGCTTGCAGCAAACCTGGCAGTCTTCGACATAGGACTGCCGACTCCCGGCTGATTCATCAACTGCGGTGACATTCCACTCTCCGCAGGAAGCGCATTGGAAACCGGATTCCATCGTTGGGACGAGCATACCCCAGCGTTCGCTGAATACGCCTGTCCGATTTCCCCCTATAATGACGGATTCGCAACCTTAACCTTGGAGGCTTCATGATCTCCCGGCGGAAGTTTCTGGAACTGAGCGCGACATCGGCAGGAGTTGCGGCCATGGCGGCGCCTAAACTGCACGCTGAGTCACAAGATGTTCCCCCGCCTCCTTCGATTGCGGCCCTCAAGCCTCGAAAAGACGAAGCGACCCCCGTTAGTCGCGAAGAACGCCAACTGCGTCAGGAACGCGCGCGCAAGCGGATGGCAGAAAACTCGCTCGACGCCATGGTGCTTATGACCGGGACGTCATTGCAGTACTTCAGCGGCATCCACTGGTGGGGCGGCGAGCGCATGTTCACGCTTGTTCTGCCCGCGAAGGGGAATGCATTTTATGTGTGTCCGGCATTCGAAGAAGGACGCGCACGCGAGCAGATCAAGAATGCGCCCGAAGGCGAACACCCCGACCTACGTATCTGGCAGGAAGACGAGAGCCCCTACCAGCGGCTTGCGCAGGGACTGCAGGATCGCGGCATCGCCACCGGGAAGATCGGCCTGGAAGAGACGGTTCGGTTTGTCTTTGCGGAAGGCATCGCCAAGGCGGCATCTCAGGCGACGATCGCGAGCGCGACTCCGGTGACAGCCGGTTGTCGCATGATCAAAAGTTCACACGAGATTGCGTTGATGCGGCTCGCTTCGCAGGTTACGCTCGCCGCTTACGAGGCGGCATATCGGGCGGTCAAAGACGGGATGACGCAGCCCGAGTTGGAAGCCCTGGTGGAGAAGGCGCATGCACAACTGGGATTCCACGGCGGCGCGGATGTACAGGTGGGCGAGTTCTCCGCCTTCCCACACGGCTCAGTGACGCCACAAGTGGTGCACGAAGGCACAATCGTCCTGATGGATGGCGGGTGCGCCGTAGAGGGATATCAATCCGACATCACGCGAACATTCGTATTGGGAAAAGCCTCCGACAAAATGAAGAGCGTGTTTGACATTGTCCATCGGGCCCAATCAGCAGCGCTGGCAGCGGCCAAACCCGGAGCAGAGTGTGGATCAGTCGATACGGCGGCGCGCAAGGTAGTGACTGATGCAGGTTACGGTCCGGACTACAAATACTTCACCCACCGCCTTGGACATGGGCTAGGGATGGATGGCCACGAATGGCCTTATCTTGTCCGCGGCAATCCAGAGAAATTGCAGGCGAACATCACGACCAGCAATGAACCGGGCATCTACATTCGCGGTGAGTTTGGCGTTCGTCTCGAAGACGACATGCACGTCACCGAAAATGGCGCGGAGTTATTCACGCCGCAGACTCCGTCGCTGGAAGACCCGTTCGGCGTGAGGTAACTGCTTTCACCACAAAGGAAACCAAGGTACACGAAGGGAGTCTGGTTCGGTTTTTCCTTCGCGTACCTTCGTGCCCTTAGTGGTTGAAGCTCTTGGTTTTGGAGCCTGCATGGGGGTGAGAGTATTTCCTGTCTTCAATCGACTTTCGTAGACCGCCGCCACTTGGCGTGGAGCCAAATGAGAATTCCCAAGGCGCAGACTTCGACGGGCCCGGGCGGCATGATTTGCATGCGCCATAGATTCGCGTAGTCGACTGTCGCAACGTATACCGCCCAGACGGTGCCACTGGCGGCAATCAGGCTACCGAGGCGTTCCTCCGCGCGAATACCCGAGACACCGGCCCCCTTGCCTTTGACCTTCTTGGCAGGCTTGGGAACCTCAACTACCGGAACGAAGCGGTTCTGGGAATTAAGGTAGCCTTCGCGGCCCGAGTCCCAGTCGATGTAATCGCCCTTGTCTGATTTCCCCACACCTCAAGGTGCCATAGAAAGGTTCGCGCCCGCACCATGACACAAGTACATGTTCCCTCGTTCCGGAATTCAAGAAAGTCGCGGAAGACGCTATTCAGGCACCGGAGGGCACCCAGGAAAGTCCTGAAGGTAGGTGTTGCCGACATAACCAAGGTAATCGATGCCGATTTCGCTGGTAAAGAATCCGTCGGCGGTGAGCTTGCGAAGGAAGCCGAAGAACTCAATTCCCTGCGAAAGGCTTGGATCGTTCTTCGCGTTCTTCCGATAGGCGATCAGGTCAAGAATCTCTTGTTGTTGCCCCACGGTGCAATCGAGATAAGACTTTTCATAGCGGTCGATACAGGTATTGTCGAGCCACATCAGCCCGCCGCCAAGCGCAAGTTGATATTCATCGTTCTCGCTGGTAAGAAGGTCGATGAATTCCGGAGCTCCGGCCTCGACCGCGCCCTTCGCCTCATCGTCGGGAGGAATGATGGCGTTGCACAGACTCTGCAGCGTTTTATAGGCGTGCGTGGAAAAGAATTTTGGCGAGTATGCATGAGTTTCCGCAGCAGCCTTTTCCGCCTTTACCATGCGGTGCGCATATTCGGCGGCCTCGAGGGGAATCACGCGCAAAACAGATCCACTGACCGCCGTCATCGCGAGCGATTTGAGGATGTCTCGCCGTGAGATCGCCATAACTTATGCCCCCAAATTCCCCTTTTTCGCTTCGTCCAGCAAGTAATCGCAAGTACGCCAAGTAAGCGCCATGATCGTGAGCGTCGGATTCTTGTCGGCATTGGTAACAAAACATGCGCCGTCGCTGACGAACAGATTCTTCACGTCATGAGCCTGGCAATATTGATTCAAAGCGGAGGTTGACGGGCGTTCTCCCATGCGCACCGTTCCAACCTCGTGGATGATCACACCGCCATCCGCAATACCATGGGGATGAGCTGCGTCCTCCTGCGTCGAGGGAATGAAGATCCCACTGGCGGCCTCGACGATGGCGCGATATGTTTCCTGCATATCTTTCGCCATCCTGATTTCGTTGTCGCTCCATTTCCAGTGGAAGCGCAGCACCGGGATGCCCCACTGGTCCACGACCGCCGGATCGATCTCGCAGTAGCAGTTGTCGTTGGGAATCATCTCGCCACGGCCGGCGAATCCGATGTAAGTGCCATATTTCTTCTTGCATTCACGCTTGAGCGTGAGTCCGTAGCCTTCAAACTCATCGCAGAGTTCGTCATAATCTCCGACGCCCGGCAAGCCGCGGCCTCCCCCGAACTCAGTGTGGTAGCCGAGTTGGGGGAAATATCCCCCTGCGTCGCTGCCGACCGTATCCATCAAATTGCGGCCGACCACACCGGAGGAGTTCGCCAGACCGTCGGGAAAGAGCGTGGATTTCGAATTGAGCAAGAGCCGTGCCGACTCGCAGGCACTGGCAGCAACAATGAAAGCTCGTGCGTGCAGTCGCCTCTCTTCCTTCGTCGCCTTGTCGATGTATGAAACTGCGGTAACCTTCCCATCTTTCCCCACGACTAACTCGCGAGCCATGGCGCCGGTGATCATGGTCAGGCGCCCCGTCTTCTCGGCAGGAGGAATCATCACCTGACTCGAACTGAAGTTCGAAGCCGTGATGCATCCACGTCCACACTGTGCACAGT
>WNGO01003483.1_pt1 | contig 14027 bp, 11 predicted proteins | sample 5400511 | NCBI WGS metagenome assembly WNGO01 (sample SAMN13153380, study PRJNA577476) | soil metagenome | isolation source: 20 cm soil or saprolite under Garry oak tree replicate 2 | place: USA:California | collected 2016-06-15
ATCGATGTCCCCCTCCTTTTCCCGTGTGCCCATAGCTAAATTTAGATGTCAAAATACCGTCCAGTTGGGATAGCCCCCCGTCACCTTTCCTTTTATGCTTACCACTGAAATGTGAAACGACACTGATGTGCAGGCTGGCAAGCAGTTGCAAGACTGTCGTCAGCCAATCCCCGCGTCAGAAAAACTTAGGACCGGAGGAATCGAAAATGAGACTTAACTTGAAACCGATGATCGTGGCCCTTGCGGCAGTTGCGCTTCTTGGGACCGGATCGGTGTTTGCTTCTCCGCCAACCCCAGCACCTAACTCATCGGCCTACTTCTCAGGGCGGGCATCCGCGCTCCTCGCCGAAATCCAGATCGAAACGGCAGGGCTAAGGCTTCATGCCGACACCCTGGGGACCTTTGCCTGGAACCCTCAATATAGCTGGCAAAGCCACGCCACCTACCTGAACCGAGTCAAGGGCCACATCAACGTGGTGGGGAGCTGTATTGCCGAGCTGCAGCAGTTGCGTTACGCCGTACTTCCCTGGCAGAAGCAGGCCATCACCGACGTGACCGCTCACGCGGCGCAGGTCGCGGCCAGCACCCAGGCGGCCATCGTTCACCTCCGTGAAAACCAAAATCGTCTCTTCGTCTCAGAATACCGAGACCACTTGACGACGATCGCGGATCGCTCGGGGAACATCAAGCAGACGGTTGACAAATTCCTCGATTATGAGGAGGCGCAGCAGAGGTTCGACCGATTAAAGGATGAGTTGGAAATCAAGGGTACCTGATTCAGGGAAGCTGCCGATCGAGCCAATGGGGGAATTGGACATTCTATGGGCCAGGGAAAAACAAAGCGGCCTGCGCCCACTCTTGAGAGAGGAATCGTCACGATTCCCCCGCCCTCTTCTGGGCTCAGCAGACCGTACGAGAGTGACGGCAGGGTAATCTCAACGCAAGAGAGAGTGAAGGCAAGGAATGGAAAACCTATACAAACGTGTTATCAACTTGGTTGTCGGCTGGATTCTTATAGTGTGCGGCATTGCGGGATTATTTCTCCCGATCGTGCCGGGAGCGCCACTGCTGCTCGCAGGTGTCTTCATCCTATTTTCCGACTGCGAACGGCTGCACCGGGTGGCTGGAACATTTCGCACACGCTTCCCACGGTTGGCGCACTTTTTTGGACGATTCGCTGCGTTGGAGAACATCTGGCGGAGCCGCTGCGGCAATCACTCGCGTGATTCAAATCGCAAAGCAACGCCTGAATAGACGCTCCAGCCGTAAAACTTTGACCTTGGAGGAAACAAAAATGAGGCAGCAAATGCGAGAACTGGTAGAGGAGACTTACGCGATGTCCGCCAGGCGGAAGGTATTGATCTTTGACGAGGATGTTGAAGCCCTCAGCAAGCATGCCGAACCTTTCGAAACTCAGGGTATCGAAGTCCACCGATGCACGACTGTGGAAGCGGCGATGCGTTGTGTCCAAAGAGAGGATTTCGATCTCGCTCTGATCGATCAAGGCTCCTCAGGCTCCGAGGGACGCCGGGTTATCGGGTATCTCGTCCGGTACAACTTGCGCACCCCGTTTATCGTGCTGGCGCGGAGTACCGACGCGGCGTGGTACGAGCAGGCACTGGCACTGGGGGCAGTCGACTATCTGAAGAAGCCGGTTACGACTGAGGAGATGAATTGGATCATTCAGAGATTTCTCAGCCTCGGAAACTCCTTGACGAAATAACTTCCGGCGATTCATATGTAAACCCACAAAAGAGGGGAGCCAAGCCGACTCGCTGGATTGATCTGCTGCGGACCGCCTGGCCCACAAGCTTTCGCAAAGGTGCAAGGGTGTTCCCGCCAGTTGTAATGTTTTTGCTTCGCCCAATAAGCTTTCCCACCGATTGACCCCGTAGTTGTCGGGGAATCGCATCGGCCAAAAGATATTCGCCTCATGCTCCAGTGGTGGTCCCGCGCTCGGATGACTCGTTCCAGAAATACATCCACGATGACGATTTCTCCAAGTGTATGAAAGAAATTGCTACAAGTAACGTTCACCTTCCCCCGACAAGCCGCTCGGGTTCACACCACAGCGTCATATTCTGTATGCGCTCTCTCAACAAACTGGTGATTCTTGAAGGCTGGAAAGCGCAATCTCTGAGCGCACAGAATCATTCAATGGCGGCGGGGGTCATTGGCAGGGATTTTTGAAAGATTATGCGCTGCCTGAATTGCATCCTCTCCAATCGGCACGTTTGACGGTCAAAAGAGGAAGAAAATAAAGGCATTTAGATTTTCGAACCCCAAACCTACGAACCAGGAGGCCGGGAGTTCGAATCTCTCCGGGCGCACAACTTTTCCTGTTTGCAATGTTGAAGCAGAGGCGGGAGAAAAACTGTTGAATCGCAGGTTAGCGGATGTGGCAGTATCGCGGGGCCGTTACGGAGTACAAATCTACACAAACGACAAAACTCAACTTGCCGAGGCACTTCCGCGGGAGGTTTCGCACCGATTCGCGATGGAACCAAGCTGTGAATCTGTATCGATAGCGCACGAGATCGAGCCTGCTTCCGCACGCAGCCAAGCCCAAGAGCACACGCAGATAAAAGGTCGCTGCATCAGCAGATAACCCCCGATTCCCTCCCCTCTCACCGCCGTCGAGGGTCACGACCGCTGCGCGGCTCCGTACGGTCGCCCTCCGCTTTACCTTTCACAGCGACCGGCGCACTCCGCGCCGGCTCGCGGAGAGTTGGCTAACGCGAAATTGTAAAACGTGCGCCAAACTCGCGTTCCTGTGTTGCGCGTTCTACGTATCCATGCTCCGTGTGCACCGGACTCAGATTACGACCCTGTTTAACAGCTAATTTCGTCTGGAATTCGCGGGCAAGCTGCCCCATTGTCAAGCACCGCAAGTCCCCGTCGCGCACAAGGGCGCCAAGCTCCTCCAGAAAGCGGGCGACAACATTTTCAAGTCGCGGCCACTCTGCATAAAGATCTTCGGGGTGGAGCCAGACGTGGAAAACTCCGCCGTCTCGACGCACGCGTTCCAATCCCTTTCTAAGTCGCCGCAAACGGCTTGAATCAGGTATGTACTTACGCCACCCGGCTGCGGACCGGATCAACATCGATCCCGGAATCGAAACCATTCCCTCTTTGAGCGAAGGTTCGACCATGCGTGGTGATAGTCCGGCGAAATCTGCCACTACCTTTTCGACGGATGTGAGCGTCTTGCTTGCGAAGCGGACTGGGAGTTCGTCAACGTCACGAAAACAAGTGAACCCTGCATCTCGAAGGTCAGCGAGGTATGCTACTAAATTCCGCGGGAAAACGAAACACGTTGTGCCGATTCCAAGTTCTCGCGCGGTCTGGGCACAATAACGATACTCCGCAATTGCTCGTTCCCGCGTCATACCAGGCCATCCAAAGAGGACGTGTGAAAACGAATGAAATCCGATTTCTTGCTTCGGATTTGCGCTCCCGATCATTTCTACCAGGCTCGCGCCGAACCACTCGGGATGGGTCGATTCGTCGCCTTCTTTGGGAACATCGCTGAACCAAGGCTTCGAGAAATGGCGATAATTGACTTCTGGCAGACCGGAAATGTCGGGCAACGAGGAACGCGCCATCGCACCAACAATGGCCCAAGTTGCCGAAAGGCCGTTGCGTGTGAAGTGATTCAGCAAGTTGGGCACGCCGACGTCGTGGGTCCACCGACCCATCTCTACTAGATCATCACCATACCAAAGGTCGATATAGCCCCAAATGAGCTCCAAATCCAAGCTGATTACAACCGTTGGTTGAGTCATTTCCTCTCCAGTTCAGGTTGCGCCGCTTGAATGGTTAATGCGTGAAGTGCATTTCCCAGAGGGTTGTTGTCCATGCCACGAAGTAAATTTTGCGGGCCAAGCGCTCTCGCGGTGTACACGGCACGCTTGTCTAACGAATCGGGCCGGAGCCGCCGCTCAACTCTTCAACTTTTAGTGGGACATCCTTTCGCAGACGGAACACCCACTCGCAAACCCTTATATCCGTTATAAAAGTGCTTGTAGGCAAACAGGGGCAGATCCAGCAGACCAGCGAACTTGACCGGGCCGCGCAAAGAGCGCAAGTACGTCCCCAGACTCATGCGACCGCGAAGCATTTCGTGAATAGCTGCTGGAACATCCGTGCACATGCGGATCCAGCGAACGCCCGTGCGCCCCGTCTGTTCCGGCACAGGTCTGCCCACCATCATCTGCCAGAGAAGATAGGGAAAATCTACCCCCGCGCGGCCGCCCAGAGGCGACCATGTCCAAAGCCTTGGATTGATATCCAGAAGTTTGTAGCGTCCATCACGAGCATCCCGCTTGTACTCAACTTCAACAAGTCCGGTGTACCGAATTGCAGCCAACAGACGCCGTGAAGGAGCCACAATTTCAGGAACGTCGAGTGTTTCGACAAAGGAGCTTGAATAGCCGAAATCGATCGGGTACTGTCGCGTACGGCGTGCGGTGAGAGAGGCAATCGGTTGTCCGTCGCGGCAGAGCGCCGCATATGAGAATTGGGCTTCGCCCCCGCCAGGGATCCGCTCCTGGACAAGAATCAAATCTGGAGGAATCAGCTCCCGGGCTTCACGGTAGCGTGCAAGAAGCTCTTCGCGATTTGCCGCGGGCCAGGCCTTCTCCGTCGTGAACCGATTGATCGATGCATGTGTAGCAGGCTTCAGAACGGCGGGAAAGGGAAAGCTGACGCCCTCGAGATCTGCCTCTGTGCCGGGAAGGATCGTTGATGGGTAGTCGACTCGTTCTTCAGCCGCCAATCGATAAGTAAGACGCTTATCGTAAGCCCACCGCAGGACGTTCCAGTCAGGCGTCGACACGCGGAAACGGCGCGAGAGCTCTGCATGGAATTTCGAAAGCAAAGCGGCCGATTCGTCGCTGGTTGGAAACAGCACCCATTGGTCGAGTTGGTAGCGTTCGGCGAGTTCCAATAGGTACGCGACTTGTGCTTCACAGTCTTCCTCCGGCCAATGCAAAGTCCGAAGCGTATATCGAGAGCAGCTCGCCAGCTTGATGTTGGGTGGGGTTGTCACCCACACTGGCACACCACGGCGGCCCAAACTCCTCGCGATCGAAAGACCGTTGAGGATTCCACCAATCACCAATGCGCCTGTCGTTTCCGTCATAGAACTATGGCCTGCGGGTGACAAAACGCCTGCGGGTTCTGAGCAGTTGTCTGCTCACCGTCAGGACGGAGTTATCCCAGTTGAGCAACGAGTGGTTCGCCGACCCGAACGCGATCGCCTTTAGCTTTCCCGGCGACGCAGCGGAGCAGAGCACGGGAAGAGTAATGGGTGCCAACGACAAATTGCATCAGCGGACCAAAACTCCAAACGGCTGGCGCCCCGATAAAGTGCAATCCGGGCACGGAGGCTTCAAACCCTTCCTTGAGCCGTGGATATCCTTGGAAACGACTTATGGACTGCCCTAGTTCCGGAGCAAGGAAATCGTACTTGGAAACGTCGACTCGATATCCGGTTCCTAGAAGCGCATGGTCGATGGTTCTCGCGCTCCCATCGTCTAGTTGGACTTTTATCCACCCCCCAACTGGAGCTGCGGAAACAATAGAACGGCCGAGGGTTATGGGAACGTTCTGGAGCCGCGCCACTAGCCACCGGGCACCGGCGGGCCGGATCGATCGTTTCCGGAGCCAGTCCTGAATTGAACGGGGCAGCCGCCTGACCAAGTCAGGCCGCGCCACAACCTGGCTGATGCCAGCGGGACCAACGTCTGTGGGCGCATAGAGGAACTTTGAGATTTCGGGGCCCAAGCTGTAGTGGATCGTCTTGGAGACTAATCCTCCAAGCCAGCGAATCTGGCGCGCACGGGCAACGATCTCGACCTTGGCGCCGCTTTCGTGCAATAGTGCGGCCGATTCCAGTGCACTCTGACCGCTTCCGACAACGAGCACTTGTTTCCCAGCAAACCTTTGGAATTCAAGATGTTCAGAGGTGTGAGACGCTAGCGAACGCGGCAAACCTGCAAATTCGGGCGGGCGGTAAGTGAACGAACCAATGCCGGCGGCAACGACCAGGCGGCGTGCATTGACAGTCTCACCCGCTTCGAGGATAAGCTTAAAGCCGTTTGGCACGGACTCGACGCGGGCAATCTTCCGTTGATCGAGGTCAGGCAAAGCCTGGCGTTGATACCAGTGTCCGTAGCCCACGAAGCTGTCAAGTGGTACGGGGCTGGAAAAATGAGTGCGGCTTGCGGCTTGGTACTCCTCCATGGTCAACGACTCGTTTGGGCCGGCTATATGCGATGCTGCCCAACCCGAGCGGAGCAACATGCCCTTCGGCATGTTGCCTTCCCAAAAAGACATCGGCTCGCCGAACGTGTGCACGTCCAAACCTTTAACCGTGCGCAAGTGTGCGGTCGCGGATAGGCCATAAGGCCCAGCACCAATGATTGCTACGTCGCATTTTGTCATTTTTGCCCTCGTGAATTGAAGTCTTGATTCAACAATCGAACAGCCGATGATGCGAGGTCTTGCAAAGAGAACGATCGTGGAGCGAACTATTTATTACCTATGGAGGCGAAAGTTGGTTGAGCAGTTGCCCCAATTGCAGCCGTGCATTTTCCAGCGCGTTCGGGTCGTGACTCCAGTTGCTCCAGCTCGTCGCAATCGGCAGGATGGCTGAGTTCACAATGGCAACTTGCCCTAGGTTCTTGAGAATCTGGGCGTATTCGTAGTCTTGAATGCCGTCACGGATGGCCTTAAGACGTATTCCGGGGGCGGATTCACTGGAGGCGATCGGACCAGGGGGATAGAGAAATATTCCGTCCCCCGGTCTTTTGTGGCCACCCTCGCAATTGGTCGTATCCACATTATTCCAACTGCCGAGGGTGTTCCCGGCGCTCCATCCATCGGCGCGATAGTAAAGAATCCCCGTCGCTCCTTGCGTCCAATTCAAGAACCCTGCCTGGATGCGCTCGTTGATCGGGGGATAGTCCACCATCCATTCCGGAGCGTTGCCGAATCCCGCGTTGCAACTGGTATAGCTCCAGAGGTCTCCCCCACCGGTAAACGGCAGAGCGGGCCACTGTTGCACGGAATCCAGCAGCACCCAATGGTCGATGGCGCCGTATAGATTCGAATCAGTCGTGTTGGCGGTCATTATGGTCTTGACGCTACGATTCGCCGCATGCGCGTTTATGCCGATTGTCTTGAGGGCCGGGTAAGCCTTTGTGCAGCCATTCAATTCGTCCGCAACGTAGAGGTCCAACGCGATGCCTGCCGGAAAATTCGCCGCTGCCGTGTTGATTTCGCTGGTTGAAGGGAGGTTGCTATAGGAACCATCGCACTCAATGCCGACGCGATAAAACAGGTTGAGCGCCAAGCGGTTGAGGCCGAAATCGGTCATGTCCGAGGATGCGTTCGCGGGCACCTCGCAACAATTCATTACTTTGTTGCGCATTAGGGCTTGCGCCAGAGTCGTTACTGTATTCCCGGTGGCAGGAGGCCAGAGCGACCAGACGGAAAGTTCCGAGGGCTGCGCGGGTAGCTCAAAGTTCCACACCGTCAGTGTGACCGGAATGGTCTCACTGCCCTGATCGGCGGTGATGGAGATGCTGCCCGTATAGATTCCCGGCGGGCTGTTCGTCGGTCCGTGCGGCACGGAAATGTCGATCCAGTAGGGTTGATTCTGCCCCGCAGCAATGGCGGCATTGCAGGCCTTCAGGATCGCCCCCGTGCCGCACAGAGGTAATCCCGTCTCCGGATCATTGAACGGGATGAGCGGCTCCGGGTAAGTTCCCGAACCCAGCGGTGGATTGCTGCCTCCACCGTAACTCGCAGTGCCGGTCACGGTGAGGTAGTACTCGCGGTACAGCGTGAAGCTGGCTGCCGGCAGACTCGCACCGCCGGGACCGGAGAGCGCTGACGCGCTCACGTTCACGTTGGTCAAGCCAGCAGCGGGGCCCTGCACGATGACCTGAGTGTCCACCGTTTCCCCGCGTGCGCTGGACAGAGTGATGGAAGAGGCTGTGCCGGGGGCGTCGGTCTTTCCCACTCTGACCAGACCGGGTGCTACCCAAAAAGGAAATGGCGAGCTTGATGATTGACTGACCGGTTGGTTGTTGATCGAAGAGGGCACGGCAAAAAGCCCCGCTTGAATGCGCGTTGCTCGCGTATTTAATAATATGAGGATCGTCAGGACGACGAGCACTCCTGTCATCAACAGCAGCCCCTTAACGGACCGGAAAGTCGCGCGCATAATCCCCGTTTTGACTGCCTGATTTGTCGTGTAGATTCATGGATGTCGTAATTCTCCCACGAGTTAATTTTCGGGTTGTGCGAACCATGGAACACACAGCGGCTCCATTCCGTAGACGCTGGCACATCGCAAAGCTGATTTTCCAACGGAGATTTCACCCCTCTCGGTTTGTTTTGCTGCGATATTTCCGGCGCGCAGCTACCCGATGGACCTGCCCAATAAACTGCTGCTCTTGCCGGCATGCGATTCGTTCATTCGCAAAACTCCGAGATACTCTCGGTGGAGCGCTTCCCAGACCTGCTCTTGTTGGAAGTTGCGTTTGACTTGGTCCTGGCCGGCGCGTCCCAGTTTACTGGCCAAAGTTTTGTCGGTGATAAGTCTTGCCAACGTTTCAATAAGCGCTGGTACATCGCCCACAGGGAAAAGTAGGCCGGTCTCGCCGTCCACCACGACATCGACGATTCCAGTCACCGACGCTCCTACCACCGGCTTGCCAGCGGCCTGTGCCTCCAGAATGACAGTGGGTAGACCTTCCCGGTGGCTCGGTAGCACCACGACATCGGCAATCGCATAGTAAGTGGCGATGTCCTGCACTGGCCCCGCGAAAACCACACGTGGGTGGGTCTCCAGACTTTTTCGAGTATCGACGGGAAGGGGATCTTCGTCCTCGAAGCATCCCGCCAGGAGCAGATGGAGATCGGGGAATTGATTACCGAGTTTCAGGAAGGCTCGCACCAGCTCGGGAATGCCTTTGTCACTGGTCAGACGCCCAACAAATAGCAAAACAGGCGCTTGCGCCGGGATTCCGAACTGATATCGCAACCCGGCCGCTCGCCTCATCCTCTCCGGCGTGGCCGTGAAACGCGAAGCATCCACGCCATTGCAACTCCCAGACCCGAAAACCACCGTTCGATCCAGATTTGTGAGTCCGAAAGCAATCGCCTTCTCGCGCACGCTCTGGCTGACGCATACGACGCGATGGGCAAAACGACAAGCTAGGCGCTCGGCACAGATGAGAAGTCGGCGCCTGATTCCCCTGGAGGTCTCGAACCGTAAACCGTGCAGGGTGTAGAACCGGCAAGGGACGCGGTTCAGCCACGCAGCAAAACCTCCCAGCAACCCTGCCTTGGGGGTCCCGACATTGGTGACTGTGGGGCGAAGCGTGCGCATGATGCGCCACAAGCGCCACAGGGATAGAAGATCTCGTGGGGGAGCGATCTCACGGTCCATGGGCACATCGATGATCGGAACGCCCTGGGGTTGGGCCACTTCCCACTCGCCCTTGCGGCGCTCCGGACAGAGAACCGTCACATCAAAGCCCCTATCCTGAAAATACTGCAACTGGCCTTGCAGAAAGCCAACCGCGATCGACGAATTCACCACATTGACCAGGCGCGATCGCTCCGAATTCACACTCATGTTTGTGTGGTCTGGCATTTCTTGTGCTCGGCTAGTGGCCTGTCGGCCTCTCGCTCGCTACTTTGGGCGCGGCGCTGCCTTTTCCCATGGATTGAGAACGTTGATGGAATGATCCGCGCTGGCGTTGACGTCCGCTGCCCTCGGTGCGCTTACTGTGATCAGTTTAAGGAAAGGAATCAGGCGCGCTCAAAATCTCAAGCAGGAACCGAACATCAAACTGACGGATTTACCGGGCACATTGTGAGAGGTCCGGGGAGGGCACATGCTGTAATGGTTCGGCAGCCACCCTCGCGTAGATTGCCTGATAGCGCTCCACAATCACTGGCAGTGCAAAATGGCGTTGCACGCGACGCCTGGCGGCCATTCCGAGGTGGCGCCGTACTCCGGGTCCGGCTTGTATCAGCTTCCGCCATGCTTCGGCCAGCGCCTGCGGATCTCCGGGCGGGACTACCAGACCGGTCTCCCCAACGATCAGGGCGGAATCCCCCACGTCGGTCACGACGCAGGGCGTTTCGCAGGCCATGGCTTCACCGATGGCGATGGGAAAGGCCTCACTAAGAGAAGCAGTAGTAGCAATGTCCATTCCGGCAAAAAGGCGAGACATATCTCGACGTACTCCTAAAAGTTGACAACGGTCACGAATGCCCGCCGCTTCGATCCATCGCGCCAACTGTGAGTTTTGCCAGGTGATGTCAAGACCGCAGAGTACGAAGTGAATCTCGGGCATTTGCCTGCGTAGCCGCGCGGCTGCCCGAATGAAATTGTGATGATCCTTGTAGGGATGGAAGCGGGCTGCTATTCCAATTACAACTGCATCTGCCGGGATGCTCAGTTCCTCACGCACCGACGCGCGGGCGGCAGGGTCGGGTTTGATTTCCTCCAGATCGAAGCCGTTGGGGACAACCTCCAGTTTTTCGTCGGGGTAGCCAAGTTTTTTGTGAATACGCTGCGACGCCTCTGAGCAACATACAATCCGGGTGGGGATTTTTCGCGATAGATACGCGCAGGCGCGACTGACTAACATGGTGCGACGCTTGTCAATGCGAGGGTCAAGCACGGTATGGTGGATGCCCCAAACCACAGGCACATTACCCGCCAGGCGTGCCGCAAGAGCCCCGACTAGGTTCGCGTGATACATCCAGGTTTGAATAATGTCTGGTTTCGACTCTCGGATCCATCGCGCGAGGCGCATCACCCGCAAAGGGTTCGGCGCATTCTTTTTCATGCCGAGGGTGCGTACGCGGACACCGATTGCCTCCATGCTCTCCGCCAGATCTAACACGCCGGTAAGCGAAACAATTTCATTTTCAAACCGCGTGCCATCCATACCGGAAGCGATTCGGCAGAGCATGGTTTCGGCGCCGGCTGGGCCGAGGGTCGTGATGACGTGCATGACTTTGATCATAGAACTATAGAAACTTCACTCATCGACGGGTGATCGTCGCATAGGGAGTCGGTTCACTGATTCGTGCTCGTCACCCCTCTTAGAGCGGAATGGGAGATTTCCGGAGCACGCTTTCTGTGTTCCGGGTATGCGAAAGATTTACGACGTCCTCGTACAGTTCTTCGTATGCCTGGACCATCGTCGACACGTCGTAGTTTTCTCTTGCCCGCTGCGCGGCGGCCATCCCCATTGACAGTCTCGCTTCTCGATTTTCTAAGAGATATGCCATGGAGTTGGAGAGACCCTGAACATTTCCCCGCTGCACGATAAGGCCCTCTTTTCCACTTTCGAAGAGGTCTGGCACGCCACCCACAGCGGTGCTAACGACGGGCAGACCGGAGGCCATAGCCTCAATCACGGAGAGCGGGTTGCCCTCCCAGTCTGAGCTCAGCACGAAAACATCCATTGCGCCTAACACGTCTGGAATATCGGCCCGCAGTCCGAGGAAACGCACTTGACTTCCTAACCCGAGGTCCTTTGCCTGGTCTTCTAGCTGTTCCCGCAACACGCCATCTCCCACCAGGAGCAAATGGGCGTTGGGATTGGAAGCGGGACCTTGGGCGAAGGCTCTCAGGAGCAGCGCGTGGTTCTTCTGTCCGGCGAAACGTGCCACGCAGACGAACAGAACATGACGGTCTGCGAAGCCCTCTCTTGCACGCCATTCTCTCCGCGGGGTCTGGGGACACGCATATCGATCCACTGGAATACAGTTCGGGATCACGTGGGATTGTTGAATCCCATAAAGGCGCGTTAGGCTGGCGGCTACCTTTTCCGCAACGGGAACGGGGACAACGCCGTGGTTGAATGCATAGCGCTGAATCCAGCGCGCCCTGGGTTCAACCTCGCGCTCCGCCATATTGTGGACGGTATGCAATAGTGAAGCGTGCTTGAGGAGCAGCATGGATGGTAACGCATAGCGAAGCACTTGGATGTGGGTGTGGACAATATCTGGCTGGGAATCCCTGAGAACGCGATGTAATCTGGAGTACATGCGGTAATCGAATCCCGGAGTTTTGCCCAGGTATCGAACTTCTACCCCAGCTTCCTCGAGCAAACGGTCGAGATCGCATTCCAACCGCCCGCTTAGCGAAACGACTACCGTTTCATACCGCTGACGGTTCAACCTCGTCACGATATGGACGGCCACGCGCTCGGCGCCACCCGGGCTCAGCGTCGGAACAATATGGACCACCTTGATTTTTTTCATGATCTCAGTGTGCCGGTCGGCAGCGGAATTTCGCTCACCACACCCGCGTCCACGCCATCAGGACTACGTTCGAGGTCCCGAGACGAGAAGACGATTCTCAAGATGTGCGTAAAAGGGATAATTGAACTTCAGCAACAGCGGGCGCACGGCTCTGCGTTTGCTGCGTCCGGGCCATGCTCCCGCATTGCGCCATTAACAGACCGAAGAAGAACCAAGTCGGTTTCCGCATTTCCCAAGTTAAGCTGGATACTCCTACTATCCAAACCCCTAAAAATACAATCCACAGTTTCTGCGGGAAAGGAGGCAACCGCCTGAGTGACAGCGCTAGGAAACCTAGCAAGGCGCAAAAAAGTGCAAAACCGATCACGCCTTGCTCTACGAGTACCGACAGAAAAGTATTGTGCGCAGCGGGCGCCTGAGGCGTTCCGGATTCATCGGCGCGAATCGGTTCAGCCAAAATGCGGCTAACGGTAAGCCGGAACGCGTTCGCTCCCACACCCAGGAAAGGATGCGTGCGGAAAAGCTCCCAAGCTGCTGTCCAGATGACCGTACGTCCGGTGAACGTGCCCTGTGAGAATTCGAGGGGAATCGTGGATAAGCGTTCCCATGATGTCGAGGGTACGAAGACAAGAGCGCCGCAGACGAGCAATGAAACTGTCAACAGGATGGCGATTCTCTGACGCGCTGTCAACCGCGCATGAGTCAAGGGCACGATCGCAAGGGCGAAAACGCTGGCCAAGGCTGCCCCCCTTGAGGCAGTTAGCAACACCGTCGTTCCTGCCAAGGCAAGTTGCAGTCTGTAGACCCAAGCGATCATTCCTTTGCTCTGAATGAGCAGATAGTATGAAAAGGGAATACTCAAGGCCATTAATAGCCCCAGGTCATTGGCATCTAACCGCGCGCCGGCATACCGTTGATAAACAGACTCCTGGTGAATAATAAATAAGTAGACAGTGTCAATTCCCGAGACGAATGTTCCCAAGACGTAGGCCTGCATCAGCCGCGTCTGTTCTCGATCCCGAGAGGCGAGCTGCCATATCAACCACACCATCATGAAGAGCTGAATGTAGGTGACAGTTTGTGTCACAGTTCCCTCGGGATAAAGACTCCATAAGTAACTTCCACCTGCCAACAAGACAAATAGAGCCATTAGGATGTGGCCGGGCGCTGGCCGCCTGACTCTTCCACTTTCGATGATGGCCAACAAACCAAGAACTCCACCGAGCATCCCGATCAAGCGTGCGCTCGTACCAAAATTGGCGATCGTGATCGCGTCTTCCCATGACATAGCGAACACCAAGAGCCAAAGGGAAGCGAACGCAAGCTTGCCCAAACCGGAAAGCTCTTCTCCTCCGGCGAGGGAGCGGCCAACTCTTCTATTTGCTTGGTCAAGCAAGCCAGCTCTCCCAATTTTCCTCATAGGGTCTTAACTGTCGGTGGCAGAAACAAACAGACCCAGTCGCATTCGGCGAAAGAAAGTAAAAAAGGGATTGGAATTCTAGTCATTGGATGCTGGAGTTCGTTCCGGTGAAACCGGTTTGTTCGGACAGCGACAGCGTCATGCTGTTTCAGTTCTATCGGCGCATACTTGGGTGCGCATTCGCATGCCTATGACTAGAACCAGGGCGCTCCCGGTAAGCTGCACGATCGCGGCGATCAACATCGCGAAGATTGCGCCCAGGAGCCCCTGCCGTGCAACCAGCCAATAGCAGCTCGCGAAAAGG
>WNGO01002315.1_pt1 | contig 14025 bp, 16 predicted proteins | sample 5400511 | NCBI WGS metagenome assembly WNGO01 (sample SAMN13153380, study PRJNA577476) | soil metagenome | isolation source: 20 cm soil or saprolite under Garry oak tree replicate 2 | place: USA:California | collected 2016-06-15
CCTTGCCCTGGGCGTCCGGCTGCCCTTTGCCCTTGGCGAAGAGCTTCACACCGCTGTAACCGGCGAGGGGACGCCGACCTTGCCCGTGTAAAACCTCCGCTACAACGTGTTACCGGCCAGCAGCAGTGCTCTAACCTCGCCGTCGGTAACCTGTGGCCATTCCTCGAAGAAGTTCCCGACCGCGTAGAACGGCTCCGGGGTGGCGAGACAGACGAATTCATCCACCTGTGGCCTGAGCCAGCCGGCCGTGTCGGGTGGCGCAACGGGTACCGCCAGGACCACACGTCGGGCGCCACGCCGCCGCACCGTCTGGATACCCGCCTGTGCGGTGTACCCCGTGGCAACGCCATCGTCGGTCAGGATCACGGTTCGGTCCTCGAGTGACGGCATCGCTCCCGCGCCCAGTGCCGCCAGCCATGCCCGCAACTCCTCGCGCTGGCGTGCCGCCGCATGCCCGATGTCGTCTTCGGTCAACCCGAGGTGCTGGCTGACCCGGCGGTCGAAGACGAGGACTGCATCGTCGTCGACGGCACCGATGGCGAGCTCGGGATTGCCCGGAGCGCCGAGCTTACGCACGGGGCAGATTCCCAGCGGCAGATGCAGGTCGACGGCGATCGCCTTCGCCACGACGACGCCGCCGCGGGGGATCCCCAGGACGACGGTTCGGTCGTGGTCGCGGTAACGCCGCAGCTCGGCGGCGAGGCGCTCGCCGGCCTCGAGGCGGTCGCGGAAAATCACCGAACTACAATAGGTCGATGTCGACGGCCGCGACGAACATGCCCGGCGTTGGGGACCTGGCGCCCGATTTCACCCTTCCGGGGACGCCCGACGGCGATCCCGTTTCGCTCTCATCCTTTAAAGGCAGCAAGCACGTCTTGCTCGCCTTCTACGTCTTCGACTTCAGCCCCGGCTGAACGAATGAGCTCACCTCCTTGCGAGGTGATCACCAGCAGTTCGTAAAGGCGGAGACCCAGGTACTTGGCCTGAGCGTCGATCACATCTGGGCCCACAAAGCGTATGCAAAGAGCTTGGGCGATCTTCCCTTCCCCATACTCGCCGATTGGGACAAGTCCGTCGCCCGCCGCTACGGCGTGCTCAACGAAGAGCGAGGCGTCGCCCAGCGGTCGCTGTTTCTGATCGATTATCGGGGCTACATCCGCTGGCGCAACCCTCACTACGACTGGCGCAGCCAGGAACAGTATGCGCAGGTGACCGAGGCCATGCTGGCGCTGCCGATGATTCCGAGGGCCAAGCAAGCGGTCCCCCAGCCCGACCCCCCGCAGAAATAGAAAAGGCCAGCCCGAAGGCTGGCCGTTGATGGTTGAGAGGTCTAGCTCTTGCCGTTGGCGACGACGGCCAGGATGTCCTTCTCGGACAGGATCAAGTACTCGGTCTCGTCGAGCTTGATCTCGCTGCCGGCGTACTTGGCGTAGACCACGCGGTCGCCGACTTTGACATCGAGCGGCTCGCGCTTGCCGGTCGTCTCGATGAAGCGGCCGTTGCCGACGGCCTCGACCATGCCTTCCTGCGGCTTTTCCTTGGCGGTGTCGGGCAGAACGATCCCGCTCTTGGTCTTCTCTTCGCGATCGACCGGCTTGATTACGACTCGGTCGCCCAATGGACGTAGCTTCATAAAACCCTCCTTAGGTGGTGACAGTACATTAGCACTCAGTGAGCCCGAGTGCTAATGATAACGGATGGAGCCGGGTCTTTCAAGACATGGGTCTGGCAAGCTCTTGTCAGGGTGCCACCCGGAGCGTACCCTCGCATCACGATCTATGGGAGGGAGGAACTCATGAAGAGGGTCGTCCGTCTGCTCGTCGTGCTCCTACCGCTTGCCCTGCTGGCTGGCACTATTCCGGCGGCGGCCAATGATGAGGCCGGATACCTCGCCGTCGGCGATTCCGTCGCGTTCGGCTTCAACCCGCTCGTCTTTCACAGCGATCCGACCGACACCGATGCCTACATCGGCTATCCAGAAGTCCTTAGCAAACATGTGGTCAACGCGTCGTGCTCTGGAGAGACCAGCGGCAGCCTCATCGCCGGCCCGCCCGACAATGGGTGTGCAGGCTTCAGGTCCGTGGCTCCACTGCACGTCCGCTACACGGGGACCCAATTGGCCTTCGCGGTCGCGTACATCCGGGCCCACCCAGACACGCAGCTGGTGACCATCGATATCGGAGCCAACGACTTGTTCGTCCTGCTGCGGACCTGCGCAGGGTCCAGCAGCTGCTTTGCGGCAGGATTCCCCGTCATGCTGTCGAGCCTCGCGAGCAACCTAGTCACCACCTACCAGTCGCTCCGCGCCGCTGGCTTCAGGGGCCACCTCGTGGCCCTGACCTATTACGTCACCGACTACAACGATCGGAACACGGTTGCAGCTATCGGGGCGATCAACCAGGTGGTCGCGGCTGTGACAACGGCGTTCGGAGGACGAGTCGCTGATGGGTTCACGGCATTCCAAGGCGAGGCGATGGAAGCCGGCGGCGACAGCTGCAAGGCTGGCCTGCTGATCAGGCTGCCAACCGGCGGCTGCGACATCCATCCATCTCGGTTGGGGCGCCAGCTCCTCGCCCGCGCTGTCGAGGCCGTCAACTAGCGAACGAAGCGAATCCGAGGCTCGGGTCCGCGTCGAAGGGCGCCGGGTCCGGGCCTCGCCGGTCCCACTCGATCAATGCGGCGGCGCCGATCATCGCCGCGTTGTCGGTACAGAGCTCCGGGGCCGGGATGACAAGATGCGCCGTCTTGCCTAGCCGCGAGCGGGCGGCCTCGCGAAGGCGACGATTGCGCGCGACGCCGCCGCCGAGCACGATCGTTGGCGCCGGGTCGGCGGCCTGGGCCGCCTCGACGCGCTGCAAGAGGGCGTCGACAATCGCTTCCTGGTAGCTGGCGGCGAGGTCGGCCCGCTCCTGATCGGTGATCGACTTGCGTTTCCGGACCTCGTAGAGCAGGGCCGTCTTGACGCCACTGAAGCTGAAATCGAGGCCGGGGGCACGCGGCCGCGGAAACCGGACGGCCCGCGGATCGCCCGTCGCCGCCAGCGCATCGATCGCCGGGCCGCCGGGGAACGGCAGTCCGAGAATGCGAGCCCCCTTGTCGAAGGCCTCCCCCGCCGCGTCATCGATCGTCCTTCCGATCACCGCGATGCCGCCGTCCTCCTGCCATCGAATCAGGTCACTGTGACCCCCGGACACGACCAATCCAAGGACTGGCGGGTGGAGGTCCGGCTCCTCGAGCAGCCCGGCGAAGACATGGGCGGCGAGGTGACTGACGCCAATCACCGGCAGCCTGCGCGCCCAGGCGATCGCCTGTCCAAGGTTGACGCCCACCAGAAGGCAGCCGACCAAACCCGGCCCCCTGGTCACGGCGATACCATCGACCTGCTCCCAGCGGGTGCCCGCGTTCTCCAGCGCGCGCTCGATCACGGGCACCAGCGTCTGGAGATGCGCGCGCGCGGCGATCTCCGGCACCACCCCGCCGTAGGGCGCGTGCAGCGCATCCTGCGACCGAATCACGTTCGAGAGCAGACGCGGGCCGGTGGCGACGACCGCCGCGGCGGTCTCATCACAGGAGGTCTCGATCGCCAGGACGCGCCGGCCAGGCTCGGCTACTGCGGTGTGCTGCTGCCGAGCCCTTCGATCTCGAGCGTCTGCAGGATCTCGTTGAAGCGCTTCTTGAAGCCGGACGCCTGGATCGAGTCCGACCACATCACGATCGCATCCTCGTTGTTGTCGGTGTAGTAACCGCGGCGTCGGCCGATGACCTTGAAGCCGAACTTTTCGTAGAGGCGGACGGCGACGTCGTTGGACGGGCGCACCTCGAGCGTTAGCCAGCGCGACCCGAGTTGATAGGCGCGCTGGATCAACGCCGCCATGAGGGCATGGCCGTAACCCTTGCCCTGCTGATTCGCGCGCACCCCGACCGTGGTGATGTGCGCCTCGTCACTCATCTTCCAGAGCCCGGCGTAGCCGACGATCTCCTCGTCCCGGCGCAGCACGAGGTAGTACGCAGAGCGATTGTGATGGAGCTCGCGATAGTAGGCATTGCGCGGCCAGGGTGTCGGAAAAATCTGCCGCTCGATCGCCTGCACCTCGGGGATGTCCTCCTCGCGCATGGCGTCGACGAGCGTTCGGGACTTCAACTGCATCATGGGGCCTTCCTTCTGCGCTCCTCCGCGGCCGCGGGCTGAACGTAGAGCGCCTGCACTTCATCATATCGCAGCGGTTTTTGCGAATCGAAGGTCCAAATGGCGGAGTCGAGTAGTGCCGCGCTCAGGGACCGCCGTTCGCCGGCGGGCAGCTCGAGGTGAGCCAGCGCGGGGGCCCAGCTGGCCAGGCTACCGGCGGGCTCGACGATGACCCGGGCGGCCGCGGGCAGCCACCCAGCAAGCTCATCCACAGGCAGACGGCGCGCCGGCTCGCCTTCGCGCCAGGCATAGACTTCGCGGCGACCCGCGTCGCGCAGCGCCACGCTCGCCGGATCGCCAGTGGCGCGGCGGGCGAGGATCGCGAGGCTGTCGGCGACGTACAACGGGATATGGCGCGCGTATGCCAGGCCGGCCGCCAGCGATAGCCCGACCCGAAGACCCGTAAATGACCCGGGGCCGCGCGCGGCCACGACGCCCTCGATGTCGTCAGGCCTGCCGCCGGCCCGTTTGACGACCGCGTCGAGTCGAACCAGCACCGGCGCGTCCGCCCGATCCCTGACCCAGTCATCGGCGGCGAGCTGGCGGCGCCCGTCGAGGACGACCAAAGCTTGGTCGACGCCGGATGTGTCAATCGCCAGGCGCACGAAACACCGCCCGGATCCGGTCCGGCCCGTGGATGAGGGTCAGGCGCCGCCGCGTCTCCGTCTTGCTCGTCAACCCGATCCGGATCGTCGCCCAGTCGTCGAGCACGCCGGCGCGGTCCGGCCACTCGATCACGGTGACCGCGTCGGGCGCCGGTTCATCCAGGCCGGTGTCGACCCATGCCATCCCATCCAGACGATAGAGGTCGTAGTGCTCGACCTGGACACGGCCCTGGTAGTGGTGGTGCAAGACAAAGGTCGGGCTGTGCACGCCGCTCGTGACGCCCAAGGCCTCCGCAATGCCCTTTACCAGCTCCGTCTTTCCCGTGCCGAGGTCACCTTCGAGCGCGATGACGTCACCGGGTTCGAGGACCTGCCCCAGGCGACGGCCGAGCTCGCGGGTTTCCGCCACCGATGCCGTGTCAACGAAAGTGTTCATACCCGGCGCCTTGGAGCCTTTCCATCCGCGAGCCGTTGCGGAGCCGAATCCCGGGTCGCGCCTCGATCTCGCCCACCACGGTCAATGGGAGCTTGATGCGCTCGAGGACGCGGCTCGCCGCGGCGACGCGCGCGGTCGGTGCCGCGCAGACCAGCTCGAAGTCCTCGGAATCCTTGACCGCCAGTGCCCATTCCTTCCGAGGTAGACCTCGCGCCAATGGGAGTCGCTCGAGATCGATCGTCGCTCCCAGGCGCGTGCCGTCGAGCAATCGCTCGACCTCGCGATAGAGACCGTCGCTGATATCGCCGCCGACCCTGATGCCCGCGTCGACCAGCACCCGCCCGGCGATCACGCGTGGTGTCGGATCCAGCTGCGCGGAGACCCAGCCGCGTTCTCTGGCCGTTGAGGGCCGGCGCCCTGATTCGAGGAGTCGGAGACCGGCCGCGGCGCCACCGAGCGAGCCAGTCACGGCGATGAGCCAACCGGCTCGTGCCCCATCGCGCCTCAGCACGGAGCGCGCCGAATCGATCCGGCCGACCAGGGTGGCCGTCAAGGTGAGCAGCCCGAGCGTGCCACTAATGTCTCCTCCGGCGATCGCGCAGCTGAAGCGCCGCGCCTGTTCCGCGATGCCCTGGTAGAGACGGAGCAGGTCAGCCACCGGAAGTGTCCCGCGGAGCGTTAGCGACACGAGCGCGTAGCGTGGCTCTGCGCCCATGGCGGCCAGGTCGCTGAGGTTGATGGAGATCAGGCGGCGGCCAAGCCTTCGGAAGTCGAAGTCCGGCCACTCCACGCGAAAATCGATCTCCTCGACCATGGTGTCGGTAGTCGCCACCACGAATGGATCGCCACGCCAGACCGCGGCGTCATCCCTGGGCGCCGCAACCAGCAGGGCTCGCGACGGCGGATCCAGGTAGCGACCGATCGACCGCAGGAGGCCGCGCTCGCCCAGGTCCGCGAGCGTCCGTGGCCGGCGCGCGACGCGATGGGCTATACGGGGAGACCCTCGACCGGGCTGCTCGCGACGGCCTTCAGGCCGATGTGGGCCCGTCCTGCCCTGAATGCCCGACGCCCCGCGACGACCGCCTCGGCAAAGGCCCTCGCCATCTCGGGGGGATTCTGTGCCCGGGCGATCGCGGTATTGACGAGCACAGCGGCGGCACCCGCTTCGAGGCACCGCGCCGCCTCGGACGGAACGCCCAGACCCGCATCGACGATGACCGGCACCTTGACCTTGCTGACGATCAGCTCCAGGTTCAAGAGATTTTGCAACCCGAGCGTCGTGCCGATGGGCGCCGCGCCGGGCATCACCGCGGCGGCTCCCTCCTCGTAGAGCCGGATCGCCTGCACCACGTCGTCACTGGTGTAGGCCATGACGATGAAGCCTTCTTTGACCAGCTGGCGGGTGGCCTCCAGCGTCGCCTGCGGGTCGGGCAGCAGCGTGTCTTCGTCGCCGACGACCTCGACCTTGATGAAGTCGGAGTAACCGGCGGCGCGGGCCAGACGCGCGAGCCGGACGGCCCCTTCCGCGGTGGTCGCGCCGGCAGTGTTGGGCAGAAGCGTGTAGCGGCGCAGATCGATGCCCTCGAGCTCGGAGCGGCCACCCTCGAGATTGAGGCGGCGGATGGCGACGGTGATCATGTCGGGTTGCGCGGCCTCGAGGCAGCGGGCGAGCACCTGGTTCGAGGCGAATTTGCCGGTACCGTGGATCAACCGGGACCGGAGCGAACGGCCACTGACGACCAGGGCATCGTCCGCTCCGCCGCCGCCCACGAAGTAAACGAGCTCCAGCTCATCGCCCGCGTGGACCTGTGTCTTGTCGAAATCGTCGCGGCGCCGAATCTCGCGGTTGTGCTCGACGACGACCCGGGACGGCTGGACGTCGAGCTGCTTGAGCAGGTCGAGGAGGCTCACGCCATCGGGCACCGTGCGCGGCTTGCCATTGAGCGTGACGGTGACCTGGCTCATCGGCGCGACGCCGTCAGCCGCGTCACCAGGGCTTCGTGCAGGCGTCGGGCGGCTTCGGCCGGATCCGCGGCATCGTAGACCGCGCGCACCACCGCGACGGCCGGCGCACCCGCGTCGACGACGGTAGCGACATTGTCGAGGTCGATCCCTCCGACCGCCACGAACGGCCGGTCGATCACGCCAGCCACCCGAGACACGAGCGCGGTGCCCACGGCGGGGCGGCCCTCTTTCGTAGGCGTCGCATGAACGGGACCGACGGCGACGTAGTCAACGCCCTCGTGGACCGCGAGCTGTGCCTGGGCAAGGCTGTGTGTCGAGCGCCCGATCAACCGCCCCTCGAAGCCTGGCAGCGCGCGCACCGCGGCAGGCGGGAGATCGTCTTGGCCAAGGTGCACCCCATCAGCATCCGCCGCGATCGCCAGGTCGGCGTGATCATTGATGATGAGCAGCGCCTCGTGCTCCCGCGTCAGAATACGCAGCGCGAGCGCCAGCCGGTATTGCTCGCCCATCGACATCGACTTTTTCCGAAGCTGGACGACGGCGGCGCCGCCCTCGAGCGCCGCCTCGACGATGCGTGCTGTCTCGACCTCATTCCCCTGATCACCGGTGATCAGGTAGAGGCGCATGCGCGCGAGTCGCTCACGTCGTTCCTCGGCTACTGACATATAGATTCCGCCCCCGGCAGCGGCGGAATGCGTGAGCCCGTTTCCTCCGCAGGTATTACCTGATCAGGTTCTAGGGTCAGCCGGCGGACCCGACTTTCTCAGCATTCCGCTCCCCTAGGGCGACATTAATTATAGGTATCGGCGCGGGACCCGGTTCGAGATCGCGCAGAGCACCTCGTACGAGATCGTCCCGGCGGCCTCGGCGAGGTCGTGCGCACTCAGCGACGTGCCGTCTTCCTCCCCGATCAACGTCACCACGTCACCGACCGTGACGCCGGGAACGGTCCGGACATCGAGCGAGGACTGGTCCATGCTGATGGTGCCGGCGATCGGGACGGCGACGCCGCGGACGATCGCGCGACCGCTGGCCGATGCGCGGCGGTGCAGGCCGTCAGCATAACCAACGGCGATGGTCGCCACCCGTGCCGGCTCGCGGGCGACGAACTTGCGACCGTAGCCGACGCTCCCGCCGGCGGGCACCGTCAGGACGTTGGTCACGATCGTCTGCCAGCGAAGGGCCGGGCGAAGGCCCGGGAGGTCGTCCCAGTTGCGAACCGGACGAACACCATAGAGGATGAGGCCGGCGCGTACCAGGTCCAGGCGCGCCTCGGGAAAGCGAAGCAGCCCCGGGGAGTTGGCGGCATGGCTAAGGAAGCGAGTGACGCCGGCCCGGACCAGGGCCGTGCGGGCGTCAATAAACACGTGCAGCTGTTCTCTCGTGAAGGCAGGGTCCTGGTCCGCGTCGGCGAAGTGGGTCCAGAACCCCTCGAGCCGCAGGTTGGGATCGGCATCGACCTCGATCGCGAGCTGCACCGCCTGCTCGGGCGCGGCGCCCAGGCGGTGCATTCCGGTGTCGACCTTGACGTGGACGCCGATCCCGGTCGCGGCGGTCTTGAGCAGCGCCAGACCCTCCCGGTCGTAGACCGTCAGCGCCAGCTTCGCGGCGACCGCCGCCGAGAGCGCCGACGGCGGCGTGTACCCGAGGTTGAGGATCGGCTCGAGGAGGCCGGCCTTGCGCAGCTCGATCCCCTCGGTCACCGACGACACGGCGAGCCAGGTGGCGCCGCCTTGAAGGGCCGCGCGTGCCGATGGCACGGCGCCGTGGCCGTAGCCATCCGCTTTCACCACCGCCATCACCGCCGTCTTTTCGCCGACGAGTTGCTTGACGAGTTTCGTGTTGTGAGTGATCGCCGAGGGATCGACGTCGGCCCATTTCGTCGCGCCGTGTTGCGTCAGCGGAACCGCTCCATAACGCGCGGGAGCTGCGGCAGGAGGTCGGAGGCGAGCACGCCGGCCTGGCCCATCGAAGCTTCGAGGTCCATCCCGGCCAGGCTATGCAGGTGCACGCCGGTGACGGCGGCCTCGAAGGGGGGCAGCTTCTGGCCCATCAGCCCGGCGATCAGCCCGGCGAGCACGTCGCCGGTTCCACCCGACGCGAGCGCCGGCGTGGCGATGGCGTTGAGAGTCACACGGCCATCCGGGGCCGCGATGACCGTGCCCGCGCCCTTGAGCACGACGACTTTGTTCCACACCTTGGCAAAGCGCGAGGCAATCCCCCGCCGGTCCTGCTGCACGGCCGGCGTCTCCAGTCCGGAGAGGCGAGCGAACTCTGCCGGGTGCGGCGTGAGGACGATCTGCGGCGAAAGGCGCGGCAGGATCGTACGGTGCTCGGATAGCAGGTTGAGCGCGTCCGCATCGAGCACCAGCGGCGCCACCACCCGAGGGATGAGATCCTCGATCAGGCGCCGCGTCGACGCATCCCGTCCGAGCCCCGGCCCGATCACGCCGGCGTCGGCACCCGCGAAGCCACGCAGGATCCCGCTCAGCGACGCGTGCCCAACGACCCCCGGCGAGATCTCCGGGACGGGGCCGACGATGACTTCGGTGCACTTCTCGGCGAGGATGGGATAGATCGATTGCGCGACCAGCAGGCGGACGATGCCTGCGCCCGAGCGCGCTGCCCCCATGCTCGCCAGGTAGGCGGCGCCGGTAAAGCCCTGCGATCCCGCCAGCACCACGACGGTTCCGAACGTGCCCTTGTGCCCATCGCGCGGGCGCGCGGGAAGCCGGAACCCATCCGGCAGCGCGCCTGGCGGCAGGATGGCCTCGGCTTCCGGGATGACCGCGACGGCAACGGCGAAGTGGCCGTCGTGCGCGATGCTGACGTCGATCTCGCGCCCGGTCAGCGTGGTGGCCGGCGCGACCCGGACGTGCGGGCGGCCGTCGTCACTGGGGAGGATCTCGACGTCGCGCATCCGCGGCCGCGGGACGCCGGTCGGCATCGCCTTGCCGATCGCTTCCTTCGCCGCCCAGCGGCCCGCCCAGCGCTCCGCGCTGCCGCCGCAGTAGTCGATCTCCCGGTCGCTGAGGAACTTGTGCAGGAAGCGATCGCCGAAGCGCTTCTGGGCCTCCGCAATGCGCGGGATCGCCGCCACATCCACGCCGACCCGAGGCGTCACGGTGCTTACTCTACGGTGACGCTCTTTGCCAGGTTCCGGGGTTGGTCGACGTTGCAGCCGCGCTCGGTCGCGACGAAATAGGCGAAGAGTTGCAACGCGACGACATTGGGGATGGGCGAGAGGAACTCGGACACCGCCGGCACTTCGATACGGTCGAGCTCGACGTCGGCGAGGGTTCGATCACCGTCGCTGATCAGGGCGAGCACCGGCGCGTCCCTGGCGATGACCTCCTGGATGTTGCTCACCATCTTCTCCAGGGTCGCGGCCTGGGTGGCGATTGCGAACACCGGGAAATTCTTGTCGAGCAGGGCGATCGGCCCGTGCTTCAGCTCGCCCGCGGCGTAGCCCTCGGCATGCAGGTACGAAATCTCCTTCAGCTTCAGCGCGCCTTCGAGGGCAATCGGGTAGTTGATCCCACGGCCCATGTACATGAAGTTGCGATAGCCGGAGTACTTGCGTGCGAGAGCCTGGAACGCCTCCGCCCGATCCAGGACTTGCTGGACGGCGGCGGGCAGAGCTTTGAGATCGGCCGTCAGCTCCCGCAGCCGCCCGGGCGCGAGCCGGTGCCGGACCGCGGCCAGCCGGATGCCGAGCAAGTAGAGGCAGGTCAGATGCGCGATGAAGGTCTTAGTCGAGGCCACCCCGATCTCCGGCCCGGCGTGCAGATAGATGACTCCGTCGCTTTCCAGCGCCATCGAGCTGCCGACCACATTGGTAATGGAGAGGACCCTCGCCTTGCGCTCCCGTGCCTCGCGGATGGCGGCGAGCGTGTCGGCGGTCTCACCAGACTGCGAGACGCCGATCACGAGGGTGTCCTGGTCGATGATCGGCTGGCGGTAACGGAACTCCGAGGCAGGCTCGACTTCGACCGGGATGCGTGCCAGGTCCTCGATGATGTACTTGCCGAGAAGGGCGGCATAGTACGACGTACCGGCCGCCACCATCTTGATGTCGTGGATCTTGAGCAGCTGGCGATCGGTCAGCCCGAATTCCTCGAAGGTGACCTCGCCCTCGTCGCTAAGACGGCCCCGAAGCGCGTTGGAGACCGCCTCCGGTGCTTCGTTGATTTCCTTGGCCATGAAATGAGGGAAACCGCCCTTCTGGGCCTGGCTGATGTCCCACTTGACCTCGATCACCTTGGGCTTGACGGCGGCGCCGCCGATCGTGCTCACCTCTGGTCCCAGCTTGGTGACCGACACCATCTCGCCCTCACCGAGCAGCAGCACTTTCTTCGTGTAGGGGATCACGGCGGTGATGTCGGAAGCGACGAACCATTCCTTGTCGCCGATGCCGACCACGAGCGGAGCGTTGAGCCGGGCACCGATCAAGAGGTCGGGGTCGCGCTGCGAGAAGATCACCATTGCGTAGGCGCCTCGCAGTTTTGCGAGTGCCTCACGAACGGCCGCCACGAGGTCACCCTTGTCAAACTCCTCGATCAGGTGCGGTACCACCTCGGTGTCCGTCTCCGAGATGAACACGTGACCCTTCGCCTGCAGGTCCTTCCGCAGCTCGGCGAAGTTCTCGATGATGCCGTTGTGGATCACCATGATCTGCTTGTGGCAGTCGGTGTGGGGATGGGCATTGATGACGGTGGGACGCCCGTGCGTGGCCCAGCGGGTGTGGCCGATGCCGAGCCGGCCAGCGGGCATCTCCTCGGTGAGGCGCTCGACCAGGGTATCGACCTTGGCGGCGCTCTTCACGACGGAGGTCTGGCCATCCGCCTCGTTGAAGATGGCGACCCCGGCGGAATCATAGCCGCGGTACTCGAGCCGCTTGAGGCTCTCCATGATGATGGGCGCCGCCGAGCGCTCGCCCAGGTAGCCAATAATCCCGCACAAACTCAGTTCGTTGTTTTAGGGAAACGGGCGCCACGGCGCAAAGTTACGGGCTGGCCGACGGAGTGACTCCCGGGATGGGTGAGATGAAGACATGCACCTGGGCAGTCTTCTGGTTCGTCGTGACCCCGTCCGGTGGACGGATGGTCACGGTCCTGACCACGTCGGCCTTGGCGCCCGTGATGTCGATCGGGTCGGTCGCGAGCAGCACCAGGCCGGTGAGGGTGTTCTGGAGCCCGGTCGCCTGGACCTCGAGGGGGGCGATCTGGACGTTGCTTACCCGGTAGCCGGCGGCCGGCTGCCCGGTGAGGGTAAACCCGACCGGCTTGGCGACGGTGATAGCGTCCGCCTGGATCACCATCTTGACCGAGACCTGCGCCGGCGTGACCACCAGCGACTTCAGCGTCTTCTTGTTCTTGTCCCAGACGACCACCGAGTAGGGCTGGTTGAAGCCGGGGGCCACGAGCGCGTCGAGGTCGACCAGAACCACGGCCTGGACGCCCGTGAGCTGGCTTTTGGGGCCGTCGATCCGGACGCTCGCGGGCGTGACGGTGGTCGCGCTGGCCAGCTCGTGGAACCCAGGCGGCAGGGCTTTCACGCGTTCGATTGAAACCGGCTGGGTCGTCGTCCCCAGCTCATCAATCGCGACCGTCACGGTATTGGGAGCGACGATCGTGATGGTCGGATCGGGGTTATTGACGTGAATCGGGACGTCGTTCCTGCCGACGCGGGCGCCGGAAAAGCTCCCCGAGATGTGCAGCATGTTTGGGTTGGCGCGCAGCTGGGCATCGAACGCACGCATGTGGTCCGAGGTCCCGATCGCGGTGACGCTCACCTGCGGCACGTCGCCGACCAGGACCAGGCCCGCTGGGAGCACCGGAGCATCCATCCTGATGCCGTAGGGGTGGCTCTGGGTCGGATTCTGCGCGTACGCGACCACGCTCCAGAGCGCGACAGCAAACGCGATCGCCAGCAGCTTGAGTCGAAGGTTCGCCAGCAGGAACGTTATCTTACCCGGCCTGGCCCTAGCGGCGCCAGACGGGGAGTGGTGGCCGATGCAGCTCGGTGCGGGGCTGCAGCAAGGACGTCAACACCTGCCGCAGCCGGTCCGGGTCGAGGTTGCGGAGCAGCTTTCCCTCGTGCGCCACGGCGATCTGACCCAGTTCCTCGCTGAGGATCAGGACGACAGCGTCGGTTTGCATCGAGAGGCCGAGACCGGCGCGATGGCGGGTTCCCATCCGCTCGCGGACGGTCCCTTCCTCCGCCAGCGGAAGGACGCACCCCGCTGCCAGGATCTGGTTCCCCCGAACGATGACGGCGCCGTCGTGGAGGGGCGAGTTCGGGAAGAAGATCGCCTCCAGGAATTCCGCCGTGAGCTCGCCATTGATCCGGATGCCGCTGTTGGCGTAGTTCTCCAAACCGGTCTCCTTCTCGAAGACGATCAGCGCGCCAGTGAAACGCTGGGTCAGCTTGGTGGTGGCCCGGATCACCTCGTCGATCATCCGGTTGAAGATCTGCAGGTTGTAGTGGGCCATCGGCCGTCCGATGAAGCCGATCCGGCCGAACTGGTCGAGGGCGCGACGGATCTCCGGCTGGAAGAGCACGATGATGCCGATCAGGACGGCCGGGGCGGCGTTGCGGAAGATCCACGAGAGCAGCCGCAGGTCGAGCAGGTTCGCCAGCAAGCCGATCAGGGCGAGCAGCAGAACGCCGAACATCAGCTGGACGGCCTGGGTCCCACGAACCAGCAGGAATAAGCGGTAGAGAAAGAACGCCACCAGGGTGACGTCGATGAGATCGAGGACATGTCGCCAGATGTTCCCGCTCTGGAGGAACACCAGGATGTCGCGCAGGATCACGTCCACTAGCGGTGA
>WNGO01011972.1_pt1 | contig 14025 bp, 9 predicted proteins | sample 5400511 | NCBI WGS metagenome assembly WNGO01 (sample SAMN13153380, study PRJNA577476) | soil metagenome | isolation source: 20 cm soil or saprolite under Garry oak tree replicate 2 | place: USA:California | collected 2016-06-15
GCGGCGACCGCCTCCGCGGAGCGCAATCTGCGCCTCCTCATGGACGCCGTGCCCGATGCGATCGTGGTCGTCGACCGCGGGGGGCGGATCGTCGAATCGAATGGGCCCACCTACGTCATGGGGGCGCTGGTCGGGCCGGCGGAAAACCGCAACATCTTCGAGTTCCTGGCGCCCGACACGGCGCCCGTGGTCCGGGAGAAACTGGCCGCTGCGTTCCGCGGGGAGATTCAACGGCTCGAGATTCCCTTCTCACGCGACGACCAAACCCCCGGGGTCGGCGCCGTCCTGTACGCCCCGATCCGCGAGGGAAGCGGGATTACCCGGGTACTGATCCTGGCGCGCGACATTACCGAGCAGAAGCGGAACGAGTCCCAATTCCAGCAGGCCGAAAAGCTCGCCGCCATGGGGCAGCTCGTGAGCGGCGTGGCCCACGAAATCAACAACCCGGCGGCGATCATCTCCGGATTCGCGCAGACCTTGTTGCTGGACGACCTGAAGCCCGAGCACCGTGAAATGCTGCAGATGATGTACGACGAGGCGACGCGCATCGGCCGGATCACCTCCAATCTGCTGGCGTTCGCGCGCGCCGGCGGCAAACAGCGCGCCCTCGTGGACATGAACGACATCGCGCGCCGCACGTTCGCCCTGCGCTCCTATCACCTCTCGACGCTGAACATCGCGGTCTCGCTCGACCTCGACCCGAGCGAGCCCAAGATCTGGGCCGACGCGTCCGACCTGCAGCAGATGATCCTCAACCTGCTGATCAACGCGGAGCAGGCGCTGGTGACCATCGACGGAGCGCGTACGATCGTCGTTCGCACGCGCGCCGACGATAGCGAGGCCCGGCTCGAGATCGCCGACTCCGGCCCCGGTATCCCGACCGAGATCCGCGGCAAGATCTTCGACCCGTTCTTCACCACCAAACCCGAGGGTGTGGGCACCGGCCTCGGGCTCTCCATCTGCTACGGGATCGCCCGCGACCACGGCGGCCGCATCTGGGTGGAGTCGGAGCCCGGGCACGGGGCGCGGTTCGGCGTCGCGCTGCCGCGCGACGCGCGCGAGGAATCGCGGCCTCAGCCGAAGGCACCGACGGACGCCGCTCCGGCCTCCGGCGAGCTCACCGTGCTCGTCGTGGACGACGAGACCGCGCTTCGCAACGCGCTGCTGCGGTTCCTCGACCGCCGCGGGATCCGTGGGGAAGGGGTCTCGGACGGTGCCGCGGCGCTGCGCGTGCTGCAGCAAGGCCGCTTCGACGTGATCATCTCCGACGTGCGTATGCCCGGGATGAGCGGACGGGAGTTGCTCGAGCGACTCCGGCGGGATCGGCCCGACCTCGTAGCGCGCATCGTGTTCAGCACCGGCGACACGTTCGCGCCGGACACGGCCGCACTCCTCAAGGAATCGGGCGTGCCGACGGTGACCAAACCGTTCGATTTCGCGATGCTCGAGCGGGTGATCCGCGAGGTTGCCGCCCGGGCGACGGGGGGGGCGGCCTAAGGCGTACGCGGTGCGTCGCGGAATCGATCAGCTTCAGGTAAGGCGCGGCGCGACTCCCTTGGCGCGTCGGTCGGGGACGAGGCGGCGAGGCACTAAAGAGCGCCGCACCGCCCGGCGGCGCTCGCCGCCGCCACGACGCTCGCCGCCGGCGCGGCGCTCGGTCGGAACCGGCGTGTTCACCGTTCGCCGATCGGTCGGGTCCCGCCGATCGACGCCGGAGCGACGGTCGTCGAGCTGGCGTCGGTCGCCTCGGTCACGGCGGTCGGGGAGTGGTTCGTAGCCCATGGCGCCCTCTCGCAGGCCGCGGGTGGGGGGCAAACTTATCGGCCCGCGAGAGCCCCGGCTAGGGTGATGCTAGCTTTGAGCACGTCATGGACAACCTGGCCCATACCCTGGTGGGCGCCGCGCTGGGTCGCGCCGTCGCCGGTCGCGAGCTGCCGGCAGCGGGATGGGTCGGCGCGATCGCCGGGAACGCCCCGGACTGGGCCGAGCTGTTGCTGCAGCCGGCCGCGTGGACGGCCCGCGCCGGGGGCGAGTACCTGGTCTATCATCGAGGGATCACGCACTCCTTCGTGGGTGCAGCGGTCGAGATCGTGGCCCTGACCGGTCTGTTTGGCCTCCTCATGCGTTTATGGGCTCGCCGTGCGGGGTCGACCCCGCCATCCTGGCGCTGGGTCGCCGCGTGCGTCACCGTGAGCGTCGCGAGTCACCTCTACTTGGACTGGCAGGGATCCTACGGTTTGCGACCGTTCCTCCCCTGGAGTGGGCGCTGGTACTACGCCGATTGGGTCGCGATCGTCGATCCGTTCTTCTGGGCGGTGCCGCTCGTGGCGCTCGCCTGGGGTGCGCGCCGCCACTGGGCGCCGGCGCTCGTGTACCTCGTCTCGCTGGTTGGGGTCACCACGCTGGTGCTGTGGCGGGGCCACGATCTCGTCGTGTGGTGGGTACGGGTGGGCATGGTCGGATGCACCGCCGTCGGTGTGATCGGCTGGATGCGGCACTGGTTCGGCGTGGCGGGCGGGCGCCGCGCCGCAGTGTACGGGCTGCTCCTGCTGGGCGCTTACGCCGCTACGAGCGCCGGGGCGAGCGCGGCGGCCAAGGCGGACGCGCGGGCCGCCGCGACACGGCGGTTCGGACCGGACGCCCGCTGGGCAGCGCTCACCATCGTCGGGCGTCCCTTCCGCTGGGAGGCCCTCTCCGCTTCGACGGACAGCGTCGCGGGCGACGGCTGGGCGGTCGCGCGACAGCTCGAGCGTCCCGCGGTGCGCGCCGCGCTTGCGACCCCCCCGGGTCGCGCGATCGCGCAGTTCGCTCGGTTTCTCGCGGCGGCGGTCGATTCGAGCGGGGGCGGCGTGGCCGTATCGCTGTGGGATGTGCGCTACCATGCGCCCGGGTCGGGAGCGCGAGGCTGGGCCGGCGTGCAGGTCAGGGTGCGCTGACGCGGTTAGATTGGGCGGCGCCATGAGCCACACGATCCCCCCTGCCGACCTTCTGGACGACGTGGTCCGGGCGCTCGCGCCCGCGTTCCGTCTGGACGAGCGGGTCGCCACCGCCGCTGAGCGCACCGTGTACCACGCATGGGACCGCCTGCTCAAGCGTTCCGTCGCCTTGCACGTGCACCTGGCGTCCGACTCTCCGGGGCGCGCCTGGTTCCTGCGTGAGACCGAGACGCTCGCGGCGCTCGACCATCCGGCGATTCGCCATGTCTACGCGGCCGGCCTGGTGGGCACCTTCGCCTACCGCACCGCCAACTGGGTCGATGGAGAGAGCCTGGCCGAGGCTCTCCGCCGCGGACCGCGCGCGATCCCCATGGCGCACGCGCTGGTGCGCGACCTGCTCGGCGCGGCCGAGCACGCCCACGCGCGCGGCGTCATTCTGCGCCGTATCGTCCCGCTGACGCTCATGGTCGACCTCACCGGGCGCGCGGTGATCACCGACCTGCGCTACTCCAACTGGTGTCTCCCGAACGTGCCGCCGGAGGAGCAAGGCGCGGGCGGTGCGTTCGTCGCGCCGGAAGTGCGTGCCGGAAGCCCCGGCGAGCCCGCGAGCGATGTGTACGGTGTGGCCGCCCTCGTGTACTACGTCCTGACGGGCCAGGAGCCGGATCTCGATCCCGCCCGGATCACGCCACCGCGCCAGCTGCGACCGGCGGTACCGGCCGCGTTGGAGCGGGTGTTGCTGCGCGCCCTTCAGTTCGCGCCCGGCGACCGCTACTACACGGCAACGGAGATGCTCGAGGACTTCGTGAGCGACGCGGGCGTGTTTCAGGAGCCGGCGGCCGCGCCGCAGGTCGCGGAGGCGGGGTTCGAGCGCCGGCTGCGCCGCGCCCTCGGCGATGACTACGAGCTGCTCGAGGAGATCGGGACGGGCGGGTTCGGCCGGGTGTACCGCGCGCGCGACCTGGGGCTCGAGCGCGAGGTGGCGATGAAGGTCCTCCACCCCTCGCTGACGACGGACCCGTCGGTGATGGAGCGGTTCCGACGCGAGGCGCAGCTCGCGGCGCGGCTGCGCCATCCGAGCATCGTGAACATCTACGACATCAGGAGCCGTGCGGGGCTGCAATGGTACACGATGGAGCTCGTGCCGGGCATGAACCTGGCGCAGCTCGTCCACAAGCGGGGACCGCTCTCGCTCGATCAGACCGTCCGCGTGCTCGACCAGGCCCTGTCGGCGCTCGAGCACGCGCACCCGCTCGGCCTGGTGCACCGGGACCTGAAACCCGAAAACATGTTGATCGAGCCCGACGGCCGGCTGCGCATCACCGACTTCGGGCTGGCGCTCGCGTTGCGCGGCGACGCCCGGTGGGGAGGCGCCACCTCGCGGAGCGGTACGCCGCAGTTCGCCGCGCCGGAGCAGCTGCTCGGCGAGCGGGTGGACCAGCGCGCCGACCTGTATTCCCTCGCCGCCACGGCGTACTACGCCCTGTTGGGCCGCCCGCCCTTCGAAGGGCCGACCGCCGAGGCGATTCTGGCGCGTCAAACCACGGAGGACCCGCCTTCGCTGCACGACGCGCGCAAGGACGTGCCCCGAGAGCTGGAGGCCGTGCTGCGTAAGGCGCTGACGAGCGAGCCGGCCGCCCGCTATCCAACCGCCGCCGCCTTCCGCGACGCGCTGCGCCGGTCGCGGGGCTGGCGGTCCCGGCTGGGGGCCTTGTTGCGGGGTGGGTAACGCCTGGATTTGACAAAACTCTGCTGGCGCTACAGCGTACGGCAAGCGGCGTCCACTGGGGGACTCATGCACATGCGGAGTGGGGGATTCGTGCTGGTGTTCGTTGCGGCCTGCGGCGGCTCGAGCCCGATGGGCGGCGGCGGCCCCCCTGTCGAGAACGTGATCATGAACGACAATGCCGGCGCCGCGCCCTACGCCTTCTCCCCCGCCCCGCTGACGGTCAAGGTCGGCACGACCGTGAAATGGACCAACAACGGCAAGACGGCGCATACGGCAACCAGCGACGCTACGCCGCAGCCGATGTGGGACAGCGGTACGGTGCTCCCCGCCGGAAGCACGAGCTGTCCGCCGGCTGACCCCTACTGCACGCCGAATGGCACCCCGGCCGGGACGTATCGAGTGACGTTCAACACCGCGGGCACGTACCAGTACCACTGCGCGTTTCACCAGGCGCAGGGGATGACCGGCACCATCACCGTGACCCCCTAGCCTAGCGCCAGCGGAAGATCTGCAGCGCCACCACGAAGCTCACGACGCCCCACGCCGTCACGATCCCAAGGGGGGCCCCGAGCTCGCCCAAACGGCTGCCGTCGATCATCACGGCGCGGAGCGCGTCGTTCAGCGCCGTGAGCGGGAGCGCTTTGACAAAGGGTTGCATCGCGTCGGGGAAGCGGGCGTAGGAGAAAAACGTGCCCGACAGGATCCACATCGGCAGCATCACGAGGTTCATGAGCCCTGAGACCGCCTCGATGGTGCGGGCGCGGCTCGCCACCAGCATGCCGAGCCCGGCGAACGAAAGCGCGCCGAGCACGGTGATGAACGCGACGGCTCCGAACGAGCCCCGCACGCCCACGGCGAACATCCACCAGCCGAAGCCCACGAGCGCCGCGACCTCGACGAACAAGAAGACGAGCCGCGACAGGATGAACGACAGCAAGTAGTGACTACGGCGCATCGGCGTCGCCATGAAGCGCTTGAGCAGCTTTTTGGTGCGGGCCTGCACGACCGAGAATCCCACGCCCCACAGCCCGCTCCCCATGAGATTCATGCCGAGCAGGCCGGGGATGAGGAAGTCGATGTAGCGCGGCAGGGCTATGCGGCCCGTGCGGAGCTGCAGCCGCGCTTCGCCTGAGTCGAGCACCGCCGCCGTGAGCCCGGGCGCACGGGCCAACGCGGCCGCCACCGTGCTGTCCCCCGCTCCGCGGAGCACCGCCACCCGCAGCTCGCCCGGCCCCCGGTTCCGAAACGCGATGCCGAGCGCGAATGCCAGGACAATCGGAAAGCCGAACACCCAAAAGATCGCTTCCGGCTCGCGATAGAACTCCCGCATGCGGGCGAGGGTCAGCTGGACGAGCGGATGGTCACGCATCGCGCAGCTGCCGGCCGGTGAGCGACACGAAGACGTCCTCCAGCGTGGCATGGTGGGTAGCGAGGAGCGAGAGCTCGGCGCCACGCCGCTCGAGCAGCCCGAGCAGCGCGGGCACGGCGCGATGTACCTCCGCCACCGTGAGCGCCGTGCGATCGACTCCGGGGCGCACGGCACGCACGCCCGGCAGCGCGGCCAGCTCCGACGGGCTCGGCGCCCGGGTTGCCCCGTCCGTCAGGGCGAACTCCACGACGTGCTCGGCACCGAGGGAGGCGATCAGGGAGCGGGGCGTGCCGAGCGCGATCACCTTCCCATGGTCCATGATGGCGACCCGGTCGCACAGGCGCTCGGCTTCTTCCATATAATGCGTGGTGAGGAGGACCGTGCCGCCCGCCGCCCGGAAGCGGCCGATCACGTCCCACAGCTGGCGGCGCGACTGCGGATCGAGGCCCGTCGTGGGCTCGTCGAGGAACAGGAGCTCGGGCCGGGAGACGAGCGCGCACGCCACCGCGAGGCGCTGCTTCTGGCCGCCCGACAGCTTGCCCACCCACGCGGTGCGCTTCTCCTCGAGCCCCACCAGCCCGAGCACTTCCTCCACGGAATGCGAGGCGCGGTAGAAGCTGCGAAACAGCCGGACGGTCTCTTCGACCGTGAGCTTGTCGGCGAGCTGCGTGTCCTGCAGCTGAATGCCCAGGCGCTCACGCAGCGCGCGGCTATTCGCACCCCCCGTCCATCGCATCCCGAGGATCTCGACCTCACCCCGGTCGGGCGCGGTGAGTCCTTCGAGGATCTCGATGGTGGTCGTCTTCCCCGCCCCGTTCGGCCCCAGCAGACCAAAGCACTCGCGTACGTTGACGGTGAGATCGAGCCCCGCGACCGCCACGACGTCCGCGTAGCGCTTCGCGAGGCCGGCACAACGGATCGGCAGTACGGGAGGGGGCACGGTCAGGCCGGCTTTTTCGGCTCCGCTGGCGTCGTGGCGTGTTTCATGGCGGCGTCGAGCTGCATGAAGATACTGTTCACCGCATCGGCGAGCGCGCGGATCTTCATGTTGATGCCGCCGCCGCGGCCGGCCATGACCGACATGGTGCCGGCGAGGTCGGCGATCGTCCCGACGTTCGCCGTCAGGGCGCGCTGCCGCATCTGTGATGCCGCGATCGCGATCTTCTCGCTCAGCTGCTGAATGGTGCGCGTTTGGCCCGCCCGGTTCCCCTCGAGCTCGGTGACGAGGTGCTTCAGATGACCGGCCGCACGCTGGAACTCCTCGACCTCTTCAATGCGCCGGAGCTGGTCCGCGGTGAGCTTGGGGGGCGGCATCGTCCGTCAATTCTGCCCGCCGAGCGCTTCACTCAGGACGCGCCCGTCGAGCGGCTCGGCTGGTGTCAGGTCGAGTAGCCGGGCCAGCGTCGGCGCGATGTCCACCGTGCTCACCCGCCCCCCGTACACGCCGCGCCGGATCCCCGAACCCCACAAGATGAGCGGCACATGCGCGTCCAGGTCGGTCGGCTGACCGTGCATGGCGATCGGCACGCTCGGGTAGCTCCAGATCGAGTACGGCTTGAGCGTCACGACGAGCTCGACACCCACATCCGGCGGCAACTGGTGTATCCAGCGACGCGACACGGGATCGACCGCGTCCCTGTCGGTGAGATCCGCGGGGCGGTCCACGCGAGCTACGCCCGCCAGCGCCCGCAGCCGGGTCGCCACGTCCGCGACCACGCTGTCCGCGTTCACGCCGCCGTCGACCAGCTTGGCGCGATCGGGGAGTAGCAACATCCCGCTCTCGAACTGGAGCCAGTCGCCGCCGCCGGCGCGCTGGTCGAGCGCCGCATTGACGCGCTGGAAGATGGTGTCGGGGATTACGCGCACCGCCCCCGGGTGCCCCAGTGTGCGAGAGCGCTCGGGAAACGGGGTCACTCCGTGGTCGGCCGTCAGCACGACGAGCACATTGCTTTTGCCGTAGCGCACGAACAGCTGCTCGAGGAACCGGCCCAGATACCGGTCCAGCCGCACCACCTGGTCGTGGATCTCGCGGGAATCGGGGCCGTACGCGTGACCGACGTAGTCGGTCGTCGACAAGCTCACCGCCAGCAAGTCGGTGGCGCCACGACCGCCGAGCTGTAAGGCGCGGACTCCTTCGAGGGCGAAGGCGAGCGTGAGTGAGTCCATGGTCGGCGTCGCGAGGAAGGCGAGCGCCGCCTGCCCGCTGTCCGTCGGGAGCCGGTGGGGAAACAGGACATCCCGCCCCTGGTTCTCGTACGAGACGCTGTCGGGCTCGGGGTAGTCCCGCTCCGGGAGGAATAGCGTCCACTGGGTTCCCGCAGCGCGGAACGGCACGCGCTGCCCGTTGAATACCCGAACCCACGTTGGGAGGGAGTCGGCGTAGTAGCGACTCGTGGTGAAGAAGCCCCCGACATACCAGTAGACGCGCTCTTTGGCCCGGCCGATCGGCAGGATCGCCCCGCGGTCTTTCCCCGAAATCGAGAGGGCGCGCGCGCCCGGGTCCGCGGCCTTGAGCCAGTCGAAGAACGCGGTCCCGCGAAAGTGCGTGGGGGAAGCACCGGGGCCGGTGACGCCGATCAGCGGCGCGGCCTGATCCTGCACACCCGCGAGGTTGCGGGTGATGCCGGTGTGGGCGGGCCAGCGCCCCGACAGAATCGTCGAGTGCCCCGGTGCGGTCTCGGTGATCGCGTGGTCCTGATAGGCGTCGCTGAACGAGGCGCCCCCCTTCAGCAGCGTGGCGAACCCGCCCAGGAGCTGCGAGTGGTAGCGCTCCAGGTAGTCGGGCCGCAGCTGGTCGACGGTGATCACGACGACGAGCCGGGGCCGGGTGGCGGCCGCATGGCCCCCGCCCAGGCCTGCGAGCAACAGGAAGAGAGATCGCATCATGGGCGAAAGGTAGTCAGGCCGTGGCGGCTACTGGAGCCTCCCGTCGCTCCCGGAACGCCATGAGCCCAGCGACAGCCACAATAGCGGCCGCGACGAGGAACGGGACGCCGTGCCCGAGCCCGTCGAAGGCGAGGGTCGCTCCCACGGGCCCCACGATGCTCATGATCCCCCGGAACGTCTGCTGCGCGCCCATGACCAGGCCGAGCTCGTGCTTCGCGGTGCGCTGACTCACGAGCGATGTGGACGCAGGGAACAGCAACGCGGTCCCGACCGGCACCAGAATCAAGAACACGATGAACAACGCCATTCCGGGGGGCCCCGGCGTCAGCGCCGCCGGCAGCGGCATCAGCGCCAGTCCCAGTCCGAGCAGCACGGTGCCGATCTGCATCGTGCGTACCTCACCGAATCGATCGTTGAACCACCCCACGAGCCAGATACGCATGAGCACACCCACGATGCCGAAAATCGGGAAGAAGTATCCGATCGTATCCTCGGTGACCGCGTACGTGTCTTTCAGGTACAACGCGAGCACGCCGATGACGACGTTCAACGCGAGCATCCCGACCACGTAGATCCAGATCACTCGATGCGCCGGCGTCGCCGGGTGCCGCATGATCTCCCACAGGGCCTGGCGCACGGACCGGCTCTCCGTCGGTGAGACATACCGTCCGCTCGGCGTCGTCGTGTCCCCATCCGAGACGCGCGACTCCGGCAGCCATTTCCAGGCGAAGTAGACGTTGATCAGCACGAGGGCCGCCGCGACGACGCCCGGCACTGCGGTGCCGAAGCGGTGCGCCACCGAGCCGATGATCGGGCCGATGACGACGCCCGCGCTGGTGGCCGCGGACAGCCATCCCAGGGCCTTCGCGCGCTCGGCGGGCGCCATGGTATCCGCCACGTACGCCTGCGCGACGCCCGTGGTCCCGCCTCCCAGTCCCTGGACGATGCGGGAGGCGAACAGCAGCCACAGCGCGTTGGCGAACCCGAAGATCAGATACGCGAATGCGGACCCGGCGAGCCCGATGATCAGCGCCGGCCGGCGCCCGTAGCGATCGGACACCTTGCCCCACACAGGCGAGGAGACGAGCTGGGCGACGGCGAAGGAGGCGATCAACGGCCCGACCATCCACTCGGGCGCCTGGAGGCGCAGCGCATAGAAGGCCATGAGGGGAGCGACCAGCATGAGCCCCAACATGTCCACGAAGCACACGGCCATGAGGACCGACAAGCGCTTCATCGTCTCGCTCCGACGCCGAGGACCACGCCGCTCAACACCATGAGGATCACGCCGAACCCCGCCGCCACACCGAGCTCCGACACACGCAGGCTCGACATGATCTCGATCGCGATCGGCCGATTGTCGGGCGTGTAGAGCACGATGGACGTCACAAAGTCGCCGAGCGCCGCGACCAGCGCGAGACTGCCGCCCGCCGCGAGCGCCGGCTTGAGGAGCGGCAGCGTCACGCGGCGGAAGGTGGCCCAGCCGCCGGCGCCGAGGCTCGCCGCCGCCTCGTCGAGCGCCGGGTCGAGCTGCCGGTACCCGGCGAGCACGGCACGTCCCGTCACCGGAAGGTTGCGCACGAGGTAGCCGAGCGGCAGCAGCACCGTCGTCCCCACCAGCACCCAGCGGAGGGTGAGTGGGTCGTGCTTGCTGAACGTCGTCAGGAGCGCGAGGGCGAACACCGTTCCCGGGAAGGGCAAGTACGACCGCCGCGAACGTGCTCGTGACCGCCATCCACACCGAATTGACCAGAGGGCGCAGCCGCTCCGCCTCGCTGAACAAGCGCCGATAGTTCACGAGCGAGAGGACCGGCGGCAGGGTCTCCGTCGTCCAGCTGCCGTAGGGGACGAGCGAGACAAGCACCAGCGTCAGGTGGGGGAGCAAGAGCACCACCGCCAAAACCCAGCCGGCGGTCGTGGCGAACCTGCGGACGCCCGCCCGGCGGATGGCCCGGCGCCGCGGGGCGCTCCCCTTGCCCAGCGCCGTAAGAATGTCGTCGCCCTCGGTGCGGCGGAGCAGCGCGAATCCCAGGATCGCGACGAGCGCGAGCGCCACGGTCTCGACCATCGCGAGCGGCAGCTCGCCGTTGAGCTTGGTAGCGACGATCTGCGTGGTCATGACGCGAAACCCGCCGCCGAACACGTAGGGGGCGCTGAACGAGCCCAGGGCGGTCATGAACACCAGCAGCGCCGCCCCCGCGAGCGAGGGGCGGAGCAGCGGCAGGGTCACCCGGCGCAGGGTCTCCCATCGCCCGGCACCGAGCGCCTCGGCCGCCTCGAGCATGGAGGCGTCGAGCTTCGCGAGCCCGGCGCGCGTGAGCAGGTAGAAGTACACGTACATCGAGTAGGCGTGCACCAGCAGGATCGCCGCCGCCCCCTGCAGGCGCCACGGCGCCTGCGCGAGGCCCAGCAGCCGCTGCACCGCGCGCGCCACGAACCCGGACTCACCGTACAGGAACAGGAACGCGATCACGCCGACGAAGGGTGGCAACACGACGGGCAGGGCGATGAGCGAGCCGAGGGTCTTGCGGCCCGGGAACTCGAGCCACTCGAAGAGAAACGCGAGCGGGACGCCGATCGCAGCGGCGAGCGCCACGCTCGCCGCCGAGATCCAGACGCTGGCCCACAGCACCCGCCACTCCCCGGGGCGCGACACGAACGCGGCGAGCGCGTCCGATGCCGCGGCATCGTGCACGACGATCACGATCGGATACAGCACGAGCCACGCGAGCAGCAGGGTAAACGCCGCTCGAGCGACGAAGCCCAGCCGCGCGTTCACGCGCGCTCCGCCGGGAACGTCAGGACCCGCACTGCTTCGAGATACACGCGGTCACCCACGCGCGCCGCTTCCGGCCGCGCCAGAACCTCCAGCCGATCGCCCGGCTCCGTCTCGACGAGGTAGAAGGCGGCGGCACCGGTATAGCGCCGCTCACGCACCACGCCCGGCACGCCGGCATCCGCCAGCACCAGCCGCTCGGGCCGAACCACGAGCAGCTCACCGGGGCCCGCCCCGAGCGCCCGCGCCGTCTTGCCGCGGAGCACGTTGGCGCGGCCCACGAACGTAGCGACGAACAGGCTCGCCGGGTGCTCGTACAGCTCGTCCGGCGTGGCGAGCTGCTCGAGCCGCCCCGCCTGGAGCACCGCCACCCGGTCGCCCAGATCGAACGCTTCCTCCTGCTCGTGGGTGACGAAGATGGTCGTAATGCCGACCCGCTTGATCAGTGCCCGCAGCTCGCGCCGGGTGCGCTCGCGCAGGCTGGGGTCCAGATTCGACAGCGGCTCGTCCAAGAGCAGCACCTGCGGCTCGGGCGCGAGTGCCCGGGCCAACGCCACCCGCTGCTGCTGCCCTCCCGAGAGCTCCTGCACGCGCCGCCGCTCGAACCCCTCGAGACCCACGAGCCCGAGCACCTCCGCCACCTTCCCCTCCACACGTCCCGCTTCCCGCGTCCCCCGGCCCGCGAGCCCGAACGCGACGTTCTCTCCCACGTCCAGGTGCGGAAACAAGGCGTAATGCTGGAACACCATCCCGCACCGTCGCCGGGCGGGCGGCACCGCGGTCACGTCCTCGCCCGCGAGCACGATCCGGCCGGCGTCCGGGGCCTCGAACCCTCCCAGCAGGCGCAACACCGTGGTCTTGCCGCTGCCGGAGGGCCCGAGCAGGACGAGGATCTCGCCCCGCGGAATCTCGAGCGACAGCGGCCCGACGGCCACGGTGTGCGACCACTGCTTGCGCACGCCGTCGAGGGTGACGAACGCGCTCATCGCCCGTGGCCGCGCACCGTCTGATCCCAGTAGCGCATCCAGTCCGCCCCCCGCTCGGCGAGCAGGTCCCAGTCCACGTCGGCGACTTTCATGACGCTTCGAACCTGGCGCACCCACGACGGCAGCGAGTCGACGGGGAGGTCGAGTCGCGCCGGCAACCGGTACGCTTCGCGGGCCGCCGCCAGCTGCGCGGCGACGCTGCCCACGTATTCGACGAACGCCCGCGCCTGAGCGCGGTGACGCGCGTCCCGCACCACGCCGATCGCGTCCTCGATCACCGGGGTCCCGCTCTTCGGAAACACGTACCCGAGCGGCAGCCCGTCGCGCCGGCTGAGTAGAATGTCCGGCAGGTCCCAGATCGTGACCAACCCTTCCTGGCGCACGATCTTCTGGTCGAGGAGCGGGCCGTTCAGCACGTACTCCTTGTTCTGGGCGTCGAGCCGCCGCAGCCACTGGAACCCGGCCGCCGTGTCGTGCGTCTGCCGCAGGCCGCGCTCGATGATCATGCCCCACACCGCCCGCATCGTGCCCGAGGCGAGCGGGTCGCGGATCAGGATCTTGCCCTTCCACCGGGGTTCGAGCAGGTCGTCCCAGTCGCGAGGCGCCTCGTCCGGCTTCACCGCCTGCTCCGCGTACACGATCACCGCGGGCGTTTCATAGGCCGCGAAATACCGGTCGCCGGGCCCGCGGCCGTGCGGCTCGATGGCCTCCGCCCAGCCCGGCCGGAACGGCTCGAGCAACGAGTCGTGCGCGCCGCGCGCGAAGATCGTCGCAGGGCCGCCGAACCACACGTCCGCCTGCGGGTTGGCGCGCTCGGAGCGCAGCCGGTCGTACACCTCCTGCGAGCCCATGTCGAGCCAACGCACGTCGACGTCGGGGTGGAGCTGCTCGAAGCGGTGCTCGAGCAGGGTGAGGAGATCGCGGCCGTGGGGAGAGTAGATGACGAGCGGCGTGCGACCGTCCCCCTGGCAGGCGGCTGTGAGGAGGGCGAGCACGGCGGCGCCCAAGAGCAAGTGCGGAATGCGGAATGGGGAGTGCGGAATTGAAGAGGAAGGTTCGATCGGTGGAGCTTGCATCCCGACTCGAGGCTCGCACGGACCATTCCGCATTCCGCACTCCGCATTCCGCATTTTATCGCTTGCCAAGCGCGAGGAGGTTCGCAAACAGCCGATAGGCGCCGGGCACACCCGCGGGCAGTTGTCGAAAGAAGCTCAGCCCGGTGTACACATACGTGCCCTTGCCGACCGTGGCCACGAGGAGCCCGCCCTGAAGCGGCGGCTCGCCGGGATCGTGCAGCTCGACGAGCGGCGTGTAGGCGGGATCCCAATCATGCGCGAAATACA
>WNGO01004437.1_pt1 | contig 14021 bp, 12 predicted proteins | sample 5400511 | NCBI WGS metagenome assembly WNGO01 (sample SAMN13153380, study PRJNA577476) | soil metagenome | isolation source: 20 cm soil or saprolite under Garry oak tree replicate 2 | place: USA:California | collected 2016-06-15
GGTCGTGCTGTCGCGCGTACTCGAAGGCGTAGCGCGCGATGCGTCGACAGCCGTCGCGCGTCATCACCGAGATGGCCTGGGCGAGCGCCTTGGGGTCGTTCCCCACTTTGAAGGTCCGGTCGAACCCGACGTACATCCCCTCGGTGTTCTCGCGGATGATCACGAGATCGACGTCGGGGTAGCGGCCGCCGGGTACGATCGACTTGACCGGGCGCACGTTGGCGTAGAGCTCGAACTCCTGCCGCAGCGCCACGTTCACCGACCGGTAGCCGTCGCCCACGGGCGTGGTCAGGGGACCCTTCAGCGCCAGGCCGGTACGCCGGATCGACTCCACCGTGGAATCGGGGAGCGGGGTCCCGCCCTGTTCCACCGCGCTCATCCCGCCGTACTGCTCGTCCCAGTCGAACACGACGCCGAGGGCGCCGAGCACCTGCAAGGTCGCCTGGGTGATCTCGGGCCCGATTCCGTCGCCGGCGATGAGGGTCGCCTCCCTGTGCCCCCCACCCCGGCCCGCTGTCACGGCAGCCCCGGCGTCAGGCTCTTCACCGCGCGCGTGAGCGCGGTCCACGGGTCATCCCCCTCCCCCCGGGCGACCGTGCGGAAGCCGACCCGACCGGTCCGGACGTCTACCAGCACCACGGTGAGCTCCGCCGTGGCCACGGTGTGCGACAAGGGCGCAGCATGCTGCGCCCCTACACCTCCCGGACCGCCCGCCGAGCCGATGGTCCGCCGGTACGTCAGCCCCGCAGGCACCAGTGCATATCGCCCCCCTCCGGCCAGCGCGGCAAGCGTCCGCAGCTCAGTGCGCAGTGGATCGGGCACCATCTCGGGCTGCTGGTTGGTCGGGTGGAACAGGATCGCCGAGCCCATTTGATCGGGAGCCGGAGCGATCCCCGGCGCCCGGCGCGCCGCGCGCCGCAGGTCGTCCGGCAGGATCCAGGTCACCTCGGGGGCGCGCGCCTTGAGCAGCGCGCCGATGATGCTGTCGCACCTGGCAAGCGCGGCGCGGCGCTCGCCCAGCAGCGCCTCCCAATGCAGCGAGTCCTCCGCCGCGACGAGCGTGAGCGGCAGCACGCCGACCGGTTGGGCCGCGATCCCCGCGGTGGGGAGCGGCGCGGTGGGCTCGGGAGTGAGTGTTTCGGACTTGTGGGGGCAAGCCGCGAGGGCAGCGGAGGCTACCACACACCACGCACCACGCACTAAGCTTTTGATTTGCAATGCATTAGTCACGGCGCGCAATATCGTGCGCGCGCCGCGGATTTTCAAGAACCGAGCGTCAGGCCGCCGTCCACGACGATCACCTGTCCGGTGATGTGGCGCGCCGCCTCGCTGCACAGGAATGCGATCACCCGCGCTACGTCCTCCGGCTCCGCCACCCGCCCCAAGACCGACTCGTGCTCGGCGCGCTCGAGCACCTCGCGTGGCAGCCTCGAGAGCAGGTCCGTCTTGACGAATCCGGGTGCGACGGCGTTGACGTTCACGTTGGAGGGACCGAGGTCCACCGCGGCCGACCGCGTGAGTCCGATCAGCGCGGCCTTGCTGGCGGCGTAGTTCGCGATGCCGAAGCCCGGTCGGAACGCCTGATGGCTCGCGATGTTCACGATCTTGCCGTAGCGCTGGGCGCGCATCGGGCCGGCCACGGCCTGTATACAGTTGAAGGCGCCCGTGACGTTGGTGTCCATCACCTCCTGCCACGCCTCGGAGGTAAGCCGCCACAGGGCTCCGTCGTGCGCCACGCCCGCGTTATTGACAAGGAAGTGGACGCCGCCCAGGCGCTCCCGCACCGTAGTGACGAACTTCTCCACTTCGTCCCGCTTGCGCACGTCGCACCGCGCGCAATACACCGGCACACCAAGCGCCCGGATGGTGGTCTCGGTGAGCAAGGCCTGAGCCGCGACGTCGCGGTCCGGCAGGTCGACGTAGTTGATCGCGACCGCCGTGCCGTGCTGGGCGAACTCGAGCGCCGTGGCCCGACCGAGCCCGGTCGCGCCGCCCGTTACCAGGGCGACCCTGCCGTGCACCGTCTCCGCCAGCCGCTGCGGGTCGGGGCGGGTCTCCGTTGCCGGCGCTCCGACCTGCGTCGCGCCGCGCGGGGCCAGGCTCCAGGGAGCGGTGGGTCTCAAGATTTCGAACCTATGTTCGAAATTGAACATCGGCAAGGCGCGGCGTAACTTGGGCGACATGAAACGGCTCGGCTCGGTGCTCTTGTGGGGCGCGACGGCTGCGCTCGGCGGGGCCGCATTCGGCGTGCTCGCGCTGTCGCGGGGGGAGACGGTGAACGCCGCCTGGCTGCTCACGGCCGCCGTATGCACCTATGCCGTCGGGTACCGCTTCTATAGCAAGTTCCTCAGCACCCGCGTATTCGGCCTCGACGACCGGCGCGCCACGCCGGCCGAGCGGTTCAACAACGGGCGCGACTACGTCCCGACCAACAAGTGGGTGTTGTATGGGCACCACTTCGCGGCCATCGCGGGGGCCGGTCCGTTGGTAGGTCCGGTGCTCGCCGCCCAGTTCGGCTTCCTGCCCGGGACGCTGTGGCTGGTTATCGGGGTGGTACTGGGAGGCGCAGTGCAGGACTTCGTCATTTTATTCTGCTCATTGCGACGGGACGGCAAGTCGCTGGGTCAGATGGCGAAGGAGGAGGTGAACCGCGCGGCGGGCGCGACGGCGATGCTGGCCGTGCTGTTCATCATGATCATTCTGCTCGCCGTGCTGGCGCTGATCGTGGTGAACGCCCTCAAGGCGTCCCCTTGGGGGCTCTTCACCATCGCGTGCACGATTCCCATCGCCCTGCTGATGGGGTGGTGGATGAAGCGGTGGCGGCCGGGAAAAGTGGGCGAGGCGTCGGCGGTCGGCGCCGTCTTGCTGCTGGGCGCGCTCGTCGCGGGTGGTTGGGTGGCAAGCCAGCCGCACCTCGCCCCGCTATTCACCCACAGCGCCACCGCGCTCACGTTGATGATGGTAGCATACGGGTTCATCGCCTCGGTCCTGCCGGTATGGATGCTCTTGTGCCCGCGCGACTACCTCTCGACCTTCCTGAAGATCACCACGATCCTGGTACTCGCGGTCGCAATCCTCGTGATTCTCCCGCCGCTTCGGATGCCGGCGCTCACGCCGTTCGCGTCGCTCGGGGAAGGCCCCGTGTTCGCGGGAAAGCTGTTCCCATTCGCGTTCATCACGATCGCGTGCGGTGCGATTTCGGGATTCCACTCGCTCGTGGCATCCGGCACGACGCCCAAGATGATCGCGCGCGAGTCCGACGCCCGGCTCATCGGGTACGGCGGCATGCTGATGGAGTCCTTCGTGGGCGTGATGGCGATGATCGCGGCCTGCACGCTCGACCCCGGGGTGTACTTCGCGATGAACACGACGCCCGCCGCGCTGGCGCAGGCGTCGCAGGTGCTGGGGCAGGCCGGCTTCGTGGTGACCCCCGATTTCATGCGCGAGCTGGCGGCGCGGATGGGCGAGACCACGCTGCTGGCCCGCTCGGGGGGCGCGCCCTCGCTCGCGGTCGGGATGGCCCAGATCTTCGCGGGCGCGACCGGCGCGCTCGGGGGCGGCGGCCGGACCCTCGACGCCCTGTGGTACCACTTTGCGATCATGTTCGAGGCCCTGTTCATCCTCACGACCATCGACACGGGGACCCGCGTAGGCCGCTTCATGCTGCAGGAGATCGCGGGCCACGTGTGGCCGCGGTTCGCCGAGACGTCGTGGTACCCGAGCGTGATCGTGTCGAGTGCGGCGGTCGTGGCGGGGTGGGGATACTTCCTGTATCAGGGTGTGGTGGACCCCCTGGGCGGCATCAATTCGCTGTGGCCACTGTTCGGGATCTCGAATCAGCTGCTCGCGGCGGTGGCGCTGTGCGTCGGCACCACGATCTTGATCAAAATGGGCCGGGCGCGGTTCGCGTGGGTCACGGCCGTGCCGCTCGCCGCGCTCGTGACCATCACCATGACGGCGGGCTGGCAGAAGGTGTTTTCCGCCGACCCCCGACTCGGCTTCCTGGCGCACGCCGCCTCCCTTGTCGGGTCGACCAACCGCGACGCGGCGCGCGTGATCTTCAACGACCGGCTCAATACGTTCGTGGCGCTGCTGTTCATGACAGTCGTAACGATCTTGATCGTGACGTCGTTGCGGGAATGGTGGCTGGTGCTGTCGCGGCGCAAGATGGCCGTGGTACACGAAGCGCCGTATGTGGAGACTGAATATGCGACGGGAGACTGAACGGGAGACGGGAAACGGGACACGGGAGACGTGGTTCAGGCGCGCAGCCCAGGCCGTTCGGAGAATCGTTGGCGCTCCGGACTACGACGCGTACCTCGATCACTGCGCACGCGTCGGGCACCCCCCCCGGCTGACGGAAAAGGAGTACGTCGCGCAGTTCTTCGAGGCGAAAGGAAAGGGCGTGCGCTGTTGCTAACGGCCCCCAATACCCATATCGGGCTGGCTTGGGCTGCGCTGTGCGGCGCGTTTGCGATTCATGTCGCGGACGAGGCGCTGACGGATTTCCTCTCCGTTTATAACCCGATGGTCCGCGCCCTGCGCGCGCGGTTTCCCTTCCTGCCCCTGCCCACGTTCACGTTCCGCGTCTGGCTCACAGGACTCGTACTGGCCGTGGTCGTGCTGGCGAGTCTCACGCCGCTCGCGTTCCGCGGCGGAGCGTGGCTGCGCCCGATCGCGTACGCGTTCGGAATCGTGATGGCGGGGAACGGACTGCTACACCTCGTCGGGTCGGTCTATATGAGGAAAGCGATGCCGGGGGTGTACTCGGCGCCGCTCCTCCTTGCCGCGGCCATTTATCTGCTGGCGTTGGCTTGACACCGGTCCGTGCGGGTGCACATTGAAACGAACTCAGATGCTGTGAACCCCGAGGCGCGCTGTCGTGCGGCTCGCCACTGCCTCGAGGGGAGCGAATCGCGAAACAGCCCGATGACCGCGTTTGGAATTACCTGCCACCCCCGCCGCTTCTGCCTTGCGGCGCTTCTGCCGCTCGCGTTGGCGTGCGGTGGGTCCGAAGCCACGGCGCCCACCACCGGTAGTGTTCGGGTCACAGTTGCCACGGCGGGCGCCGACCTGGATCCCAACGGCTACACGGTGCTGCTCGACGGCGACACGGTGAGCGGTAGGACACAGACGCAGCCGATCGCGCTCAATGGGACGGTCACGTTCTCGCAACTGACCCCCGGGAGTCACGCCCTGGCACTCGGCGACGCGACGGCGAATTGCCTCGTCGCCGGTGCGAATCCCCGCGCCGTGACCGTCGGAGCCGGGCAAGCGGCGCAGATCACCTTCCAGATCACCTGCGTACCGCGTGTGGACGTGAGCGGCGTGTGGAACTACACCGAGGGGTTCGGGAGTCCCCTCGCCTGCAACGACACGGGGTCGCACGTGCTCACGCAGAGCGGGGACGACTTAGCCGGCACGACCTATCAGATCGGGACATGCGATCAACAAGCAGGCTCGATCGACAACTCGGGCTCCGGCCCCGTCACCGGCGGCGTCGTGTATGCGGGGTCCGGCTCCGTGTCGGTGAATTTCACGAGTGGGTCCTGCGTCCGCACGGCTCAAGTCGCCGGCACGCCCCCCGACCGCCTGATCAACGGAACCCTCCAATGCGCGCCCGGCTCCGGGACCTGGGGGGCCGTGCGCGGCGGCGGCGCTATCACGTCGGTCGCCGTGTCCCCGCCGACCAGGTCGGTGGTGGCGGGTGGATCGGCGCAGCTGCGCGCCGTGCTGATCGACGCGAGCGGCAGCCGGCGCGTCGGCCCGAACGTCACCTGGACGAGCGACGCGTCGGCGGTCGCGACCGTCGATCCCTCGGGCGGGCTCGCCGGCGTGGCCCCCGGATCGGCGACGGTCACGGCGGCGGCGGAGTCGAAGAGCGGCACCGCGACGGTCGGCGTCGAAGTCGTGAGCTTCGCGACGGTCCAGGCGGGGGCCTATCACTCGTGCGGCCTCACGCAGGGCGGCGCGGCGTACTGCTGGGGCCACGGGACGTACGGCCAAATCGGCGAGGGCGCGAAGGCAAGCGATCTGGCGCCTGCAGCGGTCGCCGGTGGCTTGACCTTGACCGCCATCAGCGTGGGTGCACTACACAGCTGCGGCCTCACGGTGAGCGGCGCCGCATACTGCTGGGGTTTGGACCACTACAGCGAGCTCGGCGCCGGCGCGTCGGCCGCGGAACGCTGCGGTCTCGAGGGAGCGGGGTGCAGCACGACACCGATCGCCGTCGTCGGCGGGCATACGTTTTCGTCGCTGAGCGCCGGCTGGGTGCTGAGCTGTGCCCTGACGGCGAGCGGCACCGCCTACTGCTGGGGCGACAATGCCTCCGGCGGCCTCGGCGGCGGGTCGACCGCGAGCACGCGGACGCCCTTGGCGGTGAGCGGCACCCTCACCTTCGTCACCGTCGGCACCGGGATTTCGTTCGCCTGCGGCCTCACCGCCGCCGGCGCCGTGTACTGCTGGGGAAACAATTCGTTTGGGCAGCTCGGCATCGGCGCCACGAGCCCCGAACGGTGCGGCTCGGAACCGTGCAGCACGACGCCGGTCGCCGTGCAGGGCGGGCTCACGTTCACCGCGCTCAGCGTGGGCTACTGGCATGCGTGCGGCCTGGCGTCGAGCGGTGCGGCCTACTGCTGGGGCAACAACGGCGACCGCCAGCTCGGTGCCACGACGACGGAAACGTGCGCCGGCTTCGACACCGTGCTGGGCTGCAGCACGTCGCCACTGGCAGTCGAGGGGGGCCCGACTCTCGCGCGGCTCAGCGCCGGCTCGTTCCACACCTGCGGGGTGACGACGGGAGGCGACGGGTATTGCTGGGGCGCGAATACCAACGGCCAGCTGGGCAACGGCACGACGACGGCGAGCCCGACGCCAGCGCCGATAGCGGGCAGCCTCAGCTTCACGACACTGAGCGCCTTCGGCAGCTGGCACAGCTGCGGGCTGTCCTCGGCAGGCGTCGCCTATTGTTGGGGCTACAACGGCTGGGGCCAGGTGGGCGACGGCACGACCTTCGACGCCCATACGCCCGTGCGAGTCGTCGGCCAGGCGCCCGGGTCGGGGACGGGAGGAGCGCCGCTGCGCGCGTCGCGAGTGCAGCGTCGTACCGCACGCGCGGCAGCGCTGCTGCCGACTGCTCGTCCCCGAGCGTCGCGTCCTTGACACTCTGCCGGCACGGTGCAGATTGAACCGGACTCAGATGCTGTGAACCCCGAGGCGCCCGCTGTCGTGCGGCTCGCCAATGCCTCGAGGGGAGCGAATCGCGAAACCGGCTGAGGGGGATCCCGCTCGGCCGGTTTTCGTCTTTGGTGCGGCGGGTCCCTGTCCGAAAGCGGCACGACGCTCTCGCGCAGGAGGCACTATGACCGCCCCGCCCACCGGCAGACTGATCCCACCCCTCACGTTCGCCCTGCTCCTTGCTTGCACGGCCGACTCGGACGCACCCCTGGTCGGGCCCCAGGCCATGTCCTTCGCCAACTCGGAATGGTCCGCGCCGGTGAATCTGGGCGCGCCCGTCAACTCCGCCGCCAGCGAGATGAATGCGGCCCTGTCGCCCGATGAGCTGAGCCTCTATTTCGTTTCGACTCGTGCCGGTGGCGTGGGGGGAGCCGACATCTGGGTCTCGCGACGCGCTTCCCCCGACGCTCCGTGGGGTGACCCGGTCAACCTGGGGCCGAACGTGAACGGACCGGGGATCGACGCCTCGCCAGCTGTTTCCGTCGACGGCCACTTGCTGTTCTTCTCGAGCGACCGTTCCGGCGGGCACGGATCGAACGACCTCTACGTGGCGCGCCGCACCGACAAGAGCGACGACCTGGGGTGGGGACCGGCCGTGAATCTGGGCCCCGACGTGAATACCGCTGGGTTCGAGGCGGGCGGGTTCTACCTGCAGAGCGGGGAAGACGGGTCTCGAAATCTGTATTTCTCCCGCGGACCGAACAGCGTGGCGCTGGACATATACGTGGTAGCGGTGACGGCCGATGGTGAGACCCGCGGTCCCGCGGTCCCGGTCACCGAGCTGAACGATCCTGATCCGGCGATCACCGACGCCCACCCGTCGCTCCGGGTCGACGGCCGCGAGGTGTTTCTGCATTCCAGCCGCGCCGGTGGTTCCGGCGGGAACGACCTGTGGACGTCTACGCGTCGCAGCGTGCACGACCCTTGGTCACCGCCTGTGAACATGGGGGTCCCGCTGAATACGGCGGCCGGCGAGAATCAGCCGACGCTTTCCTACGACGGTCGAACACTCATCTTCGCTTCCACGCGAGCCGGCGGCCTGGGCGCGAGCGACATCTGGATGTCGACCCGCACACCGAGCGGGCACTAAAGAGGAGATCCCATGAGAACCGTAGCCATCGCCACGCGGGTCCCGCTTGCCTCCCTCGCGCTGCTCCTGGCGTGCGAGTGGCAGTCCCAACCGGCGGCGCCCAGGCTCGAGGCCATGTCATTCGCCGGCTCCGAATGGTCCGAGCCTGTGAATCTGGGGCCCGTTGTCAATTCGTCCTCCAACGAGCAAAACGCCACGCTCGCGCGAGACGGCCTCAGCCTCTACTTCTCCTCGAACCGGCCCGGCGGGTCCGGGCCGCTCGACATCTGGGTGTCACAGCGCGCCTGCACCGATCCGGAAGACGCTGCGTGCGCCTGGGAAGCGCCCGTGATCCTGGGGCCGGTCATCAACGGCTCGGGCGCCGACTTCGCGCCTAACCTGTCCATTGACGGCCACCTGCTCTTCTTCTCGAGCGTCCGACCGGATGGGTTCGGCGGCCCGGACATCTACCTGTCACATCGTGCCGACCCCACCGACGATTTCGGGTGGGAACCCGCGGTGAATCTGGGTCCTGACGTGAACACCGCGACCGCCGATAACGCGCCGATGTACCTCCAAAGCGCGGAGGACGGCGTGACGAACCTCTATTTCAACAGAGGCATGAACGCTTTGCAGCAAGCCGACATCTTCGCCGCGGCCGTGACGCGCGAGGGGGTCACCCTCGGTCCCGCTGCGCCCGTAAGCGAGCTCAACGTCCCGAACGCGAACGACGCCGCCGTCACCGTGCGCGTGGACGGAAAGGAGCTGATGTTCTGGTCCACTCGACCCGGCGGGCTCGGCGCGACATTTACATGTCGACCCGCACGCCGAGCGGGCGTTAGGGAGGATGACCCATGAAATCGCCAATCATCGCGAGACTGGCGCCACTAGTCACGTTCACGCTGTTCGCGTGCGAATCGCAGTCCAGTCCGGTGTCGCTCAAGCTTCAGGCCATGTCCTTCGCCAACTCCGAGTGGTCGGAGCCCGTGCACCTCGACGCGCCCGTCAATTCGAGGTGCCAGGACCAGACCCCGACCATGTCCAAGGACGAGCTCAGCCTGTACTTCCTCTCCGACCGACCGGGCGGATTCGGAAACCTCGTGTCGACTACCGGATGCATGGACAACTTCGACCTGTGGGTCGCCCGGCGCTCGTCCACCGACGGTGCGTGGGAAACGGCCGTAAACCTGGGCCCGACGATCAACACCGCCCGAAACGAGGCCGGGCCTGCGTTGTCGCCTGACGGGCACCTGCTCTTCTTTTCAAGTGACCGCGCCACGACAGGCGTACTCCACGACATCTATGTGTCGCGCCGCGCCGACCCGAAGGACGATTCCGGCTGGGAACTACCTACGCCTCTCGGTCCTGATGTGAACACGACGCTGCACGAGGCGGGGCCGTTCTACTCGCAGAGCGCCGAAGACGGGTCCTCCAACCTGTACTTCTACCGTGGGTCGGACAACGGCGCGACGACCGATATCTATTACGCGCCGGTGACGCGGGACGGTGAGACCCGCGGACCGGCGGTGCTCGTATCGGAGCTGAGCTACCCCGGGCGTCCCGACGGCTTCGTCACGGTGCGCGCCGATGGAAAAGAGATCCTCTTCAGCTCCGGTCGCCCCCTCACGCCCGGTGGCGCCAACGCGTTCGATATCTGGTTCTCCACTCGCCGCACCACCCACGAGGCGTGGTCGGCGCCGGTGAACGTGGGACCACCGGTCAACACGACGTTCGCCGAGTTCCAGCCGGACCTGTCACACGATGGTCGCACGCTGCTGTTCATTGCGGGTGTGGGTCGCGGCGGCCTCGGAGGCTTCGACATCTGGATGTCGACCCGCACCGTGAACGGGAAGGAGGAGCCATGAATCGGCCAGTACGTTTCGCATCCGTGGTCGCGATCGCCGTGGCTGGCTGCCGTGGTGACTCGACTGGCACGCCCGACGCCGTCACGCCAGCACTGCTCGCCTCGGAGCAGGCAGCCGAGCCGCGGTTCTCCGCGTGGTCCGCACCTCTCAACCTCGGCCCACCGGTGAACACCGCCCTCGTCGAACAGGGCGCATCGATTTCCAAGAACGGGCTGAGCCTGTACTTCCAGTGTCGCGACTGTCCAGGAAACACCCCCGGCAGTCTGGCCGCCACCAGCGATATCTATGTCTCGCAGCGGGCGAGCGTCGACGCTCCCTGGGGCCCGCCGCAGCGCCTGGGGCCGAACATCAATACGACAAGCGACGAAGGGGCCGCGCGGCTGTCGCGCGACGGCCACCGACTGTTCTTCAACAGCGACCGATCGGACGGCTTTGGCGGCGCGGACCTCTACGTTTCCGGCCGGCGTGACAAGCGCGACGACTTCGGCTGGGAGCCGGCGGTCAACCTGGGCGCTGGCGTCAACACGACCGCGCAGGAGCAGCAGGCGGATCCGTTCGACGACGACGCGACCGGCACGAGCATGCTGTACTACTCCGTAGGCCCAAACGGCGGTACCGACATTTACGTCAGCACGCGCTCTTCGGAGGGCTCGTATGGGCCGGGCGTCCCAGTGACGGAGCTGAACTCCTCCTCCCTCGAGCGACAGCCGGCGATCCGTCGCGACGGCCTGGAAATCCTCCTTGCCTCGGACCGGACGGGGTCGCTCGGCGGGCTCGACCTATGGGTGGCAACGCGCGCCAGTACGTCAGATCCCTGGTCGACTCCAGTGAATCTCGGACCGACCGTCAATAGCACGCAGGTCGATGCCCGCCCGGCCCTCTCGTTCGACGGCACGACCCTCTACTTTCAATCGACCCGCCCGGGCGCTGTAGGCTGTAGCAGTGCGACAGGACCTTGCGTCTTCGACGTGTGGGTCAGCACGCGCAGCAAGGTGAAGGGGCCGAGCTAGGCGCTACGCCGTCGTCGCCAGACACTCGATCTCCACCCGCGCGCGCAACGCGAGCCCGCTCCCCGCTACCGTGGAGCGAGCGGGTGGATCCTTCGGGAAGTACGTCGCATAGACCGTATTCATCGCGGCGTAGTCCTTGATATCCGCCAGGAACACTGTGCACTTCACCGCGCGGTCGAGCGAGCTCCCCGCGGATGCAAGCACCGCCTTGATATTCTCGAGCGCCTGACGCGTCTGACCGGCAATACCCGTATCGGCGAGCTGGCGCGTGCCGGGGACGTTCCCGATCTGACCCGACAGATAGAGCGTGTTCCCCACTCGCACTGCCGACGAGAACGGTAGCCCCTGGACCTCGCCGGGGCCGTGCAGCACTTGCCGCTCCTGCGCGAGCGAACGGGACACGAGAACAAGGAATAGAGCGAGTGAGGACAGAGCGGCTTTCATGGGGACGCCTTTCGTTGCGTTGTATCCGCGGCTCAAGCCGCGACTCGGCACGTACCGCTGAAGCGGCAATGCGAGCGTCAGTTCACTGACAAGCGCCGAGTCGCGGGTTTACCCGCGCACTTGGGGTGATGCGTTGCGTGACACGAGTGGCCAGCCGAGCACGAGCATCAGTCCCCCCGCCGCACTCGCGAGGAACGCGGGCCCCGCTCCGTACCGCTGGAACACCGTCCCCAACACCACTCCTCCCACCAGCGCCGCGAACCCGGTGATCCCGTGGTAGGCGCCGAACCCGCTCCCCTGATGCGCGCCCGCGAGTCGCGCCACCAGCGCTCGCTCGGGACTCTCCGTCAGTCCCGACACCAGTCCCAGTGCCAAGAACAGCCCCCAAGCCGCCGCCGCCGTGCCCGCGCGCGCCATCCCCACGGCCAGTATCGCGTACACGAGCCACCCCACCCACATCGTCTGCCCGGGCCCCAGCCGGTCGCTCGCGGCGCCCCCCAGGAAACTCGACGACGACCGTACCACGTGCACCGCCGCCCACAACAGCGGCACGATCGACACCGGGACGCCCAGCTCCTGAGACCGCAGGATGATCAGTGTGTCGGGCATGCGGAGGAGATAGAAGGCGGAGATGGCGAGGAGGGAGGGCGGTAGAGGGCGGTAGTGGGCGGTAGTGGGCGGTACCAGCTCCTCGGCACCTACCGCCCCATACCGTCTATTACCGTCTGTTACCGCCCACATCGCCAGCACCAGCACCACCACCCCCGGCACAATGCTCGCCCCAATGACCGTCCGCACGTTCGCGCTCCCGGACGCGAGCAGCCACCAGGCGAGGATCGGCCCCAGCACCGCGCCCGCGTGATCCATGCCGCGCTGTAGTCCGAAGGCGCGCCCCCGCAGCTCCTCCGGCGTGACGTCGGCGATCAGCGCGTCGCGCGGCGGCGTGCGCAGCCCCTTCCCCAACCGGTCCACCACCCGCAGGCCGATCACCTGCCACGCCGCGCCCGTGACGGCGATGACGGGCCGGACCACCACGGCAATGAAATACCCGAGCACGATCATCGGCCCGCGCAAGCGTGCCCGGTCGGCCAGGCGCCCCGCCCCGAGCTTCACGAATGCCGCCGCGAACTCGGCCGCCCCATCGAGCGCACCGAGCGCCTGCGCCCCGCCGCCCAGCACCCCCGTGACGAACGCCGGGAGCAACGGGTAGATCATCTCGCTCGCGAAATCGTTGAGCAGTGAGACCCAGCCGAACAGCTTTACCTGCCGCGGGAGCCGACTGGGGGGCCGGGGTTCGGGGCTCGGGGCTCGCTTCATTCGCTCCGTCGAGTCCCCAGCCCCGAGCCCCGGCTCCCTAGTGTTCATTGAGGCCGAGGCCCCACCGGATCAGCGCGACGGGGAGACCGCCGTAGCGCAGCAACGCGTCGTGGAAGCGGCGCAGGGTGAAGCCCGTGCCCTGCGCGGCGCGGAAGTCCTTCCGCAACTCGAGGATTTCGCGCCGACCCACCGCGTAACACAGCGGGTAGGCCGGCTCGGCACAGTAACGGCGCACTTCCGCTTCCGCATTGGCTCGATCCACCCGCAGGTGCGTCGTCATGAACTCCACGGCCTGCTCGAACGTCATGCCGCGCGTATGCAGTCCGACGTCGAGCAGGATACGCACCGCACGCCACAGCAGATGTACGCGCTGGAAGAACTGCTCTTCTTCGGAGCGGTAGAACCCCTCTTCCCCCATCATGTCCTCACAGTACAGCGCCCAGCCTTCGACGGTGAGCGGTGTCCACACGTTCTTGCGGGTGTCCGAGGGTTGCTGCTGCGCGTGCACCAGGTGGAGGTGGTGACCCGGATAGCCTTCGTGCAGGGCCGTGACGCCGACCTCGTAGCGGCAGTGGTCGCGCAGGATGCGGTCCTGCGCGCTCGGCGGCAATGCGGGATCAGGGAGGGTGACGTAGAACCAGCCGGTGCGGTCGCGCGAGTAGGCACCGGGAGGGTCGTAGGCCGCGAACGGGATCACGGGGCGCATGAACGCGGGTGTGGGTACCACGTCGAGCGGGGCGTCGGGGATCGGCGCCAGACCGCGCGCGGCCACGAAGTCGCGCGCCCGCGCCATTTCGCCCGCGTAGGCGTCCACCAGCGCGCTCGCGGGGGGATGGTCCGCTCGCAACCGGTCGGCGACGTCGTGCCACCCCTTGCCTCGGTCCAGCCGCGTCGCCCGCGCCCCCAGCTCCGCCTCCAGCTCGTCCTTAAGATGCAGCCCATAGCGCCACAGCTCCGGCGCCGTGTCCCGTAACGCGTGCTCGTAGTGCAGGTGGAAGTTGAAGTCGTCCTCACCCAGGGCGAACTGATCGGACGCCCCCTCGAGCCAGCGCTCCAGGTCGTGCGCGAACGCGGCCATCG
>WNGO01003157.1_pt1 | contig 14020 bp, 7 predicted proteins | sample 5400511 | NCBI WGS metagenome assembly WNGO01 (sample SAMN13153380, study PRJNA577476) | soil metagenome | isolation source: 20 cm soil or saprolite under Garry oak tree replicate 2 | place: USA:California | collected 2016-06-15
CGTCAGCATATCCCAACCCGACGAGATGTAGTCGAGAATGGGTTTGAGGCCCTTTGCATCCTTCCCTGGCGCCACCTGCGCTTGGGTAGGAACACTCGCACAAATCGCGAAGAGAAAAAAGAGGGCAGAAGCAAACCGCTTGCGGCGGCAACTCCCGGATGAACGGATGAGATTCATTGTTATGCCAGCAAAACTTCGCCATCATATATGCGTCCACAGAACTCACCAAACAAATTTGAGCGTGAGAACCAAATATCCCCGACTCACGAGTCTCCCACCGCTAGCTTTTGATTTATCCTATGTAGTTTCGTAAGGATCTGAGGGGGACCAGTTGAAACGATTCCATCTAGCTCTGCGTCTGTCTCTGCTTCTCGCACTCTTCCTTTCTGCTCTTCAAGTTTGGTCACAGGTTCCCGAGAGCCTCTACAGCGATCTGCACTGGCGTATGGTCGGTCCGCTTCGCGGGGGGCGCACCCGCGCTGCCGTCGGAGTCCCCAGCCAGCCAAACGTCTTTTATATTGGGCAGGTCAACGGCGGCGTCTGGAAGACGGACGACTACGGCCGCACCTGGAATCCCATCTTCGATCATGAATCCACGCAGTCGATTGGTGCCATCGCTGTCGCTCCCTCCGATCCCAACATCATTTATGTAGCCAGCGGCGAGGGCCTGCATCGTCCCGACTTGTCGGTGGGCAACGGCATCTACAAATCGACCGACGCGGGCAAGACCTGGACGCATCTTGGCCTGCGCGATGGCCAGCAAATCCCTGCCCTCATCGTCCATCCGCATTGCCGCCGTGCTCGGACATCCCTACGGTCCCAGCGAGGAGCGCGGAATCTACCGCTCAGCAGATGGCGGCCAGAACTGGCAGAAAGTGCTTTCCAAAGACGAAAACACTGGAGGCTCGGACGTCGAGCTTGATCCCTCAAACCCTGATGTCGTCTACGCCTCGATGTGGGAAGTGCGCGAGGGTCCATGGGAAGACGGGAACGAATTCAACGGCCCCGGTGGCGGACTGTTCAAGTCCACTGACGGTGGCGCGACATGGAATCAGATCAAAAATGGCCTGCCGAATGATCTTTCGCAAATCTACGTCGCGATAGCGCCCAGCGATTCGCGACGTCTCTACGCAACCCTTGCCACAGCCTCAGGGAAACTGGCCGTGTACCGTTCCGATGACGCGGGCGACTCCTGGTCTCAAATCACCGACGATCCCCGTCCCTCCGGCCGCATCGGCGGAGGAGATCTGCCGATCCCGCGGGTCGATCCAAAGAATCCTGACGTCGTGATTGTGGCCAGCACCGTCACCATGAAGTCGACGGATGGCGGAAAAACCTGGTTCGGTTTTCGTGGCGCTCCCGGCGGCGACGACTACCAGAACCTCTGGATCAATCCCAACGACGGCAACATCATCCTGCTGGTCAGCGATCAGGGAGCCATCATCACCGTGAACGGCGGCCAGACGTGGAGTTCCTGGTACAACCAGCCCACCGCGCAGCTTTATCACGCGATCGCCGACAATTCCTTTCCCTATCGCGTCTGCGCGGGCCAGCAGGAAAGCGGTTCCGTATGCATTCGGACTCGTGGCAACGACGGCGTCATCACCTTCCGCGACTGGCATCCGGTCGGCGTGATCGAATACGGCTACGTCGCTCCCGACCCTCTTGATCCCGATGTTGTCTATGGTGCTGGCCGAACCGAAGTCTCCAGGTATCACTGGACAACGGGGCAGGTGCAGGACATCACCCCGATTCCATTGCGCAGCCAGAAGTACCGCGCCAACCGCACCGAGCCGCTGATGTTCTCTCCCGTCGACCCACACATCCTCTATTACGCGACCAATGTGTTGTTCAAAACCACGGATGGCGGAAGCACGTGGCAGACCATTAGCAGGGATTTGACACGCGAAAATCCCGGCGCGCCCGCGAGCGTGGGCACTTTCATGAACAAGGGGATGGAGAAGCAGCGCGGCGTAATTTACTCGCTCGCGCCATCTTTTAAGGACCTGAACACGTTGTGGGCCGGCACCGACGACGGCCTGATTTGGATCACGCGCGATGGCGGTAAGAATTGGAACGACATCACGTCGAAAGAGCTTACGCCGTGGAGCAAGGTCACACAGATTTCAGCGTCGCGCTTCGACGAACAGACTGCCTACGCTTCGGTCAGCCGTTTCCGCATCAACGACATGCACCCCTACCTCTATCGCACGCGCGACGGCGGCAAGAGTTGGACCCCCATCACCACGGGTCTGCCTGACTTTGGGCCCGTCGACACGGTGCGGGAAGATCCCGTGCGAAAAGGTCTACTGTTCGCCGGGACGGAGAATTCGGTCTGGGTATCGTTCGATGACGGCGATCACTGGCAGCCGCTGCAATTGAATCTGCCGCACACGTCGATGCGCGATCTATGGATTCATGACGACGATCTGATCGTCGCCACGCACGGCCGCGGTTTCTGGATCCTCGATGACATCGCTCCATTGCGCGAAGCGTCGGCGGCACTCGCGAATTCCACGCACCTGTTCGCTCCGGCTCAGGCATACCGCATCCAGCGCGACACCAACACCGACACTCCACTTCCCCCCGACGAACCGATGGCCGCCAATCCTCCGGATGGAGCCGTCCTCGACTACTATCTGCCCGCAGCCGCGAGCACGGTGAAACTCGACATTCTCGATGCAAAAGGGCAGCTCGTGCGCAGTTTCTCGAACAGCGACAAGCCTGAAATCCCCGAAGAGGAATTGAAAAAACAATTGATCCCCCTCTACTGGGTTCGCGGGCCGCGCCGCCTCTCCACCGAACCGGGCATGCACCGCTGGGTCTGGCATCTGCACTATCCTCCCCCCGCTAGCACGCGCCATGAATACCCGATCGCAGCAATTCCTCACGATACGCCGCGTTATCCTTTCGGGCCGACAGTTGTGCCGGGCACCTACAAAGTTCAGCTGACCGTAGACGGGAAATCGCTCACTGCTCCGCTGACCGTAAAGATGGATCCGCGTGTGAAAACACCGCTCACGGCTTTACAGAAGAAAGAGCAGGCCGAGACGCGCCAGGCTGCGATCATGACCCAGACAACGCAGGCCTTGTTACAAGCCAACTCCATTCGCTCACAACTTGAGAAACTGAGCGCTAACGATGCCACCAAGAATGCACTTGCGGACTTTCAAAAGAAACTCACGGTCCTGGTGGGTGCCCCCGCTGGATTTCTTGCTCCCCCATCCCCTGAGGCGACACTCAGCCGCGTTAATGGCGAAGCCGGCACCCTGTATCAGCAAATCTGGTCGGTCGATGCGGAGCCAACTTCAGCACAGATAGAAGCGCTGGATGCGACAGAACGTGCCGCTACCGATCTCCTGAAACGCTGGACGGATTTGAAGAACACCACCGTGCCCGAACTGAATCGCGTCTTGCGTGAGTCACAAGCTCCCGAGGTTCGCATCGAAGATCATCCTCCTCAGGTCGAGACCGCAGTCGATGAAGAGTAGGCGCGGCGCAGGACGCGAGTAAGTTGCTCGTTTATTGTTCACGATTATCGGTACTGATTGAAGGAACCCACGGACGTTGTCTGATCACTCGTTCCGCAGTGCCACCATGGGTTCTACCTCTGCAGCACGCCGCGCCGGGATCACCGATGCCAGCAGCGCAGCCAAGGCGAGCGTCAGCACCGCCAGCGCGAGCATGATCGGGTTCCATGGCTTGACGCCGAACAGTTGATCCGACATTAGCTTGCCGGCACCAATCGCCGCAGGAATACCAAGCGCCATCCCGATGCCTATCTGCGAAAAAGCACCGCGCAGCACCATCTTTAGAACCCGCATGCGGTCCGCTCCCAGCGCCATCCGAACTCCAATCTCTCCGGTCCGTTGCTGCACGGTGTACGCCATGACTCCGTACAGCCCGACCGCCGCCAGAACCAGCCCAAGCGCGCCGAAGAGTGTGGTGAGAGTTGCGATCATTTCTTCCTGCTGGAAGTCAGCGCTCACGACTTTGGTATACGGATCAACGCCGTAGAGAACCAGGTTCGGATCGACGCTCGCCAGCACCTTACGCACCCGGTCTTCCATTCCTGGTGGGTTTCCTGGCGCCCAGATCACGATGTTGTACAAGTAATGAGACCAGGTTTCCCCGCTGATGTATGCGGGATCGTCATAGTCCACGCTCTGCGCCTCTGGCACCCAGTACATCGGCCGCACCGGTTCTTTGTAGTCGTAAGTCATGTAGCGCATGTCTCGCACGACTCCGACTATTTCGAACGTCGAGGAATACTTCAGCTTGCCGGGCCCAAAATGATGGCCAATCGGGTTCTGGTCTTTGAAGAATTTCTTCGCAAATGCTTCATTGATGACCGCTACTTTTCTCGTCGTTGCCGTATCTTCATCGCCAATGGGTCGTCCCGATGCGATTTTGGCGCCCAGAGCATCGAAGAATCCGGGCATCACGCGGACGAATCCCGCGCCTGTATCGTCCTTGGCTCCCGGCTCAGGCTGACCTTCCACTCGAATGCCGTTATTCCAGCTATCGCCAGTCATCGGGGCATAAAGCGCGGGCGCGACCATCCGCACACCGGGGATCTGCTGCAGTCGATCGTCGATTTCCCGGAACATCGGTTCCATTTGTTCCAGCTTGTAATTTCCCAGCTGCGGATTGATCCACGCGATATACCGCCCCTGCGTCTCGAATCCAAATTTCTGGTGCTGCAAATTCCGCAGGCTCTGGCCAAGCAGGGTGGCCGCGGAGAGGAGTACGAGCGACATCGCTGCCTGCGCGATCACCAGCGATCTCTGCGCCCACGACCGCCCGCCCGCCACCGAACGGTTGGACCCGCGAAGCGCCTCGATGGGGTCCGCATGTGAAGTCATCCACGCAGGCGCGATCCCGAAAACTATTCCGGTCAGAACAGACGCGCCCAGTGTGAAGAGCAGCACCGGTAAGGATGGAGTCGCACTGATTGGCACGTAGTTGTTGGGGCCGCCAATCTGGAAGGCCAAATGCAAAATCAACCTTGTTCCCGCATACGCCACTCCTATGCCCAAAGCCCCACCGATCGCTGCCAGCATCACACACTCGACCAGAGATTTGCGCACCAGGCGTCTTCGCGGCGCGCCCAGCGCCATTCGTATCGAGGTTTGCGCCCGATCCTTCAACCCGCGCGCCAGCATCAGATTTGCCACATTCGCGCACGCCACCAGCAGGACACACCCAGCAGCCACCAGAAGCAGTTTCAGTCCCTCCTCGTACTGATCGCGCAAGGCAGTCACTCCGGCGCCTCCGGGAATGAGATGCAGTGTTTGCTGTTTCCATAGCTGCTTCTCTCCCGGTTCCATGTCGGGCACGTGACTCGCCAGCCAGTCATATAATTCCACCTTCAGCTTTGCTTCGAGCGATTTGGGATTCACTCCGGGACGCACTCTTCCGATCAGGTCCAGGAAGTTGGTGTTGGGCCGTTTGAGCCGCGCCGTCGCTCCATCGATCAGTGGTTCGGCGGTCAATGGTAGCCAAAAGTCTGGCATGCCAAACCCCGCCAGCTTCGCTCCGAAGAATGCTGGCGCAGCCACGCCGACCACCGTGAACGCATTTCCATTGACCTGATAGCCAGCACCGACTACAGAAGGATCAGATCCATACTTGTCGTGCCATATGCGGTAGCTCATCACCGCGACCGGCGGCGCACCTTCCTGATCGTCCTCGTCCGTCAACAGGCGGCCAATCCACGGCTGCACACCAAACGTCCTGAAAAAATTTCCGGACACATATTCCCCATTCCGCGTGTCCACCTGTGCCTGTGATCCCACTCTGCGCACTCCAAGAGGCGCATTGCCGGCCTGCAATGCGGCAAGGTCCTCGAACTCCGGCGTCTGGGCGCGAAAATTCTTGTACGCCTCCCACGAGAACAAAGCAAAATCGCCGTCGTCGCCCTGTGTGTACCCACCCCAGTTGCAGCAGCGAGCTTTATCTCCGATCCTCCACAGCGCGCTTGGGTTGGTCACAGGTAGGGACTTCAACATCACCTGGTGAACCAGCGTAAAGATCGCCGTCGTCGCTCCGATGCCTAGTGAAAGTGTGATCAACACTGTTGCCGTAAAACTGGGTGCTTTCCTCAACTGCCGCGCAGCGTCACGCAGATCGGTCAACATTTGTACCTCTATGGAGTTTTGACGTAGCTCCGGCCAATCGGTTATTACGAAGTTTTATTGTCAAATCGTTAATATAGCGCTCGAGGGGCGCCCTTTAGAATTCCACTTCACCCGGAGTGCAGCATGCTGCTAGAGACTGGCCACTTTTTCCTGCAATTCCGCCGCGATTGCAGCGGTATTCATCCCCAAAGGAAATTTGACTGGGCTCCCGATGCGTACCGAAATCTTCCACGGCGGCGCGAACTTCTTCCCTGCCTTCTTGTACTCAAACAGTCCATCGATCCGCATCGGCAAAACCGGAATGCCCAGGTTCTCCGCCAGCAGCCCGATTCCGCCACGAAACGGACACAACTTTCCGTCCGTCGTATGCCTACCCTCCGGGAAAACCAGGATGCTGTAGCAGCGATCCACCGCCTCACCGGCGTAAGCAAAACTCCGACGGAATCCAGCCTCGCGTGGCAGAGGGAACAGGTTCAGCAGCGACACTCCCAGAATCCACTGCATCCGGTCGTAGACGCGCAAAAACCAGTTGCGGTCAGGCGAAGGCGAGCGCAAAGTTTCCAGTGCCTCTCCGCCGGTGGCAATCGCGAGCCGATGCCGGAACCGCGCGGGCAGAGCCGTCAGAATGAATCCGGGATCGACTTCGCCCAGATGATTCGAGACCACGAGCAGCGGCCCCTTGACCCCGCGCAGGTTTTCGCGCCCCACAATACGTGGCCACCCCAGCAGCACAATCGCCGGCCGCATCAGGAAATAATGCGCGAGCAGACGGATCCACCTTACTGGCCACCGCAACACCCATCCCGGGTAGTGATACCTCTCGCCCGGCGCTGCTTCACCGCGCAGCATCCGCTCCACATCACCGACCGTCCGCACGGAACTGAATCGGGTTTCGCTGAGGTCCACCTGATAGCGATCCTCAAGCGCGCTCAGCAATTCGACACGATCGAGCGAACTGAGCCCGAGGTCGGAATCGAGACTCGCATCCGGCGGTAAATTTGGCATGCTGCGGCCTGCCACGCGCGAAATCAGTTCGCCCAACAGACTGTTCCCGGCCTGTCCCACACCGCCTCGACCTTCCTGTTCCATTCGGGCTCGCACGAAGTCCGCAATCGCCTGCCGCTTCGGCTTCTGCGTATTCGTTCTCGGAAAATCCTCCTCCGGCCATTCCACCCACATCCGCATACGCTGATATTCCGCCAAGGATTCGTTAGCCCGTCGCACCACAGATTCCAGATCGCTTGTGTCGCGCAGAATCACGACAGCACAAGGCTCGGCATTGCCGCCCCTTTCGACTCCCACCACCACGCAGTCCTTCACTTCCGATTGCTTGAGCAGCGCCGCCTCCAGATCGCCGGGATGCACGTTGGTTCCACCCGGTGTAACAATGATTTCCTTCTTGCGTCCCTTGAAATACAGATTGCCGACCGCATCCAGCGCTCCGATGTCGCCCGTGCGATACCAGCCCTGCTCGTCAGACACTCCATGAGATCCTTCCGAATTCCAATATCCCGACGCAACACCGCCGCCCTTGACGAGAATCTCGCCGTCATCAGCCAGCTTCACCTCGCGCCCCGGCAGAACTTTCCCGATCGACCCCTTCCCCAATCGAAATGGATGATTCACGCTGATCAGCGACGTGGTTTCGGTAAGTCCGTAGCCTTGAATCACTGCGTATCCAAACCGTCCCCAAAACTCCTCAGTGTCGCTGTCTAATGCTGCGCCCCCTGAGATAAACGCCAGGAATTTCCACCCGAACTGCCGCCGAATCGCGCGGAAAATCCACCAGCGTCGCAGAAAATGTTTGTCTTTCGCCCCTACAAAACGCTGCCGGAACTTGTCCATCTGGCCATGGTCTTCAATGTTGCGCTCCACTTTGTGCTTCAGCGATTGCAACACGCGTGGCACGCTCACCAGCACCGAGACGCGCTCACGGCGAATGGTGTTCATCACCTCCGAGGGCTTCAGTTCGTTCTGAAAGATCACGGTTCCACCCATCAAAGGCGGCAAGAACATTCCCAGAAACTGCCCAAAGACATGACTAAGCGGCAGCAGATTCAGAAACCGCACCGGATGCACGAAGTGTTCATACTTCAAATATGCCCGGATCTCTTTCTCGAGTGGATCGATGTTCGCCAACACGTTGCCGTGCGTAATGACCACGCCCTTGGGATCAGCCGTTGTGCCCGAGGTAAAAACGATCTGCAGAATGTCATCGCGTCCTGGCATGTCGCGCCCACTGGGCGAGGGCTCCTGACGCGACTGCGGCAATTCTTCGAGACCCATAACCGGAACAGAGAGATCGCCAACCTCCTCTCGATGACTCTCCGAAGCGACAACAAATTTCGCTCCGACCTGCGCACACACTCGCCGCGCGAAATCCGCCGACGCCCCATCATCCATGGGAACGACAACCACGCCCTCCAGCGCGCACCCGAAAAACACTGCCGCCCATTCGGACGAATTCTCGCCCCAGAGCATGATGCGATCGCTCTTCTCTACGGAGCGGCGTTCGAGCTCCTGAGCGAAGCTAAATGCCCGTTCCACGACTTCCCCGTAGGTGACTCTTTGCGTGCGGTATCCGCGACGCTGAACGTAGGCACACTCCCGCGCGTGTGCCCGAAAATGCTCCAGGAAGAACTCGGCTATCGATTCAGCCATGGTCCGGACCGCAATTCGCCTCGACGAGGATGTACCCCCATCAGCATCAGTCTAGTGGAATCGCGGCGATTCGAAAGATGGCACGACGTACAGTTTCGCGACTGTACAAAGAAGGCCGCCGGGAGAAATCCCGACGGCGTTTGTTGTCCCCAAGGAAAAAACAGCCAGTACTCAAGCTGCGGCTTGATGTTGATACGCCGGCACGAAGACTTCGGCCACGAAGCTCTCGAAGCTCGTGGGCGTAGAGTTCTGCGTTGTCCTCGGTTCCAGCGCACGCATCGTTCCGGAGTTAAGTGCACCCGTCATCTCCAGCAACAGCCGGGCAAATTGATCGGACATTCCCATCTGAACCAGGACGCTCCGAAATTGTTCATCGGGGACCTGGACATACCTGAGGTCGGGCTTGCCGATTGCCTTGCCAATAATTGTGCCCACGTCGGTATAGGTGAGATCGCTTTGCCCCAGCAGTTCGCGCATTTGTTTGCCGCGAATCACCGGGTGCAACAGGTTGTCGGCTGCGACGTTTCCGATGTCCCGCGTCGCAATCATCGGCAGCTTCAGATCCGAACGCAGCGGTCCGGCAACCGCTCCCATCTGGCGTATCGCGTTCACTTGGGGAAGCGTGTTTTCCATGAAGTATCCGGCGCGCAGGTAGAGCACATTCGCGCTGTCGATCCGGTTGAGTTTTTGTTCGAGATTGTGAAGCCCGACGACGGGCCCCGTTCCGCTGGAGTGTTCGGCTCCAATGCTGCTGAGGGCGACAACATTCCTGGTCCCCGCACTCTGCACCGCGGATGCGATCGCGTCGCTCACCTGGTTCGCATATCCCAGCGGGTCGGTGCTGGCGGTGTTCGGTGGAATCATGACGTAGACCGATTCTGCTTGTTGGAAGGCTTTGGCGAGAGAGTTGGCGTCGGTCACGTCCGCGATGAACGCCTCCGCGCCTTTCGCCGTGAGAGGTTGTAAATGAGCTGCGTTTCGACCGACGGCACGAACTTTCTTGCCGCGGGCAAGAAGGTTGCTGGCCACTACGTGTCCGGTGTTTCCGCTTGCTCCCAATACGACGTACATATATTTACCTCCATGCCTCGCTTGGATGCCGGAGCCGGCGTTTTGGACTCGGCAGCCAGCGACGAGTTGGAATCAGCGCTGAGCAAGTCAAGGGTTTGGGTGGGGCACGGCTTTAAGCCGTGCCGTGAAAGGCCAACACCTTTTCGGGCTTCAGCCCCTGAGACGCAAGTTTGCTGTTGTTCCGATTCCGTAACAGGAGAAACAAAAGGAAAATCCCAGACCCTGACAAGTTTGACACTGCAAGCCAAATCTAGCCGTGGATTCCTATCGAGTCCAGGCGATGGGAGTTTTTGGTTGAGAGCGGAAAACTCAGCGACGCTTCGTCGTGACTCTGTACATGGCGCTCGCATGCGGCGGCAAACTCGCGTGAACCGCATCAACCGCATCGATTGACTTCCGGCGCCATAGATCGCGTACTGCTGTGACCGTGCCCGTGATCTTCAGATCGCCCCACGCAATACTCGCATGTTCCGGACTTTCTCCCAGATTAAACACAGCGACGTAGCTTTCTCCGCCCTGTTCACTATCCGCCACCCACGCTCGAATGTTTCCTCGCTCGAACGCTTGATGCCCGCCGTGGCTGTGCTGATCGACATCCAGCACCTCTTGGTTCGTAATTAGCGCTTGGGTAGCGCTGTCGGTACTCGGCAGATCGCCACCAAAGATCAACGGCGAGCGAAAAATGCTCCACAAGGTCATCACGGTCTGCTGCTCATCCGCCGTGAATTTCGTCGGCGAGCCCCCACCTTCCTTGCTCGTAACGCGTAGTTTGCCCAAAGCAAGCATGTCCGCATCGGGCCAGGTGTCATTCCTCCCGACGAACTGCGCCCAGTCGCGGGTGAAATCAAACTGCTGCCGCAGCAGCGCCCAGTCGTCCCAAAAGTCATCCGAGATGCGCCACATCTGCGCATATTTTTGGAAGAATTCCGCCTCCGAGATCGGTGCCGGGCCGGGCGAGATACTCAACACCATCGGACGCCCCGTCCTTCGAATTGCCTGGCTCAGCGCCTTCATCTCTGCCGGCTGATAAAGATGGCTACCCATATCATCGGCCTTGAGGAAGTCCACGCCCCATGACGCATACAGGTCAGCAATCGAGTCGTAATACTCCTGCGATCCCGGCTTGGTTGTATCCACGCCCCACATATCCGGGTTCCAGCGGCAACCATTGTCTTTGTCAGCGATGTCAGCCGTGTGATACGAGGTGCCTTTTACAGGAAGGTTCTTCTCGACCGCCTGCCGGGGAATGCCACGCATGATGTGAATACCGAACTTCAGCCCTTTGCTATGAACATAATCGGCCAGCGGTTTAAATCCAGCCCCGTTGGCAGACGAAGGGAAGCGATTGACCCCAGCTGTTCCAGCCCATGGGAGGAGTCGGCGCAGGAGACGACTGTCCGAGAAGCGAACTGCTTAGGCAAATGATGATCAGTAGAAGAGACGGCCGCGTGTATTTCATGGTCGGAATTGTAGCTGCCCGATGATGCACGCAGGTCGGAAAGAAAATGGCGGCCGTCAAGGCCGCCATTAAGGTTTGTATCCGTGTTCATCCGCGTGAATCCGCGGAGAAGAAGTTAAATGTCCAGATTCTTCACATCCAACGCATTCTCTTCAATGAACTTGCGTCGCGCCTCGACGTCTTCCCCCATCAGTGTGGTGAAGATCGTCTCGCACTCGGCAATGTCTTCCAATCTTACCGACAGCAGAGTACGCCGCTCGGGATCCATCGTCGTTTCCCAAAGCTGCGGAGCGGTCATCTCGCCCAGCCCCTTGTAGCGCTGGATCGTGAAATCCTTGCGTCCCTCATTGATGACGTAGTCACGAAGCTCGCGAACGTTCGTCTTCTCGACAACTTCGACTTCCTTGCGCTTCGGAGTCTTGGCCGCTGCCTTCTTCTCGGCCTTGTCCTCTACGGTCGCCAATGTCTCGTCCTCGAGAGCGTCCCCGTTGGTCGCTGCCGGCGCTGCCTTGGCCAGCGTCTCGACGACAAACGGCGGCTCCATGTAGGGCTCGATCTGCTTGAACTTGGTAATCAGCTGCCGGCATTCCGCGCTGGACGACAGTTCCCAACTAATGACGTGTTCGGCGCCATGCTTATTCACGAAGTGCACTTCCCACAGATTGTGCTCTTCGTCGAAGCGCGCCTCTACGCTCTTGAAGCCTTCTTCCTTCTGCATCTTGGTAAGTTCTTTTTCCAGGCGCTCGATCTTCTTCGGCGCAGCCTTTTTGTCGCCTTCGAAATCTGCCCGCTTCGCAAGATCAAACTTGGGAATCAGCTCGGTGACGCGTTCATTGCGCACGCGTTTGTCGAGCTTGTCGAAAAATCCGAGATACTCATCCAGCACCGTCATGAACTTCGCCAGGTCTTTGCCTTCGAGCTTGGCCGCGCCGTCCCCGTAGCGGATGATCAGACCGTCAGCCGCCCGCTTCACCATGACTTTCACGAATTCGCGCTCGTCCTTGATGTATTGCTGCGACTTGCCCTTCTTCAGCGAAAACAACGGCGGCTGAGCGATATAGATGTTGCCGCGCTCGATCAACGGCTTCATCTGCCGGAAGAAAAACGTCAGCAAGAGCGTTCGAATGTGAGATCCGTCCACGTCGGCGTCGGTCATCAAAATGACTTTGCCGTAACGAAGCTTTTCGATCTCTACATCGTTGTTCCCCACGCCCATTCCCAGCGCCGTAATCATGGCGCGGATCTCTTCATGGGCCAGAGCCTTGTCGATGCGAGCCTTCTCGACGTTAAGAATTTTTCCCTTCAGCGGAAGAATCGCCTGGAAGCGCCGGTCGCGTCCCTGTTTCGCCGTCCCGCCTGCGGACTCACCCTCGACCAGGAACAACTCACATCGGTTTGGATCGCGCTCGGAGCAGTCCGCCAGTTTGCCCGGCAACCCGCCAGAATCAAGCGCACCCTTGCGGCGCGTCAGATCGCGAGCCTTGCGGGCGGCCTCGCGAGCCCGTGCAGCATCGATCGCTTTGTTGATGATCTTCTTCGCGACCGTCGAATTTTGCTCGAAGAACGCTCCGAGCCGCTCATTCACAAACTGCGTGACTGTCCCCGCGATATCGGAATTCAGCTTGCCCTTAGTCTGGCCTTCAAACTGCGGCTGCGACAGCTTCACGCTGATGACCGCCACCAGGCCTTCACGAACGTCATCGCCGGTCAGGTTTTCTTTCACGTCGCGGAACAAGCCCATCTGCTGGCCTGCATAGTTGATCGTGCGGGTCAAAGCCGTGCGGAAGCCGGAAAGATGTGTGCCACCATCAACCGTGTTGATGTTGTTCGCGAAGCTGAAGATCGTCTCCGAGTACGCATCGTTGTACTGCAGACCGATTTCCATATGGACGCCGTTGCGATCGTCCTCCATGTAAATCGGCTTGTCGTGCAGTATCTGCTTGCCCCGGTTGAGATGCTTGATAAACTCGGCGATGCCGCCGTTGTACTTAAAGTCGGTGTGTTTTGCCTCGCCGCTTTTCGCGTCCGTCGTCCGCTCGTCGGTGAGCGTGATCAGCAATCCCTTGTTCAGGAACGCCAACTCGCGCAGTCGCTGTGCCAGCGTGTCGTAGTTGTACTCGGTGATGGTGAAGATGGTTTTATCCGGCACGAAATGAACTTTCGTACCCGTCTTCACCTTGGCCACGCCCGTCTTCTTCAGCTTGCTGGTGGGATCGCCCTTCGAGTAGGTCTGCTGCCAGGTAGCACCGTCTCGCCAGATTTCCAGTTCCAGATCCTCGCTCAGCGCATTGACACAAGACACGCCCACTCCATGCAACCCGCCGGACACTTTGTACGTCGAGGAATCGAACTTTCCTCCGGCGTGCAACGTCGTCATGACGACCTGCGCGGCGGAAACTTTCTCGCCATCAATATCCATGTCATCCACGGGAATGCCGCGGCCGTCGTCCGTCACCGTGATGGAGTTGTCGATGTGAATCGTGACTTCAATCTTCGTGGCGAAACCGGCCAGCGCCTCGTCAACAGAATTGTCGACGACTTCATACACGAGGTGGTGCAGACCCAACTCGCCCGTCGATCCGATGTACATCGCCGGACGCTTGCGTACCGCTTCCATGCCGCCGAGAACTTTGATCGAGTCAGCGTTGTAGTCGCTGCTGTTAGCGTGGCCCCCGTTAATCGGAGTCAC
>WNGO01004690.1_pt1:0-12500 | contig 14020 bp, 13 predicted proteins | sample 5400511 | NCBI WGS metagenome assembly WNGO01 (sample SAMN13153380, study PRJNA577476) | soil metagenome | isolation source: 20 cm soil or saprolite under Garry oak tree replicate 2 | place: USA:California | collected 2016-06-15
GCCTGTTAACGGTAGTGACGTTAAAGCGTCTTACAAAAGAGTAGAATAAGCGAACCACGCTGGAGGCTCTATGGTGTTCACACGCCTTCTCCCCTTTCTTTTGCTGCTGACCTTTTCATCGCTAGCCCTCAGCCAAGATGGAAAAACTCAGTCAGTACCGGAAACGTGCGCGGTGACAAACCCTTTAGAACATCTTTTTGTGCCGCCGAAGCCCTATCAGACCAGCAGGGGCATTAATTGGTTCGGCACGGACAAGCTCTGGACCTACCTTCCGAGCAATGGGATATCGGGACAAGGAGAAAAGACACTCTGGTTTCGAGAAGAATGGAGCCACTATAACCGCTGGATACCTGATGAGAGCGCGTTGAAGTTGACCATCACGGCGAGACGACTGGATGCAGCCACTCCGCCGCCTGAGATTTCGGCAGGGCCGACATTCAACCGGGATTGGAAGGCATTCATGCTCGGAGGCATCAACTTGCCGACACCGGGATGCTGGGAGATTACCGGACGATACGAAGATGCCGAAGTGCAATTTGTTGAATGGGTTGTACCTGATGCACCCGCGAAACAGACCCAAGACCAAGCGGCCCCATTGTCAATCATCGTTGACAATTCGTGCCTGATCGAGCCTCAGTCCGACCCTTTGGTTCTCGGCGACCGCGTTGACGCCCGTCGCGATGACGCTATTTGTCATCTTGAGAGCGTGTTATCGTCCCACCATATCGAAGAAAAGATCACGGACGGCCAGCGTTCTCGCTACTTTGTCCGTGTCGCCGAGCAGGAATACGTAGTGCAAAATCCGACCGACAAACCTGCCGTGTTCATCGTTCACCATGAGATTCCGGAGAATTGGATCGTGGACTCCGACCCGCAACCGTCCAGTGTAGATGGCTCGACGGCGGTGTTTCGATTAAATGCAGAACCGGGGCAAAGAGTGCGGCTACATGTGGGTATGCACCGAAGCGACAGCATCCGTTGACGTAATATCTCTATTTCACTCATCATGACTACTGAACCCGCCGTCCGTTAAACTGTTTTGAGAGCGTGCCCATAAGCAAGTCGAACTCATCCGCCCTTTCGCGACCGCACGTGGCTTCGATGGCGGTGAGCATCGTCCCGGTGAGTGCATCAAGACCGGCTTCGCGGCTTTTGGGTTCGCACTTTGTTATTAGGTCACCTACTTCAGTGGCCAAACGGAGAATCCCCTCTGGTCGTTCAACCATCGTCACAGTTCTCGGCTGGAGCGTAAACGCCAAACCACCGGGCGGTCTCTTCGGAATCCAGCCAACTGCCAGATCACGCTCGGTCGATCCTAGGAACTTGCTCACCTGTTCGTAGAAGCGGAAGAACTCGTCCCTTCTCCCGTACTGGGATGAGAGGACGTGGAGCAACACCGTCGTGAGCGCTTCGAGCGTGTCAGCGAGACTGGTTTCGCGCTTAACCAAAAATCGCATGATCTCATCGCCCAAGCGTACCTGTTCGGGACGTTCCTCTTCGATCACAAGTCACCTCCTAGTGGAGGCGAATTATACGACGTCATGAAGCTCACCACGATTCGGTTGTCGTACCGTTGATGTAAGCACAGTTCTCTAATCGCAACGAAGCGATTGTGTGCAACAAGATTTACTTGATGCGAAGATCATCGACGCGCAACCGGCGTGCCGGAATAGCTATTCTCGGGAATGAGCGGGATGGTTGTCGAAACATCCCGTTTACACGCATTGACCCTGGGACCGGAGTTTTGAGCCTGTTAACAACAGCGTCGCTTTGAGTACAATTTATCCATCATGAACCTTCCCGCTGAGATAGCGCGTCCTTCCAAGTTCACCAACGCTCAGACGATCCTCTACGAGATTGACATGGTGAGATTCGCTGCAGGAAATTTTGGGAACCCAGACGGGTGGGGTTCGTGGTCCAATCTCGAATGTTTCCTGCTTCATTTTCGCAACCTGATCGAGTTCTTTGGGAAACAGCCGAGGGGAGATGACCTGAGCATACAAAAGCCAGAGGCGATCTGGCCCGATGCGGCAAAGCGGCCGTCCGCTGATACGTTGAAGCAACTTCACCGGGAGGATCTGTGGGAAAAGTACGAAGTACGGGACGCCACCCAGGTTAACGACAAGATTTCTCGGTATCTGCAACATTGTACCGAGCAGCGCGTGGACGCAAAAAGCTGGAGGGTTCGTGAGATGTTCGAGGAGTTGGATCCGCTGATGTCCGAGTTCGAGAAGCTTCTGCCGGACGGGATTCGTCCTTGGGAGAACCCGCCCGACCCGAATCTGAGAATCGTTGCAATGCAAGAAACTTGCAGTACGGCTACTCCCCCTCAAAGATTTGTATTAGTAGGGCCGAACGCCACCCCAGCGAAGAGGAGCGAGTCAGAACGAAAGCTCCACGCAGAGGATTCCTCCGAGCACCCGTTGACGTAATATCCCCATAGCACTCATCATCCCCGTCTGATTACGGCACTAATGAAACTGCTGTAGACTTCCGCATGTGATCAATCTGAGGAGGAGTTTATGTCAAACATCCACAGCATTGCGTTCCTTGTCGGGCGGGTCATCGCTGGCTGCTTTTTCCTCATGAACGGCTTCAACCACTTCGCACAACTGAATATGATGACCGGATATGCCAAGAGCAAAGGCATACCCGCCCCCGCGCTCGCAGTGGGCGGTTCGGGCGTACTTCTTTTCCTAGGTGGACTGAGCCTGCTCCTTGGGTACCACCCGACTATCGGAACGGCCCTGTTGGTGATTTTCCTTTTGGCTGCTTCGTTCGGCATCCATAATTTCTGGACGGTTCAAGACCAACAGGCGAAGCAGGGGGAGATGATCAACTTCCTAAAAAACATGGCCATACTCGGTCTACTGCTAATGACCTTGGCCATCCCGCGGCCGTGGCTGATGAGTCTTGGTCGTTGAGGCTAGACGACTGTCGAAACATCCCCATAACACTCACTGACCCTCAAAAAGGCGAACAGAGGTCGCAAGCTTGTGCTAACGCCTGGTTTCGTCACTCTCGGGGGCCAGCCGCCTGATTCATTTCTGATTTGCCAGACCGCGAAGAATATCCAGCCTATTGGCAGGCGCATTCGGTGCCAGAAAATCAGGAATTGTATTCTGCGTGCGTCGAGGACGGCGAAGGAAGTCCACTGGCCATTCGGCGATACGTTCCTCCTTTACGTGACGATACTCGCCGGGATCATCTTCCGCGATGTATTCAAGCTGTCGAATGAGCGCGAGCGGTGCTTCGGCACCTTGAGTGCGTTGGGAAAATGCAAGCGCCTCGGCGTAGGTCGCGAAGGGGTGGTAATAGTCACTGCCGTCTTCAAGGTCAGAAGAACCGCGCTCTGGATGGCACCAAACGCGGTATTCCAGAACGTCATCCCAAACGTAACCACCGCCAGCCTTTGCCAGCGGTGAATACGTGCCCACGAGATTCGGGTCCACCACGTCAGGGAACCTGTTTACGTTCACGCGAAGTATTTTGACATCGAAAGGGCGTCAGTTGTTGCAAAATCGCGATAACGCGTTTTGACCCTTGACCGAAGACCGAAGGTCGCCCGTTCTCAGTGAGCGTTATCGCCTGATAGCGTCAGTTGACGTTGCTGCTGGACCGTGAGTCGATGTTGGCGTAACGTTCAGAACCATGAAACGCCCACTGCTCTTAGTCTTGACGCTGATGCTTGGGGTCATTGTCGTTGGTTGCAACTCGTCCAAACGTAGAACGGGGGACAACGTCGTTGCAAAAGTCGAGCAATTCAGGAAGTCGAATGGGCGTCTTCCGCATGCTCTTTCCGACATCGGGACCAAGGAAGAAGAAAGTTGCCCCTGCTACTGCAAGACTGGCGACGACAGTTACATCGTCTGGTACGGAACCAGTCTAGGCGAATCCGATGCGTACGATTCCCGAACGAAGAAGTGGTCAGAGGTGACGGGCGCTGTTTGTTCCCGCTAGGTCGCCGGTCAAAACGTGTAATCGCCTGTTAATAACACCCTGTTAATAACACCCGATGTTTCAAGGAATTCGCGGGCCGGTGAACAATCAACCCCACCGCCTCGTATCTAAGTTCGCTGCCATACGATGTGGGGGCATATGCCGACGATGTATAGGAAAACTGGCGGAATATTTGCGCTTGTTGCGATCTGTTTTCTATATCAAACCGCTGTTGCTACCACACCTGCGAGTGATTCCGTAAAAAGCCCAGCAGTCGGGGCTCTTCCTTCGGCGACGGGTCCGTTCGCTGCGGGGAAGACAACCGTACATTGGACAGATGAATCACGGGTCGAGCCCCTTTCGCCCAATCGCGAGCCGCGTGAGTTGATGGTTGACATCTGGTATCCGGCCGAACCATCCAATGCGGTTCCTGCTAACTATCTGGACGCGGCAGCGTATGAAAGGGCGATGGGTACAGACGGTTTCCAAAACTTTTTTCGAGGGGCATCCGAAAGTCTCAGGCGGGGAGTATTAACCCACGCTTTTGCCGCCGCACCCTATGCCCGTTCTGCCGGGCGCAGCCCCGTGCTGATTTTCTCTCCCGGTGGCGGTATGGTTCGAGAAGTTTACACGGCACAACTCCAAGACCTCGCCAGCCACGGGTATGTCGTAGCTGCGATCTCACACCCATATGACGCCATCGTGACCCTTTTTCCTGATGGCAGGCAGATCGCTAATTCAGACAAACGCTGGCCCGAGACGCCATCTGTGGAAGGCGAAGCGAACCTCAATCAACTGGAGTGGCATGCTAACGATATTCGATTCGTTTTAGACGAATTGACTGGAGCGAATATGGCTGGCTCCTCTGCTTTGCCATTTGCTGGCCACCTTGACCTAATGCGTGTTGGAGCGTTTGGCCACTCGTTTGGTGGAATTGCGGCAGCGCATGCGTGCCAACTCGACCGACGTTTCAAGGCATGCCTGAACGAAGACGGCGTAGTGGCAAAGAGGCCATTGTTTCTGGATGATCGTGGGTGGGCCATGGACCAAGCGTTCATGCTCATTCTGCACGACCCGCCGACTCGTCCGCTGACTGACGAGCAAGTCGCCCAGATGCAAATGCCGCGCCAGCGCGTCGAGGCACTTGTCAGAAGGCTGGATGCGGATGAGGAAGCTGCGCTGCGAAATACGGGGAAAGGCAGCTATCGCGTGAGACTGCGAAGCGAGAAAGTCTCGCACATGGACTTTAGCGATCTGCCGTTGCTCGGGGCGCACGATCGTTCCGATGCGGAAAAGCGTGCTGCGATTCTCGCAACGGTGAGGAGCTACGTTCGAGCGTTCTTCGACCAATGCCTTAGAGGAGTCAGTTCGGACCTGCTCAATGAGACTGCTCCGAAGAATGAGTTCGTTGATACAGTACGAAGATTCGAGCCAGCCAAGTTTCCGTGCCCAAAGCAGTGAATCTTTGGCTGCAGGCAAAAGCGAGAGCGCGATCAGTTGTTGAAAAATCTCTATAGCACTCATCAACCTCGGACCGACCTTCGGTCAATGGGCGGAGGCCGTCGTGGCCGAAAAAGCAAAACGGGCACCCCAACGGGTGCCCGTTTCTAAAATCAGCCAACTTTATCGCAGAGCTACGCCCGCGCCCCAACCGCTGCCGGCTCGCTCGATGCCACAGGCTTGTCCTCGCCATTCGCCTTTTGCTGCGGCTGCCCGCCCTTGCGAATGTCGATGCCGCCCTTGAAGAACGCGCCATCTTCAATCGAAATACGCGCCGCGATCACATCCCCGGTCAGAGAACCGTCGCTGCGGATGTCCACGCGATCGCTCGCGGTCAAGTTTCCGCGCACTTTTCCGAGCACCACAATCTCGCGCGCATTGATGTTGGCCGCCACCACTCCATTGCGTCCCACTGTCACGCGATTGCCCGATAAATTGATGGACCCTTCTACTCTGCCATCGATGTAAAGCGACTCGGAACCAGTCACCTCACCCTTGATCACAAGCGACTTGCCGATTGTCGCCTGGTCCGCAGTGGTGGTCGTCACCGGCCGGGGGGCCGATGGCGGTTCGCTTGCGCTCATCGCAGGCGCACTGGGGGTAGACGTAGTTGGGCGCTCCGGCTCAGCTGGCCGGCCGGGTGTTTGAGGCTGATTTGTCGGCTTCCACATGGATGACAGGGTCCTTTCCTGTGTTGGGATTAGGAGTTATTTGGCCGCACTTTCGTAGCCAAACGCGATTGTACTCCTCCGTCTCATTCTGACCCCTGTGGAAATCCCCTATTTTGAACGAAAGTAACCGGATTGTTACGGACGCTGGGGTGCTTCCGCATCTGGTGGCGCTTGCCCTGCACTGGGGATTTTCGCCCCGGCAGCGTGTAACGTTTCCCGAAATTTTCCTGAGGGCGTATCCTTCCACAGCCCGCCGGAGTTATCCTCTCAGGGAGAAGATTTATCGAAACCAAGAGTTATTTTCGAAGTCTAACAATTGATCCCAGGCCGAAGGAAAAAAGACCCGCGCCAATTTGTCCTTCATGAACGTTCGTGCCCTTTGTGGTGATGATTTTCGTTTGAGGTTTCACCGAAAACCAAGGAGCCATTCATGTCCGACCCAGCCATCCTCGCTCCAACCATCGCTCGCCCGGAACCCTCCGAACACTCTCCCTACCACGAGGGCTATATCTCGCTGGTGCCCGGCGATGACATCATCAGCACGCTCGAATCGCAACGCCGCCAGACGCTGATCCTCCTCTCTGGCCGCGACGAATCCGAAGGCGACCTCCGCTATGCTGCCGGCAAATGGTCCGTGAAGGAAGTCCTCGGCCACGTCTGCGACACCGAACGCATCTTTGCCTACCGCGCTCTCCGCATCGCCCGTGCCGATCGCACCCCGATCGAAGGCTTCGAACAAGACGACTACATCCGCAACAGCTCCTTCGGCTCCCGTCCGTTCCCCGAAATCATCGAAGACTACATCGCCGTCCGCCGCGCCACGTTGACACTCTTTCGCAATCTCGACGAGACTGCGTGGATGCGTCGCGGCATCGCCAACAACAACGAGATCAGCGTCCGCGCCCTGGCCTACATCACCGCCGGCCACGAACTCCACCACCGCCGCATCCTCGAAGAAAAATATTTCGCCGGGAAATAACCTTGTAGGGACGGACGCCTTCGTCCGCCCCGCGAGCGAAGCGAGCGTAGAGCATCGAACGCCCTGTATTCTCTGACTGTCGCAAGTTTTGTCGGCAACAACAGGTTTTCCTTCGTGAACCTTCGTGGGCTTGTGGTTGAAGATTCCAGGTTCTGAGAGATCTTAATCGCGGCGTAGGATGTCTAACGCGCTGTAATCGACGGAAAGACGAACATGCAATCCCTGACCGAGCTCCTCCGCGGCAAAGGCGCGCACGCCGATCCGCTCGCGTGCGTGGAAGACGTCTCTGCCGAGCTGGCTGTCCGCCGAATCGAGGCCTTCCCGCACTCGATCGCCGACCTGGTCTTCCACATGAATTACTGGATGAACTACGAACTAAAACGCATGCGCGGTGAGAAGCCAAAATATCCCGAACATAACTCCGAAAGCTTCCCGTCAACGCCGCAAGATTGGGATCACCTAAAGCGCGATCTCTCCTGGTTCCTCTCCGAATTCGAAAAGCTGGCGCAATCCCCACGCCCCGAACTCGACCGCCAACTCGAATCCGTCCACGAAGGCGACAAGAAAGTCGCCGGCACCCTCGAATCCGTCCTCTGGCAGATGGTCGCCCACAACAGCTACCACGCCGGCCAGATCGCCACCATCCGCCGCGCCCTGAACGCCTGGCCCCCGAAAGCCGGCGGAGACACGTGGTAGCCCGGAAGCCGCAAGCCAGACGTCCTAAGCCCTGCCGAGTTATCCTGAAAGCTGACAGCTGAGAGCTCGTAGCTCGCGGCTCGAAGCTCACAGCTCCATGCTCTCTGACACCGTCATCCTCACTCACATCGCCCGCCAGCCCAAGCGCCAGGCCGGATACAAACAACTTATCCGTGAGCTAGGCCTGCATGGCGAAGAGCGTCGCAACCTGAACGACCATCTGCAAAAGCTGGTCAAAAGAGGCGCACTGATCCCCCTTGACTCCGACCGTTACCAACTCCCACAAGCCGCCGCCGACAAAAACCTCATCGCCGGACGCCTCTCCATGCACCGTGACGGATTCGGCTTCGTCATCCCCGATCCCAAATCGCTAAGCGGCCCGCTCAAATCGAAGCTCGCCGGCGACATCTTCATCGCCCCACACCAGATCGGCACCGCCATGCACGGCGACCAAGTCCTGGTGGAAATCGCCAACGTCCGCCCCGACGGCCGCGCCGAAGGCCGCATCGTCCGCACAGTGAACCGCGCTCACTCCACGGTTGTCGGCATCTTCCACTACAGCAGCCGCAGAAACTACGTGACTCCCATAGACACAAAGATCACCCAAGAAATCGTGATCCCAGAAGGAATGGAGTTGCCGGTTTCCTCTGTTACCTCTGTGCCCCCTGTGGTGAAAGATCTTGAAAACTCACCGAAGAGGACACAGAGAGCACAGAGGAAGAAGCACTCCGTAGACCGAGTCCTCGGCGAAGAAGCTGCTCGCCACGCCGACTACACGAATCTCGAAGGCGTAGTAGTAGACGTAGAAATCACTGATTGGCCTTCAGCCACGCAGAGTCCGAGAGGCAAAGTCGTCGAAATCCTAGGCCGCGAAGACGACTTCGGCGTAGACGTCGAAATCATCATCCGCAAATTCCATCTCCCGCATCATTTCCCCGCCGCCACTTTGGAAGAAGCGCAGCAAGTCCCGGCCCCAATTCCCGGCACCGAACTCCGCCACCGCCGCGACTTCCGCTCGCTCCCGATCGTCACCATCGATGGAGAAACCGCCCGCGACTTCGACGACGCCATCCACGTCTGCATGCTCCCCAGCCATAATTTCGAGCTCCAGGTCCCAGCCATAATTTCGAGCTCCAGGTCCATATCGCCGACGTCGCTCAATACGTCACGCCCGACTCCGCCCTCGATCAGGAAGCCCGTCTCCGCGGCACCAGCGTCTACTTCCCCGACCGCGCCGTCCCGATGCTCCCGCTCGAACTCTCCACGGATATCTGCAGCCTTCGCCCGCAAGTTGACCGGCTCGTCCTCTCCTGCATCATGGAAATCGACCACCGCGGTGAGATCGTGAATTACGACTTATGCGAAGGCGTAATCCGCTCCGCCGAGCGCATGACCTACACGGCGGTGAACGCCATCCTCGAAGCAGACAAGGCCCAGGTCGCCCGCTACGGCCCGCTGCTCGCGATGTTCGAACTGATGCGCGACTTGCAGCAAATCCTCTACCGCAAGCGCGAGCGCCGCGGATCCATCGACTTCGACCTCCCCGAGCCCGTCATCGAATTCGACGAGTTCGGCCTGATGAAGTCCATCACTCGCTCCGAGCGCAACATTGCGCACCGCCTCATCGAAGAATTCATGCTCTCGGCGAACGAAACGGTTGCGCACCATCTCGAGTCGCATCGCATCGCCAGCCTCTACCGGATCCACGAAAAGCCCGACGCCAAGCGCGTCTATGACTTCGAAACCATCGCTGCGACGTTTGGATACTCGCTCGGCGTAGGCGCGCTCCCCATCCATCGCGTCCAGATGAAGACCGACCGCCGCGCCGCCTACGGCACCGGCAAGCGCGTCAGAGAAATCGAGATCCCCAAAGAAGTCCACATCACCCCGCGCATGTACCAGAAGCTCACAGAGAAGATTGCCGGCAAGCCCGAAGAAAGAATCCTCAGCTACCTGATGCTGCGCAGCCTGAAGCAAGCCCGGTACTCGGAAGAGAATCTAGGTCACTTCGCCCTGGCCGCGCCGACGTACACGCACTTCACGAGCCCCATCCGCCGCTATCCAGATTTGATCGTCCACCGCATTCTGAAAGATGTTCTGCGTAGAGTCACCACGAAGCCGGGTGCCCCACTTCTGGCCGGTGTTGCCAGAGGTGGGGATGTAGCCCAAGCCGAAAGCCGAACTCCGCCAGCCGACGCCGCGAGCCCATGGTCCAAGCGCCGCGACCACAAGGCCCATCGCGACGATCACGCCCCAATCGCCGGCCCGATCCCTCTCGAAGAGCTCCACGCCATCGCCGAAGAGTCCAGCCAATCCGAACGCCGCGCCGACGACGCCGAACGCGAGCTCATGGAATGGAAGAAAGTCAAATTCATGCAAGACCGCGTCGGCGACGTCTACGACGGCCTGATCACGAGCGTCACGAAGTTCGGCTTCTTCGTCGAACTCACTGACCTCTTCGTCGAAGGACTCGTCCCGCTCAACACGCTCATCGATGATCGTTACACCTACCACGAGAACACCCGCGAAATCATCGGCCAGCACTCGCGCAAGATCTACCGTATCGGCCAGCAACTCAAAGTGATCGTCGACCGCATCGACCCGGTAGAAAAGAAAATCAACTTCGCAGTCCTGGAAGAGGAAGCCCGGCCGAGGTCGAAGCCGAAGTCATCGAAGCGCCGCAAGAAAAAATAACCATCCTCAACCCGGTTACCCCGAAACCCGGTCATCCCGAAACCCAGTCATCCCGTAATTCTGTCATCCTGAGCGCAGGAATGCGATTCGCTTTTTGAATCGCATTCCGGAGTCGAAGGATCCCTACCTCGTTTACCAATCCCAACGACCAATGAAGACTCGCTGTGAATGCCCGCTCTCGTGTGGCGCAGCGCTTCCAGCGCTGCGATACTTGTTCGGGTCGACTCGCGGCTTTAGCCGCTGAGGTGAATTTGCGCCCCACCACCTCCCAATTCCCAAAACGGGAAAATTCTTGTCAAGCCCCTAAAGGAACCCAATTTCCCGCAACACATTGAGAAGCAAGCCAAAATGTTTTCCAGAACCTTGCCGGGTAAATCCCCCCAAATTGCTAAAATAGAATTAGAGAGAAAAAACCAAGGCGGCCGAGAGGCCGCCTCTTTTATTCCCCAAAATTTACAGGAAAGAAGTAGCCTCCGGAACCGCAACCCAAGGGTGCCCCATTTCTGGCCGAATTTGCCAGAAGTGGGGATTTTCACGTTCGCGTTCCTGGGAGTCTTCGTGTAGGTACCAGGCATTGATGTCACCCGGCATGTCCATTCGCCACCCCAAGGCGCGCGGCGAATGGGCCGAACTCCGTTTCATGCTGCGCGCCACCGAACTAGGACTCCGTGTCACCAAACCCTGGGGCGACAACTCCCCCTACGACCTTGTCATCGAAACCAGCGGACGCTTTCTCCGCGTCCAGGTCAAGTGCACCCGCTTCCGCCGCGGACGTTCCTACAAATGCCACCTCGACTCCAACGGCCACCCCTATACCCCCGACTATACCCCCGACCAGGTCGACTTCATCGCCGCCTACATCATCCCCACCGACACCTGGTACATCCTCCCCATCCGCGCCACGAACGCACAACCCGACATCCTCCTGACCCCCCACAACGCGCGTTCGAAGTACGAAAGGTACAAAGAAGCCTGGCACCTGTTGCAGACATGAAGTGCTTGTGTAGGGCGGACGCCTCGTCCGCCCCGCGACCCTGAGCGAAGCGAAGGGAGCGCCTCGAAGCAAGAATGAAAGATCGAACGAAACAATGTGGGGACAGCCGCCCCCGGCTGTCCGTCGAGCGCAGCTCGACTCGCGTTGAGCGACGCCGGGGAAACGTGGCCGCTCCGGAAAACGTGGAAGAGCGGCGCTTCAGCGCCGCGTCAGCGAACCGGAACATTCTGGGCTTCAGCCCCTGCGGTCGCCTTACTCGCAAATACGGCGATAGATATGATCAGCAATTCAAGCCGCGAAGCGGCGGCATGTGAGAGCCCGGGACGGAAGTCCCGGGTGAAGGTGGAACGACAGCACGAGTCCTGCAGCGACAGCACGCTCCATCGCCGTCCACAATTCAAAACGAAAAACGTCACCACGGTGGGCGAGTCCAGCTTGCGTGAGCCGAATCTGAGGCTTCGCCGACTATCGGAGAGCGCGATCGATAAGTTGATCGAGCCGAGCAGATGCCGATCGGATTTCCTGACTAGAAATGATTGTGAACCATTGAAGGCGGTGAGCGCTACGAATCCCACCTCTCTGATTGTCAGAAGTGATCTACAAGGTGTCTGGTTTGGTGAGAAAGAAGCGTCGATCAAATCACATCGAAAGAGTTCGACTTGGTGATAGTATCGCCAGTTTGGTTGGCTTGGAGCGGTAAACGATGAACGCGGAAGCGAAGCCGAGGTGCAATCGTCGCGCCAGCAGCGCCTGCTCTAGAACGAAGTAACCCCTGCTTCGGCTTGCATTTCACTCTCATTCGGTACGACTGAGGTCAGGAATCAAAACAGTAAACTCGTTACCTCGCTAAACTTTTTGTTGCGCTAGACCTCATTCCTCTGGTATAAACAATTCACCGAGAGCATTTGTGTGGCTGGCTGGGCGCTTTTCTGCAACTCTCGTGCGCGTCCGGCATCTAAGGTTTAGAGGGATGAGATCCCTCAATCGCCCCGGCCACGGGGCTTGATTCGGAAACAACCAGTAGGTT
>WNGO01007491.1_pt1 | contig 14016 bp, 8 predicted proteins | sample 5400511 | NCBI WGS metagenome assembly WNGO01 (sample SAMN13153380, study PRJNA577476) | soil metagenome | isolation source: 20 cm soil or saprolite under Garry oak tree replicate 2 | place: USA:California | collected 2016-06-15
ACCCCGTGGATGTACCGTTTGTGATCCGGCGCCGGTTAGCGGAATTGGGATTGGAGCAACAAGCACTCGCGCGCGCCGCCCACGTCACCGAGTCCTACATCTCGCAGTTACTGACGCGGAGAAAAGCGCCCCCCGCGCCGAACCGCACGGACATCTATGACCGCATGGACAAGTTCTTGAAGCTTCCGAGCGGGGAGCTGGCCAAGCTGGCGGATCTCCAGCGCAAGGAAGAGTTGAAGCGGGAATTGGGGGACGAGCCCGGCCCCTTGTTTCACGAAGTCCGCGAGCTGATCCTGCGCAAGTGTAATCCCGAGAAGCAAGAACACGTCCGCGCGATCTTTGAAAAGCAGCCCTTCGGCGAGCTCGAACGCCTCGTCACCCAGACGCTGCTGGACGTGGTCAAGCGCGTGGCGAAAGACGAGCTCGAGAATGACTACTGGCTCCGGATGGTGGCTCAGCTCAGTCGCCGCAGCTACGAGGAGATGCGGGTCGTCGTGCTCGAGTTCCTCGATACGGACATCTTCCAAGTGTCCGCTGAGAACTGCGTCTCGTTCTTGGATCCGCTGATTGAATCCTGGGACATCGACCTCGCGACGTTCGGTCTGGAGATTGTCCTAAACCACAGCGTCGTCCCAGGGCAGGCGAAGCGATTCGAGTTTGTCGAGCGGGAAGCCGAACAGCCTGTCAGCGAAGAGCCCGGGCTCAAGGAATTCCTTCAGGATTCATCGCTCAGCGGCACGGCGACCGCGAAGGAAGTCGAGTTTCTCAAGCGGCTGAAGTTCCAGGGCCAGCGGCCGACGTCCCTCTACTATTACCGCGAGTTGCAGAACCTCAGAGACCCGCTCCATTTTCGCACCGCGTAGGTCTCGTTGCACTCTCAGCGTCGCCGATTGACGACTAGGGCTGGCGGCCTCCAAAAACCGCCTGCAGCTGGCGCAGCGCCTCGCCCAGCTGGGACAGCGCGTCGCCATAGCCGGCCCAGTCGCCGCTGCGCTGCGCCGCGACGGCGCGCTGGTACAACTCGGCCGCCCGGCGTGCGAGATCCGCGGCGCGCCCGTCGTTGGGACGGGCCGTGCCGCCCGGCGCGGCGGCAGCCGCGGCGGGCTCGACCGCGCCGCCGAACAGCCGTGCCAACCCGGCGTCGAGCGTCTCCTCCATGACGACGCGGTTCTGGTGGGCCACGACGACGCGCTTCATCTCAGGGATGCGCCCGCCTTCGGCCCGCAGGTAGAGCGGCTGCACGTAGATAAGCGACTCCTCGATCGGGATGACCAGCAGGTGGCCGCGGATCACCTCGGAGCCGCGCTGGTCCCACAGCGAGATCTGGCGCGAGATGTCGGTGTCCTGGTTGATCCGGTTGACGATCTGGGTCGGGCCGTAGACCAAGCTTTGCTTGGGGAAGCGATACAGCACCAGCCGGCCGTAGTGCTCCCCGTCGTTTCGTGCCACCATCCAGGAGGCCAGGTTGTCCTTGCCGCGGGGCGTGAACGGCACCATCAGGATGAACTCCGCCTGCCGCTCCTCAGGCAGTCGCATCACGATGTGGCGCAGGAAGGGATCCGGCCGCTCGCCCGGCCGCGACAGCACCGGCTTCTGCCACTGGTCCTCCCGGTGGGAGTAGATCTCCGGCTCGGACATGTGGTAGGTGGCGTACATGTCGGTCTGCACCCGGAACAGGTCTTCGGGGTAGCGCAGATGCGCGCGCAGATCCGCCGACATCGCGTCGAGCGGCTGGAAGATCCCGGGGAACACCTTGGCCAGCGTGCGCACCAGCGGGTCGCGCGGGTCGGCCAGGTAGGCCGTGACCGTGCCGTCGAAGGCGTCGATCACGACCTTCACGCTGTTGCGCATGTAGTTGATGCCGTTGTCGAGCGGTTGCGCGTAGGGATAGCGACTCGTCGCGGTGTAGGCGTCGAGGATCCAGCGCAGCCGCCCCGAATCGCTCACGACGAGGTACGGGTCGTCGTCAAACAACAGGAACGGCAGCGCCGTGCGCGCACGCAGCCGGATGTTCCGGATGTACATCGCGCGGCTGTCGCTCGTGATGTCGCTCGAGAGCAGCACCTTCAGAGAGCGGAGGTAGGTCGCGAGCACCACGCGACGCAGGAACGAGCCGACCCGGACGCCCCCTATCCCCTCGTAGGACGTGAAGATGTTCTCGTCCCCCGAGGGGTAGTCGAACTCCCGCTGGTGGGTCCGGGCGAACACCCACGAATCGGTGAGCTCGCCGAAGTAGAGCTCCGGGCGCGTCACCCGCAGCGACACACTGGACGCGGGCGGCAGGTCCTTGATGAAGAGGACCGGCAGTCCCTCCGACGTCACCTGGTTCACCGGCCCGAGCGTGAGCCCCATCCCATGCGTGAAGGTGAGCCGCTCGTTGATGAACGTCCGGGTGGGGAGCGAGCCCGAGTTCAGCTCGCGCGGCGAGAGGAGCACCTGGCGGTACTGCCCGTCGATCCAGTAGCGGTCGTCGTCCACCGAGACGAAGTCGTAGTAGGTCCGGATCTCCTGCAGCTGCCCGAACGTCTGGAGCAGCGGGTCGCGGTCCCACAGCCGGACGTTGTCGATGGTCGGCCGGTTGGCCCGGATGTCCCGCTCGGTGAGCCGGGCCTCGCCGGTGAGATCGCGCGTCACGACGCTGTCCAGCCCCCAGGCCTGTCGCGTCGCCGTGATATGGGAGGCGAGCTGCGGCGTCTCCTTCACCAACTCGTTCGGCGCCACGATCAGTTTCTGGACCATCGCCGGGTAGAGGGCGACGCCGAGCAGCGACACGCCGAAGTAGAGCCCGAGCGCGAGCAGCGCGTTGCGGGCCAAGCGCTGGCTCTTGGCTCCCCACAGGACCAGCGCTCCGCCCGCCAGCGCGGCTAGCCCCGCGATCCTCAGGCCGGTGAGTGCGGCGTGGAGATCGGCGAAGCTCGCTCCCACGAGCGGCCCGGTGGTGGAGTACAACAGTCCCGGAAGCCGGACGAAGTACACCCGCAACGCCGCCAACAGGAACAGCAGGGCGGTCAGCAGGGCGAGGTGCAGCCGGGCTGAGGCCTCCACCGTCACGCGCCGCCCGAACACCACGACGTCACGGCGCAGCACATACAGCCCGATGGCTGCCATCAGCGCGAACGTCGTGAGGGTCGTGATGAGCCCGAGGGCGCCGGCGATCACCGGCACCGTGAACACGTAGTAGCCCACGTCGCGGCCGAACACGGCGTCCGTCACGCCGAACGGCGTGCGGTGCAGAAACCGGAGCACGCCAAGCCAGCTGCCTGCGGCGCCCATGCCGAACAGCAGCGCCAGGCCGAGCGCCGTCGGCAGAGCCAGGCGGCGCACCAGCCGGGTCACGTCCACGGCGGCAGCCCCGGCGCTGAACTGGACGACCAGCGGGTTCGGGACGAGGCCGCGCTGGGCGATCCGCAGGTTGAAATAGAGGAACGCGAAGACGAGGCCGCCGACCGCCACGCCGAGCAGCGCCTCGGCCACGAGCCGGGTCGTGAACACGCGCTCGTAACCCAGGGCCTGGAACCAGAGCCATTCGGCGACGAGCGGGACCAGATTGAAGAGGAGCAGCAAGAGAGCGAACAGGACGACCAGCGTGACCAGGCCCATGCGACGGCGCCGACGAGGCGGCAGACGGGCTACGCTTGGTGGAGCGGTCACGAAAGGTAAATTAACACAGGAGGGGGGATGAGAGTCGCGTCCCGATGGCCGACGCGCGACACCGAGCGCAGCGCGCTATATAGTAAGGCCCCCGGCTGCCTTACGTTACGTTGCCAACCGCTCGAGAAAGCGCTGAGGAGTTCAGCTAATGCCATCCTTCGATCCGCAAGATCGAGCTCGCCTCCAGCATTACGCGTCCGACCTTCGCATCTGGTTTCAAGAGTGGTTGCTCGAGCCCGTGCGCAAAGCCACTGGCGGCATAATACCAGCTGCCCTGAGCACCCTCTATACTGACATGAACGATTTGGAAAACCAGTTCGGCAGACAGCTCGACCAGCCCATCGACGTCGACGATAGGCACACGCCGTTGCTTAAGCGGATCCTGCTGTACCAGCGCCAACATTTGGCGGAAAGGCACGAAGAGATCCGTTTGAAGACTACTAGCTCCGAGATCGGCGACGCACTGGAGACGCAGTCAGAGCCCGTACGACGTTTAATGTCGGAGGAGTGGTTCCAAAACACTCGGCCAATACGCCTGCCCCGGTTAACCGATTTCTTGACACCTCGGGATACGTACCAGGTTATGCCCGCCACGCCTGACCTACGTGGCTCTGACTACGATGACAAGTTCCGGATACTCCTGTCCCCCGGGAGCTTTCTGCCAGCGCTACGTCGTTGTCGGATTGAGAGCTGGCTTCGTGACATAAATGTGGCTGTCGCCTTCACTGACATCGACGACTTCAAAGCCCTCAACACCCGGTACACGGAATCCGTTGTCGACAGGGATCTCCTGCCAAAGATCATGCGGACAATCGAGGCTCGCGTTTACTCCCATGGGTGGGCCTATCGCTTCGGCGGCGATGAGTACCTCCTCCTCCTCCCTAACATGGATCTGAGAGTTGCTGACGACTTTCTGCAAACCCTCCAAGAGAGGCTCGGTTCTCTTGAATTCCCGGGAATCCACGAACGGATTGCCGTCTCCATCGGCCTGTGCCTCGTCACCCCAGATTCCTTCTTGACCGATCGCGAGGTGCAGGAAAAGGCGAATCGGGCGATGCAACACGCAAAGCGGGTCAGTAAGAACTGTATCGTAACATTCAGGGGCGAATTCTTCGGCGACGAGGATCTGTACGTTATGAATCGTCGGGGCCACAAGGAACCCTGAATCGGCCCGTCTCTTCCGGGATTGCGGGCCGAGCTCATGTGCCCTCCGCTCGCTGAACGGGCTGGTCAAAGGTTAGCGGGATATACGCAACGAGCGGATGGGAAAGTTTCGGAACGGCGTACGGTTGCACAGCGCCGGTCAGGTGTGTAAGGTCAAGCCAAATCACCGGTTTGAGGATTCACCTGATGCATTCACCCAGACGTTTTCCGTTCCTCGGCACTGTGATGATCGCATGTGCCGCGACAACGTGTGCTCCGCCGCCTCCGGCGCAGGCTCCCCCGCGCCCCGCCCAAGCGACACAGGCTGGCCGCGGCGGCAATCGTGCGCCGGACTATCCGGTGCGTCCTCCTGCTCCTCCCGAACAGGTGGCGCATGGCCAGCAGCTCTTCCAGAGCAATTGCAGCTTCTGCCATGGCTCGGACGCCAGGGGCGGAGAAACGGGACCGAACCTGGTTCGTGCGCAACTGGTTCTGGCTGATCAACACGGAGAGCTCATGACTCCGATCGTCCAGAACGGCATTCCGGCCCAGGGTATGCCAAAGTTCAGCCTGAGTGCGGCGGACATCGCCGCCATCGCGGCCTGGTTGCACAGCCAGCCGCTTTCCGATCGGGGCGCGCCCAGCACACTCGATATCCTGGTGGGCAACCCCAAGGAAGGGGAAGCCTACTTCAACGGAGCGGGACACTGCACGCAATGCCACTCGGTTACCGGAGACCTCGCCGGGATCGGCGCCAGGCAAGACCCGAAGACGATTCAAAACCTGGTCGTGTCCGGTGGAGGCGGCCGGCGCTTTGGTCGCCGGTCGGCCGGCGCTGCACCGGCGAAACGGCCGGCGACGTCGGTAACGGTGACGTTGCCCTCGGGGCAGGCCATTGCGGGAGATCTCGATCACATCTCCGCCTTCGTCGTCGCGCTGAGAGAGCCAGACGGTACGTACCGCAGCTTCGCCAGACACGATTCGATCCCCAAGGTCGTCGTCACCAATCCACTGCAATGGCATATCGACATGCTCCCGCAGTGGCGGGATTCCGATATCCATAACCTCACCGCGTACCTCCTCACGTTGAAATGACACGAACCGCCAAGCTGCTTCTCTTGATTCCGTTCTGCGTGCCGTGCGGGTCGCTCGTGGGCCAGGGGTGGGATCCCGCGTTGCTGACCAGGCCCGCAATCGACTCATGGCCGACCTACGCGGGCGACTATTCGCAGCGTCGGTACAGCACGCTCACGCAAATCGACACGGGCAACGTCCGGCACCTCTCGCTCGCGTGGGTCAGCCGCCTGACGGCTGGAGCCGGCGGCGGCGAGGGGGGATTCTTTGGGCCACCCGCCACGCCGCCGATCAGCGGGGGTGTGGCGGAAGATCCGGTCAATATTCCCGGATCGACCAGCGGCTCGCCCCGTTTATCCGGATCGATTCTGCAGGTGAACGGCATCCTGTACGTCACATCGCCCGACAACGCGTGGGCGATGGACGCGCTGGACGGGCACATCCTCTGGCACTACTGGTGGAAGTCGCGCGGGGGCACGCACATCGGCAATCGCGGCATGGCGATGTACGGCGACTGGCTGTTCTTCGAGACCCCGGACGACTACCTCGTATCGCTCGACGCGAAGACGGGCCAGGAGCGCTGGCACAAAGAGATCGCGGACTTCACCCAGCAGTATTTCTCGACCATGGCACCGGTGGTGGTCGGCGATCATGTGCTGGTGGGGACGGGTGACGATCTCGACGCGCCGGGATTTCTGCAGTCCTTCGATCCCAAGACCGGCGACTTGCAGTGGAAGTTCTACACCGTGCCGATGAAGCGGGGGGATCCGGGGCTCGACACCTGGGCGAGCTTGGATGCGGCGCAGCACGGCGGCGCGCAGGTCTGGATACCGGGGTCGTACGACGCCGAGACGCACCTCTACATCTTCGGAACGGGCAATCCCACGCCGGCGTACACGGCGCGGCTGCGCGCACCGCGCGATGCGCACACGAACCTGTACACCTGCTCGGTGGTCGCGGTGACCGTCGAGACGGGAAGGATGGCATGGTACTTCCAGACGTCGCCGAACGACACGCACGACTGGGATTCGACCCAGCCGCCGGTGCTGGTCGACGGGATGTTCGGGGGGAAGCCACGGAAAATGGTGATGCAGGCGTCGCGCAATGGCTACTTCTACGTGCTGGATCGAACCAATGGCGAGCATCTGCTCACGATGAAGTACTCCGACGCGGCCAACTGGGCTGCCGGCATCAACGCCAAGGGGCAGCCCGAGCGCAACCCGGACAAGGACAACACGATCGCGGGCTCGCTGGTATCGCCGGACAATGGAGGCGCGACGTATTACCTGACAACGACGGACCCACGCGTGATGGTCGGGCTGGGAGGCAGCGAGCAGGATGTCGTCGGATCGCTCGGTACGTCCATCGCCGCGATCGATTACCAAACGGGAAAACTCGCGTGGAAGTATCGCTTCGAGGGAGCAGGTGGAGGTGCTACCGGCTTGCTCACAACGGCGGGCGGTCTGCTCTTCGCCAACGGCGGGTCTGGGGATTTCGTTGCCTTCGGCCTGCGGGGGAAGCGGTCGCCCGTGCCGCTCTGGCACGCCCATATCGGCTCGGTCGACAACGCTCCGGAGACGTACACCGTAGGCGGCCGCCAGTATGTGCTGGTGGCGGGCGACGGGGCGGTGTGGGCGTTTTACCTGCAGTAGTCGTCAGACACCCAGGAGCTGCGTCACCGCGCGATCGGCTTCGCGGATGGAATTGCGGTGATCGCTGGCGCCGGCGAGATCGGTATTGGCAAAGGCGATCCGACCGTGCGGACGACCACGCAGAATGTCCCTCGGCGCAGGGTTGCCGTTGACGCCGAAGAAGAACCCCGGCTGCGGATTCACGTACGCGTGTCCCCAGCGATTGAGAATGATCCCGGCGATGTCTCGACGCGGATCGAATCCCCCGGGCGCGAACATGTCCCCGAGCTGCTCGCGGAACGCGCGTTCGTACTGCGCGAACGACGTGCCGAGCAGCTTCGCCCGCCCACGCGCCCCCTGCTCGGCGATCGGCAATCCGGGTTGTGCGAACAGAACCTTGATGGTCAACACCGTGGGTGAGTCCGGACTGATCGTCGGGGGCTCGTTCCCGATAAGCGCCATCGTGCGCACGGAGAGATAGTCGCCGAGTCCTCCGAACCAGCGGCAGCCGGACAATCCCATGTTGTAGAGCCAGCGCCAGTTGCGCACGGCGATGTTCGCCATCAGGCACGGCGATCGATGGAACTGCGCGTACGCCTCGCGATGGCTCGCCGGCAGATCGTGGACGATGTGCTTGGTGGTCCAGCTGCCTCCCGCCATGACGACCGAGCGGGCTCGGATTTTGTAGAGGCGACGACCTTTCACGTAGGTGATGACGACGTGCGGCGCGCTGGCTGGATCTCCCGCGTGCTCGACGCGAACGACCGTGGCATTGAGCCGCAGCCGTGTCGCTTGGCCGGCACGGTCGAGCGCGCGGAAGTTCACAGGATGCCGCCACACCGCGCCGACGGTGCGCGGACCCGCGAAGGCGTCGGGAATGAGCGTCTTCACCATCAGGCGCGCAAATCCGCCGTTGCCGTCGGGGAACATCTGGTCGCCGAGCGTGGCGTCGCCGTCTTCCGGAAACTGGTTCTCGATGGCGTAGTTGCAGTACGCCGACAGCACGTCGGGACCGAGGCCGTATCCACCGCCTTCGACCGGAGACAGAAACTGTCGCACCGTCCCGCGACTGATGTCGTATCGCGCCATCAGATGATCTTCGAGCGTGATCGCGTCGAGCTGTCGCGAGATGGCGTCGCCTTCCGACTTGGGTCCGGGTACGTCGACGCGGTTCGTCCCCCAGCGCAGCAGCTCCGCTTTCACGCTCTCACTGATCGGCGCGCCTTCGAGCCGTCGTCGCCACGGATCCATCACCCACACGCCGGGTCGCTGGCCGAACGGCGGTCCGAAGTAGAATCCGTAATTCAGCGGCGTGTCGTACGGCGAGTGACTGAGCGGCATCTCGGGCGACGGTCCGCGCCACGTCTGGTAGCCGAACGAGGAGCGATCCATGCCGATCATTTCGTAGAAGCGATCGGTGTAGCCGCCCTGCTTGGGCACGAGGAAGATCGCCGAGCCCTGGTGCGCGGTGAGACGATGTCCGTCGACGAGGAACTCGTTCCGCTTCGCTTCGCCGCCGAAGATCGCGTGGTTGTCGATGACGAGTGCGCGTCCGCCCTGGTATTTCTGGAAGAAGATCGCCGCGGCGAGTCCGCTGATTCCGCCGCCGACGGCGACGAGGTCGTACATCTCGCCGGTGTCGACGGCGTCGGCGACGCGCTGCTCGAACGCGCCGTCGCGCAGCGCGTGTCCGGCGCTCAGTACCTCCCAGGTGTTGCCGTTGGAGTGGCGGTACTCGCCGACGCCGCCGTAGCCGTTGAAGGCGTCCGCGGGGGAGATCGTGGGTGCTGTGCCGTTGCGCAGCAGGCCGGCGCCGGCGAGGAGGGCGCCGTTGACGAAGTCGCGGCGGGAGATCGGCTCGTTCATGCCGAGGAAGATAGATCTCGTTTGACACCCCTGCGTTAGTTGACTAAAGTCAAGCAATGCGTGCTGACCAGATTGCCCAGGTGCGGCAGTTCAACCGTCTCGTCACCCAGCGGGTCGGGGCGCTCGACGATCACTTCCTCGGCCGGGGCCGGCCCCTCGGCGCGTCGCGCCTCTTGTACGAGATCGGCGCGCGGGGAGCCGATCTGCGCGCGCTGCGCCAGCGGCTCGGGCTCGACGCGGGCTACGTCAGTCGTCTCACGAAGGCGCTTGCGAAGGAAGGGTTGATCCAGCTCGCGCCCGCCGCTGGCGATCAGCGCGTGCGCAGGGCCCGGCTCACGGCGCGCGGCCGGCGCGAGATCCGGGAGTTGAACGATCGGTCCGATCGCCTGGCCGCTCGCCTGCTCGGCGCCGTGTCGCCCAAATACCGGGAGCGGCTGGTCGCGGCGATGGCCGACGTACACCGCCTGCTTCGAGTCGCCGGCCTGGTGGTCGAGCGCGTCCATCCGGCCAATCCGGCCGCGCGGTGGTGCGTGGCGCAGTATTTCGCCGAGCTCGATCGACGGTTTCCGGGTGGATTCGATCCCGCGGCCAGCCTTCCCGCTGACGATCGCGACCTCGTCCCGCCGCGCGGCGCGTTTCTCGTCGCGTCAATCGACGGCGAGAGGGTCGCCGGCGGCTGCGTCAAGACGACCGCGCCGCACGTGGGCTCCTTGAAGCGCATGTGGGTCGCCGATGCGGCGCGCGGGCTCGGGATCGGGCGGCGCATGCTGGCGGCGCTCGAGGATCAGGCCCGCGCGCTCGGGATCACGACGCTACGGCTCGAGACCAACAAGACGTTGCAGGAAGCGATCGCATTGTACCGCAGCGCTGGCTACCGAGCGGCGGCGCCCTTCAACGCCGACCCGTACGCGACGCATTGGTTCGAGAAGCGACTGGGGCATAAATCGACCGCTTGACGCCGAGCCCGCCGCGGTCCATTGTTCCGGTGCGCTCGGGGCGCATGCGGGTCCGCGCGAAGGACTGAGTCCACCCTGCTGATCGAGATCACTGCACGGCTGTCTCCGTGCTGCCCGGCTTGCGGACCGCCGGCGTTCAGCATGGAGGCTTTATGGCAGCGAAGCAGCTCCCCCCCCGTCCCAACCTCGACCAGCTCAAACGTCAGGCGAAGGAGCTTCTCCAGGCGGGCAAGGCGCCCGCCCTGCACGAGGCGCAAACGCTGATCGCGCGCGAGTACGGGTTCGCGTCGTGGAACAAGCTGCGCGATCACGTCGAAGCGGTGACGCTCGAGTTCGACGCGGCGGTCAACGAGTTTCTGGAAGCGGCGACGGACGGCCGCCGCGATCGCGCGGAGCGGATGCTCGTGCTGCACCCCAAGATCGTGGCGGCCAACCTTCACACCGCCCTCGTGCTCGGTGACGCGGACGCCGTGCAGGCTCGGCTCGAGCGGGATCCGTCACTTGCCACCAAGACCGGCGGGCCGCGTGACTGGCAGCCGATCCACTACGTCTGCTACACGGCTCTGGGAGATCGGGCGACTGGTCTGGCCGCGATCGCGCGCCAGCTCATTGCGCTGGGCGTCGATCCCAACACGCGCTTTCCCTGGCTGCATCACAATGTGTACCGGCCCGTGCTGTGGGGCGCCTCGCGCGTCGCGCAGTCGCTGCCGCTCGTCCAGGCGCTGCTCGACGCCGGGGCCGATCCCAACGACGGCGTGACCCTGCCGCTGGCGGCGAGTGCCGGCGACATGCCCGTGCTCGAGGCGCTGCGCGCGCACGGTGCCAACGTGAATCAGCCGTGGGCCAGCGACGGGGCGACATCGCTGTACGCCATCCTCAACTGGAGTCGCACGCCCGAGGGAGTGACGTGGCTACTCGAGCACGGCGCCGATCCGAATGCCGTATTCGCCGAGAACGGCGAGACGCCGTTGCACGTGGTGGCGCGCGCGTGGGACGTGCCGCTGGCCGAGGCGATGGTCGCACGTGGGGCTGATATCGCGCGTAAGCGCGCCGACGGCCGGACGCCCTATGCCGTCGCGGAGCTGAACGGCAACCGCGCGGTGGCGGACTGGCTGCTCGCGCATGGCGCGTCGCCCGAGCTGTCGGAGGTGGACCGGCTCGTCGCGGCGTGCAGTCGGGGCGATCGCCCGGCGGCGGACGCGCTCCTCGCCAGCAATCCCGGTCTGCGCAACGGGATCACCGACGACCACTACATCGCGTTTCATCGGGCCGCCGAGCGCGGCGACGTCCGGGCCATCGAAGCGATGGTGGCCTGTGGCTTCGATCCGAACCGCCCCGACGCAGGAATCGGCAAGACGGTGCTGCATTCGGCCGCGATGGAGGGCTGGCCCGACGCGGTGCGGGTGCTGCTCGCGCACGGGGCGTCGGTGCACGTGCGCGACCGGGAGTTCAAGGGGCAGCCGCTGATCTGGGCGGCGGAGGGATCGCGCCAAGGGCGGGAGGGGAGAGACTTCGCCGCCGTGGGAAAGCTGCTGTTGGATGCCGGCTCGCCGGTCGAATGGGCGACGGGGAGCGAGCCGGCGGAGGGAATCCTGGAGATCGTCGCGGCGTGGCGGCGGGGTGAAGCGCGGTGCTAAAGACCCGCCACCCTGCCCCGCAACACGGTGATTGATTCATCGAACGTCGCTCTCGCCGAAGCGCACGCGACGGGTCTCCAGCTCCTGACCCGTGGGACGCGTCAGAGACTCGTACAGGTCGGGCCGGCGCGCCCGTAGCCAGCGCCGTCCGGAGGACGTGGGGAGGAGGGACGCGTCCAGATCGGCCACCACCATGTCGTCACCAAAGGCCCGCGTCTCGGCGATCACGTCGCCATAGGGGTCGAGCACCATCGCGTTGCCGGTGCGGATCTCATCGTCGTCGGGGCCGATGCCGTTCGAGAACAGCAGGAACATGCCGTTGTCGTGCGCCCGGCTCGGCAGCCAGCGCATCAGCCAGCCCCGCCCCTTGGGTCCGCGCAGCTCCGCCTCGCACGCCGCAGGGTCGGTATGGCGACGTGCCCAGATGGCCGGGTCGATCGGCTTCATGCCGCGTGGGCTCAGCGAGTTACAGCCGCCCGTCTGATGGGGCGCGAGCAGCAGCTCGGCGCCTAGCAATGCCGTGGCGCGGGCGTTCTCGACGATGTTGTTATCGTAGCAGATCAGCACGCCCACCCGGCAGCCGTGTGGCGTGTCGAAAACGGTGTAGCGGTCCCCCGCGCAGATGTTCGGATGCTCGAACACGTGCAGCTTGCGGTGGAGGCCCTGAGTCCCATCCGGCATGGCGACGACGTAGGCGTTGTAGACCTGTCCCTCGGGCGTGCGCTCGAGGAGCCCGGCGCCGACCGTCATCCCGTGCTCCCGGGCCAGGCGCTGGAGCTCCTGCGTGCACGGTCCGTCGACCGGCTCCGCGAGCGCCTCGAACGCCGCAGGCGAGAGCTTGCGCACGTGCCAGTAGCCCGTGAGGCACATCTCGGGGAATGCGATGATCTCCACGCTCGAGCGGGCGGCCTCGCTCACGAAGTGCCGGACGCGGCCGAGATTGTACGCCTTGTCGCCCGGCGCGGGCTGAAACTGGACCGTCGCCACACGGATGTCGCGCACAGGGATGTAATGTATGGGGGATCCTTCGCGCCTGCGGCGCTCAGGATGACAGGCTCACTCGGTCCTTTGCTCTTTCGTTTTCCCTTATTCGAAGCGCCCAGGGGATGTCATCCTGAGCGAAGCGAAGGATCTGCTTTCATTGAACATGCGCGCGTACCGCGCATCTGCTGCGTACCGGGCATCTGCTACTGAAAAGCAGATCCTTCGCGCCTGCGGCGCTCAGGATGACAGGCTCATTTCGCTTCGGAAAGAGAGAGAACAAGAAGGTAAGAGAGGGGACTACTTGATCGTCGCTCCCACCAGCCCCGCAATCGCCCCAAGCGTCGTTTGTGCGGCGTTCAGGCCAAGCCGGAAGTCCTTGTCGCCATAGGTGGCGTAGAGATCGGTGGGCTGGTGCCAGTTCGGGTCCCACCCAGCCCCGATTTGTGTGCCGCGCTCGTTTTCGCGCAGGCTGATCGCCGGCACGTAGTCCTGGAACGGCGCCGAGTCGGTGTTCGTCATGTGCGAGCCGACGGACGCCGGGTAATCGGTCGCATACTTCTCGTTGGCCCGCTCGAACGACCACGCGAGCTGCTCTGCCTCGGCCGCGAACTTCGCACTCGCCTGGAACTCGATGTTCACGTCCGCTTCCGGCCGCTGCTCGGCGGCGAGCGTGCTGTCGGCGCGCGGCATGCCGTGGTCGAACAGCATCATGTCGTGCTGGATCATGCCGAGCCACTTGGGCTCGTCTTTCGTGCCCTGAAGGGCGCGGCGCTGCTCGACGTAGGCGCGTGAGCCGTTCAGGCCGGTCTCCTCGTTGTTCCAGAGGATGAACCGGATCGAGCGATCGGTGCGCACGTCGGCGCTCGAGAAGACGCGGGCCAGCTCCATGACGAGCGCGGTCCCCGAGCCGTCATCGTTCGCGGCCTCGCCCCATCCGATCCCATCCATGTGGCCGCCGACGATGTACATCTCTCCGGGGTGCGTCGTCCCGATCTTGGTGCAGTACACCTCTTCGCGCGCGCCCGGCGTGCTGGCCGGTGCGTCGAGCGCGCGCAGTCGGGCGTCGGGCTGCTT
>WNGO01001886.1_pt1 | contig 14009 bp, 15 predicted proteins | sample 5400511 | NCBI WGS metagenome assembly WNGO01 (sample SAMN13153380, study PRJNA577476) | soil metagenome | isolation source: 20 cm soil or saprolite under Garry oak tree replicate 2 | place: USA:California | collected 2016-06-15
GGCGCACAGCACTGGTGCCGAACGCACGAATGAGCGGCCCGATGAACGGATTGTCGTGCGCCTCCTGCTTGGCGACGTAGTAGAGCGTGCGCGGCACGTGGGCGCCGATCGCCCACGGGTCGAGCCACGAGAAGTGGTTGAAGCAGAGAACGACCGGGCCGTTCGCGGGGATGCGGTCCTCGCCGTACACGCGCAGCGGCGTGACGAGTCGCACCGCGCCCGCGAAAAGCGGTCGCGTCAAGACCTGAACGATCTGTGTCCTGTTCATCGCTGCGAGGCTGCGAGCCGCTCGTGCACGAGCTGCTCGATCCGGGTCACGACGTCGTCGACCTCGAGCTCGGTCGTGTCGATCCGCTCGGCGTCGGGGGCCGGTTGCATGCGGACCGCATCGCTCTCGTCGCGGAGGCGGAGATCCGTCGCCAGCGCGTCGCCGCCGATATCGGGGCGTTCCGCCTGGCGGCGGCGTGCGCGTGTGCCGGAATCGGCGTTGAGGTAGATCTTGACCTCGGCGTCGGGCGCGACCACAGTGCCGATGTCGCGCCCCTCGATGACGACGTCCCCCTGGTGGCCGAGCTCACGCTGTCGCTCACGCATCACGGCTCGGACGGCAGGGTGCCGCGCCACGGCTGGGACGTTGCGGTCGATGTTCGATCGGCGGATCACCGACGTCACGTCCATCCCGGCGATCGAGACCGGCATCGTCGAAGGTCACTGGATTGGCCGCGGCGAGCTGACCCAGCGGCTCGCCGTCGCCGAGCGGGAGGCTGCGTTGCATCGCGAGCCAGGTGAGCGCGCGGTACATCGCGCCGGTGTCGAGGTAGCGGAAGCCGAGCCGCTCGGCGAGTCGCCGCGCGACCGTGCTCTTTCCTGCCCCTGCGGGGCCGTCTATGGCGACAATCATCGTCTCGACACGGAGTGGAGAAGGTCGAAAAACCCGGGGAAGCTTATAGCGACCGCGTCGGCACCCTCGACCTCGACTCCGTCGCGGGAGATGGCTCCTGCAACCGCCCCGAGCATCGCGATGCGGTGGTCTCCATCCGACGGGATCCGGCCACCGTTCGGGCGTGCGGGCACACCTCTCACCTCGAAGCCATCGTCGCGCGAGCGGATGCGGACGCCCAGTGTCCGTAGCCCTTCCGTCACGGTTTCGATGCGGTCCGACTCCTTGAGGCGGAGCTCGCCTGCCCCAGTCACCCGGCTGTTCCCGCGCGCGAGGCCTGCGGCCAGGGCGAAGAGGGGCAGCTCGTCGACGAGGCGGGGTACCTCCTCTTCGGTCACGTCCGTCGCGGTCAGCTCCGCCGAGTGCACCTCGAGGTCCCCGATCAGCTCGCCGCCGACCTTGCGGCGGTTGAAGACGCTGACGCGCGCGCCCATGCGTTCCAGCACGTCCAGCAGGCCGGTACGGCGTGAGTTGAGCCCGATGTCGTGGATCGTCAGCTCCGAACCGGCGAGCAGCGTTGCGGCGACGATGAACGGAGCCGCCGCCGAGAAATCCCCGGGCACCGTGACCTCGGGGAGATGGAGGCGTCCTTCCGGCTCGAGCGAGACGGAGTTCGGGCGCCGGCGAACGCGCACTCCTGCCGCCTCGAGCATCAGCTCGGTGTGGTCGCGTGTCGGTGCGGGCTCGACGACGGTGGTCGTCCCGTTGGCGTTGAGGCCTGCCAGGAGGATCGCCGACTTCACCTGTGCGCTTGCCATCGGGAGCACGTACTCGATTCCCTTGAGCGTGTCGGTGCCCTCGACGACGACGGGCGGCCGGCCGTTCGTCGTCTCGATGTGCGCGCCCATTCGCTTCAGGGGTTCGGCGACACGGTCCATGGGTCGTGTGCGGAGCGACTCGTCGCCGGTGAGCTCGAAGCGCCCTTTCTGCCCGGCGAGGATTCCGGGGAGAAGCCGCATCAGCGTGCCCGCGTTGCCGGCGTCGATCGGGGCATCCGGTTGCTGCAGTCCGCGGAGCCCGACGCCGTGGACGACGAGCTCGTCGTCCGCGAGGTCGTCTACCTGGACGCCGAGCGCGCGGACGGCGTCGATCGTCGACTGCGTGTCGGCGGAGCGTCCGAAACCGCGGACGTGCGTCTCGCCCTCGGACAGCGCGCCGATGAGCACGCTGCGGTGGGAGATGGACTTGTCCCCGGGCACGGCGATGTGCCCGGCGAGCGACCCGGCCGGCTCGACTCGAGTCACGCCAGCGTCACAGTTTCGTACCCGTGCCTGGCACCGCTACGTCCACGAAAAAAGTCGCGCCTTGCAGGGAAGGTGCGGAAGCGGCCACACGGGCGTCACAAGGTCGTACCCGTGCCTGGCACCGGTACGCCGTCATTCGAGGACAGGTGAGATGACGACGTGGTAGCCCTGCGCCTCGAGGATCGCCGCCGCGCGCTCGGCTTCGTCCTCACCACCGACGAGGAGCGTGAGCGTGCCCCCGCGTTCGCGCGAAAGATGTTGGAGCTCGAAGTCCTCGATGTTGATCCGCTCGGCGCCGAGTGCCTGCGTGATGCCCGCGAGCACACCGGGACGATCGGGCACGTGCACGCGGAGCCGCTGCAGCATGCCCGGCTCCTCGTATGCGTCGGCAAGCATGCGGCGCCTGTTGTCAGACGCCTCGCCGATCCAGCGCGCGAGGAAGCCGGCGTCGCCCTCCGCCAGCGCACGCTCGACCTGCTCGATCCGCCGGCGATGCTCGGCGAGCGCCGCCGCGAGAGCCTCGGCGTTGTCGAGGAAGATGTCGACCCAGATCCGTGGATTCGCACCCGCGACTCGCGTCATGTCCCGGAGCGATCCACCCGCTGCAGCGAGCGGCTCGTGCCCGTCGACCCGCGAGGCGCCGGCCTGATTCAGGAGGACGTTCGCGAGCGCATGCGGAAGGTGACTCGTGAGCGCGACGAGCCGGTCGTGCGCCTGCGGATCGACTGCGACGGGAACGGCACCGACCGATGCGACGAAGCCGTGCAACATTCGGTAGCGCTCCGGATCGGTTGTCGTGTCCGGCGTCAGGAACCACGTGGCCCCGCGAAAGAGACCGCCGCTCGCGTGCTCCGGGCCGTGCGCCTCCGAACCGCAGACCGGATGCCCACCGATGAACCGAGCGTCGCTCACCGCGCGCGTAACCGGCGTCTTCGTCGATCCGACGTCAGACACCGTCGTCTCGTCGCTCGTCTCGTCGAGCACCGCCGCCACCTGGGCCGGCAGCGCCGCCACCGGCGCAGCCACGATCACGAGCTCGGCACCGGACACCGCAGCACCGAGCGAGTCGGCGGCGTCCACCGCTTCGCGTTCGGCAGCCATCGTGAGGGCAGCCGGATCGACATCCCAGCCGCGCACGTCCCCCACTCCCGCGGCACGCGCCGCGAGGCCCACCGAAGCACCGATGAGCCCGGTGCCGACAATCGCGAGTCGCTCGACCGAAGCCATGGAACTCAGGATACTTTTGTGCGTCCAATGCGGATCTTCAGCGGCATCCAGCCGAGCGGCGACCCCCACCTCGGCAACTTCAGCGGCGGCTTCCGCCAGTACGCCCAGACGCAGGAGCGCGGCGAGGGTTTCTTTTGCATCGTCGACCTCCACGCGATCACGATCTCCCACGATCCGGCCGCGCTGCGCGACGGCACGCTGGACTTCGCAGCGATGCTCTTCGCGACCGGCCTCGACCCGGAGCGTTCAACGGTTTTTGTCCAGAGCCATGTCACCGCCCACGCCGAGGCGGCTTGGCTGCTCTCATCGGTGACGGGCCACGGGCAGCTCGGCCGGATGACCCAGTTCAAGGAGAGAGTCGCGGAAGAGGAATTCGTCTCGGCCGCACTCTTCACCTATCCGGTGCTGATGGCCGGCGACATCCTGCTCTACCAGACCGACATCGTCCCGATCGGCGAAGACCAGCGCCAGCACCTCGAGCTCACCCGCGACATCGCGCAGCGGTTCAACGCCCGCTACGGCGAGACGTTCGTGATCCCGGAGGGAGTCTTTCCGGAAACCGGTGGTCGAGTCATGAACCTGCAGGAGCCGGCGGTGAAGATGTCCAAGTCGCGCGGGGCGGAAAGCGGAACCGTGCTGATGCTCGACACACCTGACGCCATTCGCAAGAAGCTCAAGACCGCCGTCACCGATTCCGAGTCCGAGGTGAGGTACGACCCCGACGAGAAGCCGGGCATCTCGAACCTGATCGAGCTGATGACGGTCGTCACGGGGAAGTCGATTCAGGAGATCGAGGCGACGTACGAGGGTGTGGGCTACGGACGCTTCAAGGAAGACATCGCCGAAGGGATCATCGAGCTGCTCGAGCCGATCAAGGGCCGCTACAACGAGCTGCGCGCGGACGCCGCAGAGCTCGATCGGCTCCTGGCACTCGGCGCCGAGAAGGCACGCGAGGCGTCGGCTCCGACCCTGGCGCGTATGTACGAACGGATGGGCTTCACCAGGCCGTAACCGGCGCTTCTCCAGAACCCCTCCCATCCAGGCCTCGCTCGCGTTACGGTCTCGCAGTCCAAATCCAAGGGGAGGGAGCGCATGACTCGCAACCGGAAGGCGGGCGCCGTCGGCGTCCTTGTTCTGGCATGCCTCGTCACCGCAGGAATCGCCGCTGCACAGGTGAGCGGGCCGAGCACCACAGCTCGGTCCCTCGCCGCCTCGGGATGCCAGCTGAACTCGGCCGGCGGCAAGATCAAGCACGTCGTCTACCTGCAGTTCGACAACACGCATTACGCGCGCGACAACCAAAGCGTCGCGTCCGACCTCGAGCAGATGCCCAACCTGCTCAACTTCCTCAAGTCGAGCGGAACGCTGTTCACGAACGACCACACGGTCCTGATCTCGCACACCGCGGGCGGGATCCTCTCCACCCAAACCGGCCTCTACCCGGACCGGCACGGGATCACCGTCTCGAACAGCTACTACTACTTCCCGCCGAGCAAGACTCCGGCGTTCAGCTCGGCGTTCAAGTACTGGACCGACAAGGTCGACGACACGACCGGCACGAACGATCCCCTGCCGAACATGGTCACGGATCAGAAGGTGACGCCGGCGCCGTGGGTTCCGTTCACACGGGCGGGTTGCGACTTCGGTGCGATCTCGCTTGCGAACATCGAGCTCGAGAACACCGGCACAGGGCCGTTCGGCGACATGTCGCAGGCGTTCGGGACCGGCTCACCCGAGTGGAACGATGCGGTCGCCTCGAACGCGGCTCCGTCCGGAACGGCCGCCCGCGCCAGCGCGCTCACCGACTACATCGGGATCGCAATCCACTGCGCGCAAGGTGGCGGTATCTGCGCATCCAACCCGACCAACGTGACGAACTCGAGGCCGGACAGGCTTCTCGACGAACCGGGTGGTTACCTCGACTACAAAGCGTTGTTCGGTGCGAAGTACGTCAACCCGGCGATCTGCGCGGTGCCGGGGGCTTCGTGCCAGACGGTCGGCGGCCTGAAGGCCGTGAATAGCACGGCCGGCGACCCCGTGACCGACCCGTTCGGGCGACCGGGCTTCCCGGGCTTCGACGGGGCACTGGCGAAGAACACGCTCGGCTACCTGGCCCAGATGCAGGAGGCGGGAATTCCGATCACGTGGGGCTACATCTCGGACGCCCACGACAACCACACGTCCTCGTTTCCTGCACCGTTCAACTCCGCGTTCCCACGGGCGTCGGGCCCGGGCGAGGCGGACTACAAGGCGCAGCTCAAGGCGTACGACGACGCCTTCGCCGCGTACTTCCTGCGACTGAAGAACGACGGCATCGATCAGAGCAACACGCTGTTCATGGTGACCGTCGACGAGGGCGACAAGTTCGCCGGCGGTATCGGTACGCCGCAGACGGACGGCTCGCTCGCGTACGCACACGCGAACTGTTCGTGGACGACAACGCCGGCCTGCCCGACGAACCAGATCGGCGAGGTCAACATGAACATGAGGACGAAGCTGCCGACTGGGACGCCGGGATTCCAGGTGCACAACGACTCGGCGCCGACCTTCTACGTCAACGGCCAGCCCGAGCGCACCAACTCGGTGTTGAGGAAGATGGAAAGGGACGTCGGAGACCTACAGGCCATCGACCCTTACGTCAGCTCGAGCCCGACAACCGTGTTCGAGCGCCTGGCAGACACGGTCGAGGAGAAGACGCTGCACATGGTCAACAGCGACCCGGCCCGGACGCCGAGCTTCACCGGGTTCGCAGATCCAAACTGGTTCCTCACCGGCGGAACCGTGGCGAATCCGAATGCCAATCCGTCGTGCGGCAGCAACCCGTGCGTCGACTACCACTTCGCCTGGAGCCACGGGGACATCCAGGACGTCATCGGCACGACCTGGGTCGGCTTCGTCGGCCCTGGTGTCGCAAGCAACGGTGTCGACAATTCGACCTGGACCGACCACACGAACGTCCGGCCGACGATGCTGTCGCTGCTCGGGCTGACCGACGACTACGTCCACGACGGCCGCGTCCTGATCGAGGCTCTGACGACGAAAGCGACCCCGCAGTCGCTGATTGCCCATCGCGAGACCGTGCGTCGCCTCTCTGACATCTACGAGCAGGTGAACGCACCGTTTGGTCAGTTCGCAATGGACACGCTCGTCGCCTCGACGAGAGCGATCAAGAGCACGGACGAGAGCGTCTACAACTCGATCGAAAGCTCGATCGAGAACTTGACGACCGAGCGTGACGCGCTCGCAACGCAGATCAAGACCGCACTCGGGGCCGCGGCCTTCGCCGGACAGGCGCTGAACGAACAGCAGGCCAAGGCCTGGATCGACCAGGCGCAGAGCCTGCTCGACCGGGCGGCGGCACTCAAGGCCGGCTAGGTCGCTTCACCTCGGAGGGCTCGAGCTCGCGCCAAGCGCCGGGCTCGAGCCCTTCGACCGTCAGGTCCGCGTAACGGCTCCGGTGCAGTCTCAGGACCGGGTGACCGACGGCCTCGCACATGCGCTTGACCTGGTGCTTGCGCCCCTCGTGGAGCGTGAGCTCGAGCTTCGCGGGGCCGAGGCGGCGCACGATCGCGGGCGCGGTGAGACCGTCGTCGAGCTCGACACCCGCCGCGAGTTGCTCCAGCGCGGGGTCATCGGGCTCGCCCTCAACGTCGACCTCGTAGACCTTTTCCACGCCGTAGCGCGGATGCGCGAGTCGGTGGGCGAGCGGGCCGTCGTTCGTGAGGAGCAATGCGCCCGTGGTGTCGGCGTCGAGCCGGCCGACCGGCACGACTCGTTCCGGGATGTCCTCGACGAGCTGGACGACCGTCGGGCGGCCCTGCGGATCGCGGGCGGTCGTCACCGTTCCGGCGGGCTTGTTGAGCAGCACGTATCTCAGCCCCTGCGGGGTGACCTCTTCCCCGTCGACCTCGACGCGGTCGCCCGAGTGGACGTAGGTGTTCAGCTCCCCTGGAAGGTCGTTGACGCGGACGCGGCCGGCCTTGATCAGGTCGTCGGAGCCGCGCCGGGAGGCGATTCCGGCCCTTGCGAGATAGGCGTTCAGGCGCATCGCGTCATATATTCGCGGCGTGGCCCATTACGTGACCCTGATGCGCTGGACGACGCAGGGCGTGGCCGGCCTGCCGAAGTGGCGCGAGCGCGTGGAAGAGGGCGAGCGGATCATCACCGAGGCGGGCGGCAGCATGGTCGGCGTCTACGTCACGCTCGGGCGCTACGACGTCGTCGAGATCTTCGAGGCGCCAGATGACGATGTCGCGATCGAGATCCTGATGAAATTGAACCGCTACGGCGCGGAGCACACGGAGACGCTCCGCGCGTTCACCCGCGAGGAGGCCGAGGAGATCGTGCGCAAACTATGAGTAGCTACACGTTCAGTTCTCTGGATGAGCTCGGCGACGGGTTCGGCTTTCGCAAGGTGCGACGTGCGCTCGGCGTCACCGCGTTCGGCGTCAATGCCGTCGTGTACCCGCCGGGGTACGTGGGCTTTGGCCACTGGCACGACCATCAGGACGAGCTCTACTTCGTTCACAGGGGACGAGCGCGGGTCGAGGTCGGCGACGAGGTGCGCGAGCTCGGCGAGGGCGGCCTGCTCCACGTCGAGTCCACCACGCCGAGACTGGTGTCCAACGCGAGCGACACCGAAGATCTCGTCCTGCTCATAGTCGGCGGCAAGGGCGGCTACGTGGAGCGTGACGGACACCTCGTCGACGTGGAGCGCGATCTGCCGCGCCGGCAGGCCTTTGGAAGCTAGCGGCCCGTCGGTCGAAGATCTCGAGCACTCGCGCTACTTCCTCACCGAGTGGATGCCGCCACTCCTGCGCGAGACGGCTGAGCGGTCTCCGCCGCGTGTGCTCGCCGATCTCGGTGCCGGTGACGGCGGGACGCTCTGGCCGCTCGACAACGCGGGCCTCGTCGGCGAGAAGATCTACGCCGTCGACATCTCCCCGGAGCACGTCGCGCTCTGCGAGCGGCTGTCGCCGAAGGTGGAGGGAATCGTCTCCGATGTCGCACATGTCGACGAGTTGCCGGACGCGTCAGTCGACGCGGTGATCTCGTCACAGGTGATCGAGCACCTGCCGGACGACCGCGTGCTCGCCCCTGAAATCGCGCGCCTGCTGAGGCCCGGCGGCTGGTTCTACGTCGCGAGCGTGATCCGTGGGCCGCATGCATTCTGGCTGTACAAGGGGAAGCCGCCGGCGCCGGAGCGATGGCAGCTCGACCCGACGCACATGCGGGAGTACGAGTCGGAGGAGCACTTCCGCTCGGCGCTCGCGCGTCCGGAGCTCGAGTTCGACGTGATTCGCTCGTCGCAACTGAAGTTCCCGGTGACGGATCCGCTCTTCCGCATCGCCGCGCTGGCGCACGTGATCACGCGCGAGCAGCTGCCCGAGATCTATCTGCGGCTGCCGCGCTGGCTTCGAGGCGCGCGGCGCGGACTCGGTGTCCCGATACCCGGCTACCGCTGGGTGGAAGCGACGGGGCGCAAGAAATAACCTCCGATCTCCCCCCGTCGGGGGACTCCGCAGACGCCGCCCACAACCATGCTCGGTCAGGGTCCATGCGCCGCGCCGTCCAGCTTTTCACGATCGTGCTTGCCCTCGGCCTCGTCTCGAGCGCGGGCGCGACGACGCCTGGAACGAACGGCCGCATTGCATACGCGTCAGCACGCAATGCAAACAACCCCGAGATCTACTCGGCGAACGCCGACGGCAGCGGGGAACGCAGGCTCACATGGACGACCGACGCGGAGCAATCCCCAAGCTGGTCACCGGATGGGACGAAGATCGCCTACTCGCACGCTCGAGCAAATGGGGGGCGCTGGCGGATCTGGCTGATGAACGCCGACGGAAGCGATCAGAAACAGCTCACGCAGATGTCCGATTTCGACTCCTCCGACGAGATCGAGCCCCAGTGGTCACCCGACGGAACGCAGATCGCATTCGCGAGCACGCGCATCGATACCTACAACGTGTGGGTGATCAATGCCGACGGCAGCGGGCTACGCCGCGTTACAACGTTCATCTCCACGCATCCAGCCTGGTCACCCGATGGACGCCAAATTGCGTACGTCGGCCCGAATGCCATCGGGATCGTCAACGCGGACGGAAGCAATCCCCACTCCGTCACCGGCCAGGGCGGATGGGCCGGCGCGCCGTCGTGGTCACCCGACGGAGGTCGCCTCGCCTTTTACCGAAACGACGCTCGTGGGTATCCCGGCGAGCTCTACCTCGTCAACACGGACGGGTCGAACGAGACCCAGTTGACAACGGGTGGATTCAACAATGCGCAGCCTTCGTGGTCGCCAGATGGGACGCAGATCGTCTTCCAGCGCTCCCCCCACGCGCCCGATCCCTGGCACCTGTGGCGGATCGGCGCAGATGGTTCGAATCAACAGCAGCTGACGACGGCGGAAGACTACGGGCCAGACTGGGGAACCTCACAAGTTGTGCCCGAGCGCTCGCCTCCCGATGCACCGGTGATCGAGATCTTCTCGCCGCAAGACGGGAGCACGTATCACCCTCTGGCGCACCCGGTTGCCTTGTATCAGTGCTCCTCGTTCGTCTCCTATGTCGTGTCCTGCGAGGGAGACGTCCCGTTCGGGCAGGAGCTGAACTTCTCGGCGTCGGGAACGCACACGTTCACGGTGCGTGCAGTCGACCTCGACGGACGGGCCACGACAAAGACCGTGACGTTTGAAGTCATGGACATCACGCCACCGCAGATCGACGTCAGTACGCCTGGCAACGGCGCGACGTACGACCTTGGCTCGAATGTGACCGTCGACTATTCCTGCAGCGATCCCGGCGGGAGTGGAGTTCTCTTCTGCGACGGTGACCTTCCGAAGGGCGCGCCGCTCGCTACGAGTCAAGCGGGAACGTTTGGGTTCAGCGTGAGTGCCGTAGACAACGCTCGGAACATCTCCCAGATCCACGTCACCTACACGATCGTCGACCGCCGGCCTCCGCGGATCAACGTCCAATCACCACGGCCAGACCATGACTATGCGGAGGGCAGCACCGATTCGGCCTGGTACGAGTGTCTAAGCCCAGGAGGCTTCCATATCGTCTCTTGCACCGGCACGGTGCCGCACGGAGCTCCAATCGACACGAGCAGCATCGGACCGCGGACGTTCACGGTGACTGCGACGGACGAGAACGGTAAGACGACAACGGTCCGTGTGCCGTACCGGGTCGTCTACTTCTTCAGCGGGTTCGACACACCAGTTGACAGTGGCAACAACCTCACCGGTGTCAGAGCCGGGGACGGGATCTCCCTGAAGTTCTCACTCCACGGCGATCATGGACTCAACGTCGTCACCAAGACGAGCTGGCAGACGGCCACGTGTGGCGACTGGGTCCCCACGAGCGGAAGCCTCAGCGCCGACGCGAAGCTGAGCTACAAGGCTTCGACCGACAAGTACCAGGAAGTCGCCACGACGAGCTCGAGCTGGAAAGGCACGTGCCGAATCCTTCAGCTCGATCTCGCCGACGGGACGCACCCGCAGGTGCGCGTCAGCTTCAAGTAACGCTAAGCGCTGCGCTGTTCGGCGACCGCGTGCAACCGCTCGCGCAGATCGTCGACGTCGCCCGGCAGGTCGTCCAGCCGCGGCAGCTGCGACAGGCTCTCGAGCCCGAACACGCGCTCGAACATCGGTGTCGTCTTGTACTTCACCGCACCGCCGTGCGCGCCGTCCTCGCGGCCCGCTTCGGTGATGAGTCCGCGCTCGGTCAGTCCCGCAACGGCGGAGTCCGCAGCGACACCGCGGATCCGCGCGATCTCCGGCCGCGTGCACGGCCCTAAATAGGCGATGATCGCCAGGGTCTCCAAGGCAGCCTGCGACAACCCACGCTGGACGGGCCGTTCGAACAACCGCCCGCACGCTTCCGCCGCTTCACGAGACGCGCGAAAGGCCCAGCCGCCGGCGACGGACTCCAGCACGATGCCGCTGCGACCCTCGTGATAACGCTCCGCCAGGAGGCCCAGAGCCAGCTCGACGCGCTCGCGATCGTCCTCCGTCGCAGCCACGAGCTCCTCTACCGGCAACGGCGCGCTCGCGACGACGAGTAGTGCCTCGATCGTCCGCGCGAGCTGGTCGAGCGGATTGGCGGTGACTAGGCGGAGCGGACGTTCCACGCGTTGGTCCTTTCGTTCACGGCGGCGCTTTCCTGCCCCACCTTACTGACACGGATCGGAGCGAACGGAGCCGCCTGGCTGATCCTGATCTCGTCCGAGCGGCGCAGGTCGAGCAGGGCCAGAAACGCGATCGCCTGCTCGGCACGCGACAGCCCTTCGAGCTCGGAATCGAAGTCGAAGACCGAGCGCCGCGCGAGCAACGCGCGAAAGCGTTCGAGGAATTGCGCGACCGGCGGGAAGCGCAGCTCCATGTGCGCCAGCGAGACGGTTGCCGGCTCCGCCGCGAGGAGTCGCACCACGTTCGCGAGCGACTCCGGATCCTGCTGCGCGAGCCGCCGCTCGGGTTGAGGCGCAAGGGGCGCGGGCCCGACCCGGAAGAACCGGTCGCGCTCCGACGAGAGCCGTTCCGCCAGCCAGCCCGCGGCCTCCTTCATGCGCCGGTACTCGGCGAGCCGTCGCGCCAGCTCCTCCGCCGCCTCCTCGGGCTCGAGCTCGGCCAGCTCCGCCGCCTCGTCTTCGAAGAGCCCGCGCGCCTTCAGCTCCAGCAGCGCGGCGACGAGAATGAGGAACTCGCCGCAGGCATCGAGATCAAGGGCCTCCCGTTCGGCGAGCCGCTCGAGGAAGCGCACGACGATGCCCGCGACGTCGACGTCCGCAAGATCGACCTCCTCCTTGAGGACGAGCGTCAGAAGGAGGTCGAAGGGGCCTTCGAAGGCGTCCAGATCCAGGTCGAGCTCACGCACGATCATCGTGGATCAACCTAGCGCCCGGTGCGGACGCGGCCCTTGGGTACGGCCATCGCCGGCCCGGTCGGCACGATCTTGCTCGCGCGCGGGCGCTCGTCGCCCTTCGGCGTCCGGATGAACTGCCACCAGATGAAGAACGCGGTTGAGACGACGAACACGACGATCGACACCCAGGCATTGATGCGCAGCCCGAGGAAGTGGTGCGCCGGATCGACGCGCAGCAGTTCCTCGAAGAAGCGTCCGAAGCAGTAATAGGAGACGTAGAGCGCGAAGAGCCCGGGTCGCCGGATCTTGAAGCGCCGGTCGATCCAGAGGAGGATTGCCACCCCGATGAGGTCGTACGTCAGCTCGTAGAGGAACGTCGGATGGAACGTGTTGTGGTCGAAGTAGCCGGGCGGCCGGTGCTGCGGATCGATCTTGAGCCCCCAGGGGAGGTCGGTCGGCTTGCCGAACAGTTCCTGGTTGAACCAGTTGCCGATGCGGCCGATTCCCTGGGCCAGCAGCAGCCCCGGAGCGACGGCGTCCATGAACAGGCGCACGCTCTGGCCCGAGCGGTACACGATCCACGCGCCGGCGAGAACGCCGAAGAGGATGCCGCCCCAGACGCCGAGGCCTCCCTGCCAGACCGCGAACGGACCCCACCACTTGTCGGGCACCTCGTTCCAGCTCGTGATGTCGTGGTAGAGCCGCGCGCCCACGATCCCGGCCGCGACCCCCCAAACGGCGACGCGGAACACGAGATCCCAGTCCCCGCCCCACCTGACCCACCGGTACCCCGTCAGCGCGCAGCAGGCGGCGATCGCGAGCAGGAGCATGAGCCCGTACATGTGGATCGTGAACGGCCCGAGGTCGATCGTGCCGCTCGACGGCGACGGTATGAACGCAAGCAAGCTCACCGGCAGGAGATTCTGCCGGTAGCTGTCATCACCTGCTTGTTAGAGCAGGATCTGAGCAGCCAGCTCGGCCGAGCAGCCCGACGAGAGCAGATCGATCGCGAGGTGCAGGTCGATGTCCTGCCTCATCGCGATCTCCGCCGCCGTCTGGGCGCCGTAGCCGGCCATCTCGAGCTGCTCGGCCCGCCAGGCCTCGACCAGCTCGGTTTCTTCCCTGATTTCGGTTTCTACCGCAGTCATCACGCTTCTCTATTCGGACGAAGCGGCCCTGAGGTTTGTCCCCTTACCGGGTGATCTGCCGCCCGAGGTCGAGCATCTGGCCCATGTTCAAGCCGCCCTCCAGGCGATAGGTCCGGTTTCCTTCGGTCCAGATGAGGACATTTGCGGCGAGGCGACGCTCCATCTGCCGGATTTCGCCCGACGCTGCGCTCCACATCAGGACGTGTTTTCCGCCCTCGAGCCAGAGGCCGAACGAGCCGATCGGTGCAGGCTGGACGCTCGTGCCGGGAGCAGCGAACTTCTTCGTCAGCCCCATCTGGTCGCCCTGCAGCTCCGCGAGGAGGACGGACGTCCCGCGATAGTGGAGGAGGGTCGCGATTAGCCCGGGTTGTGCGTAGAAGCGCCGAGGCTTCGCTGCGTTCAGGACCAGTGGTACGCCGGAGATCTTCTCTGCTTCGCGCAACGACAGCGGGGGCCCGAGCCCGGCGACGAGGGAGCGCTGTTGCGCGTGCGGCAGCGTCTCGACGCGTTCGATCGTGACCGACCCGATGTGGAAGAAGCGGAGGATCGCGCTGCGCGCGGGCGGCACGGCCAGTGCGATCCCGAG
>WNGO01001740.1_pt1 | contig 14003 bp, 12 predicted proteins | sample 5400511 | NCBI WGS metagenome assembly WNGO01 (sample SAMN13153380, study PRJNA577476) | soil metagenome | isolation source: 20 cm soil or saprolite under Garry oak tree replicate 2 | place: USA:California | collected 2016-06-15
AATCAGGAACGCAGGGCTTTCGCTCCGTCGAGGGCCGCGCGGACGCGGGCGAGCAGATCCGCAGTGGTCCACGGCTTGGGGAGGAACGGCAGCGTGGGATCGAGCGCCTCTTCGCCGCGCCCGGCGCCCGCGTAGCCGCTGGTGAACAGGAACGGCGTTTTGCGTCCTTCCCGGCGGTCGATCTGGTAGAGACCGCGGCCGCCCAGCCGGCTCATGACGAGGTCGGTGAAGACGAGGTCGATCGGCTCGGGGTGCTGGCGCAACAGCTGCAGCGCCTCGATGCCATCGGCCGCCGAGAGCACGGTGTACCCGGCCCGTTCCAGCGTGGACACCGTCGCTCGCCGCAACTGTGCTTGGTCCTCGACGACGAGGATTGTCTCCTTGCCGCCACCGAGCGCCGCCGGCATCGCGATCCCTCCCGACGCCCGGCGGCGGCCGGACGCTTCCTCGGCCACCGGGAAGTACACGCGTAGGCGCGTCCCCGCGCCCGGCGCGCTGTCGATCTGCACGAACCCGCCGTGCTGCTTCACCAATCCGTAGACCGTAGCAAGGCCGAGACCGGTGCCTTTGCCGATGGGCTTGGTCGTGAAGAACGGCTCGAACGCGCGCTGCCGTGTGGCTTCGTCCATGCCCGCGCCGGTGTCGTCGATGGCCAGACAGACGTACTCGGTGGTGGCTCCCGGCCCCAGCACGTCGCGCTGGGCATCGCTGATCCAGCTGCAGCTGGTCTCGAGTCGCAACACGCCGCCTTGCGGCATCGCGTCGCGCGCGTTGTTCACGAGATTGAGGATGATCTGCTCGACCGCGTGACCGTCGGCCGACACTTCGGGCAGATCCTCATCGGCGAACACGAGCAGCTCGATGTCGGCCGGCAGGACGCGTCGCAACACGGTCGCGAGATCGTTTACCAGCTGGCCAAGATGCACGGACTCCAGCGCCAGCGCCGAGCGACGCGCGAAGCCGAGGAGCTGATTCACCATGAGCCGGCCGCTCACCGCCGCCGACACGATGTCGCGCAGGCTGGCCTCGTCCGGACCGCGCGCCAGCAGCTCCGCATTGGCGAGGATGATCGTGAGCAGGTTGTTGAAGTCGTGCGCGATCCCGCCGGTCAGCTGGCCGACCGCTTCCATCTTTTGCGCCTGGCGCAGCTGTTCCTCGAGGTCGCGGCGCTGGCTTACGTCCTCGGCGAAGATTTCGTGGCACTCCACGCGGCCGTCATCGCGTCGCACGGCGCGGCCATAGAGGCGCACCGTGATGGGAGTGCTGTCGCTCCGACGCCAGACGACCTGCGTTTCCGCGGCACCCGGCGCCTCGTTGAGGTGTGTGACGTAGCGCGCGCGCTCCGCCGGATCACGGAAGACATCCTTGTCCAGATGCTGGTCGAGCAAATCTCGCTCGGAGGCATATCCCAGCATTTCCACCAGTGCGGGGTTGACGCTGAGCAGCGTGCCGTCCGGCGAGGCGCGGAAGATTCCGAAGGGAGCTTGTTGCACCAGCGTGCGGCTCGCCGTGTCCGCGCGCCGCAGCGCCTCTTCGGCGCGGCGTCGTTCCGTAATGTCCGTCGCCACGCCAACGACGCCCGCGATGCTGCCGTCCTTCTCCCGCACCGGAGAGTACTGCGCCTCGAACTCGAATCCAAACAGCTCCACCCGCGCGGTCACCGACTCTCCCGCCAGCGCGCGCCGCACATCACTCACCGCCTGCGGCACGTCGCCCAGGATCTCAAAAAACGATTTGCCCAGCAGCATCTTGGGCCGCACACCGAGCGAGTGCAGCCCCTTCCCTTCTGCGAGCGTGAAGACGCCCTGGGGGTCGAGCGAGAAGAAGATGACCGGCGCACCGGCGACGACCGTTCGCAGACGCTGCTTGCTGGCGTGCAGCACCTCCTCCTGGCGCACGCGTTCGGTGACATCGCGTGAGTTTACGATGACGCTGTACGCATCCGGCTGGTCCTGCTTCGCCTGACCGATCGATTCGAGGATGCGCCAGCTGCCATCGGAGTGCTTGAACCGGAATGTCGCCGAATACGGGGTACCCGGCCGCTGGATCGCGTCGGCGAGCGCCTCCATCACGGGACCGAGGTCGTCGGGATGCATGAACTCGAATGCGTTCCGCCCGAGCAGCTCGCTGCTGCCGTAGCCGAGCAGCCGTTGGACGGACGGGCTGACGTACCGCAGAATGCCGTCGTCCCCGAGGATGGTCACGATGTCCGACGCGTTTTCCGTCAGCGACCGGAAGTGCTCTTCGCTCCTGCGCAGCGCCTCCTCGACGCGGGCGCGCTCGAGCGCGGTCGCGAGCACGTGCGCCAGGGCTTGGACGAAGAGAATGTCGGGTCCGCTGAATTCCCGCGGCTGCGCCGAGTAGGCACCGAGAACACCCCACGGGCGCTCGCGGCCCTGCACGACGACGCACAGGCCACTCACGATGCCATGTTCTTCGAGATGCGGCGGAACGCTGAAGCGCGTTTCGGCGGCGAGATCGTCGAGGACGACCGGACCGGCCGCGTTCAACACGTAGCCGGCCAGTGACGCGGGATCCGCGCTGATGAGCGTCCGCCCGACTCGAGCCGCGCGCCAACCGGTCCCGGCGCGCAGCAGCAGGCTCCGATGTTCGGGCTTCAGCTCCAGGATATCGCTGAACTCGACGTCGAGACCGCGCGCGAGCAAACCCGCGGCCGTCTGAAAGAGGTCTCCCCGCGCTGCCCCGGCGAGTGCCTGCTGGCCGAGGTGGGCGACCGCTTCTTGTTGCCGCGCTGCCGCACGGAGTTGCTGGTCCGCGCGATTCGATTCCTCTATCCCCAGCCAGCGGAATCGCTTGGCGGGCAACCGGGCCCCCTTGGAAAGGGCTTCCAAGCTAGGGTTGCCCGGCCGTCAAACCCGTGACCCGAGTCACTCGGCGACTCCTCATGGCCAAGCGGGTCCCGAGTCATAAATTCTGGCGCATGGCGAAACGGCACTCAGCTCGGGCGAAGACCAGCAAGACCAAGAACAGGGCGAAGAAACCCCGTAGGGTGGCTGACTCCCTCACGGTCTCCGTTCTCCAGTCCACCCTCGAATCGACGGCGGACGGCATTCTGGTCGTAGATCTCGATGGGAATATCGTGTCGCACAACCGGCGCTTCGAGGAAATCTGGGGCCTGGCGCCCGCGCTGATTGCCGCCAATGACGACGCCGCCGGCCGCCGCCGGTTGATCCAGCATGTCCAGGATCAGCTGCTGAATCCGCAGTACTTCGTGGACGGGATTCAGGAACGCTACGCCGAGCCCGAGTCCGACAGCTTCGACATGCTGAACTTCAAAGACGGCCGGGTGCTCGAGCGCTACTCCATACCGCTGCGGCTGCAAGGCCGCTCTGTCGGTCGCGTGTGGAGTTTCCGTGACGTGACGGGACGGCGCCGCGCCGAGTGCGTGCAGGAAGCGGTGTACCGCATTTCCCATACGGCGCATACTGCGGACAACCTCCTGGAGCTGCTGCGCGCGATTCACGAGATCGTCGGCGAGCTGATGCCCGCCAAAAACTTCTACGTGTCGCTGTACGATCCAGAGAAAGAGCAGCTCGAGTTCCCGTATTTCGTGGACGAGATCGACCTCAGCTGCGACGTCCGGCCGCGCAAGCTCCGCAAGGGACTCACGGAGTACGTCTTGCGGACGGGGCAACCGCTGCTCGCGACACCCGAAGTGTACGAGCGGCTCGTGAACGCCGGCGAAGCCGAGCTGATCGGCGCGCCTTCGATCGACTGGCTCGGCGTACCGCTCAAGGTCAAAGATCGCACGATCGGCGTCGTCGTGATGCAGACCTACTCGCAGGGCGTGCGGTACGGACAGAGCGAGCTCGACATCCTCACCTTCGTGTCCTCACAGATGGCGATGGCGATCGAGCGCAAGCGGATCGAGGACGCCTGGCGGGAGCAGAGCGGGCTGCTGCAGCAAATCGTCGACAACATCCCGGTCATGCTCGTCTTTCTGGACCAGCAGGGCAACATCAAGTGGGGCAACCGCGAGTGGACCCGCACGCTCGGCTACACCATCGGCGAAGCCACCCAGCGAGATATTTTCGCCGACCTGTACCCCGACCCGGCCGATCAGCGGCGGGTGCGCGAATCCATTGGCGCGCCCACCGGCGTCTGGACGGATTTCCGCACGCGCACCAGGAAAGGCGAGATCCTCGATACGATTTGGGCGAATGCGCCGCTCGGCAACGGGGAATGGCTCGGCATCGGTATGAACGTTACCGACCGCAAGCGGTCGGAAGAGCGCTATCGGGCATTCATCGCGCAGAGCTCCGAAGGGGTGTCGCGTATCGAGATCGACCCTCCCGTGCCGGTTGCGTTGCCCGAAGAGGAGCTAATCGACCGGCTGTACGAGCGGGCGCGGATTGTCGAGTGCAACGACGCCATGGCGCGCATGTACGGCTACACCGAGGCCGCCGAGCTCATCGGCACGCGGCTGGCCGATCTCCACGATGTCAACGACCCCGCCAATCGAGAGCAGATTCGCGGCTTCATCCGGGCGGGCTATCGGCTGGCCGATTCCGAAACGCGAGAGCGCGCGCGGGACGGCCGGCCTCGCGTTTTCCTGAATAATGTCGTCGGCTTCCTGGAGGACGGGCATCTGGTACGCGTGTGGGGCACCCAGCGCGACGTCAGCGATCAGCGCCACCTCGAGGAGCAGTTCCGCCAATCGCAGAAGATGGAAGCCGTGGGGCAGCTGGCGGGCGGCATCGCTCACGACTTCAACAACCTGCTGACCGCCATTCTCGGCAACACGCAGCTGTTGCTGCGCGACTTGCCCCCCGGCGACACGAAGCGCCAGGATGTCGAGGAGATCCGCAAGGCATCCGAGCGCGCGGCGTCGCTCACGCGGCAGCTGCTCGCGTACAGCCGGCGACAGATGCTGCAGCCGGAGATCCTCGATCTCAACGTCGTGGTGGCGGATATGGACCGCATGCTGCGGCGGCTGATCGGTGAGCATATCGCCCTGGTCGCCGTGCTCGCGCCCGATCTCGGCCGCGTGCGCGCGGATCCCAACCAGATCGAGCAGGTGCTCGTGAATCTTGCCGTGAACGCGCGCGATGCCATGCCCGACGGCGGCAAGCTGACCATCGAGACGGCCAATGCGGAGCTGGACGAGGCGTTCGCGCAGGCACATCTGGGTGCCGTTCTCGGGTCCTACGCGATGGTGGCCGTGACCGACAGCGGCGCGGGCATGGACGCCACGGTGCGCGCCCATCTCTTCGAGCCATTCTTTACAACGAAGGAAGTGGGCAAAGGGACCGGTCTCGGTCTGGCGACGGTGTACGGCATTGTGAAGCAGAGCGACGGCTACATATCCGTCTACTCGGAGCCAGGGCGCGGCTCGAGTTTCAAGGTCTATCTGCCACGCATCCAGACCCCGCAAGAGACGACGGCGGCTTCCTCGAGAGACCGACCTGAGCGTGGAACCGAGACCGTGCTCGTCGTCGAGGATGAAGCGGCGGTGCTCCTGCTCAGCCGCCGGGCTCTAGAGGCACAGGGGTATGTCGTGCTCGCGGCGTCCGACCCCACCGATGCCATGCGCGTGCTCGAGCGCCACGGAGGCACGATTCACCTGCTCCTCACGGACGTCGTGATGCCGGGATTCTCCGGCCAGGAGCTCGCCGACCGGATCGCCGCCCGCCGGCCCGGAATGCGTGTCCTGTACATGTCGGGGTATCCCGGCGACGCCGTCGTGCAGCACGGCTCGCTGCCGGTGGGTAGCGCGTTCTTGCAGAAACCCTTCTCGCCCGACGGGCTGGCGCGAAAGGTCCGCGATGTCCTGGACTCCTGATCCAGGGCCGTTTCTCTCGACGCATACGAGCTTCGGAGCTCTCGATCCGGAGCAGCTGTCACGGCTGGTCGATCAACTTCCCATCTTGCTCTGGTCCACGGACGCCAACCTGCGCGTCACGTTCCTTCGCGGCGGCGGCCTCGCACTCATGGGACAGGCCACGACGGCGAAGGCCGACCTGCATGTGGGCGATCGCCTCGAGGACCCCGTCGTTGCGCAGCAGGCAGTGAACGCCCATACGGCAGCACTAGCCGGCACCGCGACATCGTACGAGATCGTGTATCGCGGCCGCACGTTCAGCGCGCAAGTCGAGCCACTGCGCGAACCCGACGGACGGATCATCGGCGTCGTGGGAGTTGGCTTCGACATCACCACACGCCGAGCCGCCGAAGTTGCGCTGCGACAATCGGAGGAACGGCTGCAGCTCGTGTCACTCGCCACCAACGACGCGCTCTGGGACTGGGATCTCGTTTCCGGAGCGGTGTGGTGGGGGAAGGGTTTCGAGACGGTTTTCTGGTACGAGACCGGCGAGCTCGCGGCGCACTACGAGACATGGCAGAGTCTCATCCATCCCGACGATCGCCAGCGTGTGATCGCCGTGGTTCGAGCCGCCATCGACGGCGGCAGCACGTCCTGGTCGGCGGAGTATCGTTTCCGCCGGCGTGATGGCTCGTATGCCGACGTGTACGATCGCGGGTACGTGATCCACGATCCCGTCACGCGCAAGCCCATGCGCATGGTCGGATCGATGATGGACATCACCCATCGCAAGCGCGCCGAGGAGCAGCTGCACGCTTCGCGCGCCGCCCTGCGACTCCTTGCCGCACGCCACCAGGACGTGCGTGAAGACGAACGTACGCGTATCGCGCGCGAGATCCACGACAGCCTCGGCCAGGCGCTCACGGCCCTGAAGCTGCAGCTCGCCTCGGCCCAAGCCGCCGCGGTCAGCGCGGCGCCGGCCCCCCCCCTCGGCGCCCGCCTGCGCGAAACCGCCCAGATGGTGGACGATCTGGTGAAGAGCGTGCGGCGCATCGCCACTGAGCTGCGGCCGCCGATCCTCGATCAACTGGGTCTGGCCGCTGCCGTCGAATGGCTGGCGCAGGATTTCGCCCGCCGCACCGGCATCGCGTGCACCGCCAAGCTGCATCCGATCGAGGGCACGATCAGCGCTGAGCACGCGACGGCGCTGTTTCGTATCGTGCAGGAAGCGCTGACGAACGTGTCGCGACACGCAGCAGCGTCAGCCGCGGATATCGAGCTCGGCCTCGACGGCGACTGCGTGGTACTGCAGATCAACGACGATGGACGGGGCATCACCGAGAAGGTCGCGAGCGGTCCGGGTTCCCTCGGCATCCTGGGGATGCGGGAGCGGGCCGCCGCACTCGGTGGTGTTCTTGAAGTCGTGCCGCGCGCCGGCGGGGGAACGCGCGTGGCGGCATGGTTCCCACGACCCGCGATCCGATGAGGTGATGATTCGAATCCTCGTTGTAGACGATCACGCGCTGGTTCGTCGCGGGCTCATCGAGCTTTTGCAGGAGCGCCCGAGCGGCGTGCAGTTCGGTGAAGCGGGCAGCGCCGCCGACGCGATCGTACTCGGGCTGGGTGAACACTGGGACGTCGTGCTGCTCGACCTGGGCCTCCCCGATCGACACGGGCTCGACGTGCTACGCGAGCTGCACGCCGCGCGGCCACAGCTGCCGGTCCTCATCCTGACGATGTTCCCCGAGGATCAGCTGGCGCTGCGTGTGCTGGAAATCGGCGCCGCCGGTTATCTCACCAAGGAATCCGCGCCCGAGGAGCTGATCCGCGCGGTCGAACGAGTGATGGCCGGCCACAAGTACCTGAGCCCCGCGATGACTCAGGCTGTCGCCGACGGACTCGGCGGTGCCGGCGGTCCTCCTCCCGTCCCGCATGAGCAGCTGTCCGATCGCGAATTGGAGGTTCTGCGGCTCCTCGCGGTCGGACGGCCTATCACCGCAATCAGCCGTCAGCTTGGCCTGTCGCCCAAGACCGTCACGACCTATCGCGCCCGGCTGTTGCACAAATTGCGGATGAAATCGAACGCCGAGCTCACGTTTTATGCGACCCAGCACGGGCTCGTGAGTCCGGCAGCCCTGAAAGCGACCTGAATCCCCCAAGGCGTCGGTCAATCGCCCTAGCACCCGAATGGAAACCGAAGAAGCCAGGAAGAGATCGCCACAATGTCGTGGCAATTATGCGCACATGGCGCATAACGCTATGTGGCGGTTGGTATTAAGCCTGGCAAGGCCCTGATCACATCTGTACAAGCTTGATTTACAATGACTTAGCGTGGAAAAGTGCGCTAGCGCACCGACCTTGCCACTAGATTCCGCCATGCCTTTACCGCCCCTCACAGGGCACGAAGGGGTTAAGACCAGACTGGCGGGCGCCCACGCCTCCGGAAGGCTGCCTCAGGCGTTGTTGCTGACCGGACCTCGTGGAGTCGGTAAACAGCGTCTCGCGCTGTGGCTTGCTCAACTGATTCACTGCGAAGCACCCACGGGCGAGCCGCGGCAGGAACCGTGTGGCGAATGCCGATCCTGTCACCTGGTGCTCTCGCTGCAACACCCCGACGTGCATTGGTTTGTGCCCTTGGAGTTGAGCAAGCGAGGAGGCGCGGGCGGGGGAAGCAGCACAGGCGGTGGCGACGCGGATAAGCAGATCGACCTCGTCGCCGACGCTTTGGCTGAGGAGATGGCAGCTCGGCGCGAACAACCGCTGTATGCGCCGGTTGCCGGCCTGGCGAGTCACCCGATCGCGGCCGTCCGGTTGTTGCTCAGACGGCTGGCGCTCACGCCGGCGATGGGCAAACGCAAAGTCTTCATTGTGGGAGATGCGGAGCGTCTGATTCCGCAGTTGGGAACGGAAGTCGCGGCTAACGCGCTACTCAAAGCGCTCGAGGAGCCGCCCGCGGACTCGGTGATCATTGTCACTGCCGCGGATCCCAACGCCCTGCTCCCAACGGTTCTCTCTCGTGTTGTGCTTGTTCGTGTGGCGCGAATCGCCGACAGTGCCGTGACAGCATTCGCGCAGCAGACGCTGGGGATAAAAGGCAAAGAGGAGCTAGCACAACGGGTTATGGTTGCGGACGGTTGCATTGGCAAGCTCCTTGCAACGGATCCGCCCCGTTCCGGTCAACCGGATGTTGCAGCGCGTTTCACCGAAGCCCCATTGCTGTATGCGCTCGGTCAGGTGCCTTTTCAAGCGCGCGGTGGCTTCACCGATATGCTGGATTCGCTGGCTGAACGGCTGCGTGCCGAGGCGAAGCGAGGTGGCGACACCGAGAAGCTCGTCGAGGCGATCTCGCTGGTGATGGATGCGCGAGATATGGCTCAGGGGAACGTGAACCCGCAGCTCCTGGCTGCCGTATTGGCCGAGGCCCTGTGAAACTGTCGCACCTGGACCAGTCGGGGCGCGCCCGAATGGTCGACGTCGGCGACAAGCCGCTGATGGACCGGACGGCGGTCGCGACCGGCACGATTCGGATGTCGCGGGAAGCGTTTCAGCAGGTCGCCGAACAGACGCTCGCCAAGGGCGACGTCCTGGCGGTGAGTGAAGTCGCCGGAACGCTGGCTGCGAAACGGACGGCGGAGTTGATTCCGCTCTGCCATCCCCTAGGCCTCGATCATGTCGAGGTCGAGGCAAGCCTGGCCGAGTCCTTGCCCGGTGTGAGTGTCTGGGCGTCGGTGAGAACGGTGGGCAGGACCGGCGTCGAAATGGAGGCGCTCACGGCGGTGGCGGTCGCATTGCTGACCGTGTACGACATGGTGAAGGCCGTCGACGCCGCGATGGTGATTTCGGATGTGCAGCTCTTAGAGAAGAAAAAGGCCCCGGTCGATGGTTGAGGGGCGTTTGATGCAGGAGTCGCATGTTGATTCACGTTGGGACGTTGAACTGGAGAGGGGGAGTATGCATACGAGAACGAAACGTTTGATGCTGCGTGGTGGAATGATCGTGCTGGCCGCTCTGCTCGTCAGTACTGTGGGCGGGTGGGCGGGTGGCACGACCGCGGATTCTGAGCGCGCGCCGGCGTCCGGCACCGAGCTCCTCGGCGAACTGCGGGCCCTGCGCCAGCAGCTCGACGCGAAGCAGGGTGAGCTGGAAGTTGCCCGGCTGCAGCTCGACCGCGTGGACGCGATCATGCAGTACTCGACCCATTACCGGCTGCCCGCCGATATGGCGACGGCGGTCTATGATGTCGCGCTGAGCGAGGGGATCGACCCCGGCTTGGCGTTCCGTCTGGTGAAGGTCGAGTCCGGGTTCAACCCCCGCGCGACAAGTCACGTCGGCGCGGTTGGACTGACCCAGGTGCTGCCCAGTACGGCACGGCTGTACGAGCCGGGCCTGACCACGCAGCAGCTGTATGACCGGGATACGAACCTGCGGATTGGGTTCCGATATCTGCGGGACCTACTGGACCGCTATCCTGCCAACATGCAGTTGGCGCTCCTCGCCTATAACCGTGGCCCGGCAAAGGTGGAGCAGCTGCTGGGTGCCGGTCGCGACCCCAAGAACGGCTACGAAACCGAAGTTATGAAGGGATTCCGGCACCACTAACCTCGGGTGCCGGTTCGTTACCGGCCTGGTATGAGCAGCACATCACCAGGCCGGATGACACTCCGCATAGTCAGATCGTTCGCTTCCAGCAGCGCCGTCAAGGCGATGCCGTGCTGGCGGGCGATTCCGCCCGCCGTCTCGCCGGCCGTCACCCGGTGGCGCGTGGGATCAGTGGCATCACTCGAGCGGTAGCGGGTGGATACCCGGCGGATCCTGGGCCTGGGCTCCGGCGGGTTGCTCCAGGCCGCCCGGGGCACGACGCGGCCGCTCATCGGGACGATGATGCGCTGCCCCACACGCAGGGCATGCGGCTGCAAGCGCGGGTTCGCGGCCCGCAGCATGGTCACCGTGACGTTATAGCGCTGCGCGATGCCCGAGAGTGTCTGGCCGGCGGTCACATAGTGATCGACAAACGTGACGCGCTCATTGATCGGCAGATCGGCATAGCGCTCCGCCACCCGCGCGCCGGCACCGCGCGGTACGCGGACAATGACGCCGCGCCCCGGCGGGGTGATGCCCCGAACGTACTGCGGATTCAGCTCCAGCATGGCCGCGACTGACGTGTCGGCGAGACGCGCCAGTACGTCGAGGCCGGTCGCGTCAGGAATGGATACTTCGTCGAACACCAACGGAGGCAGGCGCTGCACGTCCGTGAAGCCGTAGCGCGCCGGCTGCTTGGCGATGAGCGCGGCGGCGATGAGCTTCGGCACGTAATCACGCGTCTCGCGCCGCAGGTTGCGCCGGTCGGCGATCTCGAAGAAGGTCTGATCATCCACTGAATCCGGCTCGCCCCCTCCGGGGAGCCGGCGGATTTCACGCTCGATCCGACCGGCGCCGGCGTTGTACGCCGCGGCGGCCAGGTAGACGCTACCAAGGCGCTGCACCAGGTCGTCGAGATGCGCGACGGCGGCATCGGTAGCCTTGTAGGGATCGCGCCGTTCATCGACCCAGGGATCGATCTGCAGGCCGTAGGCGCGGCCGGTCCCGGGGATAAACTGCCACATGCCGACCGCGCGGGCGCGGCTGACGGCCGTGTTCGACAGGCCACTTTCGATCAGCGACAGGTACACGAGGTCTTCGGGCAGCCCGCGGGCCCGCAACCGCTCGCGGATCATGCCTTCGTACCGACCCAGGCGTGACAGCCAGATTTCGAACCGATCGCGGGAGTCGAGCTGGAAGAACTCGAGGTACTCGAGCACCCGGCGGTTACCCGCGAAGTTCGTCACATCGATATCAAATGTCGCGGTTTCGCCCTCGCCAAACAGCTGCTCCGCCTCGTGGCGGACATCTTCGCCGGCGAGGGGCTGACTCGTGCGCAGAGCGGCCGGCGCATCCGCAGTATGACCATGCAGGCTATCGAGGGCCGACTGATCGGCTGCCGAGTCCTGCTCCACGGTCGCAAGCGCGGTTCCGAGCTGTACCGCCGAGCTGTCTGTGGTCGACGTTGCGACCTTGGGAGCGGCTACGGGAGCCGTCACGGGCGACGGAATATGTGCCCCACCGCAGCCGGCGAGGAGCGCCGCTGCGCCCAGGAGCGAAAATCGAACAACCATGCGTCGTGTCATCGTGTCGCCAAGTAATTCCCAAGTAAACGGTTCGTCGCGTTTAACACTGCAAGTGCCGCGCCGCGCGGCGGATCAGTTTCCGTCAGACACGACCCGAGCAACCGGATCGTTTCCTGCCCGCGGGCCGCAAGCGACACGATCACCACGGTCGAATCGAACGCCCTCACCGCTTTGACGCCCAGCAGCTCGAACGTGAGTCGCGGCTGGACCGCCTGCTCCAACGCGTTGACGGCTGCAACCGCGCAACAACGCAGCTCGCCGGTTTGCGACGACACGCCGTCTGATGCCCCTTCGAACCGGCGGCCGTCCGACCACGTCAGCACCACTTTTGCACGGCAGCGACCGTTGGCCAGCCGCTGAAACCCGAACTCCTGGAACCGCAGGCGCTCGTCCGGCACGCGCGACCTCTCAGTCGAACCGGACTTCGATTTGCTGCTTTACAGGCGGCTCCTGCATCGATTCCACGACATCGACCTCGAGTCGCGGCCGCCCCTGTGCGTCACGCTCGGCGGAAATCACCAGGATCAATCCGCTGTCGAATTCGACTTTGAAGTGCCGCACGTCGGAACGCACGGTCACATGCTTGACCGTCTGACCCTTGAGTCGCGTCACAGCGCCGACCACACGCCGCAGATCCTGCAGGTCCGCAGTGCTCACGCGAGGCGCTCGGCGAGTACCTGGGACAACGCAGCGTCCGGAATACGCTCGGCCTGGATGTACAGCGACGACTTCGAAGTGGCCTCCAACGGATACGGTGTCCAGAACGACAAGCGTCGGCTGTTAGAGGCGGCGCGAAACGACAACACCAGTTGCCATGCGGACGTGTTCGCGCGCCGCTCGGCCACCGCATCCACATGCCAAACCTGATCCCCGTGCGCGATCACACGCCATGACATGGCTCACCTCGAGGCTGCTCGATAGCAAAGGGCCCCCAATATGGGGCTTAGCTCTTTCACCGTCAATTGGTTAGCCGGTTTTCCACAATTGTGGGGAAGTACTGTGATCAGTCGTCCCGAGTCACGTAGGCGCGGAAACGAGTGGCGAGATCACGCGTGACGGGACCCGCCACGCCGGGACCGATGCCACGGCCGTCGAGCTTCGAAATGGCTATCACCTCGGCGGCAGTGCCGGTGAGGAAGACTTCGTTTGCCGTGTACAGATCGTACCGGTTGAGCGGCAGCTCTTCGATTCCATATCCCGCTTCACGGCCCAGCTCGATCACCGTGTCGCGCGTGACACCGCGCAGGATGCCGGTATACGGCGGCGGCGTCCGCAGCGTGCTATTGGTGACGGCAAAGAGGTTCATGCCGCTCGCTTCGGCAACATAGCCGGCAGAGTCGAGCATGATCACTTCGTCGACGCCTGCCGCGATGCCCTCGACCTTGGCGAGGATGTGCGAGAGATAATTGAGGGATTTCACGCGAGGCGACAGGGCTTCGCGGTGGTGGATCGGTGTTGCGGCGGTTACCGCAATCAACCCCTTCTCGTACCGATCCTGCGGCCAGAGCTGGATCTTGTCGAAGATGCAGAAGACCGTCGGCTTGGCGCACTTGCGGGGGTCGAGGCCGAGGTCGCCCACGCCACGGGTCACGACCAACCGGATGTAGGAATCTTTCAACCCGCTCTTCGCTACGCCCTCCTCGACCATGCGTCCCACGGCTTCCTTCGTCATGGGAATCTCGAGCCAGATTGCCTTGGCGGATCCGTACAGGCGATCGAGGTGGGCGTCGAGCCGGAAGACGCGCCCTGCGTAGGAACGGATCCCTTCGAAGACGCCGTCGCCGTACAGCAGGCCATGATCGAATACAGAAACGACCGCGGCGCCGCGGTCGTACCAATTCCCATCTATCCAGACGAGTGAGGGCATCGGACGGAATCTGCCTCCGATGCCCTCGCCTGACAACCGGGGGTGAGACCTCACAATGACGGATGAATGATGGCTGGACTTGTCTGAAGCTGTGATTAAAGATCGATGTGGACTCATGAGCCGGCCGGGGATCGAACCCGGGACCTACGGATTAAAAGTCCGTTGCTCTACCAACTGAGCTACCGGCTCT
>WNGO01001918.1_pt1 | contig 13999 bp, 3 predicted proteins | sample 5400511 | NCBI WGS metagenome assembly WNGO01 (sample SAMN13153380, study PRJNA577476) | soil metagenome | isolation source: 20 cm soil or saprolite under Garry oak tree replicate 2 | place: USA:California | collected 2016-06-15
ATAACACGTACAGAACACTATCTTTTATTTATTGCCACAACAGATATAAAGACAGTAATACGCATGTGTTAGGTCTAGCTTAGTAAAGATCTTAAAACCTACCAAGCAGTCTAAAGTCTTACTAATTAATAGTAGTATAAAACAATTCTTAATTGTTACCTTATTAAGGCCTTTATAGTCTATATAAAGCCGCAGCTTCCTATCCTTTTTAGGTATAAAGAGGATAGGTACCCCTATAGGACTAGTACTTGGTCAGATCTAGTCTTTAGCTAAGGCATTATTTAAGTACTCCCTTAGGACTTCTAGCTTTTTGGCTAAAAGGTTATAAAACAGTCTGTATAGAACCTCCTGTCCCTCTTCTAGGTCAATAATATAGTCGCCCTAGTAATATTAGGGTAGCTTTCCTGTTTCCTTATAGACAAAGACATTACTAACTTCCTTTAACTACAAAGGGAGGATTAGCAAGCTACTATCATCTTATTTGCTAGTCATTAGTCTAGCAATTAATAGGGTAAAGACCCTAGATTCTATCTAAAGAGACTCCGCAAAACCCCTAGGGGTTTATAGTAATATAGACAAGCCATCTAGCTTCTATCGCCACGCCTTCGCCTTATAGTTAGTAAGAAGTCGGGCCTTCTTTAACCCTAGTATACCTATGCTTGTAGACGGCGTGTTAAAGGCGCAGCACTTGGCTTTACGCCACTTGACCCCGTTACTTTAGATGGCTGCTAGGTATACTAGTCTTATACTATTCTATATAGCTATTACTTTATAGTCTTATGCCAATCTATATGCTTTTTTATTATTTACTAGGTATTAGTCTAGTAGTTATTAAGGTAGAGACTTTAGATTCTGTCTAGAGAGACTCCGCAAAACCTATAGGGGTTTATAGTAATAGGGACGAACCATCTAGCTTTTATTGCTATGCCTTTACCTTATAGTTAATAAGAATTCGGGCCTTCCTTAACTAATAGCTAGCGCAGTACTCCTGCTATAACACTAGCTAGTATTGTATATGCTATAGTTCTACCTAGGATACGGGTCCGCCCGCGTTATCCTAGAGCCGATCCCCAATCTTAGTACTATATACTACGCTAGCGTTACAACCGCATCTTACTATCGGTTTAATAGGCTACAATATAGCTAATAAAGACGGGTCATTTATTAATAGAAGGCCGCTGTAGAAGTCATGGCCTTAGCAGACCACTATATTACCAAGTCGCTACCTTTTAGAAGGGATAAGAATTTAGAACTGTTAGGACACCAAGGCCCTAAGGCTATATAGTAACATAATAATAGTAGCGAAATGCAATAGGTATCTAGTTCTTAATAGAGTAGAACTATAAAAAGAGAACTAAATTCTATAGATCTCCTATATAGGGCGACTACATAATATAGGCGCCTCGCCTGCGCTAAGCCGGTTACGGCAGTAGGTCTTGGCGGCCTAATAGGTAGTTTCCTAAGATTAAGTAATCTACTTTACCTTCTTTTTATAAAATAACCGTTATTATAGTTCTTTTAAGTCGCGGGTAATAACCTATTACAAAATATACCCCAGCTATATCTATAAGCCAAGGTACTATAAGTGGTCTATAGGTCTTTAGGGCTTTTTTTAGGATCCTATATAGTCCTAGTACTATATTATTTAAGAGGCGGCTAATAGTTCTAGCCATTTTTTCAGTTATTATATCGCTATTAACCCTTAAGCGAGTTACTAGTATTTTACTAGTAATATTACTAAGGTCTACTAGAGCCGGTTAGGGGAAAAATCTTTTTATAAGGATCTTTACCTTCTTATTATTATTATTTATGGCCTATAGTTCGCCTGCTCTTTATAGGGGTAGTAGGTATAAGTCTTTTACTAAGCATCCCGCTTTTTTTTATACCTATTTCGCTATAGTCTAAAGGCCCTTATTATAGGGAAGACTCGGGTTAGTAGTATATTTATTTATAAACTATTTTTAGTTATTCCTTACTTCTTTTTTTAAAGTATTCTTTAGCTAGTTTCTTATATCTTTATATCATTTCTTGTTTTTAGAATCGTGGCTACTTATATATTTCCTCCTTACTCGTCGTTAGCTAGCTATAAGGGCCGCGTACTATACAGACTATATGTATCACGTGTAGGGGCCCAGTTTTAAAACCGGGTAGTACTCTTTTAGCCCGCTTTTAATTAATGCCTAGATCCTTTTTAGTCTTTAATTAATTTCTTTAGAGGTAGCTAATAAGCTTTACTTATTTAGTATTAGGTGGATTTCTTCTAGGTCTTAAAGTTATTATTTAATTATATTAAGGAAGCTGTCTATATTAAGCTTCCTTATTATATATCTTTTACTATTTAGTTATATCTTGATATTTAGATCTAGTTATATCTAGATAGGGATATAATCTAAAATAAATACCTATTTTTCTTTAAGGGTATACTTTTTAAGTCTCTAGTATAGGTTTTCGTCTATAATTGTAAGGTTAATTATACTTTTAGTAGTACCCCATTGCTATATAATTATACCTAGGGGGGTAGCTAGCTTAAAGCCCCCGTTATCTATAGCTCTTAGTAGGCACTCTACCTATTAATTAGTAGTAATATAGATGCCCCCCTACTATAGGTAGTAGAGGTTTATATCTCCTAGTAGAATAGACTTTATATATTTAGTTTTTAGTAAGCTTATTATAGATATAATGTTCTTTATCTATACTACCCCTTTAACCCTAGGGTTATAAACATTAATAATTTATATTAGTCCCCTATATATCTAGATTATTATAACTATAATATCTAAGTTAACTGCCTACTATAACTATAAGGCAAAGCTGATATTTTTATTAATTATAAAGTATACGCGTATAGCTATTTTTGGTTTATATAGGAGTTGGTATCCTTAGGGGTAGTATATTAATTATATATAGGTATTATAATACGGCTCTTATATAGTAAGAATATAGTATTTCTTTAGGTCTAGACTGTCTAGTAGGGGCCTTCCTAGATAGTAATTTGTATTGCCGCAGTTATACTATATAATGGTTAAGTGGCGGACCCCTAATAGGGGTCCTTTATCTCTTTTATATTCCTCGCTTTTTCTATTTCTATTTTCTTTAAAATATTTAGAGCTTTTATCTCCTATATTTACTCCCTAGTTATTATATATTTTATATAGAGCTTTCTATCCCTGTATCTTATGTTCCTACTAGTCTTTCTATATCTAAGTCTATTATTATTTCTAGTTTTTCCCCCATTCTTACCGGTCGGCTGTATGCCCTTTATAAGCTAGTTATATATATTATATTTACTGTATTAAATCTAATTCTTAAATATCTTAGCTTTAAACTTTCTGTAGCCGTTTATACGGGTCTTTTTACTAGGCGTCCTCTTCTTTATATCCTATATATCCCTTATATCCCTATTTAGTCTAGTAATATCGCGCGGCATTACTTTTAGCCCGTTAAGGCTTAGGATAGCTGGCTTAGCCCCCTAGTATTAAAGGTTAGAAATACTAGGAAGATATTTATATCCCCTTAGCTTATTGCCTGTTATTTCTATTTGTATAACCTAGTATATAGTTATTCCTATAGCTGTTAAGCCCTTGCCTTTTATCTTCTATATTTAATATAGTCTTCTCTCTTTTATGCCTTATATATGCTTTAGTGGTAGTTTGCGCATTTTATTTAGTTTTAATTTATATAATATCTTATATTATAGGGGCCTGCACAGTGGCCGCAGTACACCTATACTATATATATAGATTGGGTGTGTCCCTATTATATATAATAATAATATTATTTTAGGCGTAGTCTATAGTTATAGAGCCTTATATTGTATATAAAGCTATTTATAATTATTCCTTTTTAGATAAGGAGTTTTTACATTCCTAGTATATATACACTAATAATAAGGGAGCTATATATTTGTCTATTATCTCCCTAGCGAGTCTTTAGCGCCCTTTATATCCGCTCGTTATTTTTATTATATACTTAGTTTATATTTTCTTATTAAAGCTATTAGATCCGGGTAATTATAAGTCCTAATATAAGGCGTTCTATTTATTTTACTATCTTTTATATAGCTACTATATTGTCTGCCTAGTGTCCCCTTTCTACCCTAACGCTTATAGGAACCAATAGGACTTTAACTAGGTAATCTTCACGAAGTACTTTTATACTAATATATTCTCCTAGCCTGTCCCCTACCCTTATGGCCCGTTCCTTTACCTATTAGTCCTTTAGAATAACTCTAATATCTCTGCTCCTAAGGTATTAGACTGTAATAGCGTTATAGACCTCTTTATAAATCTTTATAAGAACTTCTATTTTTAATTATCCCCTAAGTTCCTCTCTTTTTCTGTATTTGGTTGTATTATAATTATATACTTAGTTATTATCTTTAGGGGGGTAGGTTCCCTATACTATAGAAGCGTAACTATAGCGGCCTAGGTATGGTTTATTTATAAGGGGGGTTTTTATTTATCTTTAATTTTATTTAGCTATTAAAGGATTTAATTAAGGGTTTGCTGGAGGGGCGCCTAAGGTTTACTAGACTAGCGGAGCTATTCTACTAGCTATATTAATTTATAATAGCTAATAGTTACTCATTTATAATTTTAGATACTAGACGCGTCTAATAGGCTTTATATTTTATTAGATGCCTTTTTAATAGATATATTTCCGCTTTTTAGTATAGTATTCGCCCGTCCTTATTATAGGGAGCTATTATTAGGTATAGTTCTGGCGGTCGCGCGTAACTATATACTACTATTATTCTATATATACCTCCCCTATAATATATATATTTTAGGGGATTATTAGGGTGTTTTTTAGGGTTCTTTTAGTTGGTTTGGTCTTTTAGGCCGGGTGTAGTAAAAGCTCTAAAAAGTTTTTTTAAGCCTTACTATTAGAGTAAATACACTAGGTAATAGAGCGTTAGAGTGAATATACTAAGTAGTATAATATTAGAGTGAATATGCCAGGTAGTAAAGTATTAGATTTACCCTAAGCATTTACCGTATAGATAGCTAGCAAAGTAAATAAATACCGGCCTTCTGCCTACTTCTAATAAATATTATTAATTACTAAACTAATAAAGTTAATAAGTACTATGCTACGCCTAGATGTGATACTTGGTGCTAGTTAATACCATTAGGTTAGTAAACTAATACTAATTAGTAGACGTATAGATTAGTATATAAATTAAAAAGTAATAACTACTTAAGTATAACTTTAAACGTGATAATTATTTTATCCTATAACTTTACTTTATAATTCTACCTTATTAAGAACTATATCTTTTAAACTACTAATATAGACCCTAAATAGGCTAAGAAAGTCTCTAGACTTAGGGATAGAGTTAATACTAAGAACGCCATATAAGACGACTTTAAAGAATATATAGCAACTAAGATTTATATATATAACTATAAAAACTTTATAAATAATAACCTTTAGACCGTCTTTAAGGAAAAATTTAAGAACTTTACTATAACTAACTTTAAATAACTCCACATTAGTACTAAAATTAAGCTATACACTTACCTACTTAGATAAGGTATTTATATTAAAAAGTATAGTATAAAACGCTATATTTTTAATTATTTATTCTCTCTTCTCTAAGAAGAAGAATAATATATCTGGATAAATAACAAACTAGCGGACATACTTATTAGAATTATACTAATAATTATAGTATCCCTTTAATACTAACTTAATTTAACTTTTACTAGACTTATTATAACCCCTTCCCGCTTCTATATACCTCCTTTACCCCGCGCCTATATACCTCCCCAACCCCGCTCCTATATACCCCCCCTACCCCTATAATAAATACCTATAAATCTTTTAACTTAAACCCCTTCCTAAAACCCCTCTTCCGCTATATATACTAATATAACTAGCGTATAAAGAGATCGCTATAATAGCCAAGGTCTATATAAATAGATAGAAGTATAATAGGACTATAAGCTTTAATTATAAGCTAATTATCTTCTATAATATCTATAAGAGATCTAGTTTGTCCTATAAAAGATATATAACTGTATTCCTAACGATACTAAAGGGACTAGCGGAAGATTACTACTATAGTAGTAATCTAGCAGACAAATTATTTAAAGATATTTATATCTATATGCAGAACTTCTTTAAAGGACTAGAATACTATTGGAAGAACCTTATAAAATAGAACTCTATTAGCCTTTAGGGAGTTATTAATAGTAATATAGATAAGGGAATCTACTAGAGTTTCTAGCTACTTATTAATAAACTCCTAATATAATAATATACTATTTATCCCGAATTCCGAATAGACCTCTTTCTTACTAATAAGATTATTACTACTTATTAAGGAGTACCTATATATTATATTACTATCTTAAACCCTTATAATAATCTTTTTTAGCTAATTAGCAAGATTTAATTATCTATTATCTTATAGGAGAAAGAGTACCTAACCTATAAACCTTAAAGACCGCCCAAAACCTTTTATACGGACTATAAATACTATTAAAATGACTGCTTTAATTATAGTAATAATAATAATAACCGCTATAGCAGAGGCAACGACCGTTCTTATAGACGGGATAGTAATAATAGAGGCCAAAAGGGCAAATGCTATATATACTAGAAGGAGAACTGCCGTTTATAGAGATATATACTAGAGGAACAGAAGCGCTCTAAGGAGATATACTAAAAGAAATTTAATTTAGATAAAGGTAATAATAGTAATTTTAAGGACTAATATAAGTAATATATTATCTTCTATAAAGGAGATAATAAGGATAAATATAATAAAGCCTTTAAAACCCTTATTTTAGATATTAATACTAATAATAACCTTAAGGACTAAGATTCCGATTGTTTTCTTACTACTTTTAGAATACTTTCTGCCGATAAAGTAGTTTCTATAAGTATAAAATTAGCTAATAAGGCTTATACCCACTTATTTACGGCATTTACAGGCATTATAGGCCCTACTATAATAACTAACCCCTTTGCGTATAGTATAACGGCAAAATCGCGCTATACCTCTATAGTATTTATAGGAATTATAATTAATACTAGTGTATTTAAGAAGTCTATTATTAGTTATAGGTAATTCCAGGTATTATAATATATAGATTAAACCACTAGACTAAATACTTTAACTAAAGGACAAGTTAGTGTATAGTTTAGTATTAGTATAGCCTCCTCTATTAGAACTGTTAAGGTTAATAGCTTTATAAGTAAGGTATAATTTTATATTATTTATACTAATATCTCTTTCCTACTTTGCCTAGTAGATATAGATAGCCTCTAAGTCTACTATAATAACCTAAAAGATATTATTATTACTTATATAGGAGTAGTATAAGTAGTACGGCAATTTAGTTATTTATTCCTCTTATAGAATTTAGTCTTATAATTATACTTAGCTAAATCCTTTAATATAAACCCCTATTACTTAACTAATATAGAATTATAACGATTATATTATTATTTTAGACACCCCTTAGTTAAAAGACTTTAGAAGCTCCTTTACTAAACTAGTTATAACTTTAATAGAAACACTATTAAGAAGTTAACTAAGTTCTATTACTATTATTAAAAGTATAATAAGTCACTTAAAAGATTCTGTTTTACCCTTAAAGATAATTTTAATTTTAATTACAATATTATTATTAATATTATATATATTAGCGGAGCCCCTCTACTATATATTATTAACAAAGGTACCCGTTTTTAGGCAGGTAGGTAGCTACAAAATATTAGTACTAAGCATATATAGAATATCTTATATATATACTAGATTAATACCTACTTAAGACTACTAGACCTAATTACCTATAACACAAGAAAGAACTTCATTAGTAACAAGTTTAAGTAATATACTTTAGTTATAGAAGCTAATATAAAAAGAGTCCCGGTTAAAGCTTATAACTCTATTAGTATAATTAAGTATTACCATGGTCTAATTTAACGCGTATACTAAATTATTGTCTCTAAAATCCCTAAACTTAATAAAAATATAGCTTTATAGATAGCTTTTAAGGCTATTAATGATTTAGCCAGACCTGACGGCCTTATTCCCACGCTATTAGTCTTTAAAGCTTATCCTAAAATAATTAAGTTAGACATGCTATCCCCTATAGTTACCTAGAGAGCTATAGTAATCAAGAAAGCTATGGCGGAAATCTATAAGCTATGGGCTAAATAATAGATTGCGGATGCACTTAATATATATAATAGACTAAAAACTAATATAGTTTATAGTCTTCTACTAAGCTCACCCGTTTTAGTTTAGAGAGAAGGCAATACTAAATAGGTAGGACAATAGGACGGTCCATTCTCCCTACTTAATACTAAAGGTAAGACCTATATAATTGAACTCCCTTATAGACTAATAACCTTCCATTTTACTATCGTGAAATTATACCTTACTAAACTAGAAAAAGATTAAGAAGAACTAATATAGACCTAGCCGCGGGTAGTAGTACTATCCTACTCTTAAATAGCCCCAAAGGAGCCTATTGTAATACTATAGAAGCGAGGCCGTGGACGCCTACGCAAATACCCTCTCCTTATTACTATAGCTGATATTAAAGTCTATATTCAAAGAGATAAGACTAAGGATAATATTTAGTTTAGTACCTTCTAGTAAAAGGAACTTACTAAATTACTAGCAAAAGGTATCTTTAAAATTATTAAACTTAGTAAAATACCTTATTAGATTAAACTTTTTAACTTACGATTTATTAATAAAGTTAAGAATAAGGGAATTAATAAAGCTTTTAAGAAGTTACGACTAGTTATATAGGCTTATAATAATTTAAAAAAAGCCTCTATTTTAACCCAATCCCCAATAATTATATAAGTTAGCTAACGCCTTATCCTATATATTGCTACAATATAAGACCACAACTTATACTTACGCGATATATTTTAAGCTTATATATAGTCTACTATAAACCTAAACCGCGAGTTTTATATATAACTACTCTGCGAACTGCTAATTAACGACGACTTAATCCTAAAGATACTAAAACCTCTATACAGCGTCCTAGAAACTAGAAATTACTAGTTTAAGATATATTATACTTATTATATTAAGAATCTTAATATAACCTAGTTAACTTACGACCTGTGTCTCTTATATAGTACTAAACCATTTGGTATTATTGGCTTATAGATAGATAATATATTATTTTTTATAAATAAGACCTTTATAGATATAAAGGAGAATAAGCTTTATAAAATAAAGTTTATAGCTAAGGAATAGGAAAGACTTATTATTATAATACCCCTAAAGTTTAATAGAGCTATTATCTAACTCGTGTTAGATAGAATTACCCTTACTTAAGAACGGTAATATATAAATCTTAGTATAATTATAATAAAGACTATAATAAGTACTAGAGCTTAAGGAACTATATAAGCTTTATTGCTAAAGGAGTAATATATTGCCTAATAAGTAAGAGGAGCCTATATCGCTTTAGTTTATTAACTAGAAGTATTTTTTAATTTATCTTTTGCCGCCTAAGTAATTAACCCCACTAAAGAAGACGCAAAAACCCTAAATAAGTAATTAATATAATAGATAGAAAACTTAAAAAGAGGACTTAAGTTTATTAAGTTAGATACTAAGACCCTATAGCTACTAGTATTTATAGATATATTATTCGCTAATAATAAGGACCTCTTGTCACAAATTGGATACGTTATCGCCCTATTAGACGCTATAAAGAAGGCTAATATTATTTATTAAAGCTTAGTTAAATATAAAAGAGTTACTTAGAGTATTCTAGCCTTAGAGCTCTATAGTATAACCTATAGTTTTAATATTAGTACTGCGATTAAATCCTTAGTTAATAAGATTTTATAGATTAATCTACCTTTAATTTAAGTTACTAATTCTAAGTCCCTTTATAACTACCTTATACGCCTTAGAACTATATAGGAGAAGTAACTTATAATTAATATCTTATACCTTTAATAAGCCTATAAGTAACGCCTAATTACTAATATTAAGTAAATTAATAGAGAAGCTAATACTATTAATACTATAATAAAGGGTAAGGCATATCTAGCTCTCTAATAGCTTATTAATATAAACTAAGTTAACCTATAAGCCGTTAAATAGGTAGAATACACAACAGAATAAGGAGTAAAATAATAGGAGGAGTAAATAGTTATCGCGTATATATATAATATGGATATTATAGAAGTAGTATAGAAGGAAGTATAGTCTCTTTTAAAGTTACTTTAGTATTAGAGTAAATGCACTAGGTAATAGAGCGTTAGAGTAAATATACTAGGTAATAGAGCGTTAGAGTAAATACACTAAGCAGCATAATATTAGAGTAAATACGCTAGGTAGTAGAGTGTTGGATTTACCCTAAGTATTTACCGTATAAATAGTTAGCAAAGTAGATAAATACCGGCCTTCTACCTACTTTTAATGAATATTATTAATTACTAAACTAATAAAGTTAATAAGTACTATACTACGCCTAGACATAATACTTAGTGCTAGTTAACACCATTAGGTTAGTAAACTAATACTTACTAACTATTTAAAAATTATAATAATAGAATAAGTTTTATAGCTTTATTATCTTTATTATACCTTTAATATATTTTAAATTTTATTAATAAAGACTTTATTAATATAAATATTATTTTATAACTATAAGTTTTTATTAATATATAACTAGGGCTTAAGCCCTAGCTATAAAGGCTATAGGAGTATCTATAAGGTATATTACTAAAGTATATAGTAGGGAGTAGGTAAGCCAAATATAAGTTATATAGAGGAGTTAATAAAAGAGGATAATATAGTAATAGGTAGAAGTAATAGCCTAAGTATAAAAGATAATCTAATAGGGGAGGAAGGGCTATAAGCCTAAGGGATTTTATAAGGAGGTACTATAGCCTAGCTAAAGTCTAGCCTTAGTAGCCGCTAAAAGATCCTTATAGTGACTATTTAATATATTAAATATATTACTGTAATTAAGTACTAAATATTACAAACTAATTTTAAAAAGGCTTATAGTTATAATTATAATTATTTCTAATTACTATATTATTAATACTTTTATATTAAATTAAAGGTTAAAATTACCTATAAATTTAAATAGTAGATTTTTTTTAAAAAAAAATTACTATAAATTAATTTAGTAAAGAGAAGTTATATATTTCTATTACTACTAAATAGTTATTCTATTTAAATTATTTAATAGGTTTTTTACCCTATAGATATTAAAAATAAAAACTATAAAGAAGTTTAACATTTTATAAAAAATAAAAATAATTACCCTTAGTTTACTTTATAATATAAGTATTAAATAATTAATAATAAAAAAGCCATTATCTTAAGTAATAAAACTAATATTATTTTAGACTATAGAATGGATAGATATAAGCTTTAAAATTAATTAAAGAGAAATTAAATAAAAAAATATTTTAATTTTAATTTCCTAAAGTTACTAAATTTATATTTTAGGGCCTATTCTTTATAAAATTAAAAGGCTTCTTACTATATATATATATATATTATTTATTACTTAATATCTAATATAGATCTATCCTATAGCCTATATAGAGTACTCTATTATAGGGAAAAAACTTATAAGGGAAAACCCTATAATTAAGTTAGGGGAGGAAAACCCCTATAAGCTACTTTAGTAGAATAAAAAATTATAATTTACTATATTTATTTACACCAGCGGCTATATAGGCCTATAGCTATATTCTATCTTTACTATATATAAAGACCTAAAACTATATTAAAGTATAATCCTTTAAATATTAATTTTTAAAAGATAAATAAAATAATTAAGTTAAAGCTTTATATAACTTAGTAGCCTATTATAAATATATAATAACTTAGGTTTTATAATAAGCTAAAATAAAAGTATTAATTTTAGATAGTTAAAGAGAATAATACTTTTTAAGAAAATAGGAAAAATAAGGGCATTAATTAGTATTATTACCTTACTACTACCCTTCTTTTAATATTTATTCCTTTTAGTATTAAATATTAAATTAACTATATAGATATTATTATTTAAAAGGATAAAGTTATACTTTATAAATATACTAATAGTAGATTTATTTTAATATAATAGGCCTTTAGTGCCTTTTTTAGCCTAATATTTACTTAATTTAAGTATAATTAAACTAGTTTAAGACTATTTTAAACAAGCTATTATATAAAAAATTACTAGAAACTATATAAACTTAATAAATATAATAAAAAGCGTAAAAGGAATAGGGAGATAGTTTATAGGTATTTCTCTATCTAAGTTTTCTCCCTATATATATTTAAGGAGTAATCTATATAGGCCTAGCAGGGATCCAAATCTGATATTAAATAAAAAATAAATATATAAATAATATTATAACTTACTATATATAACTTTTTTAACTAATTAAAGCAGGCTTAATAAATTAAAACTTTTAAACCTAAAAATATAAATTATCTATATCTTAAGTTAATAAATAAAAGACATTTATAAATTACTAAAATAGTTAATACTATAAAAGATCTAATAATAGTATAGTATAACTATAAATATTTAAATTATTAAATAATATATATTTATTTAATTATTTAAATAAAAAAATAGATTATACTACTATATAAACTAGTATATAATAAATAAACCTATTAAATATACTATCTATAAAAATACTATCTCCTATATAAATTTAACTTAATTAAAGAAATATACTTCTTAATTAGGTAATATATTAATATATAGTTTTATAATTATAATACTATTAGCCCTAATATAGCTAAATTATATATTACTACTAATAAGGACTAAATTAGTATAATTAATATTTATAATTTAAGGGATAATAAGCTCTAAATTATTATATAGGGACTACTATAATAGACTATTAGTATAATAAAAGATAAAGTAATAGTCTTAGCAGACTTTAATATATATAATATATTATAAAGTAGATGGTAGGTCTATAAATTAAAATATAAATAACTTATATACTAAATAAACTAATACTATTAGGCCTTATCCTAACTATTTTAACTAGTAAAACTATTTAAAAGGAGGAAATTAAAAGCATATAATTTACTTTATATTTATATATAAGAATATTTATAGGCTAAATAGCATTTTATAGACTAGAAAAATATATAGGTAGTTACTATAGATTATATATTTATATAGATAATACTAGATATTATTATACTAATATAGTAAACTTACTAAAGATATATTATTAAAAAATTTAATTTAGAAAAGTAATACTTAAAAGTTATTAATAGGTTAGTAGTTATTTTTTAAATAATACTAGAGGATATTTAAAGAACTATAAAGAACTATTTTAAAATATATTGCCTTAAGGCCTAACTTAATAAATATACCTACTATAAATAGTTATTAAAAACAGCCTAGCTATTTATAGATATAAAGAGAGTAGGATAATAGTATAATATAATAGGCTAAGAAGATAATATAGAAAGCGGATATAAATAACTAGTATAGAGCTTTGTGTAGAACTTCGGTAGAGCTCCGTATAGAGCTTTAGTAGAGCCCTATGTAGAGCTCTATATAGAGATTCGGTAGAGCTTCAGTAGAGCTCTATGTAGAAATTTAGTAGAGCTCCGTACAGAACTTCGGTAGAGCTCCGTGCAGAGCTTTAGTAGAGCTCCGTGTAAAGCTCCGTGTAGAGCTTCGGTAGAGCTTCAGTAAAGCTCTATGCAGAGCTTCGGTAGAGCACTGTGTAGAGCTTCGGTAGAGCTCCGTACAAAGTTTCGGTAGAGCTCTATGCAGAGCTCCGGTAGAGCGCCATGTAGAGCTCGGGTAGAGCGCCATTCAGAGCTTTGGTAGAGCTCTATGCGGGGCTTTTGCAGAGCTTTAGGGAAGCTTCGTAAAGAGTCTCTAGCAGAGCTTCGTGCAGAGCTTTCTAGCAGAGCCTTTAGTAGGGCTCTGTGCAGAGCTTTGGTTGAGGTTGGTGCGGAGTCTTGGCAGAGCTCCGTGCAGAGCTTTGAGGGGGCTTTGTCACTGGTAAA
>WNGO01001742.1_pt1 | contig 13984 bp, 11 predicted proteins | sample 5400511 | NCBI WGS metagenome assembly WNGO01 (sample SAMN13153380, study PRJNA577476) | soil metagenome | isolation source: 20 cm soil or saprolite under Garry oak tree replicate 2 | place: USA:California | collected 2016-06-15
GGGGCGCCCGTTCTGAGCGATTGTGAACTCAGGAGGTGAAGACCATGGACGAAGTCGACGCACCCGGCAAACCTGATGCGGCCGACGAGGACCAGGCCTTAGCTGGGGCTGGTGGCGTCACGAGCGGGCTCGAATGCCCAACCTGCGGTGACCGGTTCCCCTCGAAAGAGACGCTGGAAGAGCACCTGCCCACACACAAGCAGCTATAGGCGCGTCAGGGCTCTTCCAGTTTGACGGTCTGGCGTATCTGTTCAAGCCGCCGCAGTCCCTGCTGTTCGATCGCTGACGTCTCGGCCTCGAGCAGCCGGTTATCGATGGACGTGCTGACAATTTCGGCCATGCCCATTGCCCGCGCGTAGCGCTGATCCAGCTTGTCGCGCAACTTCTCGAGCGTCGGCACATCACCGGCCGGCGCCAGCTCGCCCATCGAGCCCAGAGCCGCATTCAGACGCTCCTGCATGCGCACCGCTTCGAGCTCGGTTAGCAGCCTCGACCGCTCTGTAAGCCGCTGCCGCAAGATCTGTGCGTTCTGCTCGACCGCCCGACGCGCGCTCGCCGAAGCCACCATCGCCTTCGCACGAAGCTCGCCCAACTCGGCGGTGCTGGCTTCGATGCCGGCCAACCGGCCGGCGATGGCCTCGGCCGCCGAGGCGTAGTGCGCAGCCTTCTGCGCATCGCCCGCCCGCTGAACGCGATCCTCCATCCGGATTGCCTGGGTGATGGATGCCTTCAGCCTTTCGATGTTGTCGAGCGCACGGTCGATGCGAATATCGAGCTCTCGCTCGTTGCCGATCACCTCGGCCGCCTGCTGCGTCAGCAGGCCGTGCTGCCGCTTGGCTTCTTCGATTGCCTGCTCGATCTGGACGCGAGGATCCGCCGCCTGCTCCAGCCGGCGTTCCAGGGCTGCCTCCATGTACCGCCACGCCCGCTTGATGATCTTTTTCATGTCACTTCTCCTTGAGTTTTGGAATTGCACTCACCTGGTCGAGCTCGCTGAGGCCCGCTCGAAGACCCTCCAGTTCATCGGCCAACTCGGCCACCCGATCGCCCGCCCCGTCGATGCCACCGGCCGTCTGACCGAGCGCGACCACCTCGGCAAGTCGGGTTACCAGGCCTTCCAGCGCGAGCACCCCACTTTGTAGCCGGGCAACGAGTGCTGCCTTCCCCTGCTCGAGCCGGCGCCGAGCCCCTAATTGCTCCGCGATCAAGTTGAGTGAGATTTCAATTTCATGCCTGGCGGCGTCTGATTCCGCGCCGGCAAGCTCTTTCGAAAGACGCGATTCCTCTTCTTTCAAGCGGATCCCATCGATCCCCTCGAGCATCCGGCCAACGGTCGATGATTGCCCTGCCACGCGACGCAGCAATTGAAGGGTGGCGTGGGCCTGCTCGCCGATCACCATGCACCGCTGGCCGATCGGCTCCGACCGCGATGATCGCGCCAGCTGACGAAAGGCCGCGACGGCCCGGTCCGCTCGCTGCATCCAACTGACCTCGGCGGGACCGAGCGCCGGCCGCGGCCCGCTCGCGAGCTGAGCCATAGCGATACTTGCCGTCAGCCTGACGACGAGCACCGAGAGCCCCACCAGGATTGCCGCTGGTAGCGGCAGGCCGAGGATCAGCCCGGCCGCCGCCGCTACTCCGCTGAGGAGCCAACCGGAGGGTTCACGCACGTCAGGCAAGAGTTTCATCAGAAGTTGGAGAGCACCGACTGAAATACTCGGTCGATGGTTTTTGGGTCGGAGGCGTTGTAGGAGGCGGCCTGCGATGCCGCTGCGATTTGCTGCAACGTCGGAAGATCGGCATCACCGCCGTAACCGATCGTGAACACCCGCACCGCGCGGTCCTCACCCGCGGCCTGCAACTGACGCAGCAGGGCGCCCAGGTCGTTGTCCATGTACTCGTTTTGCCCATCCGTCAGAACGAGGACGGCATTGATGCGCGCGGGATCAAAGTGTGCTCGCATGGCCTGGTGGGCCGACCGGATGGCTGCGTACAGGGGGGTCCCCGCCTCCGGCGAGAGGCCCTCGATCATCTGCTTCAGCCGGCTTTTCTGCTGGCCGAGCGGTCCGATCGGCACCAGCTCCTGGATGATCTGATTTCGCTTTGGGCCGAGCCCGGATGAGAAGATGCTCAAACCGACCTGGTCATCGGCGACCAGCTGGTCGAGGGCCTTGACCGCCGCCGCCTGCACCAACTCCAACTTGGTGGCGTTGGCGCCGCTCACCGTTTCACCCATCGAACCCGAGACGTCGATCAAGAGCTGCAGCCGCGCGCGCTTACGAACATCGGTCCAGGTGCGCTGCAGCCGGTCCAGGACTTCGGGAGCGGGAGGACTGAGTAGTCGCTTGGGCTCGGAGGGCACAAAACCGTTGGCCACGGTCAGCTCGGCACCGGGCTTTCCCTGGTAATCACGGAAGCCCGCACTGAGAAAGCGCTGCTGCTGACCCGCCGACTGGATGAAGGCGAGGAATTGCTGAGCCGCCTCGCGATGCGCCGACTCGACCCAGGGTGCATTGAGCGGAACAAACGGATGGTCGGCGGCCAGCGTTCCCTCGCTGGGGTAGATCGCGACCAGCGGGACGCGAGGATTCGGGTGTTTGCCCAGGTCACTCGGATTGCCACTGGGATTCCCATGGTTGTAGTCCCAGACCGACTTCTCTTCGATGGCGATGGCCGACACATAGGACAGTGCGGCTCCTCGGTCATCCGCTTTCTGCAAGTTCTGTAAGAAGGTCAGCGAAATGTCGCCGTAGTGGACGACCGAGGACTCGACACCCTTCACGAAGTCCACGACCACCGGATCGCTCAGGCGGGCGACCGTCAGGTCGCCGGTCACGCCGGTGGCCGCGAAGTAGGTCCCGATCAGGGCGTTCAAGCCGGAGGTCGAGAGGTTCGGGTTGGTTTTGCCCAGGCGAAGGGCGCCCCACTCTGGGTGGCCGAGCCGCCCCCACCCGGCCGGGTCGTGCGCGAGCGTCAGAATGTCGGACCAGCCGACTTGCTTCGACGGCCAACCCAGGGCCACGGCCATCGGTTTAGGCATGGCGATGACGAGCGGGCTGAAGGCCACGTGCGCGACCGTGTCCGGCACCAATGGCGCGGAATCTCCTCGAAGGCGCTGCCGCAAGAGAACGACCCACGCCGACGATGCCGGTGACCAGACGTCCGGCGCCGCTCCGTCGACTTTCTCGTCCCAGCCGCGCGCCAGCGCCTGCTCGGCCGCACCCGACGCCATCGAGACCACCTTGACCTGCACGCATTTGCCGTCCTGGGTGGCACCGCTGGTGTTGTAGGCGGAGGCCACGGCGGTCATCAGGCCGGCCTTCTCCGACGAGGCCAGCACCCGCAACATGAGACAGCCGGCAGGATTGTCCGGCGGCGACCCGGAGGTTTGTTTGCCGGTCGGCGGCTGCAGCACTCTCGAGAGAGCGAGGCTGCCAACTAACAGAACGGCGAAGGCGAGGGCGATCGCGGTCGCCCGACGGTCTTTCATCGTTTTTCCTCCTGTTTGGTGAATCACGGCCCGAGCGTAGGAGGCAAAGGCCGGCCGCTCTAAGGGGGAAAGGGCTCATCCGGTACGCATACGAGTGCTCACAGTGCTCGCCGGCGCTGCAAGGGAGAAAAATCAGGCCGTTCGAAGCAGACGGTCGACGAGACGGGAGGCCGTCTCTTGTCCGCGCATGCCGCGACGCCAATCCGCCGGAATTGCGTCAAGACCCCAGTAGGCGCCTGCCAACCCACCGGCAATGGCCGCGGTCGTATCGGTGTCGTTTCCATAGCGAACGGCGCGCTCAACGGTCTCTCGGTACGACGCGCTGGTCGCAAAGGCTTCCCAGGCGGACCAGAAGGCATCGACGACGTAGGTCTTACCCGACCGCTGGGAATACCGACGGATGGTCTCCAGTTCGCCTTTGACGCTCGGCGGCAGATGGCGGGATGCAGCGACCAGCGCCTGCGCGAGCGCCTCTTCGCGCCTCGTTTCACCACGAACGAGGAACTGAACCACGAGACAGTAAAGGGCGCATACCGCCTGGGAGCGCGGATGGGCGTGCGTGAGTTTGGAGCTGCGGCAGGCCTGGTCGATCAGGCGTTCTGGCTCGAGTCCGTGACCAACCAGCGCGACCGGCAGAATCCGCATCAGCGACCCGTTGCCATTGTCGTGTTCGTCCCGACCGCCGGCTTGCTCGGGGGGCGTGCCTGACTTGAGGCGATCAAGAGCCGCTTTGGTGGTGTGGCCGACGTCGAAGACAATTCCCGGCTTGTAATCCGGACCGTCCAACCAGCGCAGGGCCCGTTGTGCCTGATCCGCCGGGTCGAATCCGGCCGAAAGCAGCGAGTCCAGCAGGGAAAGCATCAACCCGCCGTCGTCGCTCCAGGTTCCGACGGGCTGACCATGGGTTCCCTTGTGCCCCCAGGTCACCACGCCGATCTCGCCGGCCGACTCGAACTCATAGGGCACCCCGAGCGCATCGCCGACCAGGTGGCCCCAGACGGCCCCGGCGAGGCACGCCTTCTTACGCTCCGCGTCAGCCGAGTAGCGCACGTACCAGGCGGCGATCTCCTCGCGGGAGTGGACGTTGAGCTTGCCCATGATGTCGGCCACGTGTTTGTCGACCCCGCGCTCCTTGACCTGGGGGGCGAGCTTGCGCCCGATCTCCTTATTGCTCAGCCCCAGCGGCATGAAACTCGCCACTTCGAGCTGACGGGTGGTAAGCCTGCCGCCTCTTGTTGAGCCTTGCGGCGCCACCGGCTTGTCGGATGCCGCAGGCGCTTTCGGGCGAGGCCACATCAACCCGGCGCCAACCTTGACGAGCAGAACCACAACAGCTATCCCAGTAGCCTGCAGCGGGCTGGCACGCAAGAGAAGGTTGACCACGAAGGTCCCAGTGGCCAGCGCCCAGCCCAGAGGGTCCATCATCTCCCGACGGGCAGCAGCAGCCATCAGAAGTTGGAGATGACTGCGATCAGCGCGCGGGCCACGCTGGTCGGGTCGGAAGCATCGTAGTAGCCTCCCTTTCCTGCCTTCGCCATGAGCTGCAATTCGTTCTGATCAGGACTCTTCCCATACGCGACCGTGAACACGTGAATTCCTGGGGTTTCGCCTGCGACGGCACTGAGGTCCGCCAACGTCTTGAAGTTATTGGCATCGGCCGGGCTCCGACGGCCCGTGCTAATGACCAGCACGGCATTGATCCTGGACGGATCTTGGCCAACTGTCAGCGTCGCGACGGCGAGCGCGACCGCGCGGTAGAGCGTGGCCCGATCCGAAGACCAACGGCTGCCAGCGATGGCTGACTGAAGTTCGGCTCGATGCGGCCCCAGGGATTGCAGTGGTAGCACCTCCAGATAGGGTTGGGCGGCGCCGGTGGCCCCGGGGATGTCCCATGCCCCGACCACCTCGTCATCCGCCAGTTGCTTCAACCCGTCGTTCACCGATTGGGCGAGCTTCTTCGCGTCGTCATCACTGCTGAGGGTGGACCGATCGATCACGATCAGGACGCGCGCCCGCTTGCGCAGCCCGTTCCACGACGCCTGAATGGCACTGATCACTTGACCCGTCGGAAGCTCGAGGTACGCCCTCGGCCGGTTTGGCAGCATTCCGTTCGGCTCTTTGATGACCGGCCCTGGCGTTCCTCGCTGGTTGCGAAAGCCGGCGGCCTGAAAGCGAGCCTGGACCTGTGGTCGCTCGAGGAACTGAAGAAATGCCTCCGCCGCCTGCCGCTTCGCCGCGGTAACCCAGGGCGCATTGAGAACGGCGTAGGGGTGATCCGCCGCCAGGGTCCCCTCCCTCGGGTAGATGGCGACCAGCGGAACCGTGGGCGGCGAATGTTTCCCGAGGTCATTCGGATCACCCCTCGGGTTGCCCTGGTTGTAGTCCCAGATCTGCTTCTCTTCCATCGCCACAGCGGACACATAGGACAGCGCTCGGCCCTCATCGTCCGCCGCCTGGAGATTGATGAGGAAGTTTGAAACCGTATCGCCGTAATGGACGACCGGCTTCTCCACCCCCATGACGAACCCCCGAACCGCCGGCTCCGCGAGCGTGGCGCTGGTCAGGTCTCGGGTTTTGCCGGAGGCCGCAAAGTAGGTGGCGATCAGCGCATGCAGCCCGGAGGTCGAGATGTTGGGATTGGTCTTGCCGAGCCGGAAGGCGCCCCAATCAGGGCGACCGTAGGTGCCCCAGCCGGTCTGATTGCTCGCTAATTTCAGGAGGTCGGCCCATCCGACGTCCTTATCGGGCCAGCCAAGTTTGATCGCCATCTCTCTCGGCATGCCGATAACCAGGGGGGAAAGAAACAGGCTGGGCGGATCCGACGGGATGAGGTTGGGGTGCTGGTCGTCGAGCAGACGGATCCAGGTGATCGCCGCGGGAAGCCAGGCATCGGGACGCGGTCCGTCGATCGCCTCGTTCCATCCACGGGCGAGCGCCTGCTCGGCGGCGCCGGAGGGCTTTCGTGTGACGGTGACGTCAATGCAGCGATCGCCGACCATCGGGCGACTGCGTTCAAACTCCCCGGAGAGTTGCACCAGGAGGCTGGATTTCTCCTCGGACGAGGTGACGGCGAGCTGGACGCACGGCGGCGCGGGGGCCATTCGCCACGTCAATAGGACTGCCACCAGCGACGCCAGCGCCAACGGCCCCCAGCGATGCATTCGCCTAACCCCGAACCAATACTAGCGCCCGCCCAGATGAGCACCGACATGCGTACCGCGGGCGTCTTTTCCCGCCTGAGTTGATCGCCAGCTCACTTCTACGGTGGCGTCATGAAGAAGAACGACGCGGACAGTGTCGCGACGACATCCGACTCTATCGAGAGTCTCGCAACACCGGCCTCTGCGCGAAAGGGGCCGCCAATCGGGCTGATCCTGGGACTTACCGGGGCCGGTGGCTGCCTTGGCCTGATCGCCCTTGCTGTTCTCGTCGCCGTACTTTTTGTTCGGGGGGCGCTCGATAAGTGCCCACCAAAGGACTTTCCGGTCTATCCGGGTGCGCAGCAAACCGACTTCAATTACGAGACGCGCGGAGCGACGAGCAGTTGCTCCGTGGGCTGGGAGTCCGACGGAGCCGCGACCGAGGTCGAACGCTTCTACGAGCAAAGCCTTTCCGGCGGTGCGTGGCAGCTGGTGGGCAAGGATCCGGATAACGGCTTCTGGTACGTCCAGCGACGAACCGATGCGTCAACGATCGGCCGGATCAGCTTCTCCGGCAGTGGAGCGCCGACTCGTATCGAGGCGCAGATCCTCACCGGGCAGCCGCCCATACCGTCGGCGTCGCCATGAGCCGGTCGATCGCGCTTTAATACGCGAATGCCGGTGCCGGCCCAGCCCCGCGCCGATCTTCTTCCGGTGCAGCGGGAGGCTACACTCGCGTACCGAGCGATCCGGCTCTGGGCCGTGCCGCTGCTCCATGCGCTGTTTCGCATCAACGTCGACGGTCGGGGACGAATTCCCACCACTGGCCCGTATGTACTGATCGCCAACCATCTCAACTGGCTCGATTCGTTCGCCATCCTTGCCAGCTTCCCGGCCGAGCCCCGTGTCCATTTCCTCGGCGATACCACCATGCTCGTGACGCGAAAGGTCCAATGGGCGCTCGTCAAGAGCGTGGGAGGCTACATCCCGGTCAATCGCCAAGCTCGTCCCGACCTAGTGCTTTTCGAGCACGCGAATCGATGCCTGGAGCGGGGCGGCGTGATCGCGATCTATCCGGAGGGCCACTATGGCGCGGCCGAAGGCGAGATCTTATCCTTCAAGAAGGGGTTTGCGCACTTCGCCGTCGACAACCAGGTGCCGGTGCTACCGGTCGCGCTCTCCGGCACGAAGGACCTCTGGTTGCGCAAACCGATTCGGATGATCATCGGCCGGCCGATCGAGAGCACCAGCCAGACTGTCGACTCGATGGTCGCCCTGGCCGAAGCCCGTTTACGCGAGCTGCTACCGCCCTACCAAGACCCCGGCGGTATCAAGCTCCTGCGGCACCGCCTGACGCACCTTTTCTGAAGGTCCGCCGTTATTCGGGCGGATGATGAACTGGGCCAAGCAACTGGCTGGAACCGTCCTGGTTCTGGTCTTCGCGCTGGCTGTCGGCGGTTTCGTCATGGTCCTCCGCGCCCAGCAAGAAAGCCTCGCGGGAACCATGGCCGCGTCGCATATCCGTGCCGTGAGCCCGCCGGACGGGGCGATCAACGTCCCGCTGAGCGGCGAGATCCGCGCCGACTACGTCAGCCGGCCCGCTCATGATCCCACCATCAAGCTCGAACCGCCCGTCGGCGTGACCCTCGACAACTCGCTTTGGGACAAGACGACCTTCGTCATCGACTACCACGGCCTGCGCGCCAACAGCCTCTACCATGTCGAGCTCGACCAGGACGACTGGACGGGGAAGGGCGAACACAAGCAGATCAACGTCCGCTGGTCCTTCCACACCGGCACGGGGCAACCCGTCGCGCCAACCCCAGGTCCGACGCCAGCGGCCCCGACGAGCAGCGCGTCGCCATCGGTTCAGCCAACCGCGTCCGGCCCGCTCATCTGGTACCGCGAGCCCTCGACCGGCCTGCATGGGCTGGATTGGACGGGCACCCAGATCAAGAGCCTCAGCCTGGATGGCGCGACCCCATCGCCCGACGGCCTCCTCCTCTGGCGACGGCCCAACACGGCTGACGCGACCAACACCGTGTACGACGCGGACGGCAAATCCGTCGGCTCGGTACTGAGCGACCCGACCATGAGGTGGGCGGACGACGGACGAAGCTTTTGCGGAGTGCGGTCGACGCCGACGGGTGGCTATGACCTCGACCTGCTCAGAATCAATGGGCCACGCCTCCGCGTCAGCGCCATCGGTGTCATGCCGGGAACCATGCAGGTTCCCGTGCTGGCGGCCTGCAGCGTTCTGACCGGCCGGGCCGTCGTGATCGGCCAGTCCTCCGGCTACACCTGGAGCGTCACCATGATCTCGCTCGGCGACGGGACTGTCGTTTACCAGCACAGCTATCCCAACCCGCTGGCGCGGATCGTAGCCAGCCACGACGGTCAGTACATCGCCGAGCAGTTTGCGGGCAACATCAGCGGTGGCCCGGCGACCCTCATCCGCCAGCTGCCGAGCGGCACCACGGTCGGCCAGTTCTCGGGCATCGTGGTGCAAGGCTTCTCCTGGGACGGCTCGCTGGTGGTTAGCAACACGTTCGGCGACCCGAGTGTGCAAGAGGCCCAGGTGATGCGCTATCGCACGCACGAGATCGTCTGGCATCAGTGCATGTGCCCGCATCCGCACGGGCTGTTTGCCCTTCCGCAGCCGGGCGGCTCGAAGGTCGCGGTCGTCGCGATCACGGACGACGGCCTCCACGTCTTGTTCACCATCGTGGATGCCAACGGGACGTCGCAGTCGGTTCCGGTTGCCGCCCAGAGTCTGCCGCTGTTCTAGGGCCTCCCCGAGCGCAGCATGCTCCAGAAAAGGTAGCCACCGAGGCCACTCGCCATCAGGAACAGGACGACCAGTACGGCGGTCAGGAACGGGTCACCACGCTGATGGAACGCGAATATCAGGACCGCGAGGGCAAGGACGAAAGCAGCCGTTAAGATCCCCAGGACCAACCGGTTGGCCATGCGCTCCAGTCGTCGGATCAGGGGGTCGAGGCCGGACGGGCGCACCACGAACTCGAGGTCGCCTCGCTGAACGGCTCCAAGTAGGCGGCGGACTTGCTGAGGGAGCTCGGTACCGAGCCGGGCTAGATCGATCCCCGCCTGGGTAGCTGCCTTTCCCCAGAGAATTGGTGAGAACTGCCGCATCAGCATCGCCCGCGCGTAGGGAGCCAGCACCGCGTTGAAATCGAACTTCGGATCGAGCCGAGTCACCAGGCTCTCGTGCATGACCACGGTCTTGATCAGCAGGGCGTAGCCGGGCGGAAGCTGCAGCCGATGGCGCCGCACCACGGCGAGCACGTCGTTGACTGCGGGCCGAATCGCAATCTGGCCCACCGGCCGGCCATAGTACCGGGCTCGCAGGTTCTGGACGTCGCGCCGCAGGCGAGCGCGGTCGACCCGGCTGCCGGCCACGCCGAGGTCGAAGAGGGCGTCGACCTGACGGTCGGGCTCGTCGGTCGTGAAGGCCAGCAAGCTCCAGACCAACTGCTCCTGCATCCGTGGATCGACCGCCCCGACCATGCCGAAGTCGACCACGCCGATCCGGCCTCCGGGCTCGATGAAGAAGTTCCCCGGGTGCGGGTCGGCATGGTAGAAGCCGTCGCGGAAGATCATCTTCAGGACGAGTTGCGCCCCGCGCAAGGCGATCTCAGACCGGTCGACCCCGGCCCGATCGAGCCCGTCGAGATCGTCGATCTTGACGCCTCGGATTCGCTCCAGAGTGAGAACTCGCGTCGTGGTGGTCTCCCAAAAGATGCACGGAACGTGAACGGTCTGGTCTCCCGCGAAGTTCGCACTGAACCGCTCGGCGTTGCGTCCTTCTCGGATGTAGTCCGTCTCCGCCCGCAGCGTATCCCCGAACTCGTACACGAGACCAACCACGTCGTACTGGTCGGCCAGCGACCATCGCCGGCTGGCGGTAGCCGCCAGGCTGTTGAGGATCTGCAGGTCCTGTTCGATTTGCTTCACCACGCCCGGGCGCTGCACTTTAACTACGACCTCGCGGCCGTCATGACGCACGGCAGCATGCACCTGGCCGATCGACGCCGCGGCGACCGGCGTCTCGTCGAACGAGCTGAAGACCTCCTCGACCGGACGGCCGAACTCGGTGCGGAGGATTTTCCTGACCACGTCGGTGCCCACGGGGGGCGCTGCGTCCTGAAGCTTGGATAACTCGACCTGATAGCTGACCGGAAGCAGATCGGCGCGGGTGGAAAGAATCTGGCCGAGCTTGATGAACGTCGGCCCAAGCTCCTCGAGGGCCTGGCGAACGTGTTGCGGACGGCTGACCGGTTCGTCGTACCCTCGGTTGAAGAGCCGCTGCATCGGAACGAAGCGTGTCAGGCCGAGGACGCTGATGAAGAAGCCGAGGCCGTGCCTGGCAAGCACCCGGCTGATCTGGCGGTAACGGCGGGCCGACGATTGCGCAGCGATGCTTGCCAGCCTATCAGCGGCACCACTTCCCTCCCCCGCGGAAGAAATTCCCTCCCCCGCGCGGCTATTTCCCTCCCACGATTGCGGGGGAGGGTGGGGAGGGGGCTCAGGTGGGGGCGGGTCTACGCTATGACCGATGGAGGTCGAGTTGCTCAGTGCGTCGGTCCTGGACCGGGTGCCGGGCTGGCATGGCCGGCCACGGACCGCCGAGCCGCTCGCCGGCGGTATCACGAACCGCAACTATCGGGTCGCCGTCGACCACGAGGTCTTCGTCGTCCGGATTCCGGCGGAAAGCGGCAGTCTCCTGGGCATCGACCGCCGGATCGAGCGCGAGGCCAGCCGCCTCGCGGCCGCGGCGGGCGTCGGCCCGGACGTGATCGCCTTCGTCGAGCCCGAGGGCGTGCTGGTCACGCGTTTCATCGAAGGACAGCCCGTCCGCGACCACACGGTTCACGAACCGGTGATGCTGGAGCGAATCGCGCACTCGTTGAGACGGATTCATCAGGCGGGGTCCATCGCCAGCGCCTTCTCGCCCTTCCGGGTGGTCGAGGCCTACGCGCTGACCGCGATGCGCCACGGCGGGCATCTGCCCGCCGCGCACGAACGCGCGCAGGCTGTGGCGGTCGCGATCGAGCATGCACTCTCCCCGCAGCCTGCGGTGCTCTGCCATAACGACCTGCTCAACGCCAACTTCATCGATGACGGCGTCTCCATCCGGATCGTGGATTGGGAGTACGCGGGAATGGGCGACCGCTTCTTCGACTTTGGTAATTTCGCCGTCAACCATCAACTGACGGAAGACGACGAGGCCGCCTTGTTGATGGCGTACTTCGGTCGGGTCAACGTCTCCCAGCACGCGCGGCTCAGGCTGATGCGCCTCATGTCCGACTACCGCGAGGCGATGTGGGGGGTCCTGCAGCAGGCGATTTCCGAACTCGACTTCGACTTCGCGGGCTACGCGGCGAAGCATTTCGATCGCCTCCTCGCCGGAGCTGCCGATCCACACTTTCCCGATTGGCTGGAGCAGGCCGGCGCGTGACCGTGCCCGACCGGGCTCGGGTCGTGATCATTGGCGGTGGCGTCGGCGGTACCAGCATCGCCTACCACCTGGTCAAGCGCGGGTGGCGTGATGTCGTGCTGCTCGAGCGTGCTCAGCTGACCAGCGGCTCGACCTTCCACTCGGCTGGCCTCGTCGGTCAATTGCGTTCGACGATGCCCCTCACCCGCTTGATGATGAACAGCGTGGCGCTCTACGCCCGGCTCAATGACGAGACCGGTGTCGACGTCGGCTGGCGCCCGGTCGGAAGCCTCCGCCTCGCCTCATCGCGCGAGCGGATGGAGGAGCTGGAGCGCCAGGCCGGTTGGGCAACAAGCTTCGGCCTGCCCCTCGAGCTGGTGAGTGCCGAAGAGGCGCGCCGTCGCTTCCCGCTCATGACGCAGGATGGCGTTTTGGGTGCCGCGTTTCTGCCCACCGACGGCTATCTCGATCCCAGCGGGTTGACGCTGGCGCTGGCGGAAGGCGCGCGCCGCGGCGGCGCACGGATCTGCGAGGGCGTGCGCGTCACCGGCATCGGCGTCGATCGCGGTGCGGTGCACCGCGTCGAGACGGAGCAGGGCTCGATCGAGGCCGAGGTCGTGGTCAACGCCGGCGGGATCTACGCCCCGGAGATCGGCGCCATGGCGGAGCTGATCGTTCCGATCATTCCGATGGCGCACCAGTACCTGTTAGCGCGAATCAAGGAACCGATCCCCGAGGATCTGCCCACGATGCGCGACCCCGACCTGCTCGTTTACTTCCGCCGCGATGCCAGCGGTCTGGTGATGGGCGGCTACGAACGCGATCCCGCGCCATGGGGCCTCGACGGCATCGCCCGCGATTTCAACAACCGCCTCTTGCCCGAGGACTGGTCGCGCTTCGAACCGCTTTCGCAAAACGCCATCAAGCGGGTCCCCGCGCTCGAGCACGGCGATGTCATCAAGCTGATCAATGGACCGGAGGCGTTCACGCCCGACAACGAGTTCATCCTCGGCGAGTCGAGCGTTCGCGGGCTCTTTGTCGCGGCCGGCTTCTGCGCCCACGGGATCGCCGGCGCCGGCGGGATGGGCCTGGCGATGGCGGAATGGATCATCGATGGCGAGCCGAGCCTCGATCTCTGGAAGATGGATCTGCGGCGGTTCGGTGACGCCTACCGGAAGCGGAACTATACGCTCGTTCGAACCATCGACGTTTACTCGACTTATTACGATATCCACTATCCGAACGAGGAACGTCAGGCCGGACGGCCGCTTCGCCTCTCGCCCACCTATCCGCGCTTGACCGCGCTCGGGGCGTCCTTCGGCGAGAAATCCGGATGGGAACGACCCAATTGGTTCGAGCCAAACGCCGGCGCATACCCTTCACCGCCTGGCTGGGCCGGTCATCACTGGTCCCCCGCCATCCCGGCCGAGCATCGCGCCACGCGCGAGCGCGCCGGCCTCTTCGACGAGACATCGTTCGCCAAGATCGAGGTCAGCGGTCGCGGAGCGCTTGGCTTCCTGCAGCGTCTCTGCGACAACGAGATGGACCGGCCGGTCGGCAGCGTGACCTACACACAGATGCTGAACCGGCGCGGTGGGATCGAGTGCGACTTCACGGTGACCCGCCTCGACGAGGACCGGTTCCTCATCGTCACCGGCACCGCGTTCGGCAACCACGATCTCGGATGGATGCGCAAGCACGATCCGCTCGACGGCTCCGTCATTCTCGAAGACGTGGGCGCGAGCCGCACCTGTCTGGGGCTGTGGGGTCCACGGGCGCGGGACATCCTGCAGCCCCTTAGCGACGCCGATCTCTCGAATGGCGCCTTTCCCTACCTGACGGCCCGGCGGATCATGGTGGGTGCCATTCCCTGCCTGGCGCTGCGGGTGACCTACG
>WNGO01006493.1_pt1 | contig 13981 bp, 9 predicted proteins | sample 5400511 | NCBI WGS metagenome assembly WNGO01 (sample SAMN13153380, study PRJNA577476) | soil metagenome | isolation source: 20 cm soil or saprolite under Garry oak tree replicate 2 | place: USA:California | collected 2016-06-15
GCCAACCCGTTTTCCCTCTCGTCCCTCCCGAGCAATTTCGACCGCGAGCTCAATTAGGGACTCGAGAACGTCGGGATTATATTCCGTGATTTGGCAAAGAATACTATCAAACATTCATCAACTCCTCGCTGGGGTCGTCACTGCCGTCGACGCGCACTGAAGATTGTATTCGATGTTGGATGAAAAGCCCTCTGGGAAGATTCAGAGAGCCCGTTGCACGTTCACGCAGCGAAATAACTTTTTCTCACCGAACCGTCCGGGGCAGCAGGAAGACTCGGCTTAAGCTACTTTGGGGCTTTCGTCTTTGGATCTTTCGTCGGATTTCTCCAAGTGCCCGCCAAACTCATACCGCATCGCGGACAAGAGCTTGTTGGCTGGGACCGGCATCAACAACGGAATCGAGGGCGAGGCCGCTTCATGACGGCCGTAACTGTTGGAAAGCTCTCTGATCGCATGGAACACCAAGCTATTCGGACAGTTTGCAACAAGGGTTTAGTTTGAACCTGAACTGCTCGCGATCTTACCGCAGCATTCCGGTCGCTCCGGCAAACTCGATCGATCCCATCCACCGCCCAGGGCCTGAATGAGCAACACCGTGTTCGCCATTCGACGTCCCAAAATATTGACGGCTGTCACTTCATCCGCGAGGGCGGCACTTTGCGCGGTGATTACCTCGAGGTAACTGGTAACTCCTCCCTTGTAACGAGTAACCGATAGGTCTAACGATCGCTGTGCTGCTGCCACCGCTTCATCCTGAACCTTCGCCTCGTTTTCCAGAATTCTGACAGCCGCCAGATTGTCTTCTACCTGCTGGAACCCCGTGAGCACATTCTCCCGATAAGCGGCGACTTGAAAGTCATAAGCAGCACGCGCCTGATCATTCAGCCCACGTCGCCTTCCAACGTCGAAGACGGTACCCACGGCAGATAGCCCAATAGACCACAATCCGCTGGGCCCATTAAGAAGGGTCGTGATGGCAGAGCTTTCGAACCCTCCAGAGGCGCTTAAGTTAACCAACGGATAATAGGCCGACTTCGCAACTCCGATCTGGGCATTGGCAGCCGCCACTCGTCTTTCCGCTGCCGCGATATCTGGCCGTCTTTCCAGCAACTCTGACGGTACAGAAATCGGAACATGCGGCGGCGGGGCGGTCAGCGGCAAGGGAGGGAGACTGAACTCTGCGGGCGGCTTCCCGACAAGGATCGCCACCGCATGTTCGTATTGTGCACGCGCCACGCCCACGTCAATTGCGATAGCTCGGGTCGTTTGGAGCTGAGTCTTCGCTTGCTCGACTTCCACTTCCGAAGCGATTCCTCCCTGGAATCGACTCTCGTTGAGTTCCAGGGCCTGCTCGTATTGCTTTACCGTAGAGTTCAGGAGTTGTTCTTCGGCGTCCAGGCTGCGGGCCTGAAAATAATCAACTGCCAGATCCGCGTGCATACTCAGGTTGACTGTGGCCAGGTCTGCCGCACTGGCTTGCGCTTGCTCCCGGTAGGACTCAACATTTTTGCGAACGCGCCCCCATACGTCAGCTTGATACGCCACGCTGAACGGCAAGACAAAGTCGTTGTAGGTGATGCCATCGAAAACCGAGGTCGGGGGCGGCCGGCGGCCCGAGGTCCGCTCCCGAGTTGCCGATGGCGCGGCCGTCACGGTGGGAAAGTAGTCAGCCCGGTTGTAGCGCAGCGCCGCCCGCGCTTGCCGAAACTGAGCCTCTGCCGCCTTCAGATTCTGATTCGATACGTTGACCTGCGCCTCCAGCGCATCGAGCTGAGGATCCTGGAATATCGTCCACCACGAACCACCAAGGTTCTGGTCATTGGGTTGAGCGGGTCTCCAGTCCCCTACCTCTTTATAGCCGGAAGGCGCTTGAACTACGGGAGGATGGTATTTGGGGCCGACGGTGCATCCGGCCAACTGGAGTACCGCGATGCTTACCAAAAACGCTCGAGCCGTTTTCCAAGAGCTCGTGGAAATCAGTTCTGGAGCCTGCTTCACTTGGCATCTCCCGGTAACGTTGCTTTGACGATTTGGACTTCTTGTCCGGAAACGATTGAATCGGGTGGGTTGACAATAACCTGATCGTCGGACTTAAGGCCTGAGACGACCTCTATCTGGTCGCCGAAATCATGTCCGGGGGTAACGGCGGTAAGCACGACCTTACCCTCTTTCACTACTCCAACGCGTAATCCTTCGGTGCGGAATAGCAAAGTGTTAACCGGAATCAAGAAGGTAGAGATCTGAGTCGGAACCGCCAAGTGGACCTCCGCGTAGGAACCCGTGAGCAGCGTACCAGCAGGATTGTCCACATCGACTTCGATCAGCAGGGTGCGGGTCGTGATATTGATGGCGTCCGCGGTGCGCACTACTTTCCCTTGAAATTTGCGGTCCGGAAATTCGGCCAGGCTCAGATCGGCTGTCATTCCTGTGGCGATCCCTTGGGAGTATTCCTCTGGTACGTTCACATACACGCGCAGTTTTCCTGGTTGAACGATGTGGAAGAGATCGGTTTTCACGTTGCTACTGCTGCCGGAATTAATGAGGTCGCCGATGTCTGTGTTACGTGCCGTGATTACCCCATCGAATGGCGCGTAGACCTTCTCGAAGGACACGAGTGCCGAATACTGCTCCACGGCCGCCTTGTCTGCTTCGACGATCGCCTTATTCGCGTTGTAGGTACCGACCGCGTTGTCCACGTCCTGTTGGGACACAGCGTTCCTCTTCAACAGGCCTTGGTAGCGGGTCTTGGTGACAGAGGCGAGTTCCAGGTTCGCCTGCGCGGTTAACAGGTTGCTGCGGGCTTGCTGGAGCTGCTGGTCGACTTCAGGTGTTTCGATCACAGCAAGCAGCTGCCCTTTCTTAACGCGTGCGCCAATGTCGAAATACCACTTCCTTAGATACCCATTCGTACGAGCATAGATGGGTGAGCTGATATATGGCTGCACGTTTCCCGGAAGGATGACTTCGTCGGCTGGTGTAGTTCGTTTTGGTGACACGACTGATACGGCTGCCAGGGCAGCCTGAGCGGTCTCCGTGTTGAGCGCGGCACGCGCCTTAACTCGGGACCAGATGCCCGATATCAAGAGTGCAGAGACGACGATCAAGGCAATTAGTAAGACCAGCCAATGTTTGCGAGGGCGCTTCCCTGTTTGCTCCGCAATATTTAGCGGGAGCGCCTGCTCGTCCGTTTGTCGTCCATCTTCAGTCTGAGGCAACATGTAATAACTTCCCATCGCTAGGCACCTGACGTCGTGGTTTTGGATTGGTCCGAATGGCGTGAACCTTGCAGAACACTGAAAAATGCCGGAACAAAGAACAGCGTTGAAACCGTCGCGAAAAGCAGTCCACCAATGACCGCCCGGCCCAGGGGAGCATTCTGCTCACCGCCGTCGCCGAGTCCGAGAGCCATGGGCACCATGCCGATGATCATCGCCAGAGCGGTCATCAGCACCGGGCGAAAACGCGTAAAGCCCGCTTCCAGCGCTGCACTCACCGAATCCATTCCTTCGCTCATTTTTTCCGTCGCGAAGCTCACCACCAGTATGCTGTTTGAGGTTGCAACTCCCATGCACATAATCGCTCCCATGAGTGCCGGCACGCTCAGATTGGTGTGGGTTATGAACAGAAACCAGGCAATGCCGGCCAGCGCCGCGGGCAATGCGGAAATCATGATGAAGGGATCCAGCCAGGACTGAAAGTTGACCACGATTAGTAAATAGACAAGCACGATTGAACCCACGAGTCCGCCTAGCAGACCGATGTAGGAGGCCCTCATCGTCTGAACCTGGCCACGCACCACGACGCGCGAACCGCGCGGCAATTGCTGGTGCGTTGCAGCAATGATCTTGTTGATGTCCCCTGCAACGCCGCCGAGGTCGCGACCTGCGACTGAGCCGAAGATGTCAATCACGGGCGCCACATTGTAGTCAGAAACCACCGCCATCCCTGTTCCTCGCTGTGTCGAGACAAGACTGGCCATGAGCGACGGAGGAGCGTTTGGGTCTGTGCCTGTGATCGGAATGTTCTGTAGATCCTGCAACGTGTCTGTGCGATACTGCGGCGTTTGCGTCGCGATCTGATAGCTGACGTGATTCTTTGGATCAAGCCAGAAGGACGGTGAAGTCTGGAAGCTGCCACTGAGCGACACTAGAAGATTCTGGGCGACATCGTGGGCAGTGAAACCAAGTTGCTCGGCCTTGGTGCGTTCCACCCTCATGCGCAGATACGGTTGGTCGAAGGGTTGCTGAATCCGCAGGTCAGTCGCTCCGGACACATATCGGATTTTCGCGAGCAGCGCGTCCGCATACAGGCGGTTTCCCTGCAAGTCATTTCCCACAACCTGGACATCAATCGGGGCGGGCAATCCAAAGTTCAGAATCTGCGCCACCATGTCGGCGGGCAGGAATGCGAAGGAAGCACCCGGGAATCTTTTGGGGAGGGTTAACCGAAGTCGATGAATGTAGTCATCCGTCGGATGGTGTTTGACGGACAGTGTCACAAGAATGTCGGCATCCGAAGTGCCCACCGGCGCGGAATTGCTGTAGGAAAGGTTGATGCCGCTGTAGGGCAGGCCTATGTTGTCGATCACGTTCTGGATCTCGCTTGCAGGAATCTGTTCCCGAATTGTCTGCTCAACCTGATCGCAGAGGTTTGCCGTCTCTTCAATACGCATTCCCGTAGGCGCATGCATGTGCAGTTTGAACGTGCCGCTGTCCACGCCAGGAAAGAAGTCCTGGCCGAGCCAAGGAATCAGCACCATAAGAGAGCCGATACAAAACACGAAGAACGCAGCCAGAAAGATAGCCCGGTGATGAAGGCAAATACCGAGCAGGCCGTGAAAGCTATGACGAAACTTCTCAAACGCCTCCTCAAATTTCTTTTGGAGGCGTACCAGAGGGTTACGGCTTGGTGTGTCCCCGACGTGCCCTTTCTCGCCTCGCAGCAGATACTTCGCCATCGTCGGGACGATAGTCCGCGACAGGAAATACGAGGCCAGCATCGCAAAGACCACCGCTTCAGCAAGGGGCACAAACAGGTATCGCGCCACGCCGGATAGCAAGAACATAGGCGCGAACACAATGCAGATCGAGAGCGTAGAGACGAAAGCGGGTGTCGCAATTTGCGATGCGCTGTCCAGAACAATTTCATCCAGATTCTTTTCCGGTTCTGCCTCACGGTTACGATTGATGTTCTCGACTTCGACAGTGGCGTCGTCGACCAGTATGCCGACCGCCAGAGCTAGCCCGCCGAGCGTCATGATATTGATTGTTTGTCCGATCGCGCTAAGCACAATGATCGAGGTAAGGATCGCCAGAGGAATCGAGGTCGCGATGATTACAGTACTGCGCCAGCTGCCCAGGAATGTGAGAATCATGAACGCGGTCAGGCACGCAGCAATCAGCGTTTCCCGGACCACACCGCTGATGGCACCCCGAACGAAGATCGACTGATCAGCCAATGGCGATATCTGTAGCTGGGGTGGAAGCGTCGCCTTGATCTGCGGCAGAAGGGCCTTAATGCCGATGGTTTTGATTGGAATGCGATTCAAGTCCGCAATCGTCTGCGGCGCTGCGTTGAGAATCGACACGTCGTATTCTTTGGAGCCGATCTTGGAGGTTCCTGTGGGCAGGATCAGGTTCTGCACGCTGATCGCATTCACTACGTCCAGCGGTGATAGTCCTTTTGACTGCAGAGCTGTCGTATTCAGATCAACCTGCACCTGGCGCTGTTTGCCACCGTAAGGATAGGGCACGGACGTCCCCGGCACGGTGATGATCTGCGTCCGAATGAAGTTCAAGCCATAGTCGTTGAGTTGTTGCTCTGACAGACCCTGTCCCGAGAGAGCCAACTGTAGGACAGGCACGCTTGACGCGCTGTAGGCAATGATCAGGGGTGGGGTCGTGCCGGCAGGTAGCTGCCTCAGTTGGGTCTGGGAGACTGCCGTAATCTGAGCAATACCTTGTTGGAGGCTCGCGCTGGGCTGGAGGAATACCTTAACAACCGCGATTCCATACAACGATTGCGACTCGATATGTTCGATGTTATCGACGGTGGTGGTAAGGTTTCGTTCCGTGATGGTGACAATGCGATCGGCCATGTCTTGAGGGACGAGACCGTTGTAGTTCCAGATGATGCTGACGACTGGAATATCGATCGTCGGAAAAATATCAGTGGGAGTCCGAACAATCGCGAGGCCGCCCATGATCAGGATCAGGATCGACATCACCACAAATGTGTAGGGTCGCCGTAATGCGAGTCGAACAATCCACATGGAGTCTATTTCCCCGTATGTCTACGATCGGCAGTCATCGGTGCAACGTTCGCGATCTTGTATCGTTTTGCCTTGAGTCGATTTTTCAGACGTTTACTTAGGCTTCGATTCTTGTACTCAGAACCGGCTGAGAACTGCGGGCCTTGACTGAACGACGATTAAGCCGGAGCGCCCGGCGCAGCATTCGGATTAATTTCGCCCGTGCCCGGGACATCTGGGCCTTTACAGTTCCCTCGGCCACGCCCAGCGCGTGCGCTGCTTCTTTGGGCTACAGCCTCCACGATCTGACCGCGCAGTTCCGCATCCCGACAATCATCTTCCGGACTCGGTCTGGAATCTGCCAGGAGATCCGACAAGGAATGCTCCTGCTCCTCTCCGAAAGGCTCGTCTAGCGACACATGGGGGCGGCGTGGCCTTCTCCGCAAATGCATCCGGGCGCAATTCGTAACGATCGAGGTTAGCCACGTCGACATTTGCGCTTGACCCTTGAACTGATCCAAGTGGACATAGGCTGCCAACATTGCATCCTGAACCGCATCCTCGGCGTCGGCTGCGTTCCCCAGATCTCGGTAGGCACTTCTGTGGAACCGCGGCAAGTAGCGAGACAAAGCGTCCTGCATTTCCCGGATCTTCTGGTTGCGCGCGCTGCCATCCACATGCCTGTCGCTCTCGAGGTGCATCGCTATCGCTTGCATGTTTCCTCCGGGTACGACAGCAGAAAAGCACGCCGCTTACCAATCCTTGCTTTATGAATTAGCGGCCTGTTTTCAGCGGGATGCATCACCTGAAGGTCTAGACGGACGGTAAAGTACTCGAAAATAAAGTGGCAACCGTCCGACAGTCGACACGTCGTCGGTATATGGACACCTTCTGAACTTCGACCGGGCTTCCAAATCCTGCTAGATCAGCGACGCTTCATCTCCACTTGTGGGAACCGAATAGGTTTTCACAGCAATGCCCAACGAGACCGCGCGGTACGACACTTTGGAGGACTACGTGCTTTGACGGTTTGCGATTTGTCTAGTTGGCGAACAGCTGATGATGGGTTCCGAAGTGGGTCGGTCACAGACAGCTAAAGCAGTTTGTTATTTGTGAGGTGCGCATGCAGTTCATGAGATTCAACACAGTTAGGTCGGGCGCAGATGTAATCTCCGGGATCTTGAATTGTGTCTGCCCGGAGTGCGGCGGAAGAATGGGAGAACGTGGCAAGGAGTTCAAATGCCAGGGTGAGTGCCTTACGGATTGGCGTCAAACCTGGGAGCGAGCCTCGGCGGCTCGCAGCACACGACCGAAGACCCCAAGCCGAGGGATTTAGGTTGGTCCAGACCCGGGTGAGGGGTGCCTCGATGCGAAGACCGCATCCTTACGGAGAGTTAGTCCCACTCGGTAACCGTCGTGCGGATTCCAGAGACACATTGCCGTTCCAGCGAGACCGGATTCTTTGCAGCCATTTTGGTTTTGCTCTTCGGACGTCTGGACCCTAACTTGCAGCGGGAAGCTACGAGGAGAAAAACATCGTGGTGAAAGTCAATCTTGACGGCGTTGTTAGGGAAGGACAGCCTGACGAACTTCTCATCGATCTGATTAACCGCGCAGGTGGATCGGTTCCCCACGTCTGCTATCACCCACAACTCGGCCCGGTTCAGACGTGTGACACATGTATCGTCGAAGAGAATGGCCGACTGATTCGGGCGTGCGCAACCAAAGTCACCGACGGAATGACAATCTCCACAAAATCAGCAAAGGCTTCGGCCGCGCAGGTAGAGGCCTTTGATCGCATCCTCAGTAATCACCTTCTCTATTGCACGGTCTGCGATAACAACAATGGAAATTGCACCGTTCATAACACGACAAAGCTGCTGGCCATTGAACACCAGAGAATTCCTTTCCGATCGAAGCCTTACGAAGTTGACAACACCAATCCCTTCTACCGTTACGATCCCGATCAATGCATCCTCTGCGGCCGTTGCGTTGAGGCTTGTCAGAATGTCGAGGTGAACGAAACCCTTTCTATCAACTGGGAGGACCCGAACCCGCGCGTGCTCTGGGACGGCGGATCCATCATCGGCGAGTCGAGCTGCGTTTCGTGCGGCCATTGCGTTACTGTTTGTCCCTGCAATGCGCTCATGGAAAAAAGCATGCTGGGCCATGCTGGTTTCCTTACCTCTCTGAAGAAGTCTGCTTTGAGCGGCATGATCGAGGTGGTCAAAGGCGTCGAGCCGGAAACCGGCTATGGATCGATACTTCAGGTCTCCGAGGCCGAAGAGGCAATGAGGGAGCACCGCATCCGCAAAACGAAGACTGTTTGCACGTACTGCGGAGTGGGCTGCAGCTTCGATGTCTGGACCAAAGATCGGCACATACTCAAAATTGCGCCGGAGCACGGCCCAGCCAATGGGATCTCCACATGCGTAAAGGGGAAATTCGGATGGGGCCACATTAACAATGGCGATCGGTTGACCACGCCGTTGATTCGCGAGGACGGCAAGTTTCGCGAAGCCAGCTGGAAGGAAGCGATTGGGCTCGTTGCTCGCAGGCTGTCGGAGATTAAAGCAAGAGATGGATCCGACTCCGTGGCATTCATCTCTTCCTCCAAATGCACCAACGAAGAGAGCTACCTCATGCAAAAGTTGGCCCGCGCCATCATTGGCACGAACAACGTCGACAATTGTTCGCGCTACTGCCAGTCGCCGGCAACCGTGGGTTTGTTCCGTACTGTGGGCTATGGCGGTGACTCGGGTTCTATCACTGACATGGAGAAGGCTGATCTCGTCGTCATCATCGGCAGCAACACGGCGGAGAGTCACCCAGTCATCGCAACTCGAGTGAAGAGCTCTCACAAACTAGACGGCCAGAAACTCATTGTCTCCGACTTGCGGGAGAATGAGATGGCCCGACGCGCGGACTTGTTTCTACATCCCAAACCCGGAACCGACCTGATCTGGCTCTCCGCAGTCAGCCGCTACTTGCTCGACAACGGCCTTGCGCACACGCAGTTCCTTGATCAGTGGGTCAATGGACTGGATCAATACCGAAAGAGCTTAGAGCCTTTCACCCTGGAAGCGGCAGAGCGACTCACTGGTCTTTCCGAGCGGACGATCAGAACGGTCGCGCACATGATTGCTGAGGCAAAGAGTACGTGCATCCTGTGGGCGATGGGAGTCACCCAGCAGTCGCAAGGTTCCGATACTTCAACAGCCATCTCGAACCTGCTGCTGATCACCGGCAATTACATGCGGCCAGGAACCGGCTCTTATCCGCTGCGCGGACACAACAATGTGCAGGGAGCCAGCGACCATGGCTCGATGCCCAACATGCTGCCCGGCTACCAATTAGTTGACGACCCTGAAGTTCGTCAGCGATTTGAGACGGCGTGGAAGGTCAAGCTACCTTCCACCAAAGGGCTGGATAACCATCAGATGGTGGAAGCGATTCATGAGGGCAAGCTCAAGGCGATGTATCTGATCGGCGAGGAGATGAGCATTGTCGATTCAAATGCCAATTATGTCGGTGCGGCATTCGAGAAGCTCGATTTCTTCGTAGTGCAAGATATCTTCTTCAGCAACACTTGCCGCTACGCCGACGTTGTCCTTCCAGGCGCACCCAGCCTGGAGAAGGAAGGCACGTTCACGAGCACCGAGCGCCGAATCCAGCGACTGTATCAGGTGTTCGAACCACTTGTGGGATGTCAACCGGATTGGAAGATCATCCAGGATGTGGCGAACCAGCTAGGTGCGGGCTGGAACTATCAACATCCTTCCGAAATCATGGATGAAATTGCATCCCTGAGTCCGATGTTTGCCGGCGTCAACTATGAGAGGCTGGCAGGCTACAAGTCTCTGCAATGGCCTGTCGCTGCAGACGGTACCGATGAGCCGCTGCTTTACACCAAACGTTTTGCCTTTCCCGACGGAAAGGCGAGGCTCTTCCCTGTCTCCTGGATTGGTCCCACGGATCAGCCGAACGCTGAATTTGATTTGCACTTAAACAACGGACGACTTCTGGAACATTTCCATGAGGGCAACCTTACCTACCGGACCGAAGGGATTCGAGAGAAGACGCCCGACACGTTTGTGGAAGTCTCCCCTGAACTTGCTGAAGAACGCGGCATTCAAAGTGGCACATGGGTGCAACTGATTTCACGCTACGGCAAGGTGCGGGTGCGAGCCTTGGTCACCGACCGCGTACACGGGAAAGAACTGTACATGCCAATGAACTCGGTGGAAAGTCCCGTGAACAGGTTGACCAGCAGCCACACCGATCCCGTAACCAACACGCCCGCATACAAAGAGGCCAGTGTTCATCTGAAGGTGTTGAACGAAGTCGGCGACAGTCCATTGCCTCGGATCAATCCTCGCTTCGGTCACCCGACGCCCCAGGGCGGTGTGGAGGTCGAGCGCAAGTGGAAGCGTGCGGATTATGCGCCACCGGGAAACGGAAATGGCAACGGCTTGGTGCAGTTGCAGACGAAAAAGTGATGTGAGGAGAGTTCAATGGCTCAACCGATTCCCCTGGAAATTCCACCGCGCAACCCGCGCGCGGAGTTGCGCTCCCGATTGGAGCAGGCTCCCGAAGAACATGCAGAAGCGGTCCTAGCCGCCTACGAAGTGCTGCAGCAGTTGCACGAGCGCGGCGTGCTGGAGATCATGCGCGGTGCTCTCGCGGCTAGCGACGAGATCCTGGAGAAGGTGGTCGACAATGCCAAAACGCCCGAAGCCATTCGTGCCATCAGAAATCTCCTGTTCTGGCGTCAAATTCTCGGCAGCATCGAACCGGAATGGTTCAAGGGCATCTTTCAGGCAATTCCAGAAGGTATTGCCGAGGCTACAGCGGAACGAGAGAAACCAATCGGGGTGTTTGGATTGTTACGAAGACTGACAAGCAAAGACAGTCTACGCGGCCTGGCTGCAGCCATTGATTTCTTACAGGCCTTTGGTCGCCACCTGCAAACGGCGGAGAATCCGCTGCCACGCACTCAATAGACTTCGTGAAACACTTATGAAAACAAATCGCTGGGGTATTGCTGTCGCTGGTGTCTTCCTACAGATCGCGTTGGGCGCCGTTTACGCCTGGAGCGTATTTCGACTACCGCTTGCGAAGCAATTCGGATGGAGCATTTCCGAAGTCACACTGACTTTTACGATCAGTATTTTTGTGCTGGGTGTAGCGGCGTTTCTCGGCGGCCTGTGGCTGAATCGCAGGGGCCCAAGAGTCGTTGCGCTCACGGGTGGACTTTTTTATGGCGCTGGAGTTTTTCTGGCGAGTTTCTCCGACCACAAATTGTGGTGGCTCTATCTAACTTATGGCGTTATCGGTGGAATTGGGCTTGGATTCAGCTACATCGTACCCGTCGCGGTTCTTGTTAAGTGGTTTCCCGATCGTCGAGGACTGATTACGGGTCTTGCTGTCGGTGGGTTTGGGTTAGGGGCGCTGGTAACCGCTCCGCTGGCCACGTGGCTGATTCAGACCGTGGGTGTTCTTTCAACGTTTGCTTATCTCGGAGTCGCGTTTCTCATCGTTACCGTGCTGTCCGGTTATTTCATGCAGAATCCGCCCGACGGCTGGAGGCCTGAGGGCTGGACAGCTACTGGGACGCAGGCCTCGCGGCGATCAACCCGCGACTACACACTCGGTGAGGCGCTCCGAGCATGGCAATGGTGGGCTTTGTGGTTGCTTCTGTTTTTGAATACGTCCGCGGGCATCTCGATCATCTCGCAGGAGTCTCCCTTGTTCCAGGAACTTGGCCGAGTGAGCGCGGTGGCGGCAGCGAGTATGGTGGGAGTGGCGAGTATTGGGAACGCTTTCGGCAGGGTGTTTTGGGCGTGGGCGTCTGACTCGATCACCAGACGCGCAACGTTCGCGGTCATGTTTCTGTCACAGGTCGTACTGTTTTGGACTCTTCCAGGCATCAAATCACCTGGCGTTCTAACAATCGTCGCTTTCATCGTGCTTATGTGCTATGGCGGCGGATTTGGAACCATGCCTGCCTTCGTGGCCGACTATTTTGGATCGAAGAATGTAGGCCCGATCTACGGACTCATGCTGACTGCATGGGGCTTCGCAAGTGCCTTTGGACCGCTATTGATTGCTTATATGCGGCAGTCCAGCGGCGGCTACAGTGGCGCTCTCCACGTAATCTCAGCCATTATGCTGGTCTCTGTTGTTCTTCCGCTGGTTGTCTCCCCACCTAAGATAAAGAGGCCTTGGGATCGATCGGTCCAAGCTGATAAAGAGAAACAAACTGCGGCGTAGAATCTCGTGACGTTCTCTATGGCCCATAAAGGACTGTTTTCGGCAGCCACTTAGCTGTGAACGCGGTTGCGCTGAGATCTCGAGGCTCAGGTGTGCTTCTTCGTCGCGGCTGGGTTGTCGCGGATCCAGGTTAATGCGCGTGTCGCGGCCGGCATCCCCAAGGTACTGACAGCCAGCAGAGCTACGTGATCGATCTCTTCCTGCGTGATTCCGACGCTGTGGGCATTCCGAACGGCTGAGTGCGTAGCGCCTTCCAGCCCGGCGCCAATCGAGAGTGCCAGTTTCACCAGACGTCGGGACTTCTCATCAAGTGGTCCCGCCTCGTGACAGCGGCTGCCTAATTCATTAAATGCCTTCCATACCGTCGGGTAGCGCTTCCAGAGGTCCTCAATAGGCTTTGGTATTTGTCGGGCCATGCCAATGCTCCTTCGGGGTTTTGCCCATCAACAAGAACTATCCCGAAGCACGTTACCAGTCCGAGTATTCCGAAGCAAGCCACGTCCGCCGTAGTCTCCAAAGACGTATCAGGCCTCGCCAATCTGAGGGATCTACGGCTTATCTTCTTCTGGGATGGGGAGTTTCTCCTCGATCTTCAGGATCTTCTTCGGTGCATGTTTTCGGAAAAGACTTTTCATGTCGGGCGTAAATTCGCGAAGAAGATCGCTGACGGCATCCGAACTCAGGGCGCCACTAAAGCGGTTCATCGTGTCCGCAAGACTCCGATCATGTCTCGGGTAGTAACTATTTTGCAGTGCGCTGCTGAATAGTGCGCCCAACAACTCAGATGTGTTGAACGTGCTATCGCCGTGGTCATTCTTCGTAGTCACGACCCTGGTTACGGAATACCAAACCCGAGGGAAAAACCTTCTATTCGGCGAGTAGAAATATCGGGGGTCCTGATGCAATATCGTCGACAACACGAATCCCTGGATGAATCTGCGGGATTCTGTATTCGCCAGGGTCGCACCGAATCGTTTTCCCCACCCTTCCATACCTCCACCATAATGCGGCCACTGGCCCGTGGCCTGAGCCTCCGTGGCCCCAAAGGCCGCCGAGGCGAATGTATAAGGCGAATATGTTTGTTTAAGAAATAGGTCTAGCTTGCAATGTGGGGACAAAGGCGAATAGACCGTGGATCCAGCCTCCGTTGTAGCTGGCTCGGGTTTTGCCTTGGACTGGGTCGCAGTGTCAGGCGCTCGCAAACTACAAAAGGTTGCTGCTACTTGATCTGACTGTCGACGCGGGTTGATTTCGACGCCGTAGTACGCGGTGACTGGGACTGATTTCGCCGGTTCCTGTGGAACGGACACTACCTGCGCATGGCCGAGTCCGAGTGCGGCCACAATCGAAATCGTCAACAGCGTGGCGTGGGTTATTGAGGTCACCTTCCTGTGTCGTCGCAGTGGTTGAAAGGGAGACATTTTGTTGCCTCTCAAAACGGAAAGCGCACCGAACAAA
>WNGO01001744.1_pt1 | contig 13970 bp, 7 predicted proteins | sample 5400511 | NCBI WGS metagenome assembly WNGO01 (sample SAMN13153380, study PRJNA577476) | soil metagenome | isolation source: 20 cm soil or saprolite under Garry oak tree replicate 2 | place: USA:California | collected 2016-06-15
CGCTCGGCCATAGGTCGCCGCGATCAAATCGTCCTGCTCGATGGCCAGATCATGAATCGCCACCACCGGCATATTCAGCCGTAGCGATTCCCAGTGCTCCCCGTCATCGAAAGAAACGTAGACGCCCATCTCCGTCCCCGCGTACAACAGTCCCTTGCGCACCGGATCTTCCCGCACCGTTCGAACGAAATCGCTCCCGCGGATCCCACGTACTGTCTCTTGCCACGTTTGCCCAAAATCACGTGTCCGGAAAATGTGCGGATGCAAATCGTCATGATTGTTGCGATTCACGGCGGCGTACGCCGTTCCCGCATCGAAATGCGATGCTTCCACGATACTGACCGTGCTCCACTCGGACACGTGGGGCGGGGTGACCTCTTGCCAGCTCTTGCCCCCATCCTTCGTCAATTGAATGTTTCCATCGTCGGTTCCAACCCAGATCACTCCTTCTTTCACCTCGGAAGGAGCGATCGTCAGGATCGTCCCTAGCGCCTGCTTCGAATCCTTCTCATCCGGCCGCACGCGCGTCAGATCTCCGCTCACCGTTTCCCAACTCGTTCCCCCATCGCTCGTCTTCAGCAAAAACTGCGTCCCGAGGTACAGCAGATGCGGGTCTTGCGGCGAGAAAACCATTGGAATGGTCCAGTTAAACCGGTATTTGCTTCCAAACGGTACCGCAGCGGGCGAAATGTCGCGCACTTGCCCCGTCGTTTTCGACAATCGCACCACGCTCCCGCCGGGTCCCGCGTTGTACACCACATCCGGGTCCAGCGGATCGGGAATCGTGTATCCGCTTTCGCCTGGCCCAACTGGATACCAGTCTCGCTCCGTGATCTGTCCATGGTTTCCGCGGCTTGCGATTCCCGCGGTTCCGCTGTCCTGCTGTGGCCCATACACCCAGTAGGGAAATCGGTGATCCGTTGCGACCCGGTAGAATTCTCCAGTTGGCTGGTTGTACCAGGTGCTCCACGATTCCCCTCCGTTCAAGCTGATCGTTGCTCCTTGGTCCACTCCCAGCATGATTCGTTGTGTATTCGTCGGATCGATCCACACCGTGTGGTAGTCGTCTCCCCCGGGCGCGCCTTTGATGGCGGTGAACGTGTGCGCGCCGTCATTCGAACGGTACAAGTTCTGCAAAGGCACATAGACGATATCGGCATTCCTCGGATCCACGAAAATCTCGCTCATGTACCAAGACCCGTCGATCCGTTTGTCTTCCGTGGCCTTTTTCCACGTCGCTCCCGCGTCGTCCGACCGGAACAGCCCTCCTTTTTTCTCTTTGGCCTCCACAATTACATACACTCGTTGTCCGTGGTTTCCCGGCGCAACCGCAACTCCCGATCGCCCCCAGTCTCCTTCGGGAAGTCCGCGCCCCGTGATTTGCGTCCACGTCACGCCTTCGTCCATTGATTTATAGAGTCCGCTGCCGGGCCCATACGATGTTCCTTTTTGTCCTGGCTTTCGAATCCCGTGCCACAGCGTCGCGTAAACGACGCGCGAATTCCCCGGCTCGAAACAGAGATCCACTGCAGCAGTAACATTGTCTTTGTACAGGACTTTCTTCCAGGTCCGCCCGCCGTCGGTCGAGCGGAAAACTCCGCGCTCTTCGTTCGGCCCGGAACTGTGGCCCATCGCCGCAACCAGGACGATATCCGGATTGTGTGGATCGACCAGGATTCTTCCGATATGTCGCGTGTCTTCCAGTCCGGCGTGCTGCCAGTTCTCCCCGCCGTCAAGGGATTTGTAGATTCCATCTCCATAGCTGCTGTCGGCAAAAATCGTATTCACACCGGTTCCCACGTAAATGATGTTCGGATTCGAAGGCGCCAGCGTCATCGCTCCAATCGAAGCGACCGACTCCTTGTCGAAAATTGGCTTCCACACCGTCCCTCCGTCCGTCGTTTTCCACACACCCCCGCCGTCCGCCGCAAAATAATAGACCCCAGGATTTCCCGGCACGCCCGCGATGGCGTTGACCTTTCCGGCGCGAAATGGCCCGATCATCCGCCATTTCATCTCCGAATAAAGCTGTTCTGGAACCTGTTGCGCGAAAGTTACGTCGGCAGCGAAAATAGCGGAAGCTCCTAAGAACGCCGCACTTTTGGCGACTCGAGAAAAAAAGGCAATTCTCATCAATGGATCTCCCTTTGGGCGAGAGGATAGCTTGCCTCCGGCATCCCCGCAAAACAAATTCAATTTTTCAAATGAGGAAAACTTTTGTCACCGGTTGGCCAACACTTTCAATCCTTGGATCTGCATCAGCCGTTCGTCAGCGGTTACCAGCGTGAGGTCATAGACTCTCGCCGTCGCCACCAAAAACCGGTCTCCGGGGTCGCGATGACTAAGTGTTATGAAGCGTAATTCGTGCGCCACTTCCCAAGTGATAGGAATTTCGGTCAGCTTTAATTCTTCGGTCGAATTCTTGAACCACACTCCAAAATCAACATGCAACTGAATCTGTTTTTTCTCAAGTAGCATCACCATTTCCCAGACGCTTGCTGACGAGAGAAACCACTCGTTTGCCGGCGATGAGAGCTCACGCACAACTTCAGAACTGACCCTATGCGGCTCAAGGTAGCTCCAGATCCAAATGTGCGTGTCCAACAGCAGTTTCATTTGGACTTGTCTGATTTTTTCGCTTCGATTAAATCTGGATCTTCGGCTGCTTCCCAGTCTGATTCGTCGCCGATCGGCCCAACGATATCGCCGAGAATAACGCCGGTCCCTCTGCCTCCACCCAGTCGCGGGACACGTTCCCCGTTTCCAGGCGGAGAGATTTTGGCGATAGGCTGTCCGAGCCGCGTCACCACAATCGGCTCACCCGTCCTGCGCACACGCTCAAGCACTGCCAGGCAGGTCGCTTTGAATTTAGAGATGGCAATTTCTTCCATAGCTTAGTGTCCGGCGATCAAGATAGCATAAGTTTAGACCATAGTCCAACCATAGTCTGACCATGGTCATGTCCACGCCATCTTTCTTACTTAGCTTATGCTGCAGTTCATCCATTTATGGTTATGGCTCGTCGTCTGCATCTGCATCGGCGGAAGGAGCGGCATCCGGCGTTCTGTTCGGGTCAACCGGAGCAAGTCCGGCCTTCTGGAGTTCGCCATTGAGTGCCGCAATATCCTGCTGCTGGATTTTCGTCCAGCGCGCATTTAGCTTTCCTAGAGCGTCCTCCAGTTCCTTGTAAACGGCGGTGGCTTGCGTTGTTGGCGCGGCATCCGCGCTGTCCACAACCGACAAAATGCCGCCGAAATGCTGGTTCAAGCTGGAAAAATTCTCCGGCTGTTTCGCACCGGGCGGCAAGCCGAAGAAATTGCTCTGTGCCGCGCCTTCCAGTTCGGCGGCTTGTTTGTCCAGCGCCGCCATCGCATCCGCAAGAGCGCCCTTCCCTGCTTTCGCGGCGCGCTCCTTCAGTTGCGCGCGCACCGATCGAACTTGCGAGAGCGCTCCAAAGCTTTCATTCATGCCTTCGACCGAGCCGCTCTGCATTTCAAACTGCTTGCGAAGATCCGCGGGCGGAGTCTTGATGCGCGGGTCCATCTTCACGACGAATGGCTGAGAATAGCTTTTCCCATCAACTGTTAGTTTTGCTGTGTAGTTGCCGGGAAGTGCCCATGCTCCGAGCGGATATTTCGGTGTGTCATGAACGATTGCGGAAATTGGAAACTCATGCCCCGGCGATTCCGGAGGCGCGCAGTGCAGATCCCAAACGAAACGGTGCATGCCCGCATTCGACGAAAGAATCTGCGTCGGACGCACCCAATACATCGGGATGGGATGTTCACCTGCGATTTTCTCAAGCGCTTCCGATTTGTCCGTGCTCGCATATCTCCGGACGAGCTGCTGCTGGTCATTCAGAATTTCCAGCGTCACAAGTTTGCTGGCCGCCCCAGCCAGGTAGTAATCGATGATGGCGCCATCGGGAGGATTTTTTCCCGCGGGAAATTCTGGAGGCAGCGGCGTGTCGGGGTTTCGGTTCCAGCGGAATCGAATCGCTTCCTGCGGTGTGAATAGATGCGCACTTTCTTTCGCGATTTCAGCTTTCAATTGCCGCAGTGGCGTGAGGTCATCGAGAATCCAGAATGAGCGGCCGTGCGTGGCGACGATCAGATCGTCGCCATGAATCGCGAGATCGCGCATCGAAGTATGCGGCAAATTCAACTGCAGTGGCTGCCAATCGTCTCCGTCGTTGAAGGAAATGTAGACGGAGCCTTCCGTGCCGGCGAAGAGCAAGCCCTGGCGCGCAGGATCTTCCCGCACCACGTTGCTGGCGCCGCCATCCGGAATACCCTGCGTGATTTCCGTCCACGTTTTCCCGTAATCGCGCGTGCGGTAAATATGTGCGCGCAAATCGTCGAGCCGGAACGAATTGATCGCGGCGTACGCCGTGCCCGCATCGAAGTGCGAGGCTTCGATGATGGAAACTTTGCTCCACGGCTTGAGCTGCGGCGGCGTAACATTCTGCCAGGACTTGCCGCCGTCTCGCGTGATCTGAATTAATCCGTCGTCGGTGCCGGCCCAGATCGTGTTTGCTTCCTTGAAGGAAGGAGCGACGGCGTAAATTACGCCGCGGTGCTTCCCTTTTTCCGGATCGCTCGCGGCGAAAACACCGAGGTTCGCGGGGATCTCGTAGGATTCGCGCGTGAGATCCGGACTGATGACCTGCCAGCTGTTTCCCGCATCGGTCGTTTTGAAAAGCACGTTGGCCGCGAAATAAAGCGTGTGCGGCTCGAGCGGCGAAAAAACAACCGGCAGGGTGCGCGCATAGCGATACTCGCCGCGGCGAATGGGCTCCGGCGTAACTTTCGCGTACTCGCCGATATCTTGTTTTGATCGCGTGAGCCAGTCGCCATAAAGAATATTCGGATCGAGCGGGTCGACGGCGATATATCCATACTCGAAAATTCCGATGAGATGCCAATCGCGAAAGGTGATTTCGCCATAATCGCTGCGGCTCTGCGTGGCGGCGGCGCCGCTTTCTTGCTGCGCGCCGTAAACCCAGTAGGGAAAACGATTGTCGGTGGTGACGTGATAGAACTGCGCGGTTGGCTGATTGTACCAACTGCTCCACGTCGCGCCGCCGTTCACGCTGATGACCGCGCCCTGGTCGGAGCTGAGCGCGATAATCTGCGGATTTTCCGTGCTGATCCAGAGGCGCTGGTAATCGTCGCCGCCCGGCGCGCCTTTGAACCCCACAACTGTTTTTCCACCGTCCGTCGATTTCCACGTCGTGGTGTTCGCGACGTAAATGACCTCCGGATTGTCCGGCGCGACGGCGATGCCCGCCGCGCCCGGACCGCGGCCACCGACGCGGCGGTCGGCGTTTACCTGTTTCCACGATTCGCCGGAATCATCGGAACGGTAGACGCCGGCATTTTTCTTGGCCTCCACGGTGGCATAGAGGCGGTTCGGCGCGCTTTGCGAGACGGCAATTCCTATGCGGCCAATGCCGTCGCCCGCTCCCGGAAGCCCAGTGGTGAGCGGACGCCAGTTGCTTCCGCCATCGGTGGATTTGTAAATGCCGCTGCCAGCGCTGATGAAGGATTCGCCGCTGCGAATCTCCCAGGGCGCAACACGCGCGGCCCACAACACGGCGTAGATTGTTTGCGGATTTGTGGGATCAAAAGCGAGGTCGGCGGCGCCGATGTTTTCGTCCTTGTAGAGAACTTTCTGGAAGGATTGACCACCGTCGGTGGAGCGGAAAACGCCGCGCTCGGCGTTCGGGCCGTAAGGATGCCCTTCGGCGGCGACGAAAACGCGGTTGGGATCTTTCGGGTCGACGAGAATCGCGGTGATTTGTTGAGCGTCGCGGAGGTTTTTCAGATGTGTCCAGGATTTTCCGGCGTCAGTGGATTTGTAGACGCCATCTCCGGTTGCGAGATCCGGGCGCTGTAATCCTTCGCCACTGCCAACGTAAATGATGTTCGGATCGGAAGCAGCAACGGCAAGCGCGCCGACGGAGCCGGTGGGCTGGTCGTCGAAGATCGGATTCCAGGTGTTTCCGAAATCGGTGGTTTTCCAGACGCCGCCGTTGACGGCGGCCATGTAGAAAACATTCGGCTGGTGCGGCACGCCGGAGATGGCCACGGTGCGGCCTCCGCGGAACGGGCCGATGCAGCGCCAGCGCATTTCGGAATAGAATTTTTGATCGAACTGCTGCGCGTTCGTCGAAGCGCAAAAAATAGTTGTAAAAATAATTCCAGCGATGGACCACTTCCCTGCCACACCGATTCGCATCCGAGTCCTCCGTGAGAAAAGAGAGGATACTCTGACTGCGGAAATGGAGCAATGCGCGGCGGTTGGGGGGAGAGAGTCGAAAGTTGAAAGTTTAAAGTTGCAGGGGAAAAGACGCGACTGGTGACTCGTGGCTGGTGACTCGTGAAGGTGAACGGACAGGAAGGGCTTGACCATAAGAACACTGGAAAGGAAGGCGCCTCCCTTTCGGCCCTCGGAATAAATGGTCATGACGGTGTTTTCTCACGCTCGCGGGGTGCGACCCCAAGGGGAGGAGAAGGCGGCTGCTACAAGATTTAAGAAAGAAGTGGCGGCGTGAAGCAGCCGCCGCAAGCAAGAGAGAGAGAAGAGAGATTCCTCACATCCGCAGGCCGACGCTTTCGCAGGAGCGAAAGCGGAATGACGATGAGGGGGTGGGCCATGCGAGACGGGGAGTGCGGAGCCGAAAAGGGGCAGCGGTGCTGCGATCCTACGGAAGCGACGAAGGATTTATGGGGCGTGGGGGGCGACTACGCCGAGGTCGGCGATGTTGTCGCCCTTTTTGAGGGAGGGGACGGCGTTGACGTGGAGGACGACGGCGGAGACGGGAGCGCGAGGCTCGGCGATGAGTTTGCCGGTGTAGTCGGTGATGGCGCCAAGCTTCATGCCAGCTGAGACGTAGGTGCCGCGCTTGACGAGGGGATACCAGATGCCGGGGCCGTCGGCGAGGACGTCGACGAGTTTTTCAATCCAGACGGGATTCTCGATGGGATGCGGATCGCCGGGAAGCATCTTGAGGGCGCGCATGGTACTGAGAGTGCCGTTGACGAGGAGAGCGAGGTCGTCGGACTCGACGGTGCCCGCGTGACCGGCTTCGACGACGATGGACGGTTTGCCGCGGACGGAAGCGGTGTTATCGAGATAGCGGGTGGCGGCGGGGTCGGTGGGGCGTTCGCGCCAGATGATGATGTGATCGAGGCCGAAGGCAAGGACCATTTCCTTGGAGGTGCGGTCCTGGGCTTCGCGGCCGGTGGGGCCCCAGTAGGCGTAGGGGCGGAGGCTCTCGTCGAGGTCGCCGCCGTGGTAGTCGATCAGGTAATCGCAGCGGTCGACGATTTCCTTGGTGATGAGGAAAGAAGCGCGCTCGGTTTGCGTGCCGTCGGCTTTGCCCGGGTAGAAGCGGTTCATGCTTTTGTTGTCGATGGGATTGACGTGGGGGACTTTTTGCTCGAAGGATTGAATGTTGATGAGCGGGACGAGGATGACGATGCCGGTGACTTGCGCGGGGTCGAGGGCGTCGATCAGCTTTTCGATGGCAATGATGGAGACGTATTCGGTGCCGTGGGCGCCAGTGACGAGGGCGAGGACTCTGCCGGGCTTTGCGCCGTTGACTACGACAACGGGGATGCTGGTGGCAGCGTCAACGCCTTCGGGGACTTCGAGATAGCCGGTGGCTTTTTGGCCGGGGGCGGCGCTGGCGGTGCCGACGGTGAATTTGGATTGCGCCGAGACCGAGATGCAACAGATCGATGCGAGAAATGCCGCAACGAGAATCGAATCGCGGTGACGCATCACTCACCTCCCGCTTTCGTCGCGGGTGCGGGTGCTGGTTGTTCGGCCGGACGCGGCGACGTGGCTTCGCCTTTGACGTAGTGAGCGTACCAGGCGAGGTAGCGCTCCAGGCGGTCCTTTATATGCGAGGGCGTGGTGAAGCCGTGATGCTCGCCGGGGTAGACGACAAGCTCGGTGGTGCGGCCGAGCATTTTCAGCGCTTGGTACATCTGCTCCCCACCGAGAACTGGAACATTCCAATCTAGGTCGCCGCCCATGAAAAGCGTGGGAGTGGTGATGTTGTTCACACGGTAGAACGGCGAGATTTTTTCCCATCCGGCTCTGTTTTCCCAAGGGCGGCCCAACTCGGCTTCATAGTCTTTAACGTATTGGTCGTGGCCGTAGCCGCTAGGCAGCAGCGCTATCCCCGCACCGGAGATGGCGGCCTTAAAACGAGTGGTCTGCGCGATGATGAAGTCGGTGGACATACCGCCGTAAGACCAGCCGCCAACGCCTAGCTTTTCTGGATCGGCGATGCCTTGCGCGAGAGCGAAGTCCACCATGGCCATGTCGTCTTGGTAGTCTTTGTTTCCCCAATCGGCGAAGATGGCTTCGCAAAAATTTTGGCCGTAGCCGGAGGAACCGCGCGGATTCGGCAGAAGGACGGCGTAGCCGTTGGCGGCGTAAAGTTCCGCGAGATGGTAGAAGGATGCGGAATATTGACCGACGGGGCCGCCATGAGGATTGAGCAAGGTCGGGACTCTCTTGCCGGGAGAGTAATCGAGGGGTTTGTAGAGATAGCCGGAGACGGAGGTGCCGTCCTTACTCCGGAAATGAACGTACTCGACTTTGGACAAACGCAACTGGGAGAGCAGGGCGTCGTTCGTCTTGGTGAGGCGCGTGAGATCGCTGCCATTCGAAAGATAAATTTCATCGGGGCGGTCGGTCATACCGATTTGCGCGGCGATGGTGCCGTCTTTGCCGAGGGAATAGGAAGCAAGATTGAGCCGGCCGCCGACGGGGCGCGCGACTTCTCCGCCGGTGACAGCGATGCGGCAAAGGTTTTGCGTGCCGTCGTCGTCGGCGATGAAGTAGATTGAGTGGCCATCGGCAGAGAAGTGCGGGCGGCGCACGCTGCGATCGAACGCGAGTGTCAGCACTTTGGCTTCGCCGCCTGTGGACGGAGCGATGGCGAGATGGTGGGTGGCATAGATCATAGCCTTGACGTCGGTTTCGGTTACGAAGGCGATCCATTTGCCGTCGGGGGACCAGGTTGGCGAGCGATCAGAGCCGGGATTTGTAGTGACTTGAGTGAGGTGCGCGCCTTTGTCGGTGTTGTCGGCGGCGACGACCCAGATGTCCGTGTTGTAGTTGCGATCGGGGTCGGGAGTGCTGCGGTTGCTGGTGAAGGCGAGAGATTTGCCGTCGGGTGACCATACCGGCTCGCTGTCGTCGAAATCGCCGGAGGTGAGTTGAGCGGTCTTTTTTGAAGCGACATCGAAAACGTAGAGATGGTCGCGGCGGTGATCGAGGTAGCCGACGATGTCTTCCTTGAATTGGAGACGGTCGATGACGAAGGGAGGCGGGGTCTTCGGTTTTGCCGCAGGCTTTTCTTTGCCCTTGTCTTTTTCCTTGGCCGATTCGATGTCCTCGGGCTTGGGGTCCTGAAGGACAAGAACGAGACGCGCGCTGTCTGGGGACCATTCGAAATCGTTGACGCCCTGCACGGTTTCCGTGAGGCGCACGGCTTCGCCGCCGAGACGATTCAAGAGCCAGACTTGACCCTTGTCTTGATTGCGTGAAGAAAGGAAGGCGAGGTATTTGCCGTCGGGGCTCCAGCGGGAATGCGAGGACGAGACACCTTCCGCAGTCATGGGAATGGGATCGCCACCGTGAGAGGAAACCATCCAGAGGCGCTGCTCGTTCTTGTCTTCTTTGAGCATTCTCGTTCGAACGGAGTACACAACCCATTGGCCATCGGGGCTCATCTCGGGCTGAGCAACATCACGGATTTGGAAGAAGTCGTCGATGGTGATGCTGCGCGGAGCGGGAGGAGGGGGAGTGGCGCTCGCGGTAGAGGGGGATTGGGCGTGCGACGGAAGGCATAGGGTCGGCGTGAGCAGGGCCGCTACAAGAACAACTTGTCGAAGTCGCATCATTCATCTCCTTGAAGGTTAGGCAGCATAGCGCGGGCGGGGTGATCAGGACAATGCGCAAAAAGGCGAAAAAAAGAATTTAGCGCAGAGAACACAGAGTCCGCAGAGAAGAAGGGCGCCAGCTACGGCGGGCACCCCCTGAATTAGTTGGTTACGGTTGGGGGACGCGGGGGCTGCGGTTTGGGCAGGGGTTTGCGCGGGAGCATTTCGTCGCGGTTGGCGGTCATGTACACGAAGGAAGCGACAATCACCGCCATCTGCTTCATATCGGGCTCCTGGATGCGCTCGTAGACGTCCATGTTCGAATGGTGCGTGCGCGTGTCATAGTCCAGAGGGTCTTGGATGAACTGAAAGCCGGGCAGGCCTACAGCGTTGAACGAAAGGTGATCGGTTCCGCCGGTGTTGCGGATGGTGAGCGAATTCATTCCGAGGCCGTGGAACGGCTCCATCCATGCAGAGAAGATGGGGGCCACCATTTCATCCCCCTGCAAATAGACACCGCGAATCTTGCCAGTTCCGTTGTCGACGTTGTAGTAGGCGTCGAGCTTGGCATGCTCCGAAGAGGGCTTCATCACTTCCGGATCGGCGAAATGCTGTTTGACGTAAGCGCGCGAGCCGAGCAAGCCTTGTTCTTCGCCGGTCCACAGGCCGATGCGCACGGTACGCCGCATCTTCAGGCCGGAGGTCTTGAGAATTCTGATGGCCTCCAGCATCACGGCGGAACCCGCACCATTGTCCGTGGCACCGGTACCCGCATGCCAGGAATCGAAGTGCGCGCCGAGCATGACGACCTCGTCGGCTTTGGCTTTGTCCGTGCCGGGTATTTCGCCAATGATGTTGAAAGAATTCAGATCGTCGTCGTAGAACTTGTTCTCGATATCGACCTGCAGGGTGACCGGCACTTTCTTCTCGAGCATTCGATAGATGCGCCCGTAGTTTTCGCTGGCCATGGCGATGCGCGGAGGCGCCGGAGGGTCTTTCTCTCTATCCCGCCCGCCACCCTGCTGGACGAAAACCGTTCCGTCATCGCCCCGCGAGGGCTCGATCCATGCGGCAACGCCTTCTTCGACGAGAAACTTCTGCACCTTGAGATTTAACTCGCGCTGCGCGCGGAATTGCGCAGCACGATCTTCAGGGTTCTGAGCGGCAGGGACCGGCTGCGAAGCGAGATCCACTAACTCGGCATCCGTGTAGCGGTGAGCCTGCGGCTCGAAGCGCTCGGGATTCTCGGGGATGGCTGCGGTCAGCACAAACTTTCCTTTAAGCTGCCCGTGATACTTCTGAATGTCTTCTTCCTTCAAAATCGGGGCGAGCATCGCGGGAGCAGTTACAGGACCATTGGTCCCGGGTGTCCAGGCCTTGGAATAGGCAATCAGAGGAAACGGCCGGGGGGAAATCACTTGCGCGGAAAAGCGTTCGTTGGACCAGCCTCGGCCAAAGGGTCCCCAAGGTTCGAGATGGACGTTTGCGAGCTGCCATTCCTTCATCTTGCCGGTGGTCCAGGCCGCCGCCTCCTTTATGTCCGGAGAATTGGTCAGACGCGGACCATAGACATCGCTCAGGTAGCCCATGATGTCCATCACTTGCGAATGATTGAAACCTTCATCCTTGATCTGATAGATGCCATACAAATCGGACTGGCTCGGCGCCTGCGCCGCCAAAGGCAAGACCACTAACAACGTCACGAATACCGCTAACGCACTCGCATGCTTTCGCACCATCGTCCTCCGACCTTGTTGTTTTATTCGCCCTTCGATTGTCAGGAAAATGCTCCAGGGGATAACTCGCTTGACATGGGACGCCCCGGCCCCTGATTTCGTTTCATTCTCGCCGGCAGTCACTCACTCTCACCAGTGAGATTAAAGATGGTATTGGAGAACGGTTCGGGGGGGAAGTCCGAACCGACCGCTACTCCCGAGATTTCGGGGCCGGTTCTGGCCGAGCGGGAGTGGAGTCGCCTTTGACGCAGTGGGCGTAGCTGGCGAGGTAGCGCTCGAGGCGGTCCTCGATGTACGGTTAGCGAGACAGAGAATAATTTTCCCCGTGTGCATTTTTTCCTTGCATGCGGTGACGACTCTTGTATCCTGCATATGCGAACTCGCTTTACCGCAGCGGCGCGAGCGAGTTTCGTTTAGGAGGACGAGAGTAAAAATTGAGTTCTATATCGTTTCCCGCCCGGCTACCTTCCCGCGCAATCCCGACAGCGAAAAAAAGAGTCACCAAGCTTACGCTCTGGCCGCTTGTGGCTGCCACCTTCTTCATGGTGTCCGGCGGCACCTATGGCACGGAAGAGATTATTCATGGCGCGGGCTACGGCCACGGGATTCTAATTTTGTTGTTCCTGCCAATGCTGTGGTGCCTGCCGACAGCGTTCATGATCGGCGAACTTTCGAGCGCACTGCCGCACGAGGGCGGCTACTACGCATGGGTGCGCCGCGGCTTGGGGAACTTCTGGGGCTTTCAGGAAGCGTGGCTTTCGCTGGTCGCCAGCATCTTTGACATGGCCATCTACCCGACGCTGTTCGTCTTCTACTTGAAGCAGACGTCGCCGTGGTTTGGCCTTGGGAATCATGGAATCTACGCCGGGCTCTTCGTGGTGGTCACCTGCGCAGTGTTGAATCTTGCGGGAATTCGCGTCGTGGGAATCACCTCGTTGTGGTTATTCTTTCTGCTGTCGGCGCCGTTCGCTTTGATCGTGGTGATGGCGCCCCTCAAAATGGGAACTCTGGCGGAAGCCCATACCGCGCCGGCCGCTACGGGGCTGGGCTTGCTCGGCGGCATGCTAGTGGCCATGTGGAACTACATGGGCTGGGATAACGCCTCGACGATTGCACAGGAAGTCGAGCGGCCTCAGAGGACTTATCCGAAGGCCATGATTGCAGCGGTGGTGCTGGTGGCGCTGAGCTACGTGCTCCCGTTCCTGGCGGTGTATTTCACGGGCATTCCGGCCTCGGCGTTCGGGAGTGACGGCGCTTGGGCCGGAGTGGCGGGTCTCGTTGGCGGAAAGATCCTGGGTTTCGAATGGCTCAGGTTCCCGATCGTGCTCGGCGGCATGATGAGCGCGTTCGGAATGTTCAACGCACTGGTGATGAGCTATTCGCGTCTACCGCTGGCAATGGCGCGGGACGGCATGCTGCCAAAGTTTTTTGGCAAGACGAGCGCGAGGACTCAGGCGCCCTGGGTGGCCATCCTCTTCTGCGCGACCTGCTGGGCGCTATGCCTGGGGCTGGGTTTCAAGCGGCTCGTAACGTTGGACATTATGCTTTACGGCATCAGCCTCATGCTGGAGTTCGTAACGCTGGTGGCGTTGCGCATCCGGGAGCCGGAGCTGAAGCGCCAATTCCGCGTCCCTGGCGGGCTGACCGGCGCGATTACTTGCGGACTATTCCCGCTGCTGCTCCTGAGCCTGGCGATGGTGGAGAGCGAGCACGAGAGCGTGCTGGGGATGAATGGGCTGGCGTTCGGAGCGCTGATCATTCTCGCCGGCTTTGTGGCCTATGGGACCACGGGGAAACTGCGTAAACGGCTACCAAAGCCGGCCCTGACCGAGAACGCGGAAGCCGCCTAGGCTCCTACTATCTGGCTGATTTCGGGTGTAACCGAATGCTGTAGTCCTTATCGCCGGGGAGACGGCTGTCTACGTGAACGACTTTCACGGATTCATCCGCTTCCGTGCCACGCACGTAGCCGATGGCGCCGGGCACATTGAACACGAACTTGAGCACTTCTGTGGGGGTCGCCAGAGTCTTAGGCGCTGCGTGGACTTCTCCAGTGAACATTCCTTGCAGAAAGTGTTTATTGAAGTCCTTGTCATCCATGCGATAAATTTGAGTGAGCACAGCTTGGCGTTCCTGCTTGCCAGGCTCGAGCATCACCACGGTGATACGACGGCCATTTGACCAATGGCTTTGCTCCCCTAGAATGATTTTGCGCAGCTCAGCGAAAGACAGGTTCTCGACTGGATTCGAACGATTCACGACAATCCCCAGACTATCTTCGGCCGCCGGGCGGCCTTGCGGCGCGAACGCAAGGGGTTCGCTGGTTCCA